>QXGG01083993.1_pt1 | contig 17229 bp, 16 predicted proteins | sample 1982491 | NCBI WGS metagenome assembly QXGG01 (sample SAMN09924614, study PRJNA488089) | Wastewater metagenome, whole genome shotgun sequencing project. | isolation source: South African research farm wastewater | place: South Africa: Irene, Agricultural Research Council, Animal Production... | reverse complement strand
GTTTGCTGGTACTGCGTGCTCTCGGATAATAATTCAGCTAAGGCTCCGGCTTTTTTATCTTCCATAGCTTTGCGCGCGGCCTCTTGCGCCTTGCGTTGCTTGGCAGCTTCCTCGGCGGCACGCTTTTGTTTATCCGCGTCAGCTTTTTTCTTCGCATCCTCAGCGGCTTTTTTATTAGCAGCATCGGTGGCAGCTTTCTTTTTCGCGTCTTCAGCCGCCTTGGCCGCTTTTTTCTGCGCGTCATCCGCAGCTTTCTTAGCGGCTTCTTGCGCTGCTTTTTTCTGTGCATCGGCGCTGGCTTTTTTCTTCGCCTCTTCAGCTGCCTTGAGTTTCGCAGCTTCAGCCTGCTTAAGCTTCTCGGCAGCGAGTTTGGCCTGCTCTTGCTTGGCTTGCTCCTGCTGTTTGGCTTGCGCTTGTTTTTCTGCAGCCGCTTTTTGCTGTGCCTCGGCCGCTTTCTGCTGCGCCTCTTTACGTGCTTGCGCAGCACGCGCAGCTGCACTGGATTGAGCTTGTGCAGCTTTTTCTGCTAAAGCAGCTAAACGCTCTTGCTCGACTTTTTTCTGCTCTAATTGCTCAGTTTCGTAACGCTGCGCTGAGGTTTTCGCCGCTTCTCCAGCAATTTTCTGATTGGTTTGCGTAGTGGCCTGACTTTGTGATTGCAATTGATAGAGCGTGGCTTTAATCACTGGCCGTGCTGGCGGCAACTCTGGTGTTTTAGAAAAGCTGACGAACAAAAATGCAAACAGCATCGCGTGCAAGCCAACAGCCCAGACCACCGGCCAAAACAAATTTTCCGAAGAAGAACGATCATGCTGCTGCATCAAGGTGCCTCAGTAATTAAGCCAACATCAGTCACACCTGCTTGCTGCAAGCCACCCATCGCAGCCATAACACTGCCATAGTCCACTGTTTTGTCGGCACGTACATACACTTGCACCTTTTTACCTTGGGCTGCATTCGCCGCCAAAATAGCACGCGCTGCATTGACCATTTGCGCCAGATCAACTGCTTTATCTTGCACTGTGTCGACATCCACTTCGGTACTGGTATTCCAGTAATAGCTCTTATCGGGCTGAATCGAAATGGTCAGCACAATAGAATTATTATCTTGCGGCAACACTTCACTACTGACCTGTGGCAGATCAACTTTTACGCCTTGATTAAGCATGGGTGCAGTGACCATAAAAATCACCAGCAGTACCAGCATTACGTCGATATAAGGCACCACGTTCATTTCAGCAACGGGTTTGCGACGGTTACGAATCCGACCTCTATGCATGGGGCACCTTAATCCTCTTTGGAGTGGACTTTACGATGCAAAATGGCTTGAAACTCATCAGCAAAGGTGTAATAACGCGCGATCAAATTTTCACCGCGCGCGGCAAAACGGTTATAAGCAATCACCGCAGGAATCGCCGCAAACAAACCAATGGCGGTGGCAATCAAGGCCTCAGCAATACCCGGCGCGACCGTCGCCAAAGTGGCTTGCTGCACTTGGGCTAAACCGCGGAATGAGTTCATGATGCCCCAGACCGTACCGAACAAACCGATATAAGGACTGGTCGAACCCACAGTGGCTAAAAACGGTAGGCTCTGCTCAAGTTTTTCTTCTTCGTGGGAAATCGCCACACGCATCGAGCGCGCTACACCCTCCATCACTGAATCGGGGTTGGCGCCTGGCTGCTGGTTTAAACGTGAGAACTCTTTGAAACCAGCACGAAAGATCTGCTCTACACCAGAATCCAGATCAGCGTTATTACACACCTGACGGTAGAGTTTAGATAAGTCTGTACCTGACCAGAAACGATCTTCAAAGCTATTTAAGCCTGCACGAGCAGCGCGCAGTAATTGGCTGCGCTGGAAGATGATTACCCATGAGGTAATAGAGGCTCCCACTAAGATCAACATTACAAACTGAACAACCAGACTGGCGTTGCTGATTAGGCTCCACATCGACATCTGATCAACGGCATTGGCTTCCACGCTTACTCTCCTGCAAAATCTTGCACATCAGCCTTAAAGGCCGCATATAACTGTTCGGGAATGCCCCGAGGTTTTAGGGTATCGGCATGCACACAGGCCACAGTAAAATGCCCTTCACAGAGCAACACATCATCACTGGCGCGGCGCACTTGCTGATAAAATTTCAAACTGGCACGTTTTAATACTTCCACCTGCGCACTCACCACCAGCTCATCGTCTAAACGAGCTGGAGCGTGATAACGTGCTTGCGAGGAATGCACAACGAACAGTAGATTTTCGGTGGCCATTTGCGCTTGAGAAAAGCCCAAATAACGCAAACGCTCAGTGCGAGCACGCTCCATGAATTTTAGATAATTCACATAATAGACGATGCCGCCTGCATCCGTATCCTCGTAGTAGACCCGACAAGGAAAGGTAAATCGCGATACTGCTGTTAATGCGCGCATACTTTAATGCTACCTCGTGTAATTGCCAATCAAAAACGCAGGTATATTTTTAGTCGTCTTCACTAAAAATGGCTAACACGCTGGGATCTTGCAAGCGATCTGGCACATTTAAACCAAAATGCTGATAAGCGTGACGCGTCACCACTCGTCCACGTGGCGTACGCATAATAAAACCCTGCTGAATCAAGTACGGTTCTAGGACATCTTCAATGGTGTGTCGTTCCTCACTGATTGCAGCAGCCAAACTATCAATGCCGACAGGACCGCCATCAAACTTCTCGATCATGGCTAATAATAGCCGGCGATCTTGATGATCAAAGCCATGCTCATCCACATCCAACAGGTTCAGCGCCTGATTGGCAATCAACTGGGTGATACGACCATCACCGCGCACTTGTGCAAAATCACGTACGCGGCGTAATAAACGATTGGCAATACGCGGCGTACCCCGTGCACGACGGGCGATTTCATACGCGCCCTCATGCTCAATCGGCATCTTTAAGATGCCACCCGATCGCGAAACGATGGTCGTCAAATCGGTATCATTGTAAAATTCTAAACGCTGCACAATACCAAAGCGATCACGCAGTGGGTTGGTTAACATTCCGGCGCGGGTGGTGGCACCCACCAAAGTGAAGGCTGGTAAATCCAACTTAATTGAACGCGCCGCTGGACCTTCACCGATCATGATATCCAGCTGAAAATCTTCCATAGCCGGATACAATACTTCTTCAACAATCGGCGGCAAGCGGTGAATCTCATCAATAAAGAGCACATCGCCTTCTTCAAGATTGGTCAGCAAGGCAGCCAAATCGCCTGGACGCTCAAGTACTGGGCCTGAGGTGCTTTTAAGCGATACATTCATTTCTTGTGCAATAATATTGGCCAGCGTGGTTTTACCTAAGCCGGGCGGCCCAAAAATCAGCGTATGGTCCAGCGCTTCAGAGCGGTTTTTTGCAGCCTGCATAAACAGCGCCATCTGCTCTCGCACCACCGGCTGGCCAATGTAATCAGCCAGACTCAGCGGACGAATGGCGCGGTCAATATGCTCCTCACGCTCACGCGGAGTGGCGTCAATTAAGCGATCAGCTTCAATCATAAACTGCAGTTATCCCAAATAATGTAGCGCAATCACACCATGCCTTTTAAAGCGCGACGAATTAAGTCTTCGCTGCTGAGGCCATCTTCAACCACCAGCCCAACCGCACGACTCGCCTCAGCCGGTTTAAAGCCTAAACTGATTAAAGCGCTGACTGCATCCTTCTCAGCACTCTGGCTGTTTATGACTGCGCCTGCAGCGGCCGGTTCCAACGCGACTTGGCCCGCCAAAGGTGTGCTATCCCAGTTTTTAAAACGGTCTTTTAATTCAACCAATAAACGCTCTGCCGTTTTTTTACCCACACCCGGCACTTTCATCAAGCGACTGGTATCTTCAGCATTGACACACTGAATCAGCTCATCAACACTCAGACCTGACATCAACGCCAGCGCCAGCTTTGGCCCCACACCATTTAAACGGATCAACTCACGAAACAATGCTCGATCACGTTTTGTATAAAAGCCGTAGAGCAACTGCGCATCTTCACGCACCACCAAATGCACATGCAACACCAGTGGCTCGCCGACCGCTGGCAGCTGAAACAAAGTGGTCATAGGCACTTCCAGCTCATAACCTACACCATTGACGTCTAATATGACGTGCGGCGGTTGTTTTTCGAACAAAGTGCCACGCAAGTATCCAATCACAAGTAGTCCTTATCGACAAAAAGCGCGTGCAGGCAGCGCAAAGCCCAACAGCAAAAGCTGGCATTATATACAGTTAAAGCACGGCAAGGCCAGAATCATGCACAACCACCGAGCCAGCCCTAGTAACAGCACTATTAAACCGACACAGCTCCAACCAAACTTCTGACCAACATAAGGCTTTAAGCAAATACAGCGGTAATGGCGTAGTTCAGTGCAGCGCCGCCCACAATTAACCAGACAAACAACAGGCTGGCTAACATTAACGGCTTTAAACCTGCACGGCGAATCGCCTTGATCTCAGTGGTTAAACCCAAGCCTGCCATCGCCATCGCTAACAACCCCGTATCCACTTGTGCAATCTGCACAGTCATTGTTTCTGGTAGCCATTGCAAAGAGTTAAAACCTGCCACCGCAATAAAGATAAAAGCAAACCACGGCACAGTAACCCCGGCAAAAACGCCTTGCTTGGAAGTACTAGGCATAGCCACCTGTATAGCTTGCCTGCGCGCTAAATACACCGCCAAAACAATTAAAAACGGCGCCAGCATCATCACTCGCACCATTTTTGCGATCACCGCCGTATCAGCAGCGACTGGGCTGATAGCAGCACCCGCCGCTACCACTTGCGCAACCTCATGAATAGTAGAGCCCACAAACATTCCGTAGGCAAAATCGGTCGTCTCTAATAACCCCCAATGCAGGTTTAAACTGTGCAGCAAGGGGTAAACAAAAATAGCTAAAGTGCCAAACACTACAACCGTCGCCACAGCCACAGTAATTTGCTCAGCCCGTGCTTTTAATACGGGCTCTGCAGCCATAATCGCCGCGGCACCACAAATAGAGCTACCGATACCAATCAACATCGCTGTGCCACACTCTAACTTAAACACTCGAATCCCCAGCAATAGCGCCAGCGCAAAGGTACTGGTCACCACCAGCGCATCAATCAAGACGCCAGCCATACCCACATGCCCTATATCTTGAAAGGTCAAACGAAAGCCATACAAAATAATACCCAAGCGCAGTAAGTACTGTTTAGCGTAGTGCACTCCAGGCAAGCAATGGCCGGCTACTTGGGTAAAAAGCGTATTACCGACAATAAAACCCAACAAAATAGCTAAGGTTAAAGCTGATAGACCATGCGCCTGCAGCCAAGGCATATCACCTAACAGCATGGCGCCAGCCGCCAAGCCTGCACATAGCAGCAGCCCAAGCATTAAATTGGTATGCAACTGCAACCACCGAGGTAAGGCATCACGAACAGTTTGGGTATTTTTTCGCGTCAACATGGTAAGTACTCTTTGCGGGTGTAAAGCGGACTGCTAGAGCACCTGAGAACTCGCAGTGTAAACGCCCTCAAACCAACATAAAAACCGATTATATCGATATAACTAACCGTAAAAACAGATCATCCAAATGCCACACGAAGGTTTTCAGTGCGTCTTGACTATAAACAGCGCTGAGCATGCCAGATCAAAAACAACAACAGCCTCACACTGTTACCCCCAGCCCTCGGCACGTAACACCTAACGTAGCCACAGGTAACACTTCGCACCACGGCTCACTTACACAGAGCACCGCAACACAGCTCCAGCAGGCAACAAAAAACATAAGCCATTGATTTATAAGAGAATTAAAAAAGATGGCACAGCACCTGCTTTGTATTTAGACATAACAACAATAACAAATACTAAAACCATAATAAGAATAAGACGTAACGGCTCCAGCACAATAAAAACAACAGCATGGGAGACGCAGCTAACTGATTACTTTGCAGAGGATAATGAAGGTAGCGATACAGATAATCCGAGAATAATAAAACTGCAGATCATGCAGCACCCGTATTAACTGAAACAGCTACAAGATCATCAGCATTCAAAGCAATCCGTTAACTTTTACAGCCTGATCAATAGGCTGGTTACACAGCAGGCAGATAACAACAACAAAAATGCCACAATAATAAAAACAACGCCAAGCATATTACATGGAGGAAGGTTCGCCTTCCTCCATACTATTATTTCAATAGCCCCATCACACTCCCTTCACCTCAACGCCCTTACTCGCTACTGACCTTGATTGACTTAATCACTTTCCTCGTTCACCTCTCGCACTAGCGGTGGTAGAATCGCCAATTATGATACGCAACCCACATTACAATATTTTTTATCGTCGAGTTACACAGGCTGAACCGCATCTTTCGCGGTCGTATGTATTGCGCGTAGCGTTTACCGTTCCCTCTTTTGTCGCTCGTCGCAAACAGGCCCTGCTATGCTGAAAAAGCTTTTTAAACCCTTTCGCCTTTCACGCAAGGCCAAACAGCCCTCTGGCCCGACCGTACTTGATGCACACGAGCACCGTTTAAGCTGCGCGGATTTCACGCGCAACTCAGCCAATGTCGCCGTACGTTTACAGCAAGCCGGCTTTGAAGCTTATTTAGTGGGCGGCTGTGTGCGCGACTCGCTCTTGGGTGTCACGCCAAAAGACTTTGATGTGGCCACCAGCGCCACCCCCGAACAAGTGCGTTATGAGTTTCGCAACTCACGCATCATTGGTCGACGCTTTAAGTTGGTGCACGTGCACTTTGGTCGTGAACTGATTGAAGTTGCGACCTTTCGCAGTGATCACTCGCAAACAACCGATGACAACAACGACCGCTCGGCACACGATGCCAGTGGTCGTATTTTACGTGACAACGTTTACGGCAGCATGGCTGATGATGCTCAACGCCGCGATTTCACCATGAATGCGCTGTACTTTGATGTCAGCAACGAAAAAGTATATGACTACAGCACTGGTTTTGCTGACATTCAGCGCCGCTTAATTCGCCTGATTGGCGATCCAGAACAACGCTATTTAGAAGACCCCGTACGCATGCTGCGCGCGATACGCTTTGCTGCCAAACTTAATTTTGACATTGAAGACAGCACTGCAGAGCCTATTCATCGCTTAGCGCATTTACTGCGAGACATTCCTGCTGCTCGTTTGTACGAAGAAGTCCTCAAGCTATTTCTCAGCGGCCACGCGGTGCGCACCTATGAACTGCTGTGCGAATACGGACTCTTTGCGCCGCTGTTCCCAAGCACCGCCAAAGCGCTAGAGAAAAACCCTGAATATGTTAATCGCTTACTGCGTAATGCCTTTAGCAATACTGATAAGCGCATCAGCGCCGATCGACCTGTTACTCCAGCGTATTTATTTGCTGCCTTACTTTGGCCCGCATTAACCGCGCGCGCCATCAGCTTGCAAAACGACGGTATGCATCCTTTGCCTGCCATGCAAGAGGCGGCGCATCAAGTATTACTCGAGCAATTAAAAACAGTAGCAATACCCAAGCGCTTTAGTATTCCTACCCGTGAAATATGGGACATGCAAGAGCGCTTGCCGCGTCGTGCAGGCAAGCGTGCCGATATGTTGTTAGCCCACCAGCGTTTCCGTGCCGGGTATGATTTCTTGCTGTTACGTGAAAGCGCTGGCGAGCATACTCACAACCTAGGTGACTGGTGGACTGACTACCAAGACGCCAGCGATAGCCAACGCCGCGACATGATCAGCAATTTATCCAGTCAAGGCGCACCTGCTCGCAAACGTCGCCGCAAGCCTCGCACCAGCAAACCCAGCCACATGCAAGCAGGCCAAGAGTAATGGAGCAGGTGTATATTGGTTTAGGCAGTAATCTCGCTGAACCTGTCGCACAACTGGACGCCGCATTGAGCGCACTGTCTCAGTTACCACAGACAGAGTTAGTGGCTGTCTCCGCTTATTATTCCAGCGCACCGTTAGGTCCAAGTGATCAGCCACGCTATACCAATGCCGCTGCACACCTTGCTACGACTTTAACCGCGCATCAACTACTCGATCACCTGCAAGCCATTGAACTCAAGCAGGGCCGTGTGCGTAAAGCTGAGCGCTGGGGGCCACGCACTTTAGATTTAGATATTTTACTCTTTGGCCAGCATATACTGGCTGACGAGCGCCTCTGCGTTCCGCATTATCATATGCATGCGCGACCTTTTGTTTTGTTACCTTTAGCTGATTTATGCCCAACAGACTTTAAGTTAGCTGACGGCCGCCGACTGGCAGACTTGCTACGCGACTGTCCTATCGACCCAACACTACAGCGCTTACCCGCACAGCAATCTTGCACTATTTAATCGGTAAATCTATATAAATGATTGACTTAAACCTAAGTCATCAGGACTATAACGCCCCTGATGCGAGTACCTACACGGGTACCAAAGAGGATCACTTGCATGTCTGACGTTACCCTAACAACATTATTAAAATCCAAGCAGCGCGGTGAAAAAATCACCATGCTGACCTGCTATGACGCCACTTTTGCTGCAACCGCGTGCGTTGCAGGTATTGAGATCTTATTGATCGGTGACTCTTTAGGCATGGTACTGCAAGGTCACGACAGCACTTTACCTGTCACCGTTGCTGATATGGCCTACCACACGGCTTGTGTAAAACGCGGTAATAAAGGTGCATTAATTCTCTGCGACTTACCCTTTATGAGTGCAGCCACATTGGAGCAAACCTACCAAAGCTGCACCACGCTGATGCAAGCAGGCGCACATATGGTCAAACTCGAAGGTGGTGCTTGGCTAGCAGACTCCGTACGTTTACTGGCTGAGCGCGGTATTCCAAGCTGCGTGCATATGGGACTGACCCCGCAATCGGTGAACGTCTTTGGTGGTTATAAAGTACAAGGCCGCGGCGATGCACAAGCGCAAAAAATGCTCGAAGATGCCCTAGCTCTTGAGCAAGCAGGCGCGGCTTTACTGCTATTAGAATGCGTGCCCAGCGAGTTGGCCGCGCGGATCAGTCGTGCAGTACAAATCCCAGTGATTGGCATTGGTGCGGGTCGTGATACTGACGGACAAGTGCTGGTGATGCACGACATGTTGGGATTGTCTCTCAGCGGTCGCACCCCTAAATTTGTGCGTAACTTTATGCAAGGGCAAAGCAGTATTGCTGATGCTATTAGCCTCTACGCACGCTCAGTTAAAGATCAATCCTTTCCAGCTGCGGAGCATGAGTTTAGCGCATGAAAACGCTTAATAATCTACAACAACTGCGCGACACCATTGCCGAGGCGCGCCAAGCCGGTCAGAGTATTGCTCTAGTGCCGACCATGGGTAATTTGCACGCAGGCCATATAGCACTTATCAAGCAAGCGGTAGAGCGTGCTGATTGTGTCGTCGCCAGCATCTTTGTTAATCCGCTGCAATTTGGTGCCAATGAAGACTTAGACAGTTACCCGCGCACTCTAGAAGCGGATCAAAGTAAGCTGCAAGAAGCCGGCTGCAATCTATTGTTCATACCTGATACCCAGACCATCTACCCCCATGGTATGGAGCAACATACACTGGTCAGTGTTCCAGGTGTTTCCACAGGCCTGTGTGGCGGCAGTCGTCCAGGGCATTTTGATGGTGTCGCCACTGTAGTGTGCAAACTTCTGAATATGGTGCAGCCGGATATAGCCTTGTTTGGCGAGAAAGATTTCCAGCAGTTAGCCGTCATTCGAAAAATGGTTGCGGACCTTAATATTCCAGTGCAGGTTTTCGGTGTACCTATAGTGCGCGACCATGATGGCCTCGCATTATCATCGCGAAATGGGTATCTTAGCGCTCCACAACGCGCGAATGCGCCTGCTTTGCACCAATGCATGCAGACGCTCAAAGCAAAAATAATAACTGGTGATCGCGATTACCCTGCACTGTTTGCACAATTTAACAGTGAACTTAATGCAGCAGGTTTTCGCTTAGATTACATAGAGTTACGCGACGCATTAACCCTAGAAAAAGCTGACTTAGCCAGCACACAATTGATCTTACTGGCGGCCGCTTATCTTGGCAGCACGCGCCTGATCGACAACTTAATCATTGACTTGTAATAACGACAATCGCAGCGCACAACTATAGCGCGCCATGTCAAAGAGGAAATCAACATGCAAACCATTATGCTCAAAGCAAAATTGCACCGAGCAATTACCACTCACGCCGTCGTTGATTACGAAGGTTCTTGCGCCATTGACGGCGATTGGCTGGATATGTCTGGCATTCGTGAGTACGAGCAAATCCAGATTTATAACGTAAACAATGGTGAGCGTTTTACCACTTACGCTATTCGTGGCGAAGCGGGTTCACAAATCATTTCAGTGAACGGCGCGGCAGCACACAAAGCGGCTGTGGGTGATTTATTGATTATTTGCGCTTATTGCAACTACGAAGAAAGCGAGCTTGCCACACATGAGCCACGCTTACTCTATATGGGTAAAGACGGCTCATTAAGCCATAGCAGCAACGCTATTCCTGTACAACTGGCTTAAGTTTCAATATGTACCCGGGTGGAGGCTACTTCACCCTCGCATCAATACAAGTAGAGCGGCATCATGACCCATTACCAAAACCCTAATGACGCCGCTCAACTCCCCGCGTGGCAACTGTTAGTCAAGCAACGCGAAGCCATGCAAAGCTTTAGTATGCAAGAGGCTTTTGCCGCAGATCCAAAGCGTTTTGAGCGTTTTTCGCTCAACCATGATGGTTTACTGCTCGATTTCTCTAAAAATATTTTAGATGAAACAACGCTTAATTTACTCATGCAACTGGCACAACAAAGCCAACTGCAAGATGCTATTAAAGCCCTCTTTAATGGCGAAAAAGTAAACGCCTCTGAGCAGCGCGCTGCGCTACATACGGCCCTGCGCCGCCCTGTTGGCGATACGCTGTTAGTCGATGGCGAAGATTTAATGCCGTTGATTCACGACGTACTCAATAAAATGACAGAACTGGTCAACCGTATTCATAACGGTTTATGGCGCGGTTACAGTGAAAAGCCAATCACTGACGTGGTTAATATTGGTATCGGTGGATCATTTTTAGGTCCGCAACTGGTATCAGAAGCTTTACTGCCCTTCGCGCAGCAAGGCGTGCACTGTCACTTTCTAGCCAATATTGATGGCAGTGAGTTTCACGAACTGAGCCAAACACTTAACGCGCAAACCACACTTTTTATTGTCTCTAGTAAGTCATTTAATACTCTAGAAACATTAAAAAACGCCCAAGCGGCGCGGCGCTGGTATTTAGCGCAAGGTGGCACTGAAGCCTGTGTTGATCGGCACTTCATTGCGGTATCGAGCAATATAGAAGCAGCCGTCGCCTTTGGTATTGCCCCAGAGAATATTCTCCCCATCTGGGACTGGGTTGGCGGGCGTTATTCTTTATGGTCAGCCATAGGTTTACCCATTGCTTTGTCGATTGGTATGTCGAATTTTAAAGAGTTATTGGCCGGTGCTTGGAGCATGGATCAACACTTCCAAGAAACGCCTTTTGCTGAAAATATGCCTGTAATCATGGCAATGCTGGGTATTTGGTACAGCGATTTTTGGCAAGCGCAAAGTTACGCTATTTTGCCTTACGATCATTACCTGCGTAACTTCACCCAACACTTGCAGCAGTTGGACATGGAATCCAACGGCAAGCACGTGCGTCAAGATGGCACTGCTTTAAACTATTCAAGTGGCTCAGTGATCTGGGGCGGTGTGGGATGCAATGGTCAACATGCGTATCACCAACTACTGCATCAAGGCACTTTATTGGTACCCGCTGATTTTATTGTCCCAGTCGTAAGCCACAATCAAATCGCAGATCATCATCAATGGTTGTATGCCAACTGCTTATCGCAAAGCCAAGCCTTGATGCAAGGCAAAAGCCGCGAACAAGCCGCGCAAGAATTACGTGCGCAACATTTACCAGAAAGCGAAGTACAACGCCTTGCTCCACACAAAGAAATCTTAGGCAACAAGCCGAGCAATACGCTCGTGTTAGAACGTATTTGTCCACGCCGCCTTGGTGCCTTAATTGCCCTGTATGAGCATAAAGTATTTGTGCAAAGCGTGGTCTGGGGCACGAATGCATTCGACCAATGGGGTGTTGAGTTAGGTAAAGTATTAGGCGAAGATGTGTATCAGCGTTTAACTGGGCATGTTGTACAGCAATCAACCGATACATCGACCCAGGGCTTGATTAATTTTTTCAGGAGTCGTCACCGCGGTTAATTAAAATATTAATAGCTGTTATACAATCACTGAAACAATAATAAATATCATGGCTCAGTGAGCCGTTAAACCAAAAAAGGATGTACTTATGAATGAAGTTGTAATTGTTGCCGCTACTCGTACTGCTGTAGGTAGCTTTCAAGGCAGCTTGGCTAATATTCCTGCTCCGCAATTAGGCGCTACTGTTATCCGTAGCTTGCTTGAGCAAACAGGTGTTGCAGCCGACCAGGTTGACGAAGTCATTTTCGGACAAGTACTCACTGCAGGTAGCGGTCAAAACCCAGCACGCCAAACGGCTGTTCACGCTGGCTTACCTTTTACTACAGCAGCTTTAACTCTCAACAAAGTGTGCGGTTCAGGCTTAAAAGCCCTGCACCTTGCTGCACAGGCGATTCGTTGTGGCGATGCTGACGTTATTATCGCTGGCGGTCAAGAAAACATGAGCCTGTCACCTTACATTTTACCGGGTGCACGTACAGGTTTACGTATGGGTCACGGTAAAGTTGTAGACACCATGATTCAAGATGGTCTGTGGGATGCGTTTAATGATATCCACATGGGTATTACTGCAGAAAACCTTGTTGAAAAATACAACATCTCACGCGAACAGCAAGATGAGTTCGCTGCAGCTTCACAAGCAAAAGCGACTGCGGCTATTGCTGCGGGCCGTTTCGCTGCAGAAATCACTCCGGTGAGCATTCCGCAGCGTAAAGGTGATCCAATCATCTTTGATACAGACGAGCAACCACGTGCTGGCAGTACTGCCGATGCATTAGCTAAATTGCGTCCTGCATTCAAAAAAGACGGTTCAGTGACTGCCGGTAACGCCTCTACGTTGAATGATGGTGCAGCTGCAGTAATGCTGATGAGCGCAGAAAAAGCTAAAGAGCTTGGCGTACCTGTATTAGCGCGTATCGTTGCTTACGCAAACGCTGGTGTTGACCCAACAATTATGGGTATTGGCCCAGTTGCCGCAACACAAAAATGCTTGAGTAAAGCGGGCTGGACTACGGCTGATCTAGACTTGATCGAAGCCAACGAAGCCTTTGCTGCACAAGCGTTAAGCGTCAACCAAGAATTGGCTTGGGACACTGACAAAGTTAACGTCAATGGTGGTGCTATTGCTCTGGGCCACCCTATTGGTGCATCAGGCTGCCGCATTTTAGTCACTTTGCTGCATGAAATGATGCGTCGTGATGTTAAAAAAGGTCTCGCTACATTATGTATCGGTGGCGGCCAAGGTGTTGCATTAGCCATTGAGCGCTAATCACTAAAGCAGTAACCACAGCGGCTGTCGTTATCCATACACAGCCGCTGCACTTCCAAACAAACACTTCGCAACATATATCTCCCCCCTAAACATCGCCACACCTACTGTTTTGTGCATATTTTACATACACTAAGCCTTAGTTTACTTAAGGAGTTGCAGTGATGCGCAAAGGGTTCAAACGCTTAGTCGTTATTTTAATCAGCTGCCTAGCTGTATATAGCTGGTTAGGTTTTTTACTGATACCCAGCGTGACCTTGCACGTCATCAACCAGCAATTATCTCTCTATGCCAATACGCCTGCTCATTTACAGCGTTTAGAGCTGAACCCGTTTAGCTTTGAGCTCAACGCATGGGGCTTTCACCTCGGCGACAGCAACAATCATCAAGCCAGCTTGCAGCACCTGTATGGCAAATTTGCATACGATAGTCTGTGGACGCAGCGCTTACACCTAGACAATGTAGAGCTTGTACAACCTCAAGCACAGGTGATTTTTGACAAGAACGGCGAGTTCAATCTCACACAGCTTTTTAATCTACCGCAGAGCTCAAAGCCAGCAGAAAGCACTGCAAATACGCCACTGATTGTCCTGATTGACCGTATATACTTACAACAAGGCAGCGCTCGTTTTAACGACCAACGTCAACAGGACACCGTCGATGTAACCTTTGCTAATTTAGATATCACCTTAAATAATTTTGATACCAGCCCTAGTACGCGCAGCGCTCTACAACTGACAGCTCAAGCCAACGACGGGACGCAACTGCACTGGCAAGGCGATATCAGCATGAGTCCGCTCAGCTCTAGCGGGCACGTGCAGTTAACTGATGCAAAACTGAAAAGTTGGTGGCCTTACGTGCGCGAACACTTTAGCGCGCAACTGACCGATGGTCGTATTAATCTAGACACTCGCTACACACTTGAGCTCAGCCCTACTTTACAATTCACAGCCAACCAACTCAGCGCTAAGCTCAGCAACTTAGCCCTCAACCAACAGCAGCAACAACCCTTGCTACGCCTAGCACAGCTGAGTATCAGTGACAGCTCTTTTGATCTCACCAAGCAGCGTTTAATCATTGGCAAAACACACAGCTCTAAACTTGAAGCTTGGGCACAGATTGATAAGTCAGGCGTTCTCAACTGGCAGAAATTATTGCCAACGGCTGACTCCCCTTCTAGCAACAATGCAGCTCTCGCACAGAGTAAACAAAGCTCTAATCATTCTGCGTGGCGTATCAGTGTTAAACAGGCAGATTTTCAACAACAGCAACTTCATTTAGCCGACTTAAGCCAAAGTCAGCCCGTTGCGCTTGAGTTGCACAATCTAAACCTGCAAGTAAAAGATTTTGATAGCACAGCAGGTTCACGTTTTCTTGTTGAGCTTGATAGCCAGATTGGCGAACAAGGCAAGATCAGTAGCAGTGCCAGCGTTAGCTTACAGCCGCTGAACGTTGATATGACACTGAATACAAGCGACCTTGACTTGCGCCCTGCACAAGCCTGGATCAGCCCTTACGCTCATGTAGAGCTGCGCAGCGCTTTACTCAGTAGCGCAGTTAAGTTGCAGATCAATCAAGCCGAAGACTTGCAGCTATCATTACAAGGCAATGCCGCAATCAATCAACTGCACTTGCGCGATAGCTTACGTTCACGCGATTTATTAAAATGGCAAACTGTTGATATCGAAGGCATAAATTATAATCTACAACAGCAACAGCTTTTCATGAGCAAATTGGCATTACAACAGCCTTACGTGCGCTTTATTATCAACGAAAACCTCACTACAAACATCAGTGAACTACTGATTGATCAGCTACAAACCACCGCCAATCAAGCAGAAAATATAAAACCTGAGTTTGCTCTACAGATTGGCGGCATCGATATCAAAGACGGTTCTGCAAACTTCGCAGATTTTAGTCTGACACCCAATTTCGCTACGGCTATACAGCAACTCAATGGACAAATAGGCACGCTAGACAGCACAAGTAATAAACCAACGACAGTCGACATAAAAGGTAACGTTGATCGCTATGCGCCCGTAACAATTAAGGGCCACCTTATAGCGAACGATCCACTTAAAAATCTAGATATTGCCACCAGTTTTAAGCACCTAGAGTTGACAACTCTCACCCCATACTCCGGTAAATTTGCAGGCTACCGTATTCAGAAAGGCCGTTTAAATCTGGATCTGCACTATAAAATCACTGACGGCAAACTCAACGCCAGCAACAGCTTATTACTAGAGCAATTACAACTTGGTGAGCGTGTTGATAGCCCTGACGCTGTAGATTTACCTGTGCGCCTAGCAATTGCCTTACTCAAAGACAGTAAAGGCCGCATCAAGCTTGATTTACCCGTGCAGGGCGATTTAAATAACCCCGAGTTTAAAGTTGCACCCATTGTCTGGAAAACCCTGCGCAACTTAATTACCCGCGCCGTATCTGCTCCATTCAATATGCTGGCTGGTTTAGTCAACAAAGATGCCAAAGAACTGCAAGAAATAGCCTTTGCTCCAGGCGAGTTCACCCTTAACGCCAGCATTGCAGAAAGTCTCGATACGCTAGCCCAAGGTTTGCAAAAACGCCCGCAATTACGCTTAGAGATCGAGGGGGGCAGTAGAGCCGACTTAGACGCTGAACCCTTAAGTCAGATGCGACTGAGTGCCGCCTACCAAAATGCCTGGTACAGCATTTTACAACGACGCGGTAGCAAGATTGAAGCAAACAAAGAAGACCTTATTGTGCCCGATGGAGAAAAACCAGCACTGCTTGAAGGCATCTATCGCACACAACTCAAACAGCAACCTCCTGCCGAATGGGCACAACTGAATAAGCAAGAACGTGAGCAACACATGCGCACAGCTGTACTGGACAGCTATCAACACAGCATTTTAGGCTTACGTCGTTTGGCGCAAGCACGCGCCAATAGCATTAAAGAATACTTAATTGAGCAAGCACAACTTGACCCTGAGCGTGTCTATTTATTAGACGTGAGCGAAGGAAAAACAAATGCTAAGCAACAGGTGATCAGCACTCTACACCTAGGAAGTATGTGATGACGTATTTAACCAAAACAACCTTAGCAATCCTGCTAGCACTCATCAGTACCGCCTCATTAGCCAGCACCTTTCGCTGCGGCACACAATTAGTGAGCTTAGGTGATCGCTCGTTTCAAGTACTGCGCAAATGCGGTCAGCCCATAGCCCGAGATAACATTGGCTATACACTTGCCGACTACAATCGTCTTGAGCTTCATATTGAAGAATGGGTGTATGGTCCACGTAACGGCATGTTATATTTTTTACGATTCACCGGTGGCCGCTTAACCCGTATCGACAGTCACCGCGACCAGTAAGGATATATTTATATGCTGCGCCCTCTCTTATGCCTCACTCTTGCTTTTGGCTTAGTAAGCACCTCATTTGCATCCTCCACCTATCGCTGCAATAGCAAGCTTGTCAGCCTAGGTCAGTCGCTCTACGAAGTGCGCGCTAAGTGTGGTGAGCCTATCAGCGAGCAAATCTTAGGTTACAAGCAGCTGACTAATGAATATGGTCATACCCATGAAGTACAGATCAACGAATGGATCTATGGCCCTAAAGGCGGTATGTACTATTATTTACGTTTTGTTGGTGGCGATTTAGTTAAGATATCCAGCCAGAGATAAAGCATCATCTGTATTGTTTTTATCTAAAATAACAATCCTACATACCACTACAATTGCTAAT
>QXGG01244333.1_pt1 | contig 17269 bp, 15 predicted proteins | sample 1982491 | NCBI WGS metagenome assembly QXGG01 (sample SAMN09924614, study PRJNA488089) | Wastewater metagenome, whole genome shotgun sequencing project. | isolation source: South African research farm wastewater | place: South Africa: Irene, Agricultural Research Council, Animal Production... | reverse complement strand
TTCTAGGCTTTAAAGTAATTCCTGAGTCTTTCTATGAGTTAGGCTACATGAACAATGGTTTGATGGTTATGCCTCCAATGGCTCTGATCTTATGCGCATGTATCATTTGGTACCAGAGAAGTAAACACAAAGAGTTACAAGAAAATTAATATGCATATTTAACTTGAAGTAAGTTTCTTGTTTCAAGTTTAAATTCTAAAATAATATGGACTATCTAAGTTTATTTGTTAAATCGATTTTTGTCGAGAATATGATCTTTGCATACTTCCTAGGTATGTGTTCATACTTGGCTGTATCGAAGAACGTTAAAACAGCTGTAGGTCTTGGTATTGCAGTAACCTTTGTTTTGGTTGTTACATTACCAATTAACTACTTGCTCGAAAACTATGTACTTAAAGCCAATGCTTTAGTTGAAGGTGTTGATTTGAGTTTCTTGAGTTTTATTCTATTTATCGCCGTAATTGCTGGTATTGTGCAGTTGGTGGAGATGGTTGTTGAAAAATTCAGCCCTTCGCTATATGCTTCATTAGGTATTTTCTTACCTCTAATTGCAGTGAACTGTGCTATCATGGGAGGTTCTCTTTTTATGCAACAAAAAGAGTTCGTTAACGTTGGTGAGGCTACAACATATGCTTTCGGATCAGGTATTGGATGGTTATTAGCGATTGTTGGATTAGCTGCTATACGTGAAAAAATGGCATATTCTGATGTGCCTGCACCTCTTAGAGGTTTGGGTATCACGTTTATTGTGGTAGGTCTGATGGCTATGGCCTTCATGTGTTTCTCAGGACTGAATATTTAATTGATAAAAGAAATAAGACAATGACATCTTTACCTTTAATAATAACAAGTATTTTGGTTTTCCTCGGTGTAATCTTAGCACTTGTTATAATTTTGCTTATTGCAAAAAAATATTTATCCCCATCAGGTGAGGTCAAAATCCTGATAAACGGGAAAAAGGAGTTAGACGCTGAGCCAGGTGGTACTGTGCTTGGTACATTGGCTCAGAACGAAGTTTTTTTATCTTCTGCTTGTGGTGGAAAAGGTTCTTGCGGACAGTGTACCTGTCAGGTGATTGAGGGTGGAGGTGAAATTCTTCCTACCGAAAAAGTTCACTTTTCGCGTAAAGAACAAACTGCTCATTGGCGTTTGGCATGCCAAGTGAAAGTTAAAGAAGATATGAAACTACAAATTGACGAGTCTGTTCTTGGTGTGAAGAAGTGGGAGTGTGAGGTTATCTCTAACCGTAACGTTGCTACCTTTATAAAAGAATTTGTAGTAAAATTACCAGAAGGAGAACACATGGACTTTATTCCTGGTAGCTATGCTCAAATTGACATACCTAAGTTTAATATCCCTTTTAAAGACTTCAAAATTGATGAAAGATTCCACGGAGATTGGGATAAGTTCAAAATGTGGGATCTAAACTGTAAGAATGAAGAAGAGACTATTCGTGCTTATTCTATGGCTAACTACCCTGCTGAGGGTGACGTTATCACATTGAACGTACGTATTGCAACTCCTCCATTTGACCCTAAGACAGGTGGCTTCATGAAAGTCAATTCTGGTATTGCTTCATCGTATATCTTCTCGTTAGAGCCTGGAGATAAGGTGATGATGAGTGGTCCTTATGGAGATTTCCATCCAATCCTAACAACTAAAAACGAAATGCTTTATGTTGGTGGTGGTGCTGGTATGGCTCCTCTTCGTGCTCACTTGTTGCACTTGCTTAAGACTCTTAAGATTTCTGATCGTAAGATTTCTTATTGGTATGGTGCTCGTTCTAAAGCAGAAATTTTCTACGAAGAAGATTTTCGTGAACTCGAAAAGCAATTTCCCAACTTTAGCTTCCATATCGCTTTAAGTGCTCCATTGCCTGATGATAACTGGAAAGGTTCTGTAGGATTCATTCACCAAGTTATCTATGATGAGTATCTAAAGGATCATGATGCACCTGAAGATATTGAGTACTACATGTGTGGTCCTGGCCCGATGAGTAATGCTGTTGAAAAAATGCTTTACGATTTGGGTGTACCACGTGAGAACATCTTATTTGACGATTTTGGTGGTTAATTATTAACCTCCGTATTATATAATTAGAGGCCTTGTCAACGAATTTGTTGACAAGGCTTTTTTTGTTCTTTATAGTATAGCGTTTTATAGACTTGTTTTATATGTGTACATGCTCTGATACTTTAAGTGGGTTAGTTTGTTTATTTAGTAACTCATCTTTCTCTGAAGTTAATGTATATTAACTAAGTTTTTGTTCAATAATATTCTTGATAATTCTTTTTCTATAAAAGTATAATTGCAGTTTAACTCTAGTTGTGTTTGATATAACTCTCTATTTCTATACTATTTGCTCTCATTCCCCCGATATGGTGTCTATATGTTCATTTTAGTAACGGAGCTTGTCTGAAATTATTACCTAATCATTGTGGTTGTATATACGATTTATATACCATTGGTGCCCTGTAGGTACGTCTATATTAGCAATTATATTAAATATAGATGTGATATATTAGCTAAATTTATATGTTATGTCAAAATAAATGCTAAGTTTGTAGTAGAACCTTTAATCTAATTTTAAAACCAATTGCTGCACAATTAGCTATTGGTTTATGGTATACCATTAAGAGTAATATTATCACTACATATTAACTTTAATATACTATTGCTATGAATACAAGAACTGTTGTTACTGGTGTCATTGGTGCCGATGCTCACGCTGTAGGTAATAAAATCATCGCTTTTGCATTAAATGAAGCAGGATTTAAAGTCGTCAATTTAGGCGTAATGGTTTCTCAAGAGGAATTTATTGAAGCTGCTTTAGAAACCAATGCTGATGCTATTTTAGTCTCCTCTTTATATGGTCATGGTGAGATTGACTGCCAAGGTCTCCGTGAAAAATGCAATGAAGCTGGCTTGGAAGGTATTCCTCTCTTAGCAGGTGGTAACTTGGTTGTAGGTAAGCAAAACTTTGAAGATGTTGCTCTGCGGTTTGATAAAATGGGATTTACTCGAATCTATCCTCCAGGAACAACTATTGACACTACGATAGATGAATTGAAGGAAATTTTAAAAATGAACTGATATGATCTACCTCACTGTCGATTTTGGAAGTACTTATACCAAACTTACTGTTATCGATGGTAAAGCAAAAAAAATATTAGGTACTTCTTCTGCTTTTACCACTATATCTAGTGATGTGATGTGTGGTTTTGAAAAAGCTCTATCCACACTGAAACAAAAGATTGGTGAATTTCAATATGATAAATTACTGATTTGTAGTAGCGCAGCTGGCGGCCTTAAGATGGTGGCTCTGGGTTTAGTTCCAGATTTAACAGCCAAAGCTGCTAAAATGGCGGCAGCAAGTGCTGGTGCCAAAGTAATTAAAACCTATGCTTACGAAATATCTAGATCAGAGGCAGAAGAAATCTCCCAAATTCAGCCCGATATTGTGTTGTTGTGTGGTGGTACAGATGGTGGTAATAAAGCCGTTGTTTTAGCTAATGCACACCGTCTAGCCCAAAGCAAAGTTCCTTTTGCTATTATATATGCAGGTAATAAGAGTGCTAGTGATGAGGTGGCTGATATATTTACTGCTGCTAATCGTGACTTTATTATCACAGATAACGTAATGCCTCAATTTAATGTGCTCAACACAGTCCCTGCTAAGGAGTGTATCCATAAGCTATTTATCACTAGAATTATTCAGGCCAAAGGGCTAAGTAGAGTTCAAAACCTCACTGAGTATGAAATAATACCCACTCCCTTGGCTGTTCTTAATGCTTGTGAGCTTTTAAGTCAAGGGACTAATCAGAGCAAAGGTATTGGTGACTTTATGGCTATTGATATTGGTGGTGCAACTACTGATATATATTCTATGTCTAGAGGGTATCCTTCGATAGATAATGTAATGTACAAAGGGCTTCCTGAACCTTACGGTAAGCGAACAGTTGAAGGGGATTTAGGTATGCGTTATAGCCTGACTTCTCTACTTGAAAACATCAATCTAGATCTCCTGTCCAAAACCACAGGCATTCCAGCCACCCAGATTAATGAGTGGGTCGAAGCTTGTGATAAAGAACCTAATCGTATAGCTCCTCCTACAAGTACTGCTGCCATGATAGAGCAGATTCTCGCTCGTCAAGCTGTTCAACTGGCAGTTGAGCGCCATGTAGGGGTTTATACTAAAGCTTTCACACCTATGGGTGAAGTCTATACTTTGTCAGGAAAGGATTTAATTAATATTCCATCTGTCATAGGCATTGGTGGTGTCATCGTAAATAGTCAGAATCCAATATCTATTCTTCGAGGTTGTCTTTATAGTGCTTCAAGCTATGAATATGCCAAACCTAAGAGTCCTCAGTTTTTATGTGATAGTAAATATATTTTTGCTTCTATGGGTTTATTGTCCTTAGTTGATCCAGAGCTCGCATTGTCTTTATTAAAACAAGAAATCAAAATACTAACCTTAGATACTAAACACTATGAAAATTCGAAACAAAAAATTGTCACTAGATGATTTCTTTGCTGAGCGCAAAGAGGTATTATCTCAATGGCCTACAGGGAAGGAGGTCGATTTTGATGAAGCTGTTGCTTATCAAAAATCTATTCCTGATGTTAAACGCTTTGGAACCAAGCTCCAAAGTGCAACAGCTGAAGGAGTAACACTTATTCAACCTCGGGCTGGTGTTGCTCTTTATGATGAACACATTAAGCTTCTTCAGTATCTTGAAGATGAAGGGGAGGCCGATTTATTGCCCACAACTATTGATAGCTATACGCGTTTAAATAGATATGCCGAAGCTGAGGTTGGCATCAATAGAAGTAAGGAGTCGGGAAGATCGATGTTGAATGGTTTTCCTGTTGTAAACTATGGTCTTGAAATTTGTAGAATGGTTACCTCGAGCGTTAAAAGTCCTGTTCAAGTTCGTCATGGTACTCCCGATGCACGTTTGCTTACAGAACTTTCGATTGCTGGCGGTTTCACTTCCTATGAAGGAGGAGGAATATCTTATAACATCCCTTACTCTAAGAACTATTCGTTAGAGAGTACACTTGCCCATTGGCAATACACCGACCGATTAGTTGGTTTGTACGAAGAGGCCGGGGTATCTATCAATAGGGAGCCGTTTGGCCCGTTGACTGGAACACTTATTCCTGCCTGCATCTCTAATAGTGTTGCTGTGATTGAAGCATTGATGGCTGCTGAGCAAGGTGTGAAAGATATAACCGTTGGTTACGGACAATGTGGAAACTTAATTCAAGATGTGGCAGCATTGAGCTCATTACGTGAGGCCACAAAAGAATATTTAGCGGTTTATGGTTTTCATGATGTAAGGATTACCACCGTTTTCCACCAATGGATGGGCGGCTTCCCACAAGATGAATCAAAAGCATTCGGTGTAATTTCTTGGGGTGCTGCAACTGCAGCTTTGGCTAAAGCTTCTAAAGTTATTGTTAAAACACCTCATGAGGCTGCAGGTGTACCTACTAAAGAGGCTAATGCAGCAGGGCTTCGGGCTACCCGACAAGTCATATCTATGCTACGAGATCAAGACTTCACACAGATACCAGCTGTCTTACAAGAGAGTGAGATTATAAAGGCTGAGATGAAGTGCATCTTATCTCATGTTGAGAAGCTTGGCAAGGGAGACTTGGCTTTAGGGTGTATCGCCGCTTTTGAAGCAGGTGTACTTGATATTCCTTTTGCACCTAGTCGTTTTAATGCTGGTAAAGTTATGCCTGCACGTGACAACCAAGGTGCTATTCGTATTCTAGATGCTGGGAACATACCTTTTACTAAAGAGTTGCACGATTTCCATCGTAGTAAGTTAGAAGAGCGTGGAAAGTTTGAAAACAGACCCGTAAACTTCCAAATGGTTATTGATGATGTTTATGCCATCGGTAAAGGATTCTTAGTAGGACGTCCACGTCAACACGATAATACTTAAACCTTATAATCTAAAAGCTATGAAAATATTAAAAATGTTATGTGCACCAGGTAAGACAGGCTTCTATTTCGACGACCAGAAAGCGATAAAGCAAGGTGCCAAAAATGATGGTTGTTTTTATATTGGTGATCCTTTGACCTCTGGGTTTACGTCCGTTAGGCAATCGGGAGAATCGATTTCTATATTGTTTTTGCTCGAAAATGGAGCAATAGCACATGGTGACTGCGCGGCAGTCCAATATTCGGGTGCTTGTGGTCGAGACCCTCTTTTCTTGGCAGAGACTTTTATTCCGTTAATTGAAAAAGAGATAGCTCCTCTTTATGAAGGCAAAGAGATTACTAGTTTTAAGGATTTAGCCAATGAAATAGATCAGGCAATCAGTCCATCTACAGGTAAATTATATCATACCGCTATTCGTTATGGTGTTACTCAAGCTTGTCTTGATGCTGTTGCTAAAGCCAAAGGTACTTATATGGCTAATATCATTGCCGATGAGTATGATCTAAAAATGTCAGATCACATTATTCCAATATTTGCCCAATCGGGTGATGACAGATACAATAATGTCGATAAAATGATAATTAAAGGAGTTGATGTTCTGCCTCATGCACTATTTAATAACGTTGAAACCAAAGTAGGGGCAAATGGAGAGAAAATAAAAGCTTACTTGGAGTGGTTGGTTAAGCGTATTGATACGCATCGACCCTATCCTGGATATAACCCAGTGATTCATATTGACGTTTATGGTACGCTTGGTATAGTTTTCGATAATGATCTCGATCGAATTGCTACTTATTTAGGAGAGTTGGTAGAACTCGTATCACCATTAGAACTCCGTGTTGAGGGGCCTATTGACTTCGATAGCAAGGAAGCACAGATTAAAGCGATGCGAGAGCTTCGTGAGTTGATAGATTTGCAAAATATCCAAGTGAAGATTGTTGCTGATGAATGGTGTAATACACTTCAAGATATTTGTGATTTCACAAAGGCTAAGGCAGGTCACATGATCCAAATTAAAACTCCTGATTTAGGTGGTATCAACAATACGATAGAAGCTGTTGTATTCTGTAACAAAGAGGGTATAGATGCCTATCTAGGTGGGACATGTAATGAGACTTCTCGTTCTTCGGAAGTTTGCAGTCATATTGCGATGGCTACTTCCCCTATTCAGATATTGGCAAAACCTGGTATGGGAGTCGATGAAGGCGTAATGCTTGTCTATAATGAAATGAGCCGAATTCTAGCTCTTAAGAAATATTCCGATAAGTTGAACCTTTAAATACTTAGTATCATGAAAGAATTAAGAATATTATCACCAACTGCAATTTTGGGCTATGGTTTTCCATTAGCCTCTTTCGAAGCAGGTATGGAACGTAAACCTCATGTTATTGCTGTAGATGCTGGTTCAACAGATCCAGGACCTTACTACTTGGGAGCAGGAATATCTTTCACTGATAGAAATTCAGTTAAGCGAGATTTGGAAATTATGATTCCTGCAGGGATTAATGCTAAAATACCGGTAATTATCGGATCTGCAGGTGGAGCTGGTGGAAGACCTCATGTGGAACTAACGCTTGATATTATTAAAGAAATAGCCGAAGAGAAGAAGCTTAATTTTAAACTCGCTGTCATTCAATCAGAATTTGATAAAGACTTTATAAGAAATGAATTTCTTAAAGGTAATATCTCACCTCTCTACCCAGCGGAAGAATTAACAGAAGATGCAATCGATCAAGCTGTACGTATTGTTGCCCAAATGGGTGAAGAGCCTTTTATCGAGGCACTCAATTCTGGTGCAGATGTTATTTTGGCAGGTCGATCGTATGATCCATCCGTATTTGCTTGCCTAGCTGTTCGAGAAGGATTTGACAAAGGATTAGCACTCCATTTGGGTAAAATTCTTGAATGTGCAGCAATAACTTGTATTCCTGGTAGTGGAAGTGATTGCATGTTTGGATACTTGCGTGAAGATGGCTTTATCTTAGAGCCGTTATCTCCTGAACGTAAATGCACGACGCTCTCGGTTGCAGCGCATACGCTTTATGAGAAAACTAACCCTTACGAACTTCCAGGGCCAGGGGGTAAGCTTAATCTTTACAATACGAGTTTTGAGCAAATATCCGATAATAAAGTTTTTGTTGCTGGGACAAAGTTTGAACCCACTGAAGAGTATACTGTAAAACTGGAAGGAGTTCGACGCGTTGGGTTTAGAACTATTTCTTGTGCGGCAACAAAAGATCCTATCATGATAGAAAATATTGATGATATTGTTGCTAATGTTCGCAAGCGTGTTGAAGATAACTTTAAACATTACGATTTGTCGTACTTCTTAGACTTTAAAATCTATGGTAAGAACGGAGTTATGTCGTTGTTCAAAGGATTAAATAATCCCCTAAGTCATGAATTGATGATTATTATTGAGGCTGTTGCCCCAACCCAAGATTTAGCCGATACAATTTGCGGATTTACACGCAGTACAATGTTACACTACGGTTATGAAGGGCGAATATCAACTGCTGGAAACTTAGCTTTTCCATTTTCACCGTCCGACTGTAAAGTTGGAGAAGTTTTTGAGTTTAGCATCTATCATTTATTAAAGGTCGCCGATCCTTTGTTACCTTTCCCTATCGAATACTTAGACATTAAAAATTAAACCAGGAGGATTATACACTATGAAAACAAAATTAATGGATGTGGCAACTGTAATTCGGAGTAAGAATTCGGGCCCATATGAATTGACATTTGATATAATATTCAAAGATTTTGAAACTTATAATCGAGCAAAGGAGGCACAGTTTATCTCCAAATCCACTTTTGCCCCTCTTTATAATATTCCCGAAAAAAACATTATAAGCTTGGTCTATTTTGATCCTGCAAAGGCTGTCAAGATAACTATTGTTCGGCCTATTCCATCAGGGGCTTTAGGTGAAACAGATGTGTATGGTGCACAGCAACATGCACCCCTAATGCAATACGATTTTAATTTATAATTATGCGTAATCTGATTCAAGAGTATTCTGTATCATCTCAATATTATGCTCCTCGTGGTAAAGAGCGGTTGATATTTCTGGGTGAGCAAATTGCTCAGCAACATCTTCATTACAATGATAAGTTAATTGGGATTGTTGGCGATTCAGGATCTGGGAAATCCTCTTTAATAAAGGGGATGTTCCCTGGCCTTGAATTGTCTAACGATGATGATGTGATGAGTCCTCGTAAAATTATGCAAGCGCGTAATATCTTTGAGGATCTAGACGATGCGGCTTCTTATCATATTGATGTGCGATTTGCCATGGCTTTCGTACAGATGTATGAGATTGTAGATTTTATCCAAGAGGTTCTGTCACGTAAAAGGAGAGTAGTCATTGAGCATTTCAATCTTATCTACCCAGCTTTAGGGGTCAATGCAGATATAATTGTGGGGATAGGTGAGGAGATTATTGTTACACGGCCTAGTATTTTCGGTCCTCTTCCTCAGAGTATCTATAAAATAGTTAACCAATCGCAGCGCTATAGAAAGATGGCACACTCTGCCGAAGAATTAACTATGCGTATTTTAGAAGATGAAATGGAGATTAGTCCAGAGTTCTATTATAGTTCGGATATTCGTTGTGGTTTCGTCTTGCGGTTTATACATGATATTGAAATTGATTTTGGCTATTTGGCACATCGTATAGACGAACTTATAGCTGAGGCTTTACCAATATCTTACTGCGATGACGACCATATTCAGATTGGAAAATGGGTTCAAGTATGTGATGGACCAAGAATCCACATGACAAATACCGCAGAAATTGAGGACTTTTATTTAATACGAGGCTTTGTGCATGACAAAAAGACGAATACCTACTGTTTGGTGGGGTTAATTGGTGATACCGAAAGTGACTTATCGAATAGGAATACGATTCATTTCTTTAAACGGAATAGTCTATGAAAACAAGAGTTATTAAGTTGTTTGATGTCATAACTTTGGTTGAACATCTATGCATCGAGGCCAACTGTGTAATGACATCCGATATTAAACGTTGTTTGGAAAAACAAGCAAAGGAAGATAAATCGATGTTGGGGCGAGATATTCTGAATACACTTCTACAAAATGCAGAAATAGCTCAAACAGAATCTTCTCCGATGTGCCAAGATACTGGTATGACCGTGGTTTTTGTTCGGGTAGGTCAAGATGTTATTTTTGATGGTGGCTTCATTGGTGATGCAATTAACCAAGGTGTCCGACAAGGCTATGAAAAGGGTTTTTTGAGAAAATCAGTTGTGTCTGACCCTCTTAAGCGAATAAATACTAACGACAACACACCAGCAGTAATTCATTATGATGTTGTAGCAGGCGATGAATTGACTATTACTGTAGCTCCAAAAGGCTTTGGCAGTGAGAACAAGAGTCAGCTTAAAATGCTAACACCCAGCCAAGGGTTGCAAGGAGTAAAAGACTTTATTCTTGATGTTATATCTGAGGCAGGAGCAAATCCTTGCCCCCCGATTATTGTTGGTGTTGGAATAGGAGGAACTATGGAGCGTTGTGCTTATTTAGCTAAAAAAGCACTCTTGCGTGAGGTCGGGTCTATTAATTCGGATGAGCAATTGGCTAGCCTAGAAAAAGACTTATTGGCTCAAATTAATCAGTTGGGTATTGGTCCTGCTGGTTTTGGAGGGAGTACTACAGCTATGGCTGTCCATATAATCACTGAAGCCACGCATATTGCGGGTTTGCCTGTTGCAGTAAACATTGGCTGCCATGCTACAAGGCACGCTGAAGGAAAATTATAGGAGGAAAATTATGTACGATAAAATTGAACTCAGAATCCCCCTTACCATTGAAGCTGCTGCCAGTTTGCGTGCAGGTGATATGGTTTATCTTACGGGGGAGATTTATACAGCTCGTGATGCTGCGCATCAGCGGCTTTTTGATGATATTCTAGCCGGAAGGCAGTTGCCTTTTGATTTTAATGGAGCTGTGGTATATTATGCAGGGCCTTGTCCGGCAAAGCCTGGTAAGCCTATAGGCTCAGTAGGGCCTACTACAGCAGGTAGAATGGATAAGTTTTCTCCTCTATTAATTGAGCAAGGATTACGATTTATGATTGGTAAAGGATTGCGCGATCAGACAGTAATTGATAAGATGGTTGAACATGGTGGAATCTATTTTGCTGCAATAGGAGGAGCTGCTGCACTAATGGCTAAATGCGTAGTTAATGCAGAGATAATAGCTTATCCAGAGTTGGGTACAGAAGCTGTTCGCAAACTTGAAGTTAAAGATTTTCCTGCTATTGTTGCAATAGACAGTAGAGGAGTAAACTATTATGATATTGGTCGAAAAAAATATGAAGTAGTTTCATAGTTGTGTTGTTTTAAAGTTTAAGACCGTAGGTGTTTATCATTCATTTGTGATAATTGCCTACGGTTTGTTATTCATATAATCTTAGCGAATTAAATGCACATCTAGTTTAAGTGTAATCGCAACTCGTTTTGTATCTTTGCACTACATATGAATAATGATATAATAAAAGATGCTATGCATGCTCTTCAAATAGAGCAGCTAACTCCCTTACAGCAAGAAACTATACGTGTTGCAACTGACATTCGCGACCTAATTGTTTTATCACCTACGGGTTCAGGTAAAACTTTGGCTTATCTTCTTCCTCTTTTAATTCAACTTGAAAATAGAGGCAAATCAAAAGGTATAAGTACGTTGATTCTAGTGCCTTCTAGAGAATTAGCACTTCAGGTTAGTCGTGTTTTTAGCTCTATGAAGTCGGGACATCAAGTACTTTGTGCTTATGGTGGGCATTCACTACTAGATGAAAAGAATGCACTTCTTACAGGTAATCCAGAGATTTTGATTGGTACTCCAGGACGAATTTTAGATCATCTTGATCGAGGTAATATTAATACCGACTCAATAGAATTACTAATTATAGATGAGTTTGATAAGGCTTTGGAGCTTGGTTTTCAAGAAGACATGTCGGCTATTATCGCTTTTATGACCTCTCTTAGACGTCGAATACTTCTTTCTGCAACTGATGCCGATGAAATCCCTAAGTTTACAGGAGTAAATCGTGTGTTAAAGCTAAATTACTTAGACGATAACAAGGATTTGGAAGTTCGCCTAGACTTGCTCAAAGTTGTATCTCCTCAAAAGGATAAACTTGATACCTTACTCAAGCTACTTTGTGTCTTAGGTGCTGAATCTTCTATTGTTTTCTGCAATCATAGAGAGTCTGTAGATCGTACTGTTGAGTTTTTGAAACGTAACGGGGTTGCCTGTGCTGCTTTTCACGGTGGTTTAGAGCAGGATTGGCGTGAACGTTCGTTATTTAAATTTACTAATGGATCAGTCTTTACTCTTGTTGCTACTGATTTGGCTGCACGTGGTTTAGATATTCCCGAAGTAGAACACGTAATTCACTACCATTTACCTCTCGATCAAGATGCATTTACGCATCGTAATGGTCGTACTGCTCGTTGGGAAGCCAAAGGAACATCGTATTTAATACTTCATCAAGAAGAGTCGTTGCCAGATTTTATTGATGCGGAAGTAAAAGAGATGCCTTTACCCCTGTCAACTCCTGCACCAGCTGAGGTGGTTTGGACTACGCTGTACATCGGTAAGGGTAAGAAGGACAAACTTAATGTGATTGATATTGTTGGATATATGCATAAGGTTGCAAAGTTGGAAAAAAACGAACTAGGGAAAATAAGCGTAAAAGACCATCTTTCGTTTGTAGCAGTAAAAGCCGAGGTTGCTCAGCTTGTTTTAAGAAGATGTGCCAACGAAAAAATTAAAGGTATGAAAACTATAATTGAAGAGGCTTATTAATGACTATATGTCTTGCTTGTAATTTATTTACTGTTAATATGGTTTAATTTGAAGCTTAATCAAATCAATTTGAGCAGTAATACTTCGTTATTGAGTCAAATAGATCGTTTTAATTCGGTTTTATTAAAACCTTTTGCTACATTCGCTTTTTACTCTATTTTTTCATTAAACAATAAGACATGGTAAAACATAATTTCTATGCAGGTCCATCAATTTTACCCCGTGAGGTAATCGAATCAACAGCTGATGCTGTTTTGAATTTCAATGATTCAGGTTTGTCTGTGCTTGAGATTAGTCATCGTTCGAAAGACTTTCAAGCAGTAATGGATGAAGCTCGATCGCTATTTCATGAATTATTATCAATTCCTGAAAACTATACTGTTTTGTTATTAGGAGGTGGGGCTAGTATGGAGTTCTGTAGGGTACCATTCAACTTTTTAAAGACTAAAGCTGCTTATCTAGATACAGGGACTTGGGCTCATAAAGCTATTCAAGAAGCTGCAGCTTTTGGAGAAGTTGATGTTATTGGATCATCTAAAGATCAAAAGTATAAATGCCTTCCAAAAGGTTATGTCATTCCTGCTGATGCTGATTATTTACATTATACTACCAATAACACAGTTTATGGAACTGAATTCTTAGAAGATATAGAATCTCCGATCCCTTTGATTGCTGATATGTCTTCAGATATATTCTCTCGCCCTATAGATGTTTCCAAATATATATGTATCTACGGCGGGGCACAAAAAAACTTAGCTCCTTCAGGACTATCATTTATTATCGTTCGCAACGATGCTTTAGGGAAAATGGAGCGTCATATTCCTACTATACTAGATTATAAAGTACATGTAGATAAAGAGTCGATGTTTCATACTCCACCAGCTTTACCTATTTACTCAGCTCTTCAAACTTTACGTTGGATTAAGAAAGAGGGTGGTGTAAAGGTTATGCAGGATAGAGCTATCGAGAGAGCCGAATTGCTTTACAACGAAATTGAGCGTAACGCTATGTTTGAAGGAACAGTTGTAAAAGAAGATCGTTCAAGAATGAATATTTGCTTTGTCTTTAAACCCGAATATGTGGAATTAGAGAAAGAGTTTCTAGACTTTACTCTAGCTAAAGGAATTGTTGGAATTAAAGGCCATCGTACTACTGGTGGTTTCCGTGCATCGTGCTATAATGCAATGCCAATTAGTGGTGTTCAGGTTTTAGTTGATGCGATGAAAGAATTCGAACAAAAACACGTTAAATAACTAACTGTTAAAAAGATTATTATGAGTAAGATAAAAGTGCTCTTGGCTACACAGAAGCCATTTGCTTCGAGTGCGGTTCAAGCCATGCAAGAAGCTTTAAAATCGGCGGATATCGAGTTAGAGCAATTAATAGGCTATACTGATAAGAATGAGCTGATAGATAAAATTGTAGACTTCGATGGCTTAATTGTCCGAAGTGATATTATAGATAGAGAAATTATTCAGGCAGCGTCAAAGCTAAAGCTGATTGTTCGTGGAGGCTCAGGGTATGATAATATTGACATCAAAGCTGCACATGATGCTGGGGTAGTTGTAATGAATACTCCTGGTCAAAATGCAAATGCTGTTGCAGAGTTGGTTTTTGGAATGCTGATTATGGGTGCCAGAAATGGCTACAATGGAGTTTCAGGGACTGAACTCAAAGGTAAAACCCTCGGTATTCATGCTTTTGGTAATGTAGGTGTAAATGTTGCTAGAATTGCCAAAGGCTTTGGTATGAAAATTCTGGCCTATGACCCTTATACTCCTTCAGTGACTATCTACAGGAATGGAGTTGTTCCTGTTTGTTCAGAAGAAGAACTTTATAGACAATCTGATATTGTATCTCTTCACTTACCTTATACTCCTATGACTAAAGGTGTTGTTAATGCTGAATTACTTAGCTTGCTACCTGCTGATGGTGCTATAATCAATACTGCCCGTAAGGAGATTCTTGATGAAGAAGCAATGTTAAACATGCTTCAAGAAAAGCCTAACTTTAAGTTTTTGACTGACATAGCTCCTGATAGACTTGCTGAATTTAGCAACTTCTCTCCTCGCTTTTTTGCTACTCCTAAGAAAATGGGAGCTCAAACAGTTGAAGCCAATAATAATGCTGCTATTGCTGCAGCTCGCGAATTAATAGATTTCTTCCTATCAGGAAATACTGAGTTTAAAGTCAATTAGTTTTATCTAACTCCTGTATTATTTAGTTTTAAGGTATAAAGCCCCATAACATCGATGTTATGGGGCTTTATTGTAATCATTTATGGATGTTTTATTCTTGCTTAATGTCATCTTAAAGAAATATAGATTACCATATCTGGTTTTATTGTTTAATTACTAGGCAGTATTGTTGAAATATGTGACTTCATGGTGTAATAAGTAATATATTTGAATCGAAATAAATATTAAATAATTAGAAATGAAGAAACAATTCTTTAGTGCATTGACACTGCTTTCTGTGCTTGCATCGTGCTCTGATAAAGTAGAGGAAAATCAGCCTAGTGACAATAATGATTATGTAACACTTAAAACTGTTTTACATAATGGAGAAGAAATTACTGCTAATTCTGAAATAGAAGTTACTAGCCAGACAAAGTCTCACTTTGTTGTAGATGTTGCAAATCAGGGATCTAGTGAGATCGTATGGCTTTTGGATGATGAAGTTGTAGGTCAGGGATCGAATGAATTAACTCTAGAAGGACGTTCGGGAGAATTATCTGTAGGATTAGTAGAGTCAGTTAGTTCGAGCTTGCCCACTACACGTGCAGCTGCTACTTCTTATTCTCAAGTACTCAAAGTAGCGAAACTATCAGGGATATTTAGCAAAGGTGTTTTTGGCTTTACTACCCATTCAAGTACAGGAACTAATGGATCTAAGCATTTAGTGTTTATTGATAATGATTTGGCAACCCCCGATTCGTATGATATTTTGCTGGATCAAAATCCTAATTTGAACGACGAACTTCAGCTTGAAGGTGCCTATGATGATTTGGATATCTACAAGAACAGACTATATCTTGCACAATCTGCTTACACCAACACTGAAAATTTATCTCGATTGATTGAAATAGATGCTCAAACCCTTAAAGTGCTTAAAATCCACAAAATGCCTAGAGTTGCACTTCATAAGCTTGCTATGCTCGATCGTAATACGATATTAACCTGGTCATCTTTCGACGGATCGTTTACAAAGGGTAATTTACTCACTGGTGAGTGGGATGAGAATTATGCAGTCTTGGGTAATTCTGAAGAATTTTCGGCAGAGAAAGTTTTGAATGCTCCTTTTTATAGATCTGAAGATCAGGTAGCTTTTGCTTATGGTTCTAGAATTATTGTATTGAACTCAGATGGAAAAGTAGCCAGAGAAGTTGAAATGGGCGAGGGTTATCGCGTGATTTCGATGATTAAAGATAGCCAACTTAAAAATAATGTGAAAGTAGTGGTTGAAGCTAAAAGTTCAGATTCTAATGAGTTTATTGATATTGATACTTATCCAGCTCGAATTCTGACGTTGAATTCTTCGTTTGATATTATCCGTGAGGTAGAACATAAGCTTCGTTTTGTTAAAGATGGTGTAACCCATGAAGAGAAAAGAGGCTTTGGTGCGTATTATCCTCAGTCTGCTATAGCTGCTGTTTCGACAAAACCTTGTATTGATATTAATAACCGCTTGTTTATTCCTGTGATGGGAGGTGGCTTTAATCAAATTCATATTTACGACCTAAACAATAAAGGTCAGTATATTAATCATATTACTTTTGACTCTTATTACCCTGTAGTTGTACTTGCTGCTGGTACGGATACTAAAGTGAACTAGTTTTCGTTTAGTTTTTTTTGATGTGAATGAAAATAGGCTGTCGAACAATTTTATTGTTTGGCAGCCTATTTGATTATTAGTAATTGTGTATATAAAACTTACTTATTTCTTATTTGGTGAAGAGTATTTAGCATTTAATCCATCAACAATTTCTTGAGTGATGTTGAATGATTTGTTAGCATATAAAAGGCTGTTGTTACCTGTATTGCTAATAATAAAGCTGTACCCTTTATCTTTATTGTATTCTTGAATAAATGAATCAATAGCATCACGAATTTCTAAATCATTTTTTTGTGCCTCAGCAGATAGTTCTTGAGCTAATTTGTTTTGTAGCTCTTCGATATCATTCCTTTTCTTCATCAAACGTGATTGTTCTTGTTCTGCACGCTCACGGCTTAAGAAGGCGTTATTCTCAATCTTTCGTTGAAACTCATTAAACTCCTTTTCTAGTTCTCTAGCCTTTTGATTGATGGTAGCAGACATATCCTCTTGTCTTTTCATCATAGCTTCTGTAACATCATTCCAGAAGTTATAATTCATCAATAAAGTATCCATCTCTACATAGGCAATTTTAATATCACCTGCTGTAGCAGTTAATGAAAGGTTTTCAGAACCAGTCGATGCTGTTTGCGTAGCAGCTCCATCG
>QXGG01090456.1_pt1 | contig 17285 bp, 12 predicted proteins | sample 1982491 | NCBI WGS metagenome assembly QXGG01 (sample SAMN09924614, study PRJNA488089) | Wastewater metagenome, whole genome shotgun sequencing project. | isolation source: South African research farm wastewater | place: South Africa: Irene, Agricultural Research Council, Animal Production... | reverse complement strand
TTTTGCTCAGATTCATCAACAGGCTCGTAATAGTTGGGAGAGTGATCTTTCTCGTATTCTAGTAGAAGGTGGAACTCAGGAACAAAAAACTATTTTCTATACGGCTCTTTATCATTTATTAATACACCCCAATATTCTTCAAGACGTTAATGGTCAGTATCCAGCAATGGAGAGTGAACAAATTCTTACAACTACAGGTAATCGTTATACGGTTTTTTCTTTATGGGATACTTACCGAAACGTACATCAACTTTTGACACTGGTTTACCCAGAACGTCAGATGGAAATGGTTCAAACGATGCTCAATATGTATAGAGAACACGGATGGTTACCTAAGTGGGAGCTTTATGGTCGTGAAACACTAACTATGGAGGGTGACCCAAGTATTCCTGTTATTGTAGATAGCTGGATGAAAGGGCTTCGTGATTTCGATGTAGAGTTAGCTTATCAAGCTATGTATAAATCGGCCACTGCTCCTGGAGCTAGAAACCTAATGCGCCCTGATAATGACGACTATCTAAACTTAGGTTATGTGCCTTTAAGAGAAGAGTTTGATAACTCTGTATCACATGCTCTAGAATATTATATTGCAGATTATGCACTTTCTGAATTTGCAAAAGCTCTAGGCAAGAAAGAGGATGCTAAGATGTTCTATAATCGCTCATTAAATTACAAAAACTATTATAGCAAAGAGTTTGGTACCTTCCGTCCTCGACTTGAAGATGGATCGTTCTACTCTCCATTCAATCCTTTGCAGGGTGCAGATTTTGAACCTAATCCTGGGTTTCATGAAGGTAATGCTTGGAACTACACATTCTATGTGCCTCATGATGTCTATGGCCTTGCCAAGCTGATGGATGGAAAGAAAAAATTTATCGAAAAACTCCAAATGGTGTTTGATAAAGACTACTATGATCCAGCAAATGAGCCTGATATTGCTTATCCTTATCTATTTTCTTACTTTAAGGGTGAAGAGTGGAGGACTCAGTATGAGATCAATCGTTTGTTGAATAAATATTACAGCATAGAGACTGACGGTATTCCTGGAAATGACGATACAGGAACACTTTCTGCTTGGGCAATATTCAATATGATGGGATTCTATCCCGATTGCCCAGGACTTCCTGAATATACGCTGACTACACCCACCTTTGATAAGGTTACTATTAAGTTAGATCCCAAATGGTACCAGGCTAGCGAACTTATTATTGAGACCAAGCGTGAGAAACCCGAGGATATCTATATTGATAAGATGGAGTTGGGAGGTAAAAAGCTAGATAAATATCGGATATCTCATGACGAGCTTGTTCATGGCGGCCGATTACAGTTTGAAGTAAAAGATAAGAAAAAATAAGCATGAAGATGAATAGGGGGATTGTAGTATTAGCAGTTCCCCTATTTAATTTTTAGTGAGTTCTGACCAAGAACAATTTTGAGATAGGTTCTAAGCAGAGTTTTTTGATTATATTGAGGCGTCTATTGATCTTTTGCATGCTTTTTTAGGGATGTAAGACAATTAAAAACTAGTGAGAAACTAAAACATATAAATAAATGATGAAGAATTTCAAATGGTGCTGGCTCCTTGTACCTCTGCTACTATTGGGGTGTAATCAATCCAAGTTTATCAATAACGCTCCTTATCTAGAACAAGTGGTCTTAGACTTCCAAGCCAAGGAACGTTCTATGCAAAAAGGGGAATACTTTGATGACATACGTCGTTTGGAAATGGATAAGGCTGAGCAAGAGGCAATGATGTTTTTATATGCTTATATGCCCTCTTCTGATATAACGGATTATCCAGCATCTTATTTCCTCGATAATGTACGTCTAACCATGCAGGCTCAAAAAGAGATGCCTTGGGGAAAGGTTATTCCTGAAGATGTGGTTCGTCATTTTGTTTTGCCTATACGTGTAAACAATGAAAACCTCGATACAGCTCGTGTTGTGTTTTTTAATGAGCTCAAAGATAGAGTGAAAAACCTATCTATGAAAGAAGCTATTTTAGAGGTTAACCACTGGTGTCACGAAAAGGTGGTTTATCAGCCAACTGATGCACGTACAAGTGCTCCTTTGGCTACTGTTAAAACTGCATTTGGCAGATGTGGTGAGGAGTCAACCTTCACAGTAGCAGCACTTCGATCGGTTGGAATTCCTGCACGTCAGGTGTATACCCCACGTTGGGCACATACAGACAATAATCATGCTTGGGTTGAGGCTTGGGCTGATGGACAGTGGTATTTCTTAGGTGCTTGTGAGCCTGAACCTGTATTGAATTTGGGCTGGTTTAATTCACCTGCCAGTAGGGGTATGTTGATGCATACCAAAGTTTTTGGTAAGTACATGGGTGGTGAGGAGATCATGAGTGAAAGTATGAATTATACCGAGATCAATGTTATTGGCAATTATGCTCCTACAGCTAAGGCCGAGGTATTGGTTGTGGATGAGAATGATCAACCCGTGTCAGGAGCAAAGGTGGATTTTACTCTTTATAATTATGCTCAATTTTATACTATTGCAAGCAAATTTACAAATGGAGAAGGGGAAACATTCCTTACTGCTGGAAAAGGTGATTTACTGATTTGGGCTTCCAAAGGAGGCAAATTTGGCTACGCCAAATGCTCGTTTGGAAAAGATGATGTCGTTAAAATTATGCTAAATCTTGATCAGAGCAGTGCTTATGCCGTTGATATAGATATGGTTCCACCCGTTGAAAGTGCGGGTTTACCTGAGGTTACCGCTGATCAAATAGCTATAAATGACAAACGATTGGCCGAGGAAGATGCCATTCGTAAGAAATATACAGCAACATTCATCAGTGAAGATCAAGCTAAAGTTTTAGCTCAGGGATGGGAGTTGAATTCCGCTCGTGTAGTGAAATACTTAATTGATTCTCGTGGAAATCACGATACATTGGTAGCTTTCCTCAACGAAGCTGTTGAAGAGGATCAAGGAGATTTAGCCCTAGAACTTCTAGGTGTAATTTCCCTGAAAGACCTTCGTGATGTCTCTTTGGATGTTCTGAACGATCACCTATACAATACACTTCTTCCTAAAGAGCTAAATGCTCAAGTTTATAAAGAGCTGCTTAATCCTCGTGTTGAGTACGAGATGATCACTCCCTATAAAGCTTATTTCCAAGAGTGTATTGAAGAAGAAGATGCATTGCGTTTTAGAGAGAATCCACTTGAATTAGTGAATTGGTGCAATGATGAACTGACAATATTCAATGAACTCAATGCGCAACATATTCGTATGTCTCCAAAAGGCGTGTGGGAATCTTGTGTTACGGATGACCTTTCTCGTGATATTTTCTTTGTTTCTGTTGCGCGTAGCTTAGGTATCCCAGCATGGAAAGATGCAGTAACGGGTAAGGTTCAATACCGCAATCTTAAATCGAATGAGGTTTACGACGTTGACTTTGCTTTAGCTCAAGAGCATAGAGCCCCACAGGGAACGGTTACTGCAAAATATAATGCGATCAAATCTCTCCCTGATCCTAAATACTATACTCATTTTACGATTTCAAAATACGATAATGGTGTATACAAGTTACTGAGTTTTAATGATGGTGACAACGATATGGGTGAGGGTGCTACTTGGTCAAATCTGCTTAAAAAAGGTTTAAAACTTGACGAAGGTAGTTATATGCTTGTAAGTGGTACACGTATGGCTAGTGGTGCAGTGCTTTCTCAGATCAATTTCTTTATGGTCGAAGAGGGTGAAAACACAAAAATTGACTTAGTCATGCGACAAAGCTCCGATGCTGTCCAAGTAATTGGTGATTTTAACTCAGAGTCACGCTACTTACCCTTAGGTGCCAACCAAGAGCAAAGTATCTTGCAGACTACGGGGCGAGGTTACTTTGTTGTCGGTGTTTTAGGTGTGGGTCAAGAGCCAACGAACCATGCTTTACGTGATATTGCTGCAGTAAGCAAAGATCTTGAAGCTTGGGGTAAGAAAATTGTTCTACTTTTTCCTAATCAAAAAAGTGCTAGTAAGTACAACGATAAAGAATTCACTGACTTACCTTCGACTATTAGCTATGGTGTAGATGTGGATAACCGTATCCAGAAGGAAATAACCCAAGCAATGAGGTTGAATTCGAGTTCACTCCCAGTTTTTATTATGGCTGATACCTTTAACCGTGTGGTTTTTGTATCTCAAGGTTATACTGTTGGGCTAGGTGAACAACTAATGAAAGTGGTTCACGGATTGTAGGTTTATTCAGTAATTATTAATGATGTAAAGGTTGAAGCTGTTCTGTAAGGAATAGCTTCAACCTTTTTTAGTTGGAAACTCCAATGTATCGTGTAGCAGCCTTTTGCGTAAGAGCTGTATGGCTAGGGTTATCCTCGATAGTTAACCAATTGCTTTGGCTAGTCTTTGATAGCTTAGTGGGTTTGTGTATTACATAAAGTAAACTGTATTGTAATATCTAGCTTTAATATATAAGTCTATGACCTTTATTTGATATAAATGGGACTGGATAAGCTTTTCTTTCAATCCATGATACCCTATTTTTGTTAACTTTGGACGATTTGTAAATTTTCATATAAAGTTTGGATTTATTATCAAAACAACTTGTTTGAAACTTTACAGCTATAACTTGAACACAACAAAACCCAATGAAAAAACTATTCCCAATTGAAATACAGGAGAACACAATCCAAAGTTATTTTGTAAAGAAATACACTACTTCAAAGGTGATTTACTGGATAATTCTCTTTATTATTATTGTCTTTTTTTCCTTATTGCCCTTTATTTATGTCGATATAACGAGTCAGAGTAGAGGAGTTATGCGAAGTGTAAATGAGAACAACTCCATTCAATCGGCTTTGTATAGTGAGGTCACTAAAATTGATCTTTATGAAAACAAGCATGTTGAAGCTGGAGATACACTGATTTGGCTTCGTACAGATGAGCTCAATGAGCAATTGCTTAGGTCTGGTCAAAGAATCCTAGAAAATGAGGCATTTATAGTTGACTTATCTAATTTAGTAAGGGGGCGTTTGATAGCCAATACACCAAAGTATAGAACTGAGCTTGCTGAATACAAAGCTATTTTGGCAGAAAAGAAACTCAACCTAGATAAAATTCAAAAAGAATATACAATCTCAAAGACTTTATTTGAAAAAAATCTAGAATCAGAATTTAATTATCAACAGATTGAAAATAGACTTCTTACTGAAAAATCTCAACTTAATCTTATTGAAGAGCAATACAGAAACAGGTGGGAGACCGAAAGGACTAGACTTAAGCAGGATAATGTGTTGTGGTTAGAAATATCTTAGATCACTATGTTGTGATTTACGAAGTTAAAAAGACTCATGTAGTCTATATGGATCCCGAAGATGGAAAGATTCATAAAGAACCGATCCAAGAATTTGAAGAAAAGTGGTCAGGGGTATTGATTCTTCTGGTCCCTAACGAAAGTTTTAAACCTAAGAACGAAAAGATATCAAACCTTTCTAGATTCTTTCTTCTGATTCGTCCTCACAAAACAATCTTGGTACAATGTCTTATTGGAGCAATTTTTTATACTGTATTGGGGCTTTCAACGTCTATTTATGTGGGTAAAATTACCGACTATGTTCTGGTGGGTGGAAACACGAATTTACTCAATCTGATGAGTATAGGGATGTTTGTGATCTTGGCCTTGCAGCTTGTCTTGGGTATTTTACAGAAAATATTTATGATTAATACAGGTCAATTGATTGATGCTCGACTGATTTTGGGATATTATAATCACTTGTTAAAGCTTCCCCAGAACTTCTTCGATACCATGCGGGTAGGTGAGATAATCTCTCGTGTAAGCGATGCGGTTAAAATTAGAGTCTTTATCAATGACGTTTCAATCTCATTGGTTGTGAATGTCTTTATCGTTATTTTCTCTTTTATGCTGATGTTTATTTATAGCTGGAAATTAGCTCTTATGATGCTGATAACTCTTCCGCTATACTTAATTGTTTTTTATATATATAATAAGCTGAATAAAAAATACGAAAGAAAGGTAATGGAGGAAGCTGCTGACCTCGAAAGTCACCTTGTGGAGTCGATCAGTTCGGCTAAAACCATAAAACAGTTTAATGTTGAAGACTATTTTGGCTTGAGAGTTGAATCTCGTTTTATAGGCTTCTTGAATACAGTTTATCGTTCAGGGATGAATAGTATCTTCTCTGCCGAAAGCTCATTTGTTATCAACTTTACTTTTACTATCCTATTGCTTTGGGTGGGTTCGTACTTGGTGTTGTCCAATGAGATTACTGTAGGAACACTATTCTCATTTTATGCTATCATAGGTTATTTTACGAGTCCGATTTCAGACCTTATTCAAGCTAATAAAACAGTTCAAAATGCACTTATTGCTGCCGATCGTTTATTTGAAATCATTGATTTAGAGCGTGAGGATACCGAAGGTAAGGTTGAGTTTACCCGTGGAATGGTTGGCGATATTAAAATTTCAAATATCTCATTTAGTTATGGTACTCGAACTGATGTGTTTGACGATTTCAGTTTGACAATTCCTAAAGGTAAGATTACGGCTATTATTGGTGAGAGTGGCTCAGGTAAGACTACGATTGCTGCATTGCTCCAAAAGTTATATCCTATAAAGGATGGTAAAATACTTATAGGTAATCAGAATATTGACTATTATAACAATAGTAGTTTGCGTTCAGTTGTTTCGGCTGTCCCACAACAACTTGATATATTCTCAGGAAACATAATAGAGAATATAGCTTTGGGTGATTTGTCACCCGATATGGAGCATATTGTTGATATCTGTACAGACTTGGGGATTATGCCTTTTATAGAAAAACTGCCAGCTGGTTTTAATACATTTCTTGGTGAACATGGTATAGGCCTCTCTGGAGGAGAGAAGCAACGTATAGCTATAGCTAGAGCATTGTATAGGAAACCAGAGATTCTGATTCTTGACGAAGCTACTTCTTCTCTAGACTCTCAATCTGAGCATTTTGTGCAACAGACAATTCAAAAATTTAATGGGTTAGGTAAAACCGTGATTATTATTGCTCACCGTTTGAGTACGGTCATGTCAGCAGATAATATTGTAGTACTCGAGCATGGTAAATTGCTGGAAGAAGGAACTCACAAAGAGTTGTATCGAGATGGTACTCGATATTTTGAAATGTGGCAAAAGCAAAGGCCAATGATGGATGTTTAAGCTCTAATGTATACTTGTAGTATAGATGAACTTGTTGTAGCCTGTTGTAATATAGTATCCGATAATTAGTTGTTACATATCTGAATTCTATTGAAATGATAATGTATTAATAATGAGATATTTGAATGTTGGTATAGTTTGAAATACTTTTATTATTTAATTACACTAATACAGCCTTAAAATTAAAATAGATTGGCTTATATATGCAAGTGTAAAAGCAAATACAGTATATTTACATCATTATATAACATTAAATATTTTACAAGATGGATTTAGAAAAACTTAATTTGCAAGAACTCACAATTGAGGAAGCAAAAGCAACAAACGGTGGTGGACTTATCACTATGGCAGCTGGTTCTATTGCCTTTGTTTTAGGTGGTGGATTCGCTCTTATTACAGGAATCCTAGCAGTTCCAGCATTAATTGGTGCAGGTGCAATTGGAACATTTGGTATTGGCTTGATCGGAAGCATTCTTGGTTACAACAAATAAAAAAGAATATTATTATTAATATTTTAATAAATAAAGGAAGATGAAAAATAATCAAATGAACAATTTGGAAGAGATGGGTTTAGTAAACTTGTCTCAAGCAGAAATGAAAGAAATTAATGGTGGTGGTTTAATCTCTACTATTGTTAGTCTTATCGGTACAACTCTTTTGAACCTAGGTGAAAATATCGGAAAACAAATTTCTGATTTCTTTTCAGGTATTTTTGGTAAAAAAGACTAATAATTCGCTGAATTGAGCTTTTGAAAATTGGATTATTGTATGTGTTAATCCTCTTTGATGAAGTTTTACCAGTGTTTTAGTTGAGGGAAGATTACTCGCACTTCGTGAAGTGTGTTTTCAATGTCTCAACAAAAAGAAATTTGTGAGTGTGTTATTTGTCAAAAGCTCCGTTTATATTCAATATCTAGTTAAGCGTAACAGTTGTTCCTGATAAAATATATTGACACACAACAGGAATAGTCTCTGTTTTGTTAGAATAAGTTCGTTTGAAATGAAGTGTTACTCTTCTCCCTCTATCCGACTCTTTAATTTTATATTCGTAACGATAACCTTTTGAAGGAAAGTCCAACGTTAAGTCATCATAATCAGGATTAGGATAGAGCTCTTTAGTTTCAAAAAAGATAGGGATAGGGAATACATTTATCGGAATAGTTCCTGGCACATCAAAAGAGATTGTCACATTATCTCCCTGTCTTTTACTCGAACTACTCACCAAATTTAAATTAAAGTCGTACGGACTTCTCAATTTAAGCGTTATATAGCGCAATAAACCATTATCCTCAACACTTTTAGTTCTCACTCTTATTTTGTGATTTATCTCTCTATCAGTAGGCACACTGTTTACAACCACCTGTAATTTGCCTGTTGTATTATTATAAGATACCCCGTTAATATATGCATCAGGCGTAGAAACCAAATCAACTTCTACTGCCCCTGGAAAAGTTTCGATTTTAGTTAAATCCCTAAAATAGTCAATCTCTGTTTCAAACATTCCAGGCTTGATAAACACCTCTGCCAGCTTAGCCACCTTCAGATATCCCACACCATCCGATATAGAGGGATACTCCTCCAATTCAACCGATCCCATTAAGTTGTTTGATGCAGGATTTATAGCTGCCTCTTCGGGTGTAGCATATCCTGTAGCAGTACTAGCCACACTCTGTATGGTGAATCTATAAATACGATTTCTAACAATGTCATGAAGCGTACCACTATTTTGGTCTTTCATAACATCTAGTTTAAAGAACGAGTCACTTGAAGCACTCTTCAACTTGCCCTTCAAAACAATAAAAACTTTTTCAGTTGCCTTTTGGTTGCTCTTTTCAAACAAATTGATAGAGCTGCCAACACCAACAAACTGAGGAGGCACTAAGCCTACTGGCGAAACCTCTGTTAGTGCTGTCTCTGTAAATGTAAATGAATTGTCTGTTTCATTATACTTAAACGGAGCAACTGTACCCAACGCTGGTGCATGATATACAGCAAACTCAGAAACATCAAAATTTGAAGCCTCATTCACCAGCTCTATTTTTGCACTATTGCGCAAAAGAGGAAATCTTCTATTAAAACTCGACTCTTGCAGATTATCAAATTCAAAGCGCCCCCAATAGGCAGTACTAGCACTATTCATTAGAGGAACAATACTTCCCTCATCTGCATTCAATATTTCATGCGTTTTTGGAAAATCGTCCCAACTATCATAATTAGATATAAAGTGAATAATTCGTTTACTTTCGCTTGAAAGCAGTGTGGCACTAAAATTTCTTACCACCACACCATCTAACACTTGAGTACCCTCTATAATAGCAGATGTGCGTGCAAGAAAACGCCCATTTTCATCAAACACCAACAGCTGCAAACAGGTAATATCCTCTCCACTACGGGTGGAAACCACCTCATGCTCTGGTAGGCTAATAGAGAACTTATAAGTAATTTCCTCACCATCCGTCTTCACTACATCTCCTGCTACATCACCAAGAGTGCTGTCTACACAACTACCCAAGAGCAACAAAAAAACGAATAATATATAATTTATAGCTCTCATAAGTTATTCATATTTATATATATCATACACACATCGGATATAAGCTGTTGTATTAGGATTACCATTTGTCCACGAACCGTTATTGAAATTATAATAGTAGTATGATCTACCACTCCAATATCTATCCCCCTCAAGCAAGCTTTTCACAGCACTATTAGGGTTGCGTTGCAGTGCTTGTATGTATTCAAGTTCGGCACGGGTGGGCAATCTCCAATGGCCACCTTTTGCACGTCCTGGTCCATATTCATCTTCATAATATTTAGCACACCTATTTACTGCACTCTCCTCCGATACATAGGGAGGAGGAGGATTCCATGGAGGCCATCTTGGTGTTGTAATAACATCCACATCAAATTTTCTAGGATAGGTAACACCATATTTTGATGCAATAATAAACTGAGGTGAAATAATATTATTCGCCTCATCTGTATTCGTTGTTTTCCCCAATGGATCTGCTGGATTAACTGGATCTCCGATAATAGACCCAACAGAGGCACCCGGCAATGGTTTTTCACCAATCACTGTAGTTATTCTAAAAAGGTTGTAATTGCTTTGTCCCGACCCATCGGATTCCGTTCCTACATACGTTCTGCCAGTTGATCTCCTTGCAGTAACATACCTAAGAGGATACTGATCCAGCTCTACATCAGCCACCAAACGACCTTGGTTTATAACCGAGAACTTAATATTCAGTGGTACAAAGTTTGTAGGTATAGGAGAAGTTACTTTTATATACTTCTTTCCACCCTCTTCAATAAAAGTCACCTTTGGCATATTGGCAGGGCTTGGAGATCCATTAACAGGATTTCCTGAACTATTATATGCAGTAAACGTTGCTTTTAAGCTAGTGGCTATTAGATTTACATTAGAGTTTGATATATACTCTATTTTAGCTTCGGTCACATTGGGCATCAGCACATAGTTCTCTTTCACCACCAAATAGTTGGGTTTGCTTATAGTTGCATGAATAATATCAACTGTCTCCCAAGGCTTTACCTCTACAGATGCCGAAACCACTTCGAAGGGTAGTTCGGGTGTAATATTTCCTAACTCATTAATATTTACAGATATTTCGTATAGATTATTCCTTTCTAGCGATGAATCACCCAATCTATTGTTAATAGAAATTCTATAAAAGTAATCTATCGTTATTCCACTTGCTGTAAAAGGTATTTTTAGTAGTATATAGGTTTCACGGCTACCATCATCGTCCCAGCTATTTTCGTAAGAATACCATGGTGTAGGAGTAGTAAGAAAAGAGTTGCCATTTACAGAAACACTTTCCAAATCTGTGTATGCAGTACTTTTATACGCACCTTCAAGCAGTTTTGAAACAGCTAGCAAATTGGTCTTAGTAGCATAGTTTACCAATCTTACCGTTGGAGTACCCGCTTCAAAACCATCAACAGCTATTGTTTTGAGATTAAACCTAATCTTAGCAGCAGCTCTTTTCATATCCACTGCGCCAATATTATAAGGCTCTTGTTCAACAAGATTCACACGCCCTAGCTCTTTGTTACCCGCTATCAAAAACTCGTCGAGTTGAGACTTATTCAGTAAGGGGGATTCAAAAACCAGCTCTTTCAATTCAGTAAGAGTTTTACCTCTCATCCTTGACTGTTCAGGTCCATTGGCTATTACTACTAAATTTAGATTGTTGTTGCTAAAATCATCTTTTTTATCGTTGGGAACCTTTATAACCAACCTCTTTTGATATCCTCCAGTAACATTCGACATGGTGAAAGCATTCTCTGGCACTTCCCATATAAGCATATCACCACTATAGAAAAAAAGACTTACTCTATTGATTTTATTTTCATTCAGCTCATCCTTGCCAGCTTCGGTTGTTGCACGAGTAGAAACCTCACGCTCATTATGCAATGATAAAGCAAGCAAATACTCTCCCCTCAACTCACTTTCTAGATGCACCTCATTAATGCATGATGACACTAAAAGCAAAGCGACAAATAATGTAGTTATATATATTATCCTCTTTAACATACTATTCAATTTGCTTAAAGATATACCTGTTCCCCAATCCCTTGCTATTTTGCCACAAAGGCAACTCTTCACTCTTCACCGCAATATAAAACTCGGTGTAAGTTGGGGTTCCATCCCAATCCTTAATAGCCTTTACTTTAAATGAATACACATTGCCAGCCACCCCTCTTGCCTTGGTTATATCAACAAAACCAAAATTAACTCCATTGGTTACACTTGCTCTCCATATAGCACCCAAGGGTTGATCTAACTTAAAGGTCACAACAGCCTCTTCACCTGTACGCAACGCAATTTCTTTTTGCAGTTTCTTCTCCACCCCATTCACTTTTATTGAAAAGTTAGCCATGTCAAATTCGGGTGGTGAGAAGTTAACCTCAGTCTCTACTTTGTCCCATGGCATCACGTCCAATATTCCGTCGATACTCAACCCCGAACCAAGCGTTATATCCACTCTATAGAGCGTATTTCTTATAATACTAAAATCTGATAATGCAGCCAGATCTAATGAGCGTGCTTGATTATAATCACTAAACCCTCTATCCTCTTTTAATGTCAGTTCGTAGGGAATAAATCCTACACCCTCAAAACGAAGTGAAGTTTTTTCAGGATTAACCTTCTCTTTCAAAAACTCTGGTATATACAGAACCACTTGTCCAATTTCTTTCTGTTGATAGTCAACCTCATCAAAACTGATTGCCACATCAACATCCGATAGCGTGCCGTTGTAAAACGAGGGTAGAGCAGGCAAAGAGTATAGATTGCTAACCCTTTTTATCTTCAAGTTGGTTACCCGTTTCAAGGTTAGCTCGGTATCCGATATATTTTTAAAGTTCATCTCTACTTTTGCCAATGCACGCACCAACTCCACTGTCTGTGGAAATCTAAATGGTGCACTGTTGCTATAGGATGAGTTGGGCAGATAAACCGCTTTATAGTATGCCGACATGGGCATTTTAGAGTCCACATTATTATCAGCCCAAGCATTGAAGAGAACATTGGTGAATGCACTAGCGCTCAAATCAGACATTCTATCCACATCATACAGTGCGTTTCTAAAATTATTGGATAGTAGCGTAGAAGTTTCATTGGCAATAAAAACAAAATCGAACGTGCCAGGAGGCATCAATATAGGGTCTGAAGTTCTATTCTCTACACTGTCGTCGATAGGCAGTGTGGAGTTTCCATTAAAAGATATCAACGTGTTTTTTATACAAAGCCCTGCTGCATCAAAAGCCAACAGCCGTACTTCCGATACCGAACTTGCAGTTGAAAAACCACGAAATGACAAAGCAAAGCTCACCGCAACCATCTCTTTGTCTTTCTCTACAATATTGTCCACATCGGCACTACACCCACCCATCAATAGGGCGAGCAATAGTATCGCAAGCATTTTAAAGCTCTGTTTGTGGATATATCTTTGTTTTAATTTCATCTTTTTTATTCTGGCAAAGTATTTTTTGTTCTTGTCATACTAAACGCAGTGAAGTATCTCATCAATACTTGTAGAACCCTTCAACAGATTCTTCGTTTCACTCAGAATGACACTGCCTCATTAATAATTAACCATTCACCCTGTGAAATAAAATCATAGATTTTAATGCAAAGCATTATTTCATAGGGTTAACCATTATCTTAAAAGTCTTCTATTTCATTAAACCGCAACACCCAATCATTCACAATAATCTGACTCTTTACCCACGAACCATTGTGCATATAGAAAGTCATATAAAAATTGTGTATTCTATCCAAGTAAGTCTGATTAGATATCGATGCACTAAACTTTTCGTTCTTCATCATCAGCACCATATCTATTAGGGGTATATTCATCACCTCCACGCCCGACTCGCTATTGATAACACGCAAGCGGGCACTTTTAGAGTGATTAGCAAATAGCTTCGAAGTGCTCAGCTCTGCAAACACTACAGCCTTTACCTCCTCGTTTTCACCATCATTTTTAGTATCAATACTAACATTGCCTTGCGCAAACGGAGTGTAGCTAACCTTTAAATTGGTTGCCACCTCATTTTTATAGTTCAGTGCAATGTTACTATCTATTATTTCAAATGAAAACAGATTGGGATTAAGCTCCGCACCACTTACATCTTGCAATAATATTCTAAAAGTATTGGTGTTTTTTACCAAAGGTATCTCCACTTTTGTGTACTTTGTTGTTTTATAGTTATCTAGGCTACCCATTCCATAAAATAGGGGAACAAGATTTTTACTCGACACACCTTGCTGAATCGTACTCAACGATACCAACACATCATCCAATTTAGATGAGCCCTCAACCAGATTGTCAGCTATAAAAGAGCCGTTCGCTATACCACCCCACGCTAGCAATTGATAGCTGCCACTGGGCAAACAGCACACATCTATTTGATATGCGTTGTGTTTTAAGTCGTCGCTAGTTGCAACATATTTATTTACCAACGTTCCCTCATTGTCAAACACCATCAGCGTCATATCGCTTTCAACATTTTCAAACGCATTGGCATGCTCCATATCTTGGTTATACAAGTTGTAGGTAAACCCTACAGAGAGGCCACTCGGACATTCACTTAAATCCTCGTCGATGCAACTTGTTGCAACGAAAAGCAGTGAGAGTAGTATTATCCACTTTGTTTTTAATTTGTTGTGCATAGTGCTCTTTGTAATAGTTGAGAGTAGTTTTATATAACTAGTAGTAATAAAAACAATACCCCTCTCTCTCATATTCAAGAGAGAGGTATTGAAGTATCTTAGAATAAAATTATTAGAATTCTATCGCATTGGTTCTCACAGTCCATGGCAATACATTGGCTGTAACTTCCATGTAGATATTCTCTCTCTCAATATCATCTTGTGGTAACTCTGGATCCGGGTCAGCATTGGTAGGATCTTTAATCTGAGGATCGTTTGAATGACCAAACAGATTAACCTTGCTTATAGATAGCTTGTACACATTGTTTCTAACTACCGCAAACTCCATAGGTCCAGTCTTTTTAGAATCGTTGTTATCATTATGCCTATTGTAATACACATAATATACAGGGTAGCCTCCAGCATTATCGTTAAGAGTTGCATCCCATGAATAAGAAGTGATACCAGCTTTTACTAAATTCGCTGTTGTTCTATCTTCAACTGTTGAGCCTACAAGGCCTCTTACTCCAGCAGGAAGTTTTTCCCAAGTACCATAAAGCTTATTTTGCCAAACATATACATCTAAATCCTTTCCACCTCCACCTCCATATTCTGGGCCAAAAACAAGATGCCCTTTAAATACAACAGCAGTAGCCAAACCTTTTTTACTCTGGTTTTCTAAAGGAAGTGTATTTTCTATCACATAAGCTAAGTTTTGAGCATCAGTTGTTGAGATGCCTAACGTTTTATAGCCTGTAACATGATCAGACTTTAAGTTGAAATAGAAATTATTGTTAAATTCATTTTCAGCCCAACTTGTTACAACCTTCTTTTTTTGTTCCCAATCTGTATCCATTACATAGTTATCAGCAGTTTCAGCACCACCTTGAGTTCCTTCAGCTGTAGTATTAATACGCTTGAGGTGATAAAACTGCTTGCTTGTATTGAGTAATTTATAATGAGTAAACTTAACACTCACATCGCTACTTTCACCACCCACTTTATATGTGTTTTCAGCATTCTGAGCTGTATAGTCAAAGCGCGCTACTGCGCGCTCTACATCAGCAACTATTGTAAATGGGGTTGTTTTTACTATAGCGGTATTCTCAACTAGTTTTGCCTCCACTGTGGTTGCATTTGACATAAGAAACCCTTTGTTTATAGTAATGCCTTCCATAACACTTAGATACCTTTCCTCTTCTGTTGGAGCTTTATCCCATGGTACAAAAAACTCGTTTGGGTTTTGTGCTTTTAGTTCCATTTCAGGATATGGATTTATATATACATATACCTTGTAGGAGTTGCCCAACTTTAAAGCATTGGCTTCAAAAACTTCCGATACATAGCTCACTTTGTCACCAACTGTTATTGGAACTTTAAGTGTTGGACGATAACTTGCTACAAAGTTGCCACCAGCATCAAATACAGAAAGCAATACTGAGTTGGCTTTATTTTCAGTTTCTGTACCTGGCTCACTACCAACATCAGCTGTTCCAGTAGTTGATCGTGTACTTGCCCCCGTTGGCATATTCACCACCAGTTGCATTTTTGTGCCGTCTGTTTCAATCTCTTCCACACCCAATTTGGTGTCATCTTTCGAGCAACTTGCAAAGCCCACCATTAGTAGGGTTGCAATTGCGAAACTAAAATACTTAAATTTTTTCTTCATTTGTTTTTGTTTTTAAAGTGGATTGTTTTTTTAATATTTAGAGACCTTTGCAAGATTCGAATGTTTTAAAAAATCAGTTATTTCTGAATTTTTCATTCAGCATTTTTCGTTTTGAATCTTTATTTTTCCATTTTCGACTATTTTATTTGTCATTTTTTGTGCTGGAGAGTGATAATTCTCTCCATTCCTTGTTATTTGGTAGCTAATTGACGCACCAATCCCGGGGCTCGTTTTAAATTGTGGCAAATCGCTTCAAGTACGTGCTGAGTATGCATCTTTTCGATGCCCCTATATCTTGCGATGCCTGCTTTAAACCATCGCTTCATTCCTCCAAAAGTACGTTCGACCACATAGCGAGTTTTGCTTATTAGCTTATTGAATATTTTCTCCCAATAAGTTAAAGGACGATTTCTGTAAGCTTTGCGTTGAATTCTGTTTTTAATCTTTTCATCTTTTAATAGCTTATCATTGTTAGGTACTTTATATCCTTTATCAGTCCAAACACCTTTTTCTTTATGTCGTTTTGGTATCTTTTTAAGTAATGGTTCTAGACCTTTACTGTCGTGCTCGTTAGCAGTAGTTGTATGAACTCCAAGTATCATACCCGCTTCATCAACACCATCATGACGCTTATAACCGAAAATAGTTTTACCTCCTTTTTTCACCCAGCGAGCTTCAGTATCTGTTCCCTGGCTAACTATTTTCTTTAATTCTGAGGTTTGTTTATCTTGCTGTTCTTGTGAGATATCGTCTTCTTTTCTATCCTCTGCTATTTCATATTTTGTTTTACCCTTTGGTTTAAGAGGAGTAGCAGTTAAACTTGCATCTACCTTTACTCCAGTTTTCACTATCAATTTATGGGACTCCAATTGGTTGTTTACTGCTGCAAGCAATTTATCCATAGCTTTTGCTTTAGTTAATGCAGTGCGAAAACGACTCAAGGTGCTATGATCAGGCACTTTATCTTCTAAGTCTAAACCACAAAAACGCATAGCTGATAAGAGTCATTAAGGTGATCTTCAGTTTCAACGTCAGAAAGCCCATTCCATATCTCTACAAGCAACATCTTAAATAGTAAAAGACCGCTATATGGCTTTTCTCCTTTAAGTGTATTGCCTTTTGTATAGTAGCGGTTAATTATAGTTTCAACTTTCTTCCAATCAATCAAGAGATTCATTTGTGAATAGAATTTAGAGGGACGAGTTTCTCGCTCCATAAAAGGTGTAGAAAAGTTCATATTCTTATATGTGTTTTTG
>QXGG01264006.1_pt1 | contig 17327 bp, 16 predicted proteins | sample 1982491 | NCBI WGS metagenome assembly QXGG01 (sample SAMN09924614, study PRJNA488089) | Wastewater metagenome, whole genome shotgun sequencing project. | isolation source: South African research farm wastewater | place: South Africa: Irene, Agricultural Research Council, Animal Production... | reverse complement strand
TGCGCGTGTCCCCCGGCTCTCCCTCCCAATGGATCGCGACCTTGTCGCCGCGTCCTGCGAGAACATGGCGATCGAGACAGTTGAAGGACACATTGAGCTTTCCCCCGACGAACCACTTTGCGAACGGCGAGTCCCATTCGCAGATGGTCGTCCAGTCCTGATCCCAATGAAGCAGGTCGGCGGCCTGACGCGCCCAGAAGCCCTCGTAGTCCGCAGCTGCTTCGTCGTAGAGGAACGTTCCCGCAACGAGAGCATTCTTCTGGAACTCGGCGGGTGGAGGAAACTTGCGGTTCTCCAACAACAAGTCGTCGATGTTGTGAGTGCCACCGTCTGCAGACGTTTGATCGGACATGTCCACCCCCTGGTCGAGCCGTCGCTCGTGCCAACTGTAGTTCTCCGGTCAGCGAATCGATCCCTGGAACTCGAGCACCGTGAATCCACCAAGTCCATCGGGATCCGTCAGCGCCTCGGACTCACTGACACGGCTGCGCATGCGCAGTGCTTCGAGATCCGGACGCGATGCCTTGTCCGCCCAGATTCTCTTGCCCTCTTCGACCAGCTCGTCCAATCCCCACCGTTGGAGGAACTGTGATTGCGAGCGCACCGCCATCGGCTCTCCGATCGATGCCCGCAGTTGGTCGATGCACACATCGCACGTGATGTCCTGTTCGCCCGCCTGCTGCAGATAATGGACTCCCTTGGAATGCCCTGCAAACGTGCGCAGCCATTCGCGCCATGGACGCTGAGCGAGCGAACTCGTCGTCGGCACCATGTAGTCGACGAGAAGCAGGCGGCCGTCGAGACGGTCCACGATGCTCTTCGTCCACTGCCCTGCCCGCTCTTGCCACGGCACTCGCGCTCCGAGAGGTGCCGGTGCACCGAGAGCGAGATCTCCGATCGATTCCACATCGTCGTCGACCGATCGCAGGATCTCGAGGAAGCGCCCATCTCGTTCGGCGACCCACGATTCGCGCCATCGTCCATCGCCCACGAGCAGTCGAAAAGGAAGGTTGTCGAGGAGCTCGTTCGCAAGGACGACTCCCTTGATCTCGCCTTCAGGCACGGACTCGGTCGACGTCACTCCTTGCGGATGCTGCGACCGCTGCTCATCAGAGATTTCCACGGCCACATATTTCTCAGATCGTCCTTCGAGACAGGCCGGTCGTGCGGCCAGAATCGTGCGAGCCAAAGTTCCCGGACCGGCTCCGACTTCGACGATGGAGAAGTCATCGGGCCGACCCATTTCGTTCCACCACGCATCGAGCGCCCGTGCCAGTACGGCCCCGAAGAGAGGACCGATCTCGGGTGACGTGATGAAATCGCCTCGACGGCCTGCCCGACCTCGCCCCGATGTGTAGAAGCCGTCGCCTCCGTAGAGGCATTCGCTCATGAACTCGTCGAATCGAAGTGCTCCACCGGCCTCGGAGATGAGGCCGACGAGCCGATCAGTCGCGCCGTCAGCCGCCGAAGGCACGTGCGAGATCTTCGAGATCGCCGAACCGCGTGACGACTCCGGGGAGAACTCCGAGGACCACTGTTGCCACGCCCGTGATCGCCATTGCAGCAACGAGCGAACTCGGCGTGCGGACAGCCATTGTCTCACCGTGCGGCGTCGGCTTCATCCACACTTCGCGCATGATGTTGCCGTAGTAGCCGAACGCAATCACCGAGTTCACGGCGCCGATGATGGCGATGGCATATGCCCACCCTCCGCCGGCTTCGATCACGGCACGGAACGCTGCGAATTTTGCAATCCAGCCACCGAGGGGAGGAATGCCCGCAAGCGATGCCAAGAAGATCGTCATCAGCACGCCAAGTCCTGGCGCGTACGAGAACAGGCCTCCGAAACTCGAGATCTCTCCGCTCTGCGTGGTGCGCGTCGCTGCAAGAACGACTGCGAACATGCCGAGGTTCATCGCCGCATAGACGAGCAAGTAGACGACGACTGCGCGCAGAGCCGGACCTGCCGCATCACCCGTGCCGGCGACTGCGAGAGGCATGAGAATGAATCCGCCCTGGCTGATCGACGAATACGCGAGCATGCGCACGATGTTCGTCTGACGCAGAGCGACCAGGTTGCCGAGCGTCATCGTCGCAGCAGCGAGAACCCACAACAGGGGCTGCCACACGTCGGATGCCTGTGGGAATCCGACGTAGATCATGGTCACCAGAGCGACGAATCCGCCTGCCTTGCTCGCCACGGACAAAAAGGCCGTCACCGGCAAAGGTGCGCCTTCGTACGTATCGGGAGCCCACGTGTGGAACGGCACAGCGGACACCTTGAAAGCGAAGCCGACGATCACGAACGTCACGGCCAGCACTTCGATTCCGCCGAGATCCCCGGAAGCGCTGATCTTCGATCCGATGTCGGCAAGCAGGGTCGTTCCGGTCACCCCGTAGAGAAGGCTCATGCCGTACAACATCACGGCGGAAGCGAAGACGCCGAGAAGGTAGTACTTGACGCCGGCTTCGTTGCTCTTGCGGTCCCGCTTGCGCCAGGCAGCGAGCATGTACGCCGGAATGCTCAACATCTCGAGGGCGACGAACATGCTGATGAGATCGCGGCTCGACGCCATGAGCACCATTCCGGTGAGCGACGTGAGCATCAGCGCGTAGTACTCGCCCTGGTAATAGTCGCCTTCTTCCACGTGATTCTGCGACAAGAGAACGATCACGTATCCGGCGATCAAGAACAGCGCCTTCAGCGTGAGCGCGAATTCGTCGACGACGTAACGGCCGTCGAACATCGTTCGCACCGACTCATCGGAAACTGCAAGAGTCAGGACGGGAATCAGGGCGCCGAGTAGGACGAAGCCTGTCAGCGATGCCGTCAGCCACTTCTTGCCGGGACCCGTGAACAAGTCGACAAGAATCACGATGCAGATGCCCGCAGCGAGAACGATCTCGGGCGCGAGAGCGTGATAGTCGATCGTCGGCGACTGCCATGGTGCACCAGGGGACAGTGTTGCGACGAGGGCTCCGAGATTCGACATCGTCGATCAGCCTCCGAAGGCCTTGAGAGTCACCTGAACAGCGGGGTCGATGATCTTGAACATCAACTGCGGATACACACCGAACACCACGATGGCGACGAGGAACGGCGTCCATGCGATCCACTCGAATGCATTCACGTCGTGGATGTCGTGATCGTCTCCATCGGCGTGATCCGTTCCGTGTCCAGCACCGTGTCCGCCGGCGAACTCGGGCTTGGGCTCGCCGAAAGCCGTGCGCTGATAGAGCCACAGCAGATACGCAGCGGCGAGCACGGTTCCGAGAGCCGCGATGACCATGTAGGTGCGGAACGTCGCCTCTGACAGACCCTCAGCCGGCTGATACGCCGACAGGATTGCGGGGAACTCGCCCCAGAAGCCTGCAAGTCCCGGCAGACCGAGCGATGCCATGGCCGAGAAACCGAGGATCCAGCCGAGGCGAGGTGCCTGCTTGAGCAGTCCGCCGAGCCGGGAGATCTCGAGCGTGTGATAGCGCTCCTTCACGCTTCCGGCGACGAAGAACAGCATGCCGGTGATCAGACCGTGGGCCACCATGCCGAAGATCGCAGCGTTGAAACCCATCGGGGTGAGAGTCGAGATGCCGAGCATCACGAAACCCATGTGCGCCACCGACGAGAACGCGATCAGCCGCTTCATGTCGGTCTGAGCGAGACATCCGAACGCTCCGTAGATGATGCCGATCACGGCGAGCAGGCCGATCCACGGCGCCCATTCGATGGCTGCCGTCGGCAGAGTCGGAATGGCGATTCGCACGAAGCCGTACGTTCCGAGTTTCAGCAAGACGGCCGCCAAGATCACCGAACCCTGGGTCGGAGCCTGCGTGTGCGCATCGGGAAGCCACGTGTGGAAGGGGAACATCGGAACCTTGACCGCAAACCCGATGAACATGCCGCCAAAGATCCAGATCTGGGCGGAACGGCCGATGAGTCCGCCGTATTCCGCGAGCAGCGGCATCGAGAACGATGCTTCCACTCCATCGGGGAGAGCTCCGCGCACCTTGAAGAAGAGAGCAATGAATGCAACGAGCATCAGCGCCGAGCCGAACATCGTGTAGAGGAAAAACTTGAGTGACGCGTACTGGCGCTGTTCGCCGCCCCACACGCCGATCATGAAGTACATCGGCAGCAGAACGACCTCGAAGAACACGAAGAACAGAATCAGGTCCTGGGCGACGAACGTTCCGGCCATACCCGTCTGCAGGATGAGCATCAGGATCAGGAACGCCTTGGGATTACCCGGGGACGGAATGTGATTCCACGAGTAGACCATGACGAGCAGAGTCACGACCATCGACAAGATGTAGAGCGGAAGGCTCATGCCGTCGAGACCGATCGTGTAGTTGCTCGAGATCACCTTGATCCACTCGACATCCGCGAAGAACTGCAGCTTCTCGGCCTGATCGAAGTCGAACTTCGTCACGGTGAAGATGCCGACTGCAAGGGTCGCAGCAGCAGTCACGAGGGCAACCAGCTTGTGCAGCTCCTCTTGTGCCTTTGGAATGAACAGCATCACGAGCACGCCGACGAGCGGCAGGAACGTGCCCACGCTGAGCACCCAATTTTGATCACGGAGTACGTCCATGCCGTATTTCCCCTCAGGTATTGATGATGACGAGTATCAGTGCCCCGATGGCCGCCGAAGCGAACAACAGAGCGCCGTATTGGTTGATCTTTCCCGACTGCACAGGACGCAAAGCGCCTCCCGTGCCGCGCGCTGTGGCACCCGATGCATTGACTGCACCGTCGACGACGCGCTGGTCGATGTTGCGGTACACCCAGCCGGCGACCGTGCGTGACACCTTGCCGGCGGCATTGACGATCGCATCGATGACGTTCTGGTTGAACCAGTAGGCCCCGCGCGCCATCGGATGGGCAACCGTTCGAACGATGACCTTTTCGTAGAGGACATCGAGGTAGTACTTGTTCCAGAGAAGTGCATAGCCGCCGCGCAGGACGGCGTTGCGCTGCGTGAGACCGACGAGGAAGCCCCGGCGCCGCGTGTACAACTGGACGCTCACGAACCAGCTCGCCACGAGACCGGCAGCAACGATCGCGAGCGACAGTGCCGCCTTCGACCACTTGAACTTCGCGTGCCCCACCGTCGGGAAGTAACAGACCGTGCCCGGTTCCGGCGTGGTGATGGCACAGCCTTCAGTAGCTTTTTCCTCGGCTCGAGGCAACTGACCCAAGGCAGGGTTGAGAATCATCGATTCGCCCGGACCGCTCGGCAGGACCGCATCGACGACGACGGCCTCACCGCTCGGCTCGACGTACTTCTTGAAGCGCTCCCAGCTGGAACCGAACGGAGTGGCATTGGCGAAGCCGGCAACGAGTGCGAGCGATGCCAGGATCATCAGCGGCACGGTGATCAACTTGCCGCTTTCGTGCGGGCCGCCCGAACCGTGAAGATCGTGATCATCATGACCGTGAAGATCATGACCGTGAAGATCATGACCGTGATCACTGGCGTGATCACTGGCGTGATCACTGGTGTGATCATCGTCGTGATGTTCGCCTGCTGCTGCACCGCGCGCCTCGCCGAAGAACGTGAGGTACGTCGCGCGAGTCATGTAGGCCGCCGTCAAGAACGCACCCACGAGACCGACGATCATGAACGCCGTATAGCCGTTGTAGCCGACATTGTCGATGATCTCGTCCTTGGAGAAGAAGCCCGCCAGTGGGAACACGCCGGAGAGCGCGAGAGTCGAGATGATCCATGTCGTCGCAGTGATCGGCATCTTCTTCGCAAGGCCGCCCATGTCCTTTTTCATGTCGAAGGAATGGTGCGAACCCGAATGGCTGACGGAACCAGCCGCAAGGAACAGACATGCTTTGAAGAAGGCGTGCGTGAAGATGTGGAACACGGCAGCCAGCCAGGCACCGGCACCCAGACCGAGCATCATGTAGCCGAGCTGAGACACAGTGGAATAGGCCAGAACCTTCTTGATGTCGTTCTGTACGAACGCAAGCAGCGCTGCGATCACGATCGTGACCGCTCCGATCAGGACGATGAAGTTGAGATCGGTGTCGCCGATCGACATGCCCTCCCAGAAGATGGGATACAGGCGAGCGACCAAGAACACACCGGCCACGACCATGGTGCTCGAGTGCAACAGAGAACTGACCGGTGTCGGCCCCGCCATGGCATCGGGCAACCAGGTGTGCAGCGGGAACTGACCGCTCTTTCCGATACAGGCCACGAACAGTGCAATCGCTCCCCAAGTGAGGGCGCTCGAGCTGGCCTCGCCGGACAGAGCCCAGGCCGAAAGTCCGCTGATGTTGAAACCGCTGATGCCGAGATTTTCCTGTGTCCAGCTGTTCGCCGAGAAGAACAAGATGCCGGTGCCGATGAGCAGACCCATGTCGCCCACGCGCACAGTGAAGAACGCCTTGAGCGCAGCGCGCGCATTGGCTTCTTCCTCCCACCAGTGTCCGATCAACATGAACGAACACAGACCCATGATCTCCCAGCCGAGGATCAGCTGCACCATGTTCGGAGCCAGAACCATCGACAACATGCCTGCCGAGAACAGAGTCAGGGCTGCGAAGAAGTGCGTGTAACGACGATCGCCGCGCAGATATTCGAGTGAGTAGATCTGCACGAGGCTCGAGATGAATGCGACGACGACGAGCAGCGTCAGTGAAAGACCGTCGATGTGCTGGCCGATGCCGAACTCGAGGCCTCCGCTTTGCCACCAGGTCCATTCGCGAATGATCGGCTCGACGAACGGCGCACCGTGCTTGACGGCTTCACCGGCGGATTCCACTGCCGAGTGAGCAGCATCATTGGCACCGTTGACCCGCTGGATCCACTGCCACGCCGCGCCGACCGACAGAACGAGGGAACCGAGCATCGACAAGACGCCCAGTTCGCTGCCCTTCTTGGGCAACTGCTTTCCGAAGAAGATGATCAGAACGAACGCGACTGCTGGGATGATCGGAATCAACCAGGCGTTCTCGAGGAACCATCCCGAGGAGAGCACAAGATTTTCAGCGGCAGCCTGAACCATGTTCGAGTGCATGTCGGTCAGCCCTTCATCTCGGAGAGGTCGTCGAGGGCGATCGTGCGCCGGTTGCGATAGATGAGCAGCACCATCGCGAGACCGACGCCGACTTCAGCCGCTGCGATGGCGATGACATAGAGAGCAAAGGTGTTGCCGTCGACGGAGCCGGTGCGCACGGCGAAGGCCAGCAAGTTGAGGTTCACCGAGTTGAGAATCAACTCGATCGACATCAACACCATGACGGCGTTCTTGCGGGCGAGCACGCCGTAGACGCCGATGCAGAACAGCACCGCGCCAAGGAGAAGGAATTGAGCAGTCAACATGGCGTCAGTCAGTCCTTTCGCGCCAGGACGATCGCACCGATGACGGCGATGAGAAGCACGAACGAGAGCGCCCAGAACGGAAGCAAGTAAGGGCCGAAGATGTCGTCGCTGATCGCCTGGATGGGGATCTGGCTCATCTCCCCCGGGTTCTCGATCAGCTTTTCATCACCGAATCCGTCGACGATCACCCAGGCCATGACTCCGAACATCACGAGGGCAACCGGGATGCCGAGAGCCCAGTTCTTGTTGTTGAGATCGGCTTCGGCGCCGATGCGCGCGCGAGTCAGCATGGTTCCGAACAGGAACAGCACCATCACTGCGCCGACGTAGACGAGAACCTGGGTCACAGCTACGAATTCGGCCGACAGCAACAAGTACTGCGCTGCTGCACCCGACAGAACGACGACGAGCCAGAGTGCCGCATGGACGACGTTGCTCACCGTCACGACGCGCAGCGCACCCACGATCATCATCAACGAGATGATCGCAAACCCGATGTTCTGGGCAACGAGAAGATCGGCTGCGAGCACTACTTCTTCCCCTTCTTTTCGGCTCCGGCTTCCAGGCCGGGAGCCTCGGGAACCGTCTCCATCCACTCGCCGAGCTTGACCTTGTCATGGAGCAAGTCCGCGATGCGGGGCTCGGAGTACTCGTACTCCGGGCTCCAGAACAAGGCGTCGAACGGGCACACCTCGACACAGATGCCGCAATACATGCACAGCGCGTAGTCGATGTCGAAGCGGTCGAGCTTGTTGACCTGACGCGGCTTGCCTCCAGCGCGTCGTGGCGGAGCCAATTCCTTGTGACCCTCGATGTAGATGCACCAATCCGGACACGAGCGGGCGCACAACATGCACGACGTGCAGTTGTCCTCGCGCAGAGCGATGACTCCGCGAGCTCGCAACGGAGGAGCTTCCTTCTCCTTGGGATACTGCACGGTGTTCGAACCCTTGGTGGCAGTGCGCACCAAGGTGTTCAACGTGACACCGAGACCTTTGACGAGACCGGGAACCTTGGCCATCAGAACGCCACCTTGAGGATTGCCGTCGCCATGATGTTGATCAGCGACACGGGAACGAGGACTTTCCATGCGAACCGCTGCAGCTGGTCTTCGCGGAATCGCGGATAGCTGAAGCGCACCCACATGATCACGAACGCCAGCAACAGCATCTTCGTGACCATGATGAGAGGTCCGACGATATTCATCCAGTTGTCGACGTCGTCGATGCTCTCCCAGCCGAACCAGGCAAACGGGACGCCCCATCCGCCGAGGAACAGCACCGAAGCAATGAGAGCGAAGACGCCGGCGGTCGCGAATTCGGCGATGAAGAACGTGAGGAACCGGAATCCCGAGTACTCCGTCATGTAACCAGAGACGAGTTCGGACTCGGCGATCGGCATGTCGAAGGGAGCCTGCGTCAATTCGGCTTGAACGGCGATCATGAAAATCACGAACCCGACGATCTGTGTGAACAGATACGGATTGCCCAATCCGTTCCAGCCGAAGATCTCTCCGGCGTTCTGAGCTTCGACGATGCCCTGCAAGTTCATCGTTCCCGCCTGGATGACCACGCCGACAACGGCGAGCACCATCGGAAGTTCGTAAGCGATCAGCTGGCCTGCTGCGCGCAGTCCGCCGAGCAGCGAGTACTTGTTGGCGCTCGACCAGCCGGCCATCAAGATGCCGAGAACGCTGATCGACGACACGGCAAGCATGTAGAACACGCCGGCTTCGAAGTTGGTGAACCAGGCATCTGGCCCGAACGGCACGACTGCGACGAGGAGGAACGTGCTCGACAGAACCACGAGCGGCGCCATCTTGAAGATGGTTCGATCCGCGCGCTCAGGCGTGATGTCTTCCTTTTGCAGCCATTTGCCGACTTCGGCGAACAGCTGAAGCGATCCGTACGGTCCGGCTTCCATCGGTCCGAGACGGCTCTGCATGAACGACATCATCTTGAACAAGAACAGATAGACGATCGTTCCCGCAGGAAGGAGGACCGCGACGATTCCACCCAGAACCCGCAACAGGGTCTGAGCCCAGTACGGGAGATCTGTGGCAATGAGCGCGTTCATCGGTCGATGTCTCCGAGGATGAAGTACAGCGACGCAAGGATCGTGATGATGTCGGGCACGTACACGCCCTTCAGCAACCACGGCACGATGGAGATGTTGTTGAAACTCGCCGAGCGAATCTTCGTGCGGAACGGTCCGAGATCGCCCTTGCTGACGACGTAGTAGCCCATCTCGCCGAGCGGATTCTCCGTCGACACCCAAGCCTCGCCTTCGGGAACCTTGATGATGCGCGGAACCTTGGCCATGACCGGACCGGACGGAATGTTGTCGAGCAGCTGATCGACGATCATCGTCGATTCACGCACTTCCTGCAGGCGCACCCAGCATCGGGCGAAGCTGTCGCCATCGGGATGGGTCCAGACCTTCCAGTCGACCTTGTCCCATGCCATCGGCAGCGTCTGGTCGCGACGCAGGTCCCAGTCGATACCGCTCGCCCGCGAGTTGGCTCCCGACAGGCCGTACTGCAACGCCACGTCCTTCGGAATGATTCCGATGCCGCGCGTTCGGCTCTGGAAGATCTCGTTGCCGAACAGCAGGTTCTCGATCTCGTCGCAGAAGTTGCGCAACTTCTTCATGACAGCTCGCGTCTCATCGATGAAACCTTCTGGAAGATCGTCCTTCAGTCCGCCGATGCGATCGAAGTTCGGGTGGAAGCGACCGCCGGTCGCACCTTCGATCAAGTTGAGGACGTACTCGCGGTCTCGGAATGCCATGAACACCGGAGTGATCGCGCCCATCTGAACGCCGAGATCGCCGAGGAACAGCGACACGTTTGCGATGCGCGACAACTCGAACAGAATCGTGCGGATCCACTGGGCACGCGGCGGAGCCTCGACTTCCATCAATTTCTCGGCAGCGAGAATGAAAGGCACTTCGTTCGCGAACGAGCCCAGCCAGTCGATGCGGTTCACGAGCGCCGTCACCTGCGGATACGTGCGAACTTCGGTGAGCTTTTCGTACCCGCGGTGCATGTAGCCGCACGACGGCTCGGCCCACACGACCTGCTCGCCGTCGAGGCGGGCGATGATCCGCAGAGTTCCGTGCGTCGCTGGATGCTGAGGTCCGATGTTGAGGGTCATGCCCTCGGTCTCGAGTTCGACGTTCAAGCGGGCATCGGCAGCCTGAGCCGCGATGTACGCCATTTGCTTGCGGTCGATCAGAGATTCGGTCGATGTCATGACTCGTCACCCTCCTCATCGCTGCCCCCGCCGGGCAACGGCTCGACGTCCACGATTCCCGGCCACGGCTTCACCATGCGCGCGAGCAACGGGAAGTCCTTGCGCAGCGGATGACCTTCGAACTCGGTCGGGAGATACATGTTGCGCAAGTCGGGATGGCCGACGAAAGAGATGCCGAACATCTCGTACGTCTCGCGCTCGTGCCAATTCGCACCGGCGAACACCGATACCCACGACTCCATCTGCGGATCGTCATCGGGAACGTCGCATTTGATGTTCACACCCACATGCAGAACGGGGTGCACCAAACGGGCCAAGAGCTGGATGCGCGTGGCGCCACCCGCATAGCCCTGGCGAATCGTGTCGTCGCGCTCGGGTGGCGGAGCAGTCGGATCGTCCTCACCCTTGCCGTACGGCGAGGGCATCCAGTCGATTGCGGACAAGAAGCAGAAATACTCGAAACCGAGTTCACGCAGTGCAACAGCCGTCGACTTCCACGCAGAAGTGGCCACGCGCACCCACACGTCGTTGCCCGGCTTGACGAGGCTGTCGACGAGATCGGCGCCGATCTTGGAGCGTAGATCGTCGACAATTCGTTCGCGCAGTGTGTCGCCGGGAATCTCAGCGATCGTCGATGCGTCAGACGCCGACATTCAGCTCACCCCGTTCAGCATCGCCCACGACGATCGGCTTGTAGCCCTCGCCGCGCCAGCGGGCACCCATGTCCTCGTGACGAATGCGCTGCTGGAGGAGCACGATGCCCTCGAGAAGAGCTTCAGGACGAGGCGGGCAGCCGGGAACGTAGACATCCACGGGAATGATCTGATCGACGCCCTTGGTCACCGAGTAGCTGTCCCAATACGGACCGCCGCAGTTCGCACACGACCCCATCGAGATCACGTACTTCGGCTCGGGCATCTGCTCGTACAGACGCTTGATGGCCGGAGCCATCTTGTCGGTCACGGTTCCGGAGATCACGACGAGGTCGGCTTGGCGCGGACTCGCCGGAAGGGGAATGACGCCGAGACGCATGACGTCGTAGCGCGGTGATCCGAATGCTGCACCCATTTCGATGGCGCAACACGCGAGACCCCACTGATACACCCACAAGCTGTACGACCGCCCGAGATTGAGCAGCGAATTCAGCGGTTTGGGAAGACGACCTCGATCAACGAGACCCATGTGACTCCTTGTCCATTAGACCCAGCGCAAGACGCCCTTGCGCCAGGCGTAGACGAGACCCAACAACAGCACTCCGACGAAGACACCCATTTCGACCAGCCCGAACACTGCATAACGCTCGAGTTGGGTCGCCCACGGGAAGATGAACACTGCTTCGACGTCGAAGATCACGAACAGCAAAGCGAACACGTAATAGCGAATCTGGCTCTGCGACCAGCCTTCGCCGACCGGGTCGACGCCACTTTCATAGGTCAGCAGCTTCTCTCGATTCGGATTCGACGGTCGCACGAGAGCGGCGAGACCGAGAAGCAGTGACGCCAACAACAACGCGACGAGCCCGAACCAGAACACGACGAGGTAGGACCGCAGGAAATCCGACATCGGGTCAAACCTACTACGGGTCTGGCGAGCGCTCCTAACTTCGACCCGGTGCTCAGGACATGGTGACGTCGTTCACGAACCAGTCGACGAGACGATCGCTGGCAGGGCGACTCTCGGCGATCAGACGACGGGTCTCGGCCATCAGAGCCTCTGCGTTCGTTCCGAGTCGCCCCAATTCGTCGGCCCCTCCCCCGGAACTCCATCGAGCGACGATCGACTCGGTTGCCTCCGGATGGAACTGTGTCGCAAGAATGCGACCGTTCCGAACGACCTGGGGACCGACAGCGCTGCGCGCCAGGCACTCGAAACCCGATGGCACGCTGAAGATGTCGTAGTGCCATTGCAACCAAGGACCAGTCGAGATCACATCGGGGAGATCCGATTCGACCCGGTACCAGCCGACCTCTGGCTCGTCTGCTCGGCTCACCGCACCCCCGAAGGCATGGGACAGCACTTGTGCTCCGAAACAGATGCCGAGGATCGGCACATTGCGCCCAGCTGCCGCACGCACGAGGGCGCTTTCGGCTTCGACGGAGGATCTGACGGACTCCCAGTAGACGCTCCACTCCGAGCCGAGCAGCAGAACGAGATCGATCCCGTCGAGATCTGGCCAGCTGTCCGGATGTTCCCGATGGGCTTCGGTGAGCGCATAACCATGGTGCCGGAGCCGATGTCCGACGAACCCCGGGTCGGCATCATTGGCATTGGCAACGACTAGACAGCGCACCAGATCATCGTAGAGAGTCGGAATCCGAGTTCGTCTATCACCATCGTGCGGGGACCATCGTGCAGGGACCATCGTGCGGGGATGATCGTGCGGGGATGATCGTGCGGGGTTCTCACAGTTGACGCCGGACATCGCTACCGTGTGAACCGCATGGTCGAGACGGGAATCACCCGCGCCGCAATGGACGCCGCCCGCGAGGCTGGTCGAGGCGTCGTCAAACACACCCCGGTCACGGAATCGGCTGCCCTCAGCGACCGTCTCGGTGGCACCATCGTCCTCAAAGCCGAGAACCTCCAGCGCACAGGCAGTTTCAAGATCCGCGGTGCGATGAACAAGCTCGCATCGCTCGGCGACGCCGCCTCGGCAGGTGTCACCGCCGGCAGCGCAGGCAACCATGCCCAGGCCCTCGCATTCGCTGCCCGCACCTTCGGCGTGCCGTGCGAGATCTACGTTCCGACGAATGCGCCGATTGCGAAGATGGCAGCGTGTCGCGGCTACGGAGCATCCGTGGTCGAAGCGGGAGACTCACTCGAAGACGCCGTGGCAGCAGCGCGGGCACGCGCCGACGAACGCTCGATGCAGTTCTGCCATCCGTACGACGATTCGATGGTCGTGGCTGGACAAGCCACGCTCGGCCTCGAACTCGTCGAGGACATTCCTGATCTGCGCACGGTCGTCATTCCGCTCGGCGGAGGCGGACTGGCATCGGGCGTGGCGATCGCCGTGAAGATGCACGATCCTTCGGTGCGTGTCATCGGAGTGCAGATCGAATCGTGCGCACCATATGTCACCGGTGTGATCCCAACGGGTCCGGTGCTGACGCTCGCGGATGGAATCGCCGTCAAGGCACCTGGCACCATCACCAAACCGCTGATCGAACAATGGCTCGACGATGTCATCACCGTGCCCGAGGATGCAGTTGCAGACGCCATGATGCTGATGATGGAGCGTTCGAAGATGTTCGTCGAAGGTGCGGGCGCAGTCGGCGTCTCGGCGCTGCTCACCGGTGCGGTGGCTCCCTCCCCCACAGGGACGACGTGTGTCGTGTTGTCGGGAGGCAACGTCGACCTCGGCGTCGTTCCCGGACTCATCGGCCGACACGAAACGCAATCCGGTCGGCGTCTCATCCTGTTCGTGACGATCAGCGACAGACCCGGAGGCTTGGCTCGCCTACTCGCCGTCTTCGCCGAAGCAGGAGCCAGCGTCATCGACATCGAACACGTGCGCGAAGGCGTCGATCTGCACGTGCGCGAAACCGGAGTGCACGTCGTTCTCGAGGTGCGCAGCGCCGACCACGCCGATGCTGTGCGCTCGGCGGTTCTCGCCGCGGGGTACACGTTCAGCTGACGCGTGATCGTGAGATCACGTGATCACGTCACGACGTGATCTCAGTCCTCGGCGACGAAGCCGGGCCAGTTGCCCATGTACCCGATGAATGCATCCGACAGTCCTTCGTTGCGCAATGTGGCCTTGCTGACCGGCAGCGCGCGGACGACGAAATTCGGATCAGCCTGTACCTGCTTGGGGAAGTCGTGGTGCAGAATCGCACCGCGTCCGATCACGGCCATATCGGCTCCGTTGTCGAGCGTCCACCGTGCATCGTCGGCGCTGTAGACCTTTCCAGCCACAGCGAGACGCACCGAACCGCGATCGATTTCGGAGAAGATCTCCATCAGGCTCCGACCCGCGAAGTCTTCATCGGCTGCTTCCTTGCGCACATCCCACATCGACATGTCGATGAAGTCGACCTTTCCGGACGCCACGAGCCATTCGTACACGGTGACCATCTCGGCAGTCTTCAATCCGAACCTCTCCGGCGACAGTCGCACCGAAACGTTGAAGTCGGCACCGCATCGTTCACGAATGCCGTCGACGATCGCAAGGATCGGGCGAGCCCGGTTCTCGAGCGAGCCACCGTAAGCGTCGGTTCGCCTGTTCGTCTCCGGCGACAGGAACTGGCACAACAGATAGCCGTGGGCGCCGTGCAATTCGACGCCGTCGAAACCAGCTCGCTCGCACCGCTCAGCCGCGACGATGAAATCTTCGATGGTCGAGTCGATTTCCTCCACGGTCATCTCGCGCGCACCTGTCTTGTCGTCGCTCGACGGACACAGTGGGGCGCCGCCCACGAGGTCCGCAGGTGATCGCATGCCCGCATGATGCAGCTGCACGATGGCGACACTGCCTTCGGCTTTGATATCCGCCGCAAGGCGACGCAGACCGTCCATGTGGCGGTCGTCGTGCGCGCCCAACTGCCCCACGAACCCCAGACCGTGTGTGCTGACGGATGCAGCACATGTCATCGTCATCCCGAAGCCACCGATCGAACGCATGGTCAGCCACTTCCGCTCGTCATCGGACAGTGTTCCATCGGCATGGCTCTGCTGATTCGTGAGCGGAGCCAACATGAATCGGTTGGGCATGGAGGGCCCATGGGCGAACGACAAAGATTCGAACAGGCTGGTCATGGCTCCAGCATGCTCGTCGGATCGCATGCCGTCACAATTCCAGCAGGGTGTTCTGACAGGATGTTGCCCGTGACCGCACCGCTCGTCCTCATCGTCGGCCGAGAAATCACCGAGACTCGAGGTTTGCGCACCTCTGGCTTCGGCGCCGGTGATCGCTATCAAACTGCGCTGGTTCGGGCGGGCACAGTGCCGATCATCCTGCCCCCGATCGTCGACCTTGTACGCGATGTTCCCGATCTCGTCGATCGTTGTGATGCTGTCGTCCTGCACGGGGGCGGCGACATCGATCCCGCGCGTTATGGACGCAGCCGCGAGACCGAACACCTCTATGGCATCAACGCCGCGCATGATGAAGTCGAGTGGGCCGTGGTGCGCGCCGTCCTCGACTCGCGAACGCCCATGCTTGCCATCTGCCGCGGGCACCAAATGTTGAACGTCGTGTGCGGAGGCACTCTCATCCAGCACCTCGGACTTCCCGAGCATCGGGAACATCCGCATCCGGTCGACCTGACTCCGGAGTCACGAGTCTCACGAGCCATGGGAGCGACTCGACCCGAGGCCTGCTTCTCTTTCCACCATCAGGCCATCGGCGACGTGGGCGACGGCCTCGTCGTCACGGGACGCAGCGATGACGGAGTGATCGAAGCAATCGAATGGACCGGACCGGAATGGATCGTCGGCGTGCAGTGGCATCCAGAGGACACTGCCGATTCCGACCCGCAGCAGCAGGCTCTGTTCGAAGCTCTCGTCCGCGCTGCATCGTGATGTACACCCCGCGCCTGTTCATTCATCTGACCGACATGTTCGGTGGTCGGGCGTCGAGGTGGCGTGTGCCGGGTTTTAGTGTGAGTGTCCATCCGCCTTCGTGGGTGGCGTGATGATGCCGCGAACACAGTGGGATCATGTTGTCCATGTCTGTGTGACCACCTGTTTCCCAGTATTCGATGTGGTGAATCTGACAAGCGTGGAACGCCACCGCACACCCGTCGAATGCACAGGTGTCATGGATGGCTTCAAGAGCCCGACGTTGCGCACCTGACGCCAACCGCTGACCACGGCCGATGTCGAGGGGCATGCCAGCCCCGTTCAACACGAGCGGGATGATGTTCGCATCACACGCGATCCGCCGGATGGTCTCGACAGGCAGATCGGCGCCGAATGAGGTGCGATGCGTCGACGAGGCGGACAACCCGTTCGTGAGTGTCTCGAGATCGACATGGACGACCACATCGGACCGGCACGACCCAGCTGATCGAGGGGACTGTGTGCGTGATTCGCTGTGTCCTGATCCTCCATCGCGTGCGGCGCCATCCCTGCCAGACGAACTTCGACCGCCCGGCCGCGTGCACTCGGCATGATCATCTGCGACCAACGCCACCAGCGCGTGCGCCCGCCGGAAATCGTTCGCGTCCACCCACGGATGATGGATCACCGGCACGTCCCGGTCACCGGAATGGAACATGGTCTCCACTTGAGCGTTCACGCGGGACTGCAACACAGCCCCGATCTCGGGGTCGAACATGCCGCGCACGTTCACCATGCCGGCTGCGTCGTTCCAGATCTTCAGATACGTCGATCGGCGTTGATCCTCGAAGACGCCCAGCCCGCCGTCGGTCACGACACCCTTCGCAGCGCGCATCACCTCAGCGGTGAACTCGGGCACGGTCATCTCTGCACCCGCCTCCACCAACCCGGGCACCAAACCCAAAAACACGTCCCGGGAGCCGCCGGCGATCTTCATGCCTCGGGAGATCGCATCCACATGCCCAGCTGTCAACTCACCAGCCGCCAACGCGTCCCCAACAACAGGCGCGTCTTCGATCACATGGGCGCGGCGCACCACATCTACGGCCTCACGCCGTGTCATCCCGCCGTGGGCGACCAGCTCGACTTCCGGGATGCCGCGCTCATGCGTGCCGACCTCCCGAGTGGATTCTTCGATCCGACGGACAATGTCCATCAGACGACCATCCAACAC
>QXGG01182210.1_pt1 | contig 17353 bp, 17 predicted proteins | sample 1982491 | NCBI WGS metagenome assembly QXGG01 (sample SAMN09924614, study PRJNA488089) | Wastewater metagenome, whole genome shotgun sequencing project. | isolation source: South African research farm wastewater | place: South Africa: Irene, Agricultural Research Council, Animal Production... | reverse complement strand
CGTACAAAGACGACTGTGACGAAGATCGACGTAGGCGGTCACACGATCGACTACACCGTCGAGTTCGTCTTCTCGCCCAAAGTGATTTACAAGACGATGTACAAGTTACGCCCCACAGGTGGTCGGGATAGAGATATGGTGTACACCAAGAGTCAAAGTTGGCTCACGCCGAAAGAGAACACCATCAAAGCCTCTTACAAGTACTATCTCAAGACGGTAGCCATCGAGGAGGATAAGAAGGTGGCAGGACTCAATGTGGAGAGAAAAGATACCGCGGCGCTGGAGGCACAATCTGCCGCCGCCGCATCGTCAGCCGCTAGGGGCGATACGACCCCCAACACAACGACGACGGGCGAGAAACGGATTCGCGCAATCGTCCTAGAAGGAGGGAAGTAAGCGTATGAGTGGTGTTGATTTCGCTTCGGCACAAAAACAGGCCTTACTTGCCGCCGCCAATGCCCAGTCCATTGCGGAGGGTGAAAAGGTCGGGCGGCGGGATAAACCCTCCACACTCGGCGTCAACCCCGTGTGCAAGGTAGTCGCCTACATACGCAACGTGCGACAAGGCACGGATGCCGCCGCCAATTACCTCGCCTCGGGCGACGTGGATGAGGATACCGCACTTTACCGCGCTGTCGCCAAGTTGGCGTCGGGGCAAACGTTGTCCCAGGGCGAGTACGCGTTGGTGGCCGCCGCCTCGAAAGAAAGCCCGCGCTTGACAACGGCGTTGCAGATGTACGGCTCAAGTGTGAGTCAGCGTTCATCTCAGCGGTGCGACCTATCCGAATGTGTCCAAAACTTCTCACTCTCCAAGAGCCTTAAGGTGCAAGGCGGCAGTTGCCAGTTGCGTATCCAAGTGGACAGCGAGGATGTGGCGCGAGGGATCGGCTTAGGCGACCAGTTTTACATCTACCTCGATGAGCAGTGTATCTTTTGGGGTATGTGTATGGAAGTGACCTATCCAGACGAGTGGAATATCGATTTCACCATCAACGACAGCATGTGGTATCTCAAAAATCAGCTCGTTTGGATTCAAAACAAGCCGACCACGTTGGACGCCATGTTCACCTCCATTTGCGACCAACTCGCTCTGCCTTACGTACGACCCGCCCCCATCCCCGTAGCACTGAAACCGCGGGTGGAGACGAACGCCACGGCGATGAGCTTGTTGCAGAACGCGATCGACGAGACGATGTACTATGGCGGACGACTCTTCGCCATACGGATGAACCCCGCCGCGTTGGAGTTGATTGAGGTGCAGGGTGAGGATAAACAGGGCGTCACTCTCGACGTGATCGAGGCGATGACCAGTTTCTCTGCAACACAGTCCATCCAAAATGAGACGTACAACGAGGTGCGCGTTTTTGCCAACAACTCTGGCGGCACGCTCAAAGCCTACACTTTGCAGGATTTGCCGTTCATGGAGCGGTTTGGTATATTGAGGTATCAGGAGGTGTGCAACAATGCCATCATTCGAGAGGGTGATTTGGATAAGATGCTCGCCGTCACGAAATACCCCACAGGCGACTTGCGCTTCGACATAGTTGGCGTTGTCAACCTTTTTCCCGCCGATGTAATCAGGCTGATGGAAAGTGTTTACGTCACGCACGATATAGCGTATAACTACGACGATGCGGGTTACAAGATGACCGTGACTTGTGCGCGTTGGCAGAAGCCCTCGTCCGAGCAGTTGTTCGACAAGTGGGATTTCTCGCAGGAATACGCACAAGCTAAACATCTGAAATGGTAGGAGGGGAGAAGTGGATTTCGCACAAAAAATGCTGGATGCGTCGAGGTCGATTGCCATGAGGGCTGTGGAGAACTGCGCGTCCGACATCAGCATTGGCGTGATGGTCGGCAATGACAGTGTGCGTTTATCTGACGGGTACATCCTGTCTGCCCCGCTCATCCACTTCACACCGTGGTGTAGGGATTACGTCATATCCATCCCAGAGGAAGGGTGGCAACGCGCATCCCACGCCCACGGCGGGCAAACGGGCGAGGTGACTGGTGGATACAAGTGGGAGGCGATGACAGAGGCGGGTGTGCCCGTGGTGTTCGTCCCGCTTGGTGTTACGCCGCCGCCAAAGCGCTCGGACTTTGGATCAGATGACGAGTACGTGGCGGCTTTTGAAGCGTGGCGGGAGTCGGTGGGAGCACAAGCCGACATTACCACTTTGGATATACAACACCGACACCCTATCAGCGACGACTTACCCCGCATACGATTGTGGCGTGGCGTCAAAGATGGGGATAGCGTGCTCGTCCTAAAGGTGAACACGCGCCACTTCGTGGTGCTTTGCCCACTCTCACCGACAAACGCGCCAGAAAAGGAGGCACAAGGCTATGTTGCTATTGACGAGTGAATTGAACATAGCGGAAACAGCCGCTCCATCGTATCCGTCGGAGACATATCCCTATCAGGATTGGGGTAACTGCTTCGGACCTCTACAACAGTATGACGATGCGTTGGCGGTTGCCTGCCAAAAGCGACTGGAGACACAAAAGGAATCCGAACGAGCATACTCTGAGGATTATGGTGTAGATTGGGAGTACGTGTATGAACAGACGGAGATGTGGCGCATTTCCAACCTACCCCACATGCTCGAAGAGGCGTTGTTGGTGGATGATAGGGTGGTGTCGGCACGAGCGACTATCGCTGACGTGGAAGAGGATAGGATGGTCATCAACGTAGTGATTAACGCTTCCACGTCGTTCTCGTTTGTGAAACAGTTCGTGTAGGTGAGGAGGACAGAAATGGCGAGTGCATTAGATAAACTAAAGGATGTGACGCAGTGGACGTTACTGCAAGATATGCTTAACGTCTCAAGCGACGTGTTGGATAAACGCGAGGGTTCTGTCCTATACGACGCGATTGCGAGCGTGGCGGTTGCCAATGGCGACCTACTCACGGGTCTCATTCCGACCCTCTACCAAGCGTTCCAACTACTCTACGCTAAGGGCGAGGATTTGGATGCGTGGGCGGCGAACTTCGGTCTCACCAGACGCGGGTCTCTCCCAACTTACTACCATTATGTGGATACGTGGCGCGAGGAGTCGCCAAACGACACACTCCTCGTCGGAGATGTGTTGCGCTCCCACAACTCAAACGTTCGATGGATAATCACCTCGGTGGAAGAGAAGGTCGTCAAAAGTGAGACGGATGGAAACTTTCAAGAGACGACTGGCAGTGTGCTGGAGCCCGAAAGATATTTATCCGCGCTGGAGAGTGTTGTGTTTGGTACGCTCTACGAGGCGGGGCGCGAGGTCGAGTCGGATGAGAGCTTGCGAGAGAGAATCCTCCGTGCGCAAAAGGTTGCGGTTGGCGGCAGTCTTCTGGAGTATGTCGATCTCGTCCTCAACGTCTACGCCGAGGAAGGCAATCAATCTTTCTATGGCGTGCAGGTTTATCCCCTGTCGCGTTGCTGTGGGCGTGTCTTCGTCGTACCCTATCATCAACACTTTAGGCAAGAGAATACGGGGAGGTTGCGTTGTGCTACTGAGGAGGAACGCACCGCCCTTGCCCAGTGGCTCGACCCACAGGATGAAAGGGGTTTTGGCATGGGGCACATCCCAATCGGACACCACGTGCATGTGGTCGGCGCCGACGCCCGTCCGATCGATTTCCACTTCCGATTGGAGTTGGAGCAGGGCAAGGAGTACACACCCGCGCTTGGTGAGGCGATATGTGCTGCAACGGACGCCTATCTTGAGAAAGTGGGGGACGAGGGATTGTTCACGCGCACGACGCGAGGCAAAATTGAGGGTGGGCGATATTGGTACACGTACAGCCCATTCGACCATCTTGTCGCGCTCAACTCCGTGAAGAAAGACCACCCCGAGCTGGTGAACGTCGGCATCGGCTATTACAACTATCTCCTCAAGAGGATGATATTCGATATCGCCTACACGATGACGGAGGCGAGCTCTGTCTTCCGCGCAAACGAGAACCCGTGGATGTACTCACGCGGCACCTCCACCATGTTCGTACACCAGGGACAGGGCTTTGTCGAAGTGGGAGTGATAGAGTAATGGCAGGAGTGATGGCAGGAGTGATAGAGTAATGGCGCTTGTAACGAAATATGCTGAGAACATACCCGTCTATTGGGCGGATACAGAAGACTTCATCGCCCTGGCGCGTGCGTACTCTACCGTACTCGACCGACTTTTCGAGGATGTGGCGAGTTGCTTTGAGGCGGCAATCAACCCCGCAACGATGGCGCGTGTGGAGTTAATCGAACTTCTCGAACAACTCGGATACGACGACGTGCGTTATTACACAACAGACGAGCTACGTGCCCTCTACGTGGATATTATCACCACCCGCCGCGTTATGACGGAAGCCGCTTTCGCCAAACACTTACAGGAGGCGTGCCCAAGCGGCATCGTGGTGAAGGTGGAGGTAACGGATGGTACACTCAACATCCTCCCAGAGTCACCCGAGCAGATTGTCGTCTACATCTCTGTTGACAGAGGCGGGCGAACATGTGCATCGACCGAGTGTAGCGCGGACTGTCCGTGTGGCGGGGATGGGGGTTGTGGCGGTGACACATCGTGCGGACTCGTCTACGTCGTCGCGTATGCAACCCATCTCGACTATCCCAGACGCGATGACGATGGGAACGTGTTGGATTGGGCATTCTCTTACGACTCCCTAACGCGACGCATTGTAGATTCTTTCCCCGCCGCCGTGCGCCTCATGTTGGATGCGATCCTCCAGCCCATCCAGTTGGGTGTAGTGTACGCCGCCGTTCCCTCCCTTGTCGTCGATTGTTACGCGGATGGGAAGCGTGGGGTTAAAACGAGGTATATATGGGGTGGAATGACAGATGGCGAGACGGATATGGATATTATCAGCTCGCAGGCTATGTCCTATACGGATCTGCCGGCGACTCGTGCGAGCGATTACCGCCCCGCTATCCACGTGGAGAGTACGGCAGGGAGCGAGACGGTGGAAGGCTTCGCCGAGGTAGGTACGGCGAGGACGAGTTGGAGCGAGTTGCGAGGGGAGGCAATCCTTCGCACGGGACAAAGAGGGTTAATCTACGAGAAAGATATCAAGGGGACGGCTTTACCATCTCCACCGAACGAGTATGTCGAGGCGGCGGGCTGGGATGTGGTAGGTCAGACAGCACCCACCACACCATCTAGCTACACCCTTTCACCAACCTACACACCCGCTATCCATGTGGAGAGTACGGCGGGGAGCGAGACGGTGGAAGGTTTCGCCGAGGTAGGTACGGCGAGGACGAGTTGGAGCGAGTTGCGAGGGGAGGCAATCCTTCGCACGGGACAAAGAGGGCTACTCGACGGAGATGGCGTCGTTCACTTCTTTACCACATCGGATCTAGGTGATATATTGTCTGGAGCGGATATGACGCAATTCGAGCTCGGGCAAGGTTTTGTAGAACAATATGAGGAGATTGGAGCATGAATAAGGGTCAATTTAAAGTCGCCTACGCGCGATATGTCGGAGACGGAACGGGATCACTATCGAACGCCCAGTGTATGTCCAAGATTAAACCCGCGATTGAGAGCTTGGGTTGGACGCTAGACACCGAGTATCACCCCGATGGATGGCGCGATGGTACGGATGTACACGCCTACTTCAAAGGTACAGGCGGTGAGAAATTGTACGTGTCGTACGCAGGATCGGCGTACTACACATCGCAAGACGGTCTGGCTCGTACGTACTACAAGGGATCTTCAGCTTCGTATAATAGTCTTTTCGGTCTGATTGTCACCATGTTACCAGCACCCACCGATAGCGACGCGAGGGATCTTGCGTGGGGTGCGGATAAGTCTCCGATGTACGTGCTAGCGCGCCCAGATACTCCGACAGAGATGCTACCAGTCGTCGCGGATTCTGACAACGGTTCGATCTCGTTTCACAAAAATACGCTCGACACCGCGTACCAAATGACCATCGTGTCGGATGGACGTAGGATTATCTTCGACGGTACGTCGTCTCGCATGAAGTCGTTTTGGATGGGAGAAATCTTCGACACACTCGCACATCCTACCGAAGACACCTCACGAGTCGCGAAATACGGAATTTTCTCATTAGGCACACACTCAAGTTACAACCCATTCAACAAACTATCGACTGGGGAAAAGGTGTTGTCCACTTGGATCAGACAGAAGTCCGACTGGTCGGTGTACAGCAATCCTTCTTACAAACTAGCATATGTGTTCGCCAACGCCGCTGGCGAATGGATACACGGGACGTATGCCGCGGCGTCCGCTTACCGCATACCGCTATATGCGCAAGAAGCGCTCTCGGCGTCGGCGTGTACACCCATCACGCGCGGCAAGGCGCGATGGCTCGCGATAGGGATGACGAGCGTTTCGGAAAACATCAACACGTCGGGTTATGTCGTTCCTGGCGACGGGATGAAAGGATGGCTCGACACCGACATGATACGAGCCGTTTGCCCGACGGGTTTGCAAACGAACTACACGTTGGATAACGGTAACTTCATCTATGTCGGCAACGGTTTGATGATGGGTTGGTCGGCAGCCAACGACACGAAGTACTGGTAAGACAGCCATCTAGGAGGGGAAAAGATATGCAATTCGATACAGCGATACTGACAGAAGAAGGTGTGCGACTGCTCACGACAGCCTCACTCGATGACAAGCTCGTCCTCACGAAGTTCCTGTTCACCGCCAACCCATTCGAGCCGTCGCCTGACCTCACGACTCTCACCAACACGTGGGGCGACGGGCATGTGGAGACGCAGCGCACGGAGGGAGGCGTCATCCATGTTGATGCATCCGCATCCAATCGCCTCACATCGGGGCGTGCGTATGGCTTCGGTATTTGGGGATATCTCTCCAGCGAAGGTGCGGAGACTGGCGAGCGATTGCTTCTCTCGGCAAAGGCTATCTCCCCCGTTGTGGAGGTAACGTTGGCAAGTGGCGCATGGACGATATTCCGCATCCACGTGGCGATCCAGTTCGCACCCGCCTCGGCGGATGCCATTATCGTCGAGCCATCCTACAACGGCTTTGTCTCCATCGACGCCTTCAATCGGTTGGAGGCGACGGTGGATGCCCTCGAAGATCGTGTCGTCACCACCCACGCGAAGGGGAACGCCACCGTCGGAGATGACCAACTCGTGCTCGGGGATAAGACGTTTCGGTCGTTTAAGTTCAAAGTGGAAGAGGCGTCGTTCGAGCCTAAGCCAGTGCAGAAAACCGAGTTCGTTGTGGACACATTCGGATGTCAGATGAGCGATGACACACTCGCCGCAAAGGATACGGCGAACAAGACTCTAGCTTCTGTGCGAGTGGTAACTTCTAAAGTTGGATCTACCTACGTACCCGCAGTCCTTCTTAACGCTGGTTTGGAAAGCAAGCCTAGAAGCATCGAGATCTCAAAAGATGCGATTAACTTACGACGAGCATTTCAGACTTCGTTTAGCGGGACGCTATCGGATAATTACCTGCTCTACGACGCCCCAGATGGTTCGACTGCTCCGAACAACAAATTGACTGGATCGACGCAGTTGGATGAACTTCACTCGACAACCTCCTATGCGAGCTCGCGTCTGCTAGGCGGATGGCGCGTCTATCATCCACTAATGACATTTTTCATGGGTGGCGACACACATGGTCGCGTTCAAGTTTACATGAACGGCGCCACTACGAATGTCCAGATTGGCAATGACCCTGGAGGTCTGTACAGTATGACGCAAGATGACATCGACCGACTGGAGGTGGGTGGAGATCCTGGTCTAATAGGATACGGGTGCCGTTTCGCCCCGAATGGCAACTCTGGCGGTACATATTACTTCGATTTGTATATCTTAGCCTCCGATCCCATCAATGAAGTTCAGGATTGGGCGAACCTTGCCGTTACGACACCCAACGGCATCTATGTTACACCCAATACGACTGGAAAGCCCACACAGAGCAAAACGCTGTATGACCTTGTAACAACATGCAAGTCGGATAACACAAACACGCGTATCCTAGACTACGTGCTATGGACGCACCCGATGAGCGATGTACAGGGTCGCATTCTGGTGATAAGGGATACTTTCGACTACACGTCATCTAATCAGACCCGCGAGACTGTGCGATACGAGCTTATGTAGGGGAAGAGGATAGGAAGATAGTATGCGAGAGGATGAGAAGAGCCTTGTTCCATACACATCGCTTAGCCACATGGCGAGGGTAAAGAAACTCGACAGTGAAATGTATGTGAGCGAACTGCACAATGTAGTCAAGCTCATATACGCAGAAACGGAGATGCGAACGGCTGCGAAAGCGAAGCGACTTGAGGTGTTGTCGGGCGTGATAGACAGATGTACGACGATGGAGGAGAGGACGAAGTTCCAACTCCAACAGGCGGAAGTGGCGCAACAACCCGTGCTAGATGGACGCCTTGTGTCCGCCCTATTGGAGACGTTAGACAGGATGAGGGAGGAGACGGAGCGGATGGACGGGCGGGCTGTACATGCCGACCTCACGTTCATCGACGATATGCGGAAGACGGAGGGCAAATGACGACCGTAAGTGTTGTTGGGGTTGCAACCGCCGTCATCCTCACTTTGACCTTTACATTGGGGATCGGCGGCGGTATCTATCTACACAAGAAGCGTGTGGCGGAGCTGGAATCCGACCAGCGCCAAGAGGTGTTGGAGCGAGCACTGGATGGTGCGCACTCCCACACGGGTGAAGTGTTGCGCGTGGAAGTGGAGAAGAGAGAACATGTGCAAGCGTTGGAAAAGATGGGCGCGAGTGACGGGGAGATTGGGGATTGGCTTAATCAGCCTCTTCCTAGCGGTGTTGGAGATTGGATGCGCGAGTTCGCCACAACCCCTTCCGACCGCCATGCCGCTGGGCAATAACACCACACTCACATCGTTGGGTTGTGAGGTACCCGCCATCCCACTCGGTGCCGCCACGAACAGGGATCTCATCCTATACACGGTGCAGTTGCTTGCGACCGTGAAGGTATGCCAATCCGCACTGGTGAACGTTTGTGGTGTGGGTGCGGGCGGGGGTGCGCATGAGTGACGCCGCACATGCTGTATCCATACGCGACATTGTAGGCGGCGGCTATGAGGAGTTTTGGAACTTCAAAGGGCGATACCGCCTAGTGAAAGGCGGGCGCGGCTCGAAAAAGTCCACGACGACGGCGTTGTGGTATATCTACAACATGATGTACTACTACTATAAGTATGGGGTGATGGCCAACCTGCTTGTCATCCGCGCCTATAAGGTTGACCACATGGACACGACCTACACCCAGCTCATGTGGGCTATCAACAAGTTGGGGGTCGAGCACTTGTGGAAGCCATGCCGTAACCCCATGCAGATTGTCTTTCGACCCACAGGGCAGAAAATACTATTCCGTGGGATGGACTCATCCGCACGTATCAAGTCCATCACAGCCGCAGTCGGCAACCTCTGTTGGGTGTGGTGGGAAGAGGCATTTGAGATTGCCTTTTACGAGGATGTGGAAACCGTAAACATGTCCATTCGTGGTAGCTTGCCCGAACCCCTGTTTTACCAGCACACATTCACGTTCAACCCCGCTGTCCCAGACCATTGGCTGAAAAAGAGATTCTACGACCACGTAGGGCCAGACGGATTGTCCGAAGATGGGCAAATCCTCGCCATAACCCGCAACTTCGACTGCAATGAGTTTTTGGATGAGTCGTTTCTTTACGAGATGGAGAGGTTGCGTCGGTTCGACCCAGATCGCTATCGGGTGGTCGCGATGGGCGAATGGGGCACGAACGGCGGTATCATCTACACGAAATGGCGCATCGAATCGTTCGCATGGACGCAAAAGTTCGGCGACGGTTGGGTGTACAGATATGGGATGGACTTCGGGTTTGTCGAGAGCCCGACCGCCATTGTGAAACTGGCGGTGAACAGGGAAAAACGCCTCATATACGTGTGCGATGCCGTCTATCTCTATGCGAAAGTCTCCACAGAGATTGCCGAGGCGTGCAGGCGAATGGGGATTGCCGAGTGTCCCATTCTCGCAGACAGTTCCCATCAGATGGCGATCGAGGAGATCAGGCGCAACGGCGTGCGGCGTATCGACGCGGTTAAGAAAGGGGCTGGTAGCGTTATCGTTGGGATAGAGCGGTGCAAAGAGTACACCATCGTGATTGAGAGGCACTGCGAGCAATTCATCCGAGAGATTGCGAGTTACCGTTGGAAAAAGAACCCACGCGACGAGGGGTGGATCGACGAGCCAGACGACTATCAAGAGGATCACGGTCTCGACGCCATGCGTTACGCCATGTCACAAGAAGAGGCGTTCGACACGAAATTTATGGCTGAACTGCGCCGCCACAATCAAATGCGCATGTCCCGTCGTTACGCCATAGACGCGGAATGATTTTTTTTCTTGACAAATTTAAATTAAGTGTGTAGGTTATACCCCGTAGCCACTTGGGTAGGCGTGCCCATTTGAGCGTTCGTTCATGCTTGGTCGTGGGGGCGGTTGTCGCGCCCCGCGCTCCAACACCAACCCTTAGGAGAGAACAACAATGTGTAAACGGGGAAGAAAACCAATGCCAGACAAACATCTAGTGGGCGTCACATTTGACGGCGACACATACGCCACGTTGGCGGCGGTGTGCGACGTTATCGGAACGCCTATCGCCACATACGTGCGCAATCTCGTGTCGAGGGCGTTGGCGTGCGAAGACAATAAACCTAACATCTCGATCGACGCCGCCAAACCTAGAACGGCGATGGAATTTGTCGGCATCAAAGAGCCGACCCCGATATTCCCGACGAGCGATACGCGCCCCATTACAGAAGTGTTGTTGGAGGAAAAGGCGGCTGCCGATGAGACGGTCGAAGAGACGGTCGAAGAGACGAAAGAGGAGCAGAAAGAGGAAGCTCCGACGGTGAATGACGATTTGGATGAGCAGTTGGCGGCTCTCTTTGGTGAGTAGATAAGTGACCATTTCTATGCTATAAAAAAAGGCGTCCCACACTTGGGGCGCCTTTTCTTTTTTATATATAGGAGATGAGAGATATGGCAGAGTCGATCAAGCTGGCGAAGGCGGTTTGGAACAATGGCGAGCCAGATGTACCCAAAGACATCAACCCGCCAGTGTCGTCGGACGTGCGAAAACGGATGGGATGGACGAGCACACCGCCCTATACACGCATTGTTACTGCTCAAATGTATTATCACAACCTAACGGACATCAAAGACAAACACTTTATGACGAAAGTGGGTGTGGATGGAGAGAGATCGAACGCGCGTTTGCGGTCGGGATTGTTTGGTCACATTGTGAATCAGCGGCGGGATTACGTCCTCGCCAAGCCGTATTCCTGTGACAAGCCGCAGATAAAGAAGCAGTTCACCATGTACGAGTTACGTCGGGCGGCGACCGATTACGTGACATGCGGTGTGATGGTCGTGGGGCTGGACAAAGATGGTAAGTTCCGCCGTTACCCGCCTGAGAGTGTGGATTTGGATGGTAACTGGATTGGAGTTGATGCTATCAAGCCGTTGCTAAGATTGGAGGATGGGACTGCAACAGGCATTGAACCGTGGCAAACAGACGAGGTGGAACGACCGCAATGGTACACGCGCATAGACAGCGACGAACCCGCCCTGTTCGATACCATCCGACCCTACATCGACGCGTATGAGTTGTTATGGAGCCGCAAACAAGATGCCCTGGCAGACGCGCCCAATGCGCCGTTCAAGATTAAAGGTTATTTGGACGACCCCGACAAATTGATCTCGCGCTGGAGGGAGGACAACATCATTTGCATCGCCACGGATGGGGATTGCGAGCAGATGGCGGTCGAAACGGATTTCACAATGGCAGACAAGCAACTGGAGATGTTGCATGACGCCATATACGACATCGGATGTGCGGTTGACATGGCAAAAGCTGTCATCGGCAACACCTCGTCAGTCGCTCTCCGTCTGTTATACGTCGATTTGGAGAACAAATCGCATCAGTTGTGTGACACGTTGATGGAGGCGATACGCCGAACGCTAGAGGTCAACCCCATTGGGATGAGCGAGAAAGAGATTGAGGAATTGGAAATCAACTGGGGGTTGAACACCATCGTCAACGAGAATGACGCCATTATGAATTGCACTCAGGCTCAAAACCTTGTGTCCACACGCACAATGCTCGCCAACATGCCGTGGGTCAAAGACGTCGAGAAAGAGTTGGATTTGCTTGCCAGCGAGGCAATCTTCGCGGACGAATCCTCCATCGACAACTCCCAAAACATTCGCTTGGCCGCCCGCTCCATCCGCATGTCTCAGCAACAGCGCAACAACAGAGAAGACGTTTCGCGTCTCATCCAGAAGTACGTTCGCTCCGACTTCGCGAATGCGGGAGAAAAGGGCGGCACCAGCGGTAATCCGGCAAGTGGGCACGTAGACAATGCCCATAGATAATGTTAAACTAAGCATCGAGGAGGGTGACATGTTGTCAGGCGTAGCGACTGCAATAGGCATGATAATCATCTTTTTGTTGTTGGGATTTGGAGTGCCGATGTTAAAATGTACGAAACCCGCCTTAACGTCATTCAGAGTAGTCTTTGTGGCGTTCATCGCGGTGGCAATGGGTGGTGTGTTGGTGGACTTTTCCCACATTCCAGATTCGACGCGGGATATTGTCGTTCGCGGTGGGGTCATCATTATTGGTGGGTTCGTGCTTGTGCGTTCCATAGAAAAGTGGCTCTCAAATGGATGGCTCAACCTCAATCGAAAGATAGATGTGAAGACGCCTGGTGGGGGTGCGGTTGTCTTGGATACGCCACCTCCACAAACGCCCTCGGTGGTGACGACTTGTGTGGAGGCGAAAGCCGCCGACTCCACAGACGACGACCCACCCACCGATAAAAGGTATTGACACTTTTACAAAATCTTTGTAAATACGAATGCGCAGTCCATTGTGGAGTGCGCATTTTTCGTTTCGTTCGCGAGGAGAACAATGAGTAGAGTATGCAAATGGAGGCTAGCCAATAGTGGCAAGCGATCGGCAACGCCGACCCACGTCGTCGTTCATTACACGGGTGTGGCGGAGGCGACGCCCGAGGGGGTGTTGAGAGCGTGGGAAAAACGCGGTGCGCAGAGTAGCCACTACATCATCGACCTGAATGGACGAGTCGTGCCAGCGTTGCCAGAGTACATTATCGCTTGGCACGTGGGGGATGGACAGCCCGTCGAGGAGTATTGGGGTGCCGCGCACGCAGAGGGATGGCATAAGACACCCCCAGCCGCTTCGTTCACAGGCAATAGGTGCTCTATCGGTGTGGATGTGTGCTGCATGAAGCGGGACAAGACGAGTCGGCACGCGACGGATGCGGATTGGTGGTGTACAGACAGCACCATCCGTAGCCTCATCAGCCTACTTGCGGATATTTGTCGTCGCAATCACATTCCGTCGTCGCGGATATTGCGCCATTTCGACGCTACTGGAAAGCTGTGTCCCCGCCCGTTTGTGTCATACAAGGGCGAGGATGGACCGCAAAGTGGCGACGCTTTGTGGGAACGCATTATTGCCGCAGTGGCGAAAGAGCTAGGAGAGTAGTATGTGCGAAGGTAAAAAAGATATTGACATTCTCTTTAGAGATATCACCTCTAATATCGAGGAGACACGAGGGACGTATTACCGCGGTCGGCAGATTGAGCCCATCGACGTGATCGACGCGTTTGATCTCGACTTCGACTTAGGACAAGTGTGTAAATACATTTGCCGTGCTGGTAAGAAGGAACACGAGGCGGCTGTGAAAGACCTACTCAAAGCCGCTTTTTATTTGAAAAGGGCGATCACTCGACGGAGTGAGACGGATGGAGATGGAACATGCTAGATGAAATGCAGGTACGGGGGCATTCAGAAGTGAGCGGGTCAAAGATGAAGCGCTTTTTGATTTGCCCCATTTCTTATCGTCCCGATGAACGGGATGTCGTAGACAACAGCCCAAAGACTGCCGCCATCGAGGGCGAACGCGCCCACGACATAGCGGAGAGGATGGCATGGGGCGAGGTTGTGGAGGTCGGAGAAGAGGAAGATGTAACCCCTTCGATGGTGCGGGGCGGTGAGCTCTACCGAGATGCCATTTCGGACTGCCTCCTCGAACACGAGGCGGATGGAGCGGTGCTGAAAACCGAACAACACGTGTCGATGGGCGAACACTTCTCATCCACGCCAGATAACTTGGGTGGATATTACGACGCGATGGTGGTGTGGCGTGGCGGCGTACATGTGTTCGACTACAAGTTCGGGCGCCACATCGTCGATCCCGACACGCCCCAACTGACATTCTACATCGTCGCCATGTTACTCACGATGGCGCGGCGCAAGGGGGTGCGAGGCCTCGACACACCAGGCTCCATTTGTGAGTGGCTACGCGAGAACTGCGGCGACTTCTCGTTCGAGCAGACGATTGTTCAGCCAAAAAATATCGCCGAACCCGTGCGAACTTATGCTATTACCATCGACGAGATATGCGCTTTCGTCGAGTCGTTGGATGCGGCAATGTCGGTATGGCTGGCCAACCCCGTTTTCAACGAGGAGTTGGCGAACGGCAACATCCACGCGTGCAAATGGTGTGAGAAACGCACGTTCTGCACGCGATCGGTTTGCCGACCAAGTGACTATTTCCTCACGCCTGAGGAATGCCAATTCAAATTTGACCCCAAAGATGAGGGGTAGGAGAAGAGAAAAGGGATGAACGAACAAATCACGCTAGAACAACAAGTGGTACTGGACTATCTCGTCGAACTAAAGGTTCCGTACAAAGTGGATGGCGACACCGTGCGGTTCAAGCCGAGCGGGGCGGGCTCATACGGTGGGTATGTCTTTACGACAGGGAACGTCTACATCCACAACGAACATTACGCTCCGTTCCGTAAAAAGAGTGTCGCGTTCCTATCCGTAGCGAAGGAGCTGAAGGGGGAGCCGTGGGTAAAAGGCTATCGCGCCTCGCATCCAAGAGTCCCTACACGGCAGAAAGTGTGTGTGGATGTGTATCACGAGGTGGGATTATCTGAGCAACTGGGCGCCCCGCCCCTATCTATCCGTCTTTGTCAGTCCTACAAAGCGAGGAATGATGTGGTGGATACCTCGTTTGAGACGCTGATCGCGTGGATAAGATCGCCAGACGACACGTGGATGGGTAAGAGAGCCACACTGTCGCCAGCCAAACTCAAGGGGGCAACACCGTGCGTCGTACAATCGTTTGGAGATGAACGCCTTACCTTCCTCGACATCGACAAGAAAGAGAACGAGGGTGTCGATATGGACGCCCTACGGAAACGAATGGAGTCGGATGACCGCATCATTTGCATATTCACGACCATCAGCGGAACGGGATTGGCGTGCGGTATAGTCGTGCGGGGTGCCGATGGGACAGCCGCCCAGGTTGCCGTGGCGAACCGCATTTTGGAAGATTTCGAGCGGGATTACCCCGACGTTCATTTCGACAAGACGATAAAGAATAAGGGTCAGTTGCGTGCGTTGGCGTATGACCCGACGGTGTATGTGAAAGATAAAGCGAGGTGGTATATGGTAAAGGAGACGGTGCGAGAGGGTACGAACAGTGTGTTGGCGACACACAATACCTTATTAGACTCTATGGGGATGCTTACGAAGCAAATCAGTGGGGAGATGGTCGCCACGACGGTGGGGAAGACGGACTTTGCGGACGTGTCCTCGGGCTTGGCAGACGAGTTGCGCATTCTCTACGACATGGTGGGTGCCAATGTAGAGGAAGATGTGTGGACGGGTCGTCGCGCGTATACGTTGGGAGGGAAGCGAGTCAAGGATTCTACGGAGATCTACATTGCTATGCTGGACTTGGCGACCCGTCGTAACGGCAACTATTACAGCCTGAACAAGACCACGTTGACGGACTACATTATCACACGCGTGGTGCGGCGTGACGTCGTAATGGAGACCGTGATGGATGGAGAGTGGGATGGTGTAAAGCGGTGGTCGAAATTAAAAGGGGCTCTCCACTTGGACGATTTTTCGCTCAATATGGTAAGATTATGGATGCGTCAGGGCGTCAAACTGCTCTACAACACGGGCGACCCTACGGATACACAGCGCAACTTCATGCTCATTCTATACAGCCGTGCGCAACACATAGGCAAGACCACGCTCGCCCGCAAATTCGCGTGTGGGACGAATAGTTTCACCCAAAAGGGGCTCAATCTCCAAAGCAAAGACACGATGATAGACCTTTACTCGCATTGGATATACGAGTACGGTGAACTCGGTACGACGTTCCGCAAGAGCGACGTGAATCAAATCAAGAACTTCGTATCCGACACGACGATGTCGTTTCGCCGCCCATACGATAGAGAGGCGACCGTTTTCCCTGTGCGCACGTCCATCATCGGTACAACAAACGAGGATGACTTGTTTGTGGACACGACGGGCAATCGCCGCTACCTCATTGTCGATTGTAATTGGACGCGCGATGATTGGGATGCCATCAACGAGATCGACTTTGTGCAGCTATGGCGAGAGGCTAGAGAAGAGGTCAACGCTGGGTTGCCGTACACGTTGACGCTAGATGAGCAAAAGGAAAACGACCTTCGCTGTTCCAAGAAACGTTGTCAGACAAAAGAAGTCGGAATCATAATGTCCGTTCTCCGAAATGCAGAAGCCAGTAATGGATTAGTGAACGGTGTGAGAATGTGGGCGGAAATCGACGGTGCAATTTGGATTGCGGTCGAGAACCTGATGCTCGAAGTCCAGAACACGTGGCGCATGGATATAAAGATGTCGCAATTCATACGCGCATTGGAGACAATCGGATTTGTCCGCCATCGCGCCACATTGCGGGATAGATACTGCATGGATGCGGATGTGCTACGCGCGTTGTTGGCTGATTACTCCGTCGATAGGGTGGATAGGAGATAGTCTCTATCCAGCGCATCCATCCAGCGCATCCCTGGATGGAGGCGAGCTCTCGACTTGCCTATTATATCGTTGCATGTAGCCAAGTCTTTTTTTTTTACTTTTTTTGTTGACAACTTTCTTTTATACGCTATACTGCACGCAACAACGAACGCTAGCTTTTTTCGGCGTGTATGGTATGCGCCGAAAAAGATGGCACGCCACAGCGAACGGAGATAGACTATGGCAACAAAGAAAGTTATGACAAACGAGATGGCGAACGAGATTGAGCTCTTTCTCACAATCACTAAAACAGGCGTGGTAGGTGCGAGATATGGCGCACGCATCGCCGAGGCTATTGTGACGTGTAGCGGGTTGGTGGATGCCGATAACGAACTCGATTGGGAAGATTTGCAAGATGAGATAATCGAGGCGTTGTCGGTAGTTGAAGATGACCCCAACGAAATGAAGAGCGCGCTGTGTCTGAT
>QXGG01326064.1_pt1 | contig 17355 bp, 8 predicted proteins | sample 1982491 | NCBI WGS metagenome assembly QXGG01 (sample SAMN09924614, study PRJNA488089) | Wastewater metagenome, whole genome shotgun sequencing project. | isolation source: South African research farm wastewater | place: South Africa: Irene, Agricultural Research Council, Animal Production Institute... | reverse complement strand
CTGTTACAGATTCTTGTTTCGGTACTTGCTTGTACTTGTTCTTCTCAGTCTTGTCAATGATCTTTTTTCGTTTTCCGCAATGCTCGTTTTTTGAACGGCGCGGACTGCAAAGGTACGAACTTTTTCGTATCCCGCAAATTTTTTTCAAGTTTTTTAAGAACTTTTTTCCACCGCGGAGGAGCTCTAAACAGCCCTTTTCCGAAGCGGGTTGCAAAGGTACGCTTTTTTCTTTTACCTCCAAATCTTTTTCAAGATTTTTTTAATTTTTTCTGAAATTCACTAAAAAAGGCGGACCCGAAACGGATCCGCCTTTGATATAGGTAGCTGGTAATTTTACATCATTCCGCCCATTCCGCCGGCAGCAGGTGCCGGAGCCGGGTCCTTGGCAGGGATGTCGGCGATGGCGCACTCGGTGGTGAGGAACATACCGGCAACGGATGCGGCGTTCTCAAGAGCCACACGGCTGACCTTGGTAGGGTCGATGACGCCGGCCTCGAACATATTCACATATTCATCAGTGCGGGCGTTGTAGCCGAAGTCGCCCTTGCCCTCGCGTATCTTCTGGATAATGACGCTGCCCTCGAGTCCTGCGTTGGCGGCAATCTGACGGAGCGGCTCCTCAATGGCCCTTGCCACGATGTGGATACCGGTGGTCTCATCCTCGTTGGCGCCCTTGAGATCCCTGATGGACTCGGCTGCGCGTATGTATGCAACGCCACCTCCAGGGACTATGCCTTCCTCGACAGCCGCACGGGTAGCGCTGAGGGCATCCTCCACGCGGTCCTTTTTCTCCTTCATCTCGAGTTCGGTCGCAGCGCCCACATAGAGCACAGCCACGCCGCCGGCAAGCTTGCCGAGCCTCTCCTGGAGTTTCTCGCGGTCATAGTCGGACTTGGTGGCCTCTATCTGCGCACGGATGGTGGCAGCGCGGTCAGCGATGGCCTGGGAGTCACCTGCACCGTTCACTACAGTGGTGTTGTCCTTGCTGATGACGACCTTCTCGGCCTTGCCGAGCATGTCAGGAGTGGTGTTCTCAAGGGTGAAGCCCCTCTCCTCGGACACTACGACTGCACCTGTAAGGGTGGCTATGTCCTGAAGCATTTCCTTGCGGCGGTCACCGAAGCCCGGAGCCTTGACGGCAGCGACCTTCAGGGTACCGCGGAGACGGTTCACCACGAGGGTGGTGAGAGCCTCGCCCTCGACGTCCTCAGCTATGATAAGAAGAGAACGGCCTTCCCTTGCGATAGGTTCGAGTATAGGAAGGAGATCCTTCATCGTGCTTATCTTCTTGTCGGTGATAAGTATGCTTGGCTCGTCGAGTACGGCCTCCATCTTGTCGCTGTTGGTCATGAAGTACGGAGATATGTATCCGCGGTCGAACTGCATACCCTCTACGACCTTGACCTCAGTCTCGGTACCCTTGGCTTCCTCAACGGTGATGACGCCGTCTTTGCCCACCTTCGACATGGCATCTGCGATGAGCTTGCCGATATAGGAATCGTTGTTGGCCGAAATGGTGCCGACCTGCTCCACCTTGGAGTAATCCTCTCCGACTTCCTGGCTCTGCTTCCTGAGGCTATCGACCACTGCATCGACAGCCTTGTCTATACCCCTCTTGAGGTCCATAGGATTTGCGCCGGCGGTGACGTTCTTAAGGCCCACGTTGATGATGGCCTGTGCAAGAACGGTAGCGGTGGTTGTACCGTCACCGGCCTGCTCGTTGGTCTTGGAAGCAACCTCCTTGACCATCTGGGCGCCCATATTGGCGAACTTGTCTTCAAGCTCGACAGCCTTTGCGACGGTGACACCGTCCTTGGTGACCTGAGGAGCTCCGAAGCTCTTGTCGATCACGACATTGCGGCCTTTTGGACCGAGAGTTACCTTCACTGCATCTGCAAGTGCATCGGCACCGACCTTCATCTGGGCGCGAGCCTCAGAGGTGAATTTGATATCTTTTGCCATAGTTCAATCGTAATTAAAGGGTTGCGAGCACATCGCTCTGTTTCATGATAAGATACTTTTTGTCTTCATAGCTGACTTCGGTACCGGCATACTTTCCGTAGAGTACCACGTCTCCCGCCTTGAGCTCCATAGGCTCATCCTTTTTGCCGGGGCCGACTGCGATTACGACTCCCTGCTGCGGTTTTTCCTTAGCTGTGTCAGGAATGTAAAGTCCTGATGCGGTTTTGGTCTCAGCCTCTTTTGGCTCAACCAGAACTCTGTCTGCAAGTGGTTTGATCATATCTTTATAAATTTTAAATTGTCACTTCCGGACCAGTCTTTCCGTCCCGGTCCGCGCTTTGGTGAGTCAAAGGCTGTGCCACCACGGACAAAGTGACAAAATGGCAGACGTTTCGGCTGCTTTTTTCAGCACTCCGAAGCAAACATTTTTTGAATATTCCTTGATACATTTGTGAATACATATCAATATATTTGCGAAGGCATACAATACGACGTACAAGACGACATAAAATAATATACCTATTATATATAAGGATATGAAAGTGTACCGACTGTCCCACTTCGTCCTTTCCGCCATGCTCTGCCTCCTTATGGCCGCCTGCAGGGGAAACGACGTCCCGACACAGGGATTCTGTGACTATATCAAAGCCTGCACCGGCGGGGTGATAGCCGACAATTCGGCCATCAGAATCGAGTTCAACTCCCCATACGGAGCCGATGCGGCAGATTGCGACTGCAAGAGCCTGCTCAGTTTCAGCCCCTCCGTCAAAGGAGAGTGCCGCTGGGTGGACGACAGGACTCTGGAGTTCCTGCCCGGGGAGGGAGCACTTAAGCCCGGGAAGGAATATGAGGGCCGGCTCAGGCTGGACAGACTGACGAAGGTCAGCGACAAGTCCCTGAAAGTCTTTCACTTCGACTTCACCGTGGCCCGCAAGGATTTCTCCCTTGAGCTGGACCGCCTGCTCATTGAAAACGGCAGCCCGGAGTTCTTCAGCGTAAGCGGAGTCCTGCGAAGCAGCTGCAGCCTGGAAGAAGAGAAACTGCGCGAGGCCCTGAAATGGGATTGGCGCGAAGAGGGCGGCTCGCTCGCCTGCGAACTCTCTGCCGACGGGAAGAGCTGCCGCTTTACAGTGTCGCAGCTCAGGCGCATTGAAGAAAAGGCGGATTTCAGGATGGTGGCGGATGCCTCCGTACTTGGCTTCGGCAAGAAGAAGGAGGCCGTTCTCCCAATCGCGGGCAGCGATGAGTTCACCCTATGCCTGAAGTCCCTTGAAAGCGGGGAAGAAAACTGTGTGGACCTGATGTTCAGCGAGGCCCTGGATGCATCCCAGAATCCGGACGGCCTTTTCACCGTCGTGGAAGCCGGCAGGTGGTACTGCCAGAAGGACGGGAACAGGATAAGGATATATTTCGGCAAAAACGACTCGGGACAGCTGCATGTCAATCTGTCATCCGCCATTCGCAGCGAATCGGGCAGGCGGCTGGCATCGGACATTGAACTTTGCTTCGACAGGGAAGAGAACTGGCCTGCCGTCGCACTGCGCAGGGAAGGCAATATACTCCCCGACCCGTCGGACCTCTCCATCTGCTTCAGTGCCAGACAGTTGAATGCGATAGACCTGAGCATAGTAAGGATATATGAAGACAATATACTCAGCTTCCTGCAGGACAACGGGCTCGACGGCAACGAAATGATGCGACGCAGCGGCAGGCTCGTTTACCGCGGCAAAGTCAGACTGGACGGCGACCCTTCGCTGAACCTGCACGGAGAGAATCTCTTCAAGCTGAACCTCTCCGGAGTGATGAAGAAGGAGGCGGGGGCCATATACGTGGTCAGGTTGAGTTTCCGCAAGGAATATTCCCTCTACGGCAAGGACGCTTCGCAGGGAGAAGCGCAGGCGGACGGAACGGACACAATGATAAGCCTGGATGCGGACAATGGACTGAGCGAAGCCGACGAGGCTGTGTGGGATTGCCCTTGGGGCTGGTACTACGAGGATTTCTGTGACTGGAGCAAATATGAGTGGAAAGACAGGAATGACCCTTCGAAGGATTCCTTCTATATGGACGCCTCCCGTTTCCCTCAGACAACCCTGCTCAGCAGCAACATTGGCATCATCGCAAAAAGCCAGGACGGGAAACGCGTATGGGTAACCGTCAATGACATACTCAGCGGAGAGCCGCTGGGCGGTGCGGAGATCTATGCCTACAACTTCCAGAAGCAGCGCATAGGCAGTGCCAGGACCGACAGGGACGGATGCGCGACCATCAATGCGGACGGCAAGGTCTGGGCAGTGACGGCTCGCAGCGGCAAGTCCACCGGCTACCTGAAGATGCAGGACGGATACGAGAACAGCACCAGCCGCTTCGACGTAGGCGGCAAGACCGTCAGCCGCGGCCTGAAGGGCTATATCTATGGCGAACGTGGCGTATGGAGGCCGGGCGACACCCTGCACCTGACACTTATCGTGGATGACCTGGAGCACAAGCTCCCGGAGAATCACCCCGTGACCATGGAGGTCTATACCCCGGGCGGCCAGTTCTATGAGAGAATCGTGGACAGCGAGGGGCGCGACGGTTTCCATCACTTCAAGCTCATTACCGACGCAAACGACCCTACGGGCAGCTGGAATGCCTATTTCAAGCTGGGAGGAAGCAGCTTCCACAAGACGCTTCACATAGAGGAGCTCAAGGCAAACAGACTGAAGCTGAAACTTAACGTGGACAGGGCCATATTACAGAGCGGGCAGAACGCAGGCTTTTCTCTCGGCGGAGAGTGGCTCACCGGACCGCCGGCCTCAGGACTGAAAGCCAGGGTGGAGATGAAAGTCAGCAGATTGTCCCAGCCTTTCCCTGAATTCAAGGAATATGTTTTCACCGACCCGTCCCGCGATTTCGCCGCCGACAGCCACACTCTGCTGGAGCGGACGCTTGACGAGGCCGGACAGTGCAAGGCCGAGACTGCCATGCCGTATATCAAGGGCGCTCCCGGCATGCTGAAGGCCGAACTCGTGAGCCGTGTGTTCGAAGCGGGCGGAGACGCCTCCATCAGCACTATGAGCCTGCCGTTCTCACCTTACCGGGCATACGTGGGACTGAAATTGCCTCAGGCCGACGGGAACTGCCTGGAGACGGACAGGGACAACGAATTCCGCCTGGTGGTCCTCGACCCCGAAGGAAGACGCATAGACGGTCACAGTCTGGAATACAGCATATACAAAATGGATTGGAACTGGTGGCTGCAGGACGACAAGGGAGGATATGCCTCCTATGTCAACGGGAACTCTGCGAACCGCGTGGCCGGAGGAGTGCTGGAGACGGAAGGCGGAGAGGCCGTGTTCAAGTGGCGCCTCGACTACCCCGACTGGGGCAGATATTTCATATATGTAAAAGACCTGGACGGCAGGCACGCCTGCGGCTGCGAGGTGACGGTGGACTGGCCGCAGTGGAGGGGACGCGCCGACAGGGAGGATCCGGATGCCGCGAGTCTGCTGAGCATATCCACAGACCGCAACAGCTGCAAGGCCGGCGAAGAGCTGACACTGTTCATACCGGCTGCGAAGGACGGCAGGGCGCTGGTGAGCATAGAGAACAGCCGGGGCGTACTGTCCCGCAGCTGGGTGGAGACAGGAGAGGAAGAGACCAGACACACGATAAAGGTGAGCGGAGAGATGGCGCCGAATTTCTATATATGCGTCAGTCTGCTGCAGCCATATTCGAAACGGGAAAATGACGCGCCGCTGAGGATGTACGGCATCAAGGCCATAAGCGTGGACGACGAGAATTCGCGGCTGCAGCCTGTCATCAATGCTCCGGAGGTCATACGGCCGCAGGAGGAGTTCAAGCTCAAAGTGAGCGAGTCCTCGGGAAGGCCTATGAGCTACACCATAGCCATAGTCGATGAGGGCCTGCTGGACATCACTTCTTTCAAAACGCCTGACCCTTGGGGAGCGATGCACGCCAAGGAGGCCCTCGGGGTGAAGACCTGGGACCTCTACGACAAAGTGGTCGGCGCCTTCGACGCCCAGATGGCCGCTCCGCTCAGCATAGGCGGTGACGAAAGCATTGAGGTGGAAAACATGAAGGACAGACGCTTCAACCCGGTAGTGCGTTTCCTCGGTCCTTTCACCCTGGAAAAGGGCAGCGCGACTCACCGCATAAAACTGCCTATGTATGTGGGCAGCGTAAGGATTATGGTGGTGGCCGGCCACGACGGGGCCTTCGGAAGCGCGGAGAAGAGCGTTCCGGTGCGCAATCCGCTTATGCTGCTGGCCAGCCTGCCGGAGAGCCTGGGCTGCGGCGAGAGCATAAAGCTGCCGGTGAACGTGTTCGCGATGGAAGAGGGCATCAGCGAAGTGCGCCTCAGCCTCAAGGCGGAAGGCCCTGTGGAACTCGGCGACTCCAGTGCCGCCCTTAAGTTCAGCAGCAGCGGAGACAAGATAGCAAGCTTCAGCCTGAAAGCCGGAAACTCCAGCGGCAAGGCACGCATATACATAATTGCGGAAGGCGGCGGAAAGAAGGTCAGCGAAGTTGTAGAACTGGATATAGTCAAACGCAACCCTGTCAGCTGCAAGGTCGATCGCCGTATTCTCGAACCGGGCGACAGCTGCCGCTTCGAATGGCAGGCCGAAGAGACACTAAGTGCCGGACTGCAGCTGGCCGGCTTCCCTTGCTGCGACTTCGAGGCCGTGCTCGACTTCGCCAAGGCATATCCTTACGACTGCACGTCCCAGCTGGCTGCGAGAGGCCTTGCCGCCCTGAGCGTAATGGACGCCGTCAGGGAGGAAAGGCGCGCGGAGGCGGAGACCCTTGCGGGAGATATGCTCAAACGCATATATTCCCGTCAGCTGGCAAACGGCGGCTTCTGCAACTGGCCGGGTATGCTCAAGGCTGACGAAATGACCACGTCCCTGGTGGGAGAATTCCTGCTGAAGGCCGACGGCAAGGGCATCAGAGCGGACAAGGGAGTGATGAGTTCCTGGAAGAATTTCCAGAAGAAGTGCAGCGTGAACTTCCGCAACGGAAGCGCAGTGGATATGGACCGTCAGATTCAGGCCTACAGGCTCTACACCCTGGCCCTGGCCGGAAGCCCTGACGAAAGTGCCATGAACCGTCTCAGAAGCGAGGGACAGCTGCAGGGCAGCGCGGCCTGGCGACTTGCCTCTGCCTATTGTCTGAGCGGCAAGAAGAGCATAGCGAAGGATCTCATAGCCAAAGCCGGAATCAGCAGTAACGCGATGGCCAAGGCGGTGATGCTGGGCAGTCTGGTACTCTGTGACGAGGTGGCCAGGGCCGGCATTCTGGCGGATGAGGTGGCAAGCTATATGGACAATGGCTGGAATACGGAGCTGCTCGCCTGCAGTGCCGATGCCCTGGCCGCACTGGCGGAGAAAATGGGCAATGAGGTCCTGGAGGCGGAAGTTGACGGACAGCTCTTCAGGAGCGCAGACGCCCTCTGCCGCTGCAATCCGGCAAGGGAGTCCGGCAGCTGCCTCGTCGTCAACCGCGGCAAGGGCAGCATCAGGGCCACGCTCAAACTGGAAACGGACGGGGAACTGAAGGAAGAGTCCGCTTCCGGGCTCAGACTGGAACGCCGCTTCCTCGGAGCGGACGGCAAGACTCTGGACCCGTCCCTGCTGAAGCAGGGAGAGGACTTCTATATCTGCCTGAAAGTCAGCAATCTGAGTGGAAAGATGCTCAACGGGCTGGCCCTCAGCCAGAGCATTGCTTCCGGTTGGGAGATATTCAATGAAAGACTCTACGGAATAACGGAAAGTGGGGAAGACTGCTCCTATTACAAGGATATACGCAACGGACGCTGCGACTGGTTCTTCAATCTCGCCGCCGGGCAGAGCGCCGGATTCAGGCTGCGCCTGCAGGCCAGCTACGCGGGCGACTATATCCTGCCTGCCGCCAGCTGCCGCTCCATGGAAGAGGAATATATATTCGCAAACACCGCCTCCGGACGCTGCAAGGTCAGATGAGCAGAAAAAGACTTACTGCGCTTGTGGCGGCAGGCGTAGCTGCAGTGCTTTTCGTGCTGTGGCTGTGCTGCCTGCCGCGTGATCTGTTCCCGGACTGCTACAGCAGCTGTGTCCTGGACCGGAACGGGGAACTGCTGGGCGCCAGGATAGCCGCTGACGGGCAGTGGCGTTTCCCTCCCTGTGACAGCGTGAACGGGAAGTATGCCGCTGCGGTCACAGAATTCGAGGACAGGCGTTTCCGCTACCATCCGGGCGTGGACCCGCTGGCGGCAGGCAGGGCCCTGGTTCAGAACATACGCAATTCCCGCACGGTGAGCGGGGCCAGTACCATCAGCATGCAGCTGATACGGCTCTCCCGGGGAAACAAAAAGAGAAACCTGGGCGAGAAAGTGCTGGAATGCATAATGGCCACCCGTCTGGAGCTGCGCTACAGCAAGGACGAGATTCTGGCCCTCTATGCCTCCCACGCCCCTTTCGGAGGGAATGTGGTAGGCATCGACGCGGCTTCCTGGCGCTATTTCGGCCATTCCTCCGGGGAACTTTCCTGGGGAGAGGCGGCCACTCTCGCGGTTTTGCCGAACTCCCCCTCTTCCATTCACCCGGGCAGGAACAGGGACAGACTCCTGGCCAAGCGCAACGCCCTGCTGCTGCGTCTGAGGGATAAGGGGACTATAAGCGAAGAGGACTATGAGCTCGCCTGCTGCGAAGCCGTGGCAGAAGGAACCCGGGAACTGCCGGAGTTGGCCGCACAATATGTGGAAAGGATGTGCAACAGCCATCCGGGCGAAAGGATAAGCAGCGGAATCGAGCTCCATCTGCAGAGACAGCTGGAAGAACTCTGCGACCGGCATTGCCGGGAATTCGCGGCAGAGGGCATAGAAGACCTTGCCGCCGTGATAATCGACGTACACAGCGGAGAGGTCGTCGCGAGGGTGGGCAATTCCGACAGGCAGCGCAGCCGCAACGGGGCTATGGTGGACATATCGGCCAGCCCCCGGAGCAGCGGCAGCATACTCAAGCCCCTGCTCTACACCGCGGCTCTTCAGGACGGGCAGATACTCCCGAACACCCTGCTGAAAGACACCCCGATGAACATAGACGGCTTCAAGCCCCGCAATTTCGACCGCAGCTATTCGGGGGCGGTCCCGGCCTCCGAGGCCCTGGCCCGCTCCCTGAACGTGCCCTTCGTGGGCCTGCTCCGGGACTATGGGGTGGAGCGCTTCGACGAACTGCTGCGCAGGTGTAAGCTGAGTTCCCTTAAGCGAAAGGCGTCGGATTACGGACTCTCACTCATTCTGGGCGGAGCCGAGGTGAGACTGGACGAGCTCTGCCGTGCCTATGCGGACCTGGCGCTCTACTATTGTCTGGATGACGAAAGCATAAGAAATGACGCTGTGCTCAAAGAGCGCTTCCGGGATTTTCCTTTTTTCGACAGGACGGCCGTGTGGCATTGTCTGGAGGCCCTTTCAACAGTCAACCGGCCGGACGAGATGGACTGGAGACGCATATCCTCAGTAAGGAAGATCGCCTGGAAAACCGGCACCAGCTGGGGCTACAGGGATGCCTGGGCCATAGGAATCAGCCCCGATTACGTGGTGGGCGTATGGGCGGGAAACGCCGACGGGCACAGTGCCCCGGGAATCTCGGGCGCGAGGACTGCCGGTCCCGTGATGTTCGGGATTTTCAGTCTGCTGCCGCGTGGCAGCTCCTTTCCGGGACCCCGCTACGGGGATTATGTCGTGGCAGAGGTCTGCCGGAATTCCGGGATGCTCAAAACCCCTTACTGCGAGAGCTGCGACAGTCTTATGCTGCCCCTGAACGCCCTGAGAAGCCGGCCTTGCGCCTACCACAAAAGCGACGGCAGCTTCGTCCTCCCGCCAGCTATGGACTGGTATATGAGGCGCCGCCACCCGGAGGCATATTCTTCCGGACGCCGTGACACGGACGGCGATATGGAATTCATATACCCCGAAAACGGAAGCGTCCTGAGCGTCACACGCCAGATGGACGGAAGCCGGGGAGGGATAGTCTTCCGCCTTGCACACAAAAATCCAGATGCCGTGATATACTGGCATCTGGATCAGGATTATATGGGCTGCACCACTCTGATTCACACTATGACTCTCTGTCCGGATGCCGGCAGGCACGTTCTGACGGTCACGGATCAGGAGGGCAACAGCCGCAGTCTGGATTTTACAGTGCAGAAAGGTTCATCGGATTGACGATGTTCTTGCCTTCCGGAGTGTAGGCGTAAGCCATCTTGTCCTCGTACGCCTTCTCCACGTTGCGGCGCACCACCTTGGAGGTGCTGTTCATCTGCCCGTTGGCGAGACTGAAGGCCTCTGGAAGGACGCAGACGGCAGCGGGGAGCCAGCGGTCAGGGAACTGTCCGGCGTGACTTCCGCCCCTGCGGAAGATGTTGACCTCCTCCTGGAGTTTCTCGAGCATCTTGACCTTGGCCTCCTCCGAAGCAGGGTCGAGGGACGGGAAGGCGGTCTTCACATAGTCTTTGAGGGCATCCTTGTTCGGTACCATAAGCAGTATGGTGTAAGGATCCTGGCTGTTGTGAAGAATGGCGCCGTCTATGAACTTGGAGCTCTCCACGTAGGATTCCTCCATAAGCTCAGGAGAGTACTTCTCTCCGTCGGCGGAAATGAGCAGGGCCTTGAAGCGGCCTACGACATAGAGTATGGACTTGTCTTCCGGCCAGATATAACCCATATCGCCGGTGTGGAGCCAGCCGTCGATGACGGTCTTCGCCGTGGTCTCCGGGTTCTTCCAGTAGCCGGCCATCACGTTTTCGCCCTTGACTACAATCTCACCGAGTTCTCCAGGAGCCACCTCCCTGCCCTCGGAGTCGCAGATCTTGCACTCCATAGGCTGCACGAGGCGTCCCGACGAGCCCATCACATAGCGCACAGGAGAGTTGGCGCAGATGATAGGTGTGGCCTCGCTGAGTCCGTAACCCTGGTAGATAGGAACGCCAATGGCATAGTAGTAGCGCTGCAGGTCTATGTCGAGGAGGGCGCCGCCGCCCACGAAGAATTTCATCCTTCCGCCGAAGGCGCTCTGACGCACGGCGCTGAATACGAGCTTGTCGAAGAGGGCCATCAGCGGCTTGCGCCAGAACTGCCAGCCGCCGCGGTTATATACCTCCTTGTTGTATTTGATGGCATTGGAGAGGCCCATGTTGTAGAGCTTCTGCACGAAAGGACTCTTCTTCCTTATGCCGGCCTCTATGCCCTTCTTGAAGTTCTTGCTTATTGCCGGAACGGAGAGCATTATGTGCGGACGCACCTCCTTGATGGTTCCCGGCACGTTGCGGAGCATCTCCATAGGGGACTTGCCGAAAGGTACGGTAGCGATGGAGGCACCCACGTGCATCATTATGTAGAAGCCTGCGACGTGGGCGAAGCAGTGGTCCAGAGGCAGTATTATGAGCATCACGTAGTCCGACGGAACGGTGATGACAGAGGTGGCCTGCTCCACGTTTGCGGTGTAGTTGCGATGGGTGAGCAATATGCCCTTGGGGTCTGCCGTCGTTCCGGAGGTGTAGCTGATATTGGCATAGTCGTCCGGGCCTATGGATTCGTAGCGGGCCACGAATTCGTCACGCCTTGCGGAAAGGAAGGCGTCACCGAGCTCCAATACCTCCCTGAGGCTGATTTCGTTTGCGGCGAAATCCTCGAGTTCGTCGAAGACCACAAGCTTCTCCACTGCAGGGAGTTCGTCGATTATGCGGCGTATCTTCGGGAGCTGGGATTTGGAAACCATTACCATCTTCGCGTCCGAATGTCTGATGCGGAAGATAAGGTCCGTACCCTCGGCGAGGTTGATGGACAGCGGAACGTTCACTCCGCCAGCGTAAAGTATGCCCAGCTCACCTATTACCCAGGCGTTGCGGCCTTCGGAAAGGAGGGCCACCTTGTCGCCCTTGCCGAGACCCAGGGACATCAGACCTGCAGCTACCCTGTGGGCCTGCTCCCTTGTCTGGGCGAATGTGGTTTCTGTCCATTCCCCATTGACTTTTTCACGAAGGAAGGTGTTGGAGGCATGCTTTGCGCAACAGCGCTCCACGAATTGAATGATTGTAATTCTTTCGTTCATATACTATTGACTATTCGTGAGGAAAGAGTCCGAAGAGCTCGGCGTCTATCTTGTCGCAGACCTCCTGGAAATCCTCGGGGTGATTCTCGAATTTGATACGGTCCACGTCAAGTATGAGCAGGCGGTGCCTGTACCCTTCTATCCATTTCTCGTACTTCTCGTTAAGTCCGGTAATATAATCTATGCGTATGCTCTTCTCGTACTCGCGTCCCCTCTTCTGTATCTGGGCGATGAGGTTCGGGATGCTGGAACGCAGGTATATCATCAGGTCAGGCGGATTGACCAGGGACATCATAAGGTCGAAGAGATCCGAATAATTCTCGAAATCCCTGGAGGACATAAGGCCCATCGAATGCAGGTTCGGGGCGAAGATGCGGGCGTCCTCGTAAATTGTCCTGTCCTGTATGATCACGTCATCGCACTTGGAGATCTCCACCACATCCTTGAATCGCTTGTTCAGGAAGTAGATCTGGAGATTGAAGGACCAGCGCTCCATATCGTCATAGAAATCCGCAAGGTAGGGATTGAAATCGACCGATTCGAATTTAGGGGTCCAGCCGTAGTGGGCTGCGAGCATTTTTGTAAGGGTGGTCTTGCCACTTCCTATATTGCCGGCGATAGCTATATGCATAAGGTGTCTATTTTAGTTCGGCAAATTTAATGAATTTTCAATAATTTTGCAGGACATACGTTTTTAATAGAACAGACAGATATGATAAGCATCAGGGACTTCCAGTTCAATCCATATATGACCAACTGCTACCTGCTCTGGGACGAAAGCCGCGAATGCGTGATCTGCGACCCGGGCATGTGCAGCGAAAGCGAGTGCCGCCGCCTCGACGACTTCATTGCGGCTGAGGGCCTGCGGCCTGTGGCGCTCATACTCACACACGGACACGGCGACCACACTGCAGGCGTGACGCATTGCCTGCGGAAATATGGAATCAAGGCATATATGTCCCTGTTGGACAGGCCGGCCTTCCCGGCCATTGACGTGCACGAGGAGGACAGGCTGAATTTCGGCAGCCACGAACTCATCGCCATCGCCTGTCCCGGGCACACTCCGGGAGGCGTGGCCTGGCTCTGCATAGAAGAGAAGCTGCTGCTCAGCGGCGACACCCTTTTCAAGGGCTCCATAGGACGCACCGACCTCGAAGGAGGGGACTATGACGCCCTGATGGAGACACTGCGCGGAAAACTGATGAGCCTGGCGGGAGACATAGAGGTGCTGCCCGGCCACGGCCCCCGCAGCACCATTGCAGAAGAGGCCCAGACCAACCCCTTCCTGCTCCCTTTCAATGAGCCTTTCGACCTGGAGGAACTCGGCTGATGGACGACGGAAAGATAAGAATCACAGGGGCCAGAGCCCATAATCTCAAGGATGTGTCCCTCGAACTGCCAAGGGGGAAATTCATCGTTGTGACCGGACTCAGCGGAAGCGGCAAGTCCTCGCTTGCCTTCGACACCCTTTACGCAGAGGGACAGAGACGCTATATGGACACGCTCTCGACCTATGCGAAACATTTTATGGGCATACTCGAAAAGCCCGAGGTGGAGAGCATAGAGGGACTCAGCCCCATCATTGCCATAGAACAGAAGACCACCGGCAACAACCCGAGGTCCACCGTGGGTACCATTACCGAAATCTACGACTTCCTGCGCCTGCTCTACGCCCGTGCCGCCACGGCCTACTCCCCTGTCACGGGCAAGCCTATGGTGCGCTACACCGACGAACAGATAGTGGATCTCATAATGGAGCTCTACCGCGAGCGCAAGTGCTATCTGCTCGCCCCCATGGTCAGGGGTCGCAAGGGCCATTACAAGGACTTGCTCGCCCAGACGCGCAAGAGGGGCTACAACCAGGCCCTCATAGACGGGGAGATCACCGACATCAGTTCCCTGGAGGCGCTGGACCGTTACAAGGTCCACTTCATCGACCTCGTTGTGGACAGGCTCAAGCCCCGGGACGGAGACCTGAAACGCATACGGGCCTCGGTGTCCACGGCCCTGAACCTGGGCAAGGGTTCGCTTTCGGTTATGGACCTGGAAAGCGGCGAGACCCATCACTATTCCAAGAACCTGGTCTGCCCGGACAGCGGCATCTCCCTCGCCCTGCCGGCCCCGCATTCCTTCTCCTTCAACTCGCCCCAGGGCTACTGCCCTCACTGCAAGGGCCTCGGCACCATAGTGAACGTGGATATGGACAGCATAATCCCGGACCGCAGCAAATCGGTTGCCGCAGGCGGAATCGTGCCTCTGGGAGAAATGAGGGAGAACAGGAAATTCGACATAATACGTTCGATTGCAAGGAGATACAACTTCTCTCTCTTCGATCCCATATCGGAGCTCCCCGAAGATGTGGTCAGCCTGCTGGTCTTCGGCTCGGACGAACTTTTCCGCGTCGGCGAAGGCAATCTCTCGGAGATGATGAGCTACGGCGGCATAGTCTCGGACATAGAAGAGAAGATATGCTGCCCGGTCTGCAAGGGCAGCCGCCTGAATCAGGAGGCCTCGCTTTTCCGTATGGACGGCAAGAGCATCAGCGAAGTGGCGGCTATGGAAATAGGCAGTCTGCATATATGGCTGCAGGAGCTCGGCGAGAAGCTTGAGGGCCGGGAGAAGGCCATTGCCGCTGACATACTCAAGGAACTGCTCAGCCGCACCGGCTTCATACTCGATGTCGGACTGGATTACCTCTCCCTGGACAGGCCTACCCAGAGCCTGTCGGGAGGCGAAAGCCAGCGCATACGCCTCGCCACCCAGATAGGATCCCGCCTTGTGAACGTGCTGTACATTCTGGACGAGCCGTCCATAGGCCTGCACCAGAGGGACAACCGCAAACTCATATCCTCTCTGAAAAAACTGCGCGACGAAGGCAATACGGTTATGGTCGTCGAGCACGACGCCGAGACTATGGCCGCCGCCGACTGGCTGGTCGATGTGGGCCCGGGAGCCGGTGCCGAAGGCGGACATATATGCTACAACGGACCGGTTCCGCCCCCGAGGGCCGCTTCCTCCCTGACCCTGGATTACCTCAACGGACTCAGGCGCATCGAAACGCCGGCGCAGAGGCGCAGGGGCAACGGACACTTCCTCTGCCTCAGGGGAGCCAGGGGCAACAACCTGAAGAATGTGGACCTGACCCTTCCCCTGGGTTGCCTGATAGGCATAAGCGGGGTGTCCGGAAGCGGCAAGTCGAGTCTTGTGAACGAGACTCTGGTCCCTTATCTGAAGCGGAAACTCTACCGCGCCCACGGACAGCCGCTGCCTTTCGACAGCATAAGCGGGGACGAACATATAGACAAACTGATAGAAATAGACCAGAGCCCCATCGGCAAGACCCCGAGGAGCAATCCGGCGACCTTTACCGGAGTGTTCAACGACATCAGGGAACTCTTCGAGGCCACCCCGGATGCGAAAGTCCGCGGCTTCAAGGCCGGGCGCTTCTCCTTCAATGTCCCGGGAGGACGCTGCGAGGAATGCAAGGGTGCGGGCATCAAGGTCATCGAGATGAACTTCCTCCCTTCGGTGAACGTGGTCTGCAACGAATGCCGCGGCCGCCGCTACAAGGAAGACACCCTGGCCGTGCACTACAAGGGGAAGAACATCAATGACGTGCTGGAAATGCCTATAGAAGAGGCCTGCGAGTTCTTCAGGGAGATTCCGAAGATAGCCGTCAAGCTGCGCGCAATGGTGGACGTGGGACTGGGCTATGTCAAGCTGGGCCAGTCGGCCGTGACCCTCTCGGGAGGAGAGAGCCAGAGGATGAAACTTGCGGCCGAGCTGGGCCGCAGGGACAGCGGGAACACCCTTTACGTGATGGACGAGCCCACCACCGGCCTCCACTCGGAGGACATCAAGCAATTGCTGGAGGTGATGCAGAAACTGGTGGACAACGGCAACACCCTGATAGTCATAGAGCACAATCTGGACGTGCTCAAGAGCGTCGATTACCTCATCGACCTCGGGCCGGAGGGCGGACGCAGGGGTGGCGTGATAGTCGCACAGGGCAGTCCGGAAGAGCTTGCCGCAAATCCGGACTCTGTCACGGGTCCCTATCTGAAAGAGGTGCTGTAAACTACTCTACCGGCTTCGGCCTCATCTGAGGGAAGAAGAGCACATCCTGTATCGTGGACTGGCCGGTCATGAACATGGTCAGACGGTCTATGCCCATTCCGAGTCCCGAGGTAGGCGGCATACCGTACTCGAGGGCACGTACGAAGTCCATGTCTATGAACATCGCCTCGTCGTCGCCCTTGCTCTTGAGGCGGGCCTGCTCCTGGAAACGCTCGAACTGGTCTATAGGGTCATTGAGCTCGGAGTAGGCGTTGGCCAGCTCCTTGCCGCAGACGAAGAGCTCGAAACGCTCCGTCAGCGCCGGATTTTCGCGGTGACGCTTGGTCAGAGGCGACATCTCAACAGGATAGTCGGTGATGAAGGTAGGATTTATGAGGTGCTTCTCGGCATACTCTCCGAATATGGCGTCGATGAGCTTGCCCTTGCCGAATGACGGATCCACCTCGACGTGGAGCTCCTTGCAGGTCTGGCGGAGCTGCTCCTCATCCATTCCGCTTACGTCCACCCCGGCGTATTCCTTAATCGCTTCGAGTATAGGGAGACGGCGGTAAGGCGGTCTGAAATCCACGGTATGCTCTCCTATGCGCACCTCGGTGGTGCCATTGACCTCGAGAGAGATCTTCTCGAGCATCTTCTCGACGAATTCCATCATCCAGATGTAATCCTTGTATGCCACGTAGATTTCCATACAGGTGAACTCCGGATTGTGGGTCTTGTCCATACCCTCGTTGCGGAAGTCCTTTGCGAACTCATAGACACCGCTGAATCCTCCCACTATGAGTCTCTTCAGATAGAGCTCGTTGGCTATTCGCAGGTAGAGGTCTATGTCAAGGGCGTTGTGATGGGTGATGAAAGGACGGGCGGCGGCACCTCCCGGAATGCTCTGGAGTATAGGGGTCTCGACCTCGAGACAGCCGGCGGCATTGAAGTATTCGCGCATGGTGGCGATGATCTTCGCCCTCTTGATGAAGGTCTCTTTGACCTGAGGGTTCACAATGAGGTCCACATACCTCTGGCGGTAGCGGAGTTCCGGGTCCGAGAAGGCGTCGAAAACCTTTCCGTCCTGCTCTTTGACTATAGGAAGCACGCGCAGGGACTTGCTCAGCAGGGTGAGCTCCTTGACGTGGATGGAAAGCTGGCCGGTCTTGGTGACAAAGGCGAAACCCTTGACGCCCACGACGTCGCCTATGTCGAGGAGCTTCTTGAAGACTGTGTTGTACATAGT
>QXGG01049567.1_pt1 | contig 17357 bp, 14 predicted proteins | sample 1982491 | NCBI WGS metagenome assembly QXGG01 (sample SAMN09924614, study PRJNA488089) | Wastewater metagenome, whole genome shotgun sequencing project. | isolation source: South African research farm wastewater | place: South Africa: Irene, Agricultural Research Council, Animal Production... | reverse complement strand
GAAGTGAACTCACTAGCTTAAGCTAGTGAGTCTCATTTGTCTTAAAACAAACTATTTTATCAGCAATTTCTTCATAAATCAATTTGCATTTACTCACATCCAATCCCACTTTTTTCGCTACAGCAAAAATATCCTCTTTAGTTGGATTGCCCTTTCCATTAATTGTCGTAGTATGATAACCATTAAAGCCCTCATTGGGTAAAATATCATAAGCAGGAGAAAGTTTCCATTCCTTATGTTTGAGGATGAAAGAAAAGTTCTTGGCATGGTCATCTTTGTTGCCAATTAACACATTGAAAACCATCAAGCGATACATTTTATAAACTTCCTCCATATCACGAGTAAGATTTAGGCAGATAGTGAGCAAGCCTTCATAATCGAGGCTAGGCAATCTATAATCAGCATTTACCAAACCAGCTGCACTAATCACATGACACTTAATTCCATTCTCTCTATCAAATCGTTTTACTCCAAAGTATTTTCCTTCAAAGAGTTTTGTTTCAGGCATTATCAAACCACATTGGCGAGCTAGCACTGAATAGTTATATTCTATTTCTCCCACATTCTTTGGGTCGATGCCAGCTTTGAATTTTACCATCCACTCTTCATTGTCTATTTTCAAAAACACTTTTGGCCTTGCTCCACCCGAAGAGCCACCATGTCTGTAAAGTGCCTCTAAACTACCCGAAGTATATTCATCTGAATTTAAAAGTTTTTCAGCATCTTCTGCTATTTTGTTTAGTTCCAAGTAGTCAGCATCTTCTATAACACTATTGTCTGGATAATATTCCAATGCTCCACGTCCAGCTTTACCAATGAGTGAAAGGCGTTGCAAAATAGTTAGTTGATAAGGATTGATACCTTTCTCTTTCAAGTATCTATCCAAGATAAGATTCCCCCAACCATCAGGCAAACTATCATCAAATACCCCAAAGTTTCCTGCAAATGGGCCACGCTTTGCTATAAAAACTTGAGCTTTCAGAGGTAAGTAATAAGGCGAAATGGACACTCCATTTTGCAAATAGTTTGCATCATATTCGAATGCGCATAGGTTTTCAGGTGTAAGAGCTAGTTTGCCTATTCTCTCCCCTGCCAAGGCTACTTCTAAAACTTTGATATCATTCATTTCTGCTACCTCTTTGTCTAGTTTCTACTTTCGACGATGCTACCACATCATCAATACTTGTATATTGCTTTTTAGAAAACAGCTCTAAAAAGTCATCAGTAGCATCCAACGCAAAAGCAATCTGCACCAAGCTTTTCAACGAGATATCTCCCATTGTTTCAAAACGTCGATAACTCGACAAAGACATATCTGAACGCTTTGCCAATGCACTTTGAGTAAGATTTAATTCTAATCTTCTCGTTTTAACTGCTTCTGCTATCTTTAACATTACAGAAGAGGGTGTTTCTATAGTTGGGATTCCTTTAATCATCTATTATTGAGTGGTTGTATGCAAATATAAGGATAATAAGTCAAATATGAGTGATTAGTATTGCTTTTTTAATTCAAAATGGCTCTGCATTTTAAGCATTATTTGGTCAATTGAGCCTCGTATCAAGTTAATTACACAACGAAATATCGCAAAGCGATTCAGTAATATATTGATTACAAGCATTATTCTAGGAATTTGAATAGTTAAATGTTGCAAAGCCTTACTTTTAGTTGCGTAAAGGTTTAACTTTAAGCTACTTTAAAAAAGCTTTTTATCCCTTTCTTGATATCTAATTGTGCAGTCATAAAAGATATATGAAACTGGAACTCCAGTTTTAGAAAGTCAAGATTTGGATGCCGACAATGTAACTAAAGTGAATATTTGGGCTATAGAAGAGATCGACTGGGATAATGTCTTCTATCCCCTATGGGACGATTTATTTGGCAGTAATTATCCATCAATGACCATTGGCTATATCTCAGCACTTGGTATGCCCGAAATCAAAATTGAAATCGAAATTCACGCGGCTAAGGGCGAGTAAAACGGATCACGAAAGAATGACAATCGAACTATTTAGTAAATAGAGGATTATAAAAGGAAAGGAGCTTTAGAATATTCTAAAGCTCCTTTTGTGTCGGGGTACCAGGATTCGAACCTGGGACCCCCTGCTCCCAAAGCAGGTGCGCTAACCGGGCTGCGCTACACCCCGTGCTCAAAGACAATTGCCTGTCTAAAGCGTTGCAAAGATAAAAGTAATTTTATTTACTGCAAAGTTTTTAAGCGAAATAATTAAACAAAATATTATTATCACATATTTAAATAGAACTCTTTGGTAAGTTCAATATATGCTGAACTATACTTATGTCGCTCAATCTCAATTAGTAAATCCTCCTCTACTAGGTCGCTCTCCTTAAATTGAAACTCTAATATCACTCTTCTTATTTTGCCTCCGAGATTAGTTTGAATTTGAATACAACGTGTAAGATTGAGTTTTAGAGATTGCGCAATTGCAGTAAAATTATCTTTTGCTTCAATAGGTAAGATGAAGCATGCTATTCCTTCATCAGTCAAGAGCCTGGCAACACCTGACAACAAATCGGTAAAGCTCAGACCTTCGGTATGCCTTGCAGCATTCTTAGCAATACTAGGCGAAAGCAAAGAGTTAACAAAATAGGGTGGATTCGATACAATAAGATCAAACTTATCAGGATGATTAAAGTATTTAAAGTTTAGGTTATGAAGCGTAAGACGAGTCGCCCATGGAGATTTATCAAAGTTTTCTCTTGCCTGCTGGGCAGCATCAGCATCAAGTTCGATAGCTGTTATTTCAGCTGTGGAGTTTCTTTGCGCAAGCATTAAGGCAATTAAACCTGAACCCGTACCAACATCAAGCACATTTGATTTGTTATATATAGGTGCAATAGCACCGAGCAAGACCCCGTCAGTCCCAACTTTCATTGCACATCGATCGTGCCAAACAGTAAATTGCTTAAACCTAAAATAAGGAGTTGCCATGATAAATTTGCTAAATAATTAAATATTGCAAAATTAGTATTTAAACTAAGACTAATAAGACTTTGGCACCCTATTTGCTTATAATATGTACCTTATCTTATTACAATTAATAAAGAATAGATTAACTTTGCAGGCGTTTTGTGTCTGCCATTGTGACATAATAACAATTAAAGAACTGATTATGGATAATATATATATGAAAGAGATGGAAGACGCTGGAAGCAATACCTTATCGTTAATTGCCGACTTCGAAGGAAGTGAAGAGCAAATGATGGATATTGAAATCGAGCAAGCGATTCCCGTATTACCATTGCGCAACATGGTTTTGTTCCCTGGTGTGTTTTTACCCGTAGCTGTAGGGAGAGCATCCTCACTTCGACTTGTAAAAGACGCTGAACAAAATCAGGGCTATATTGCTGTTGCTTGCCAGAAAAAAGCACAAACAGATCAACCTAAGTTTGAAGATCTATACGAAACTGGCTGCATTGCTAAAATCGTTCGTACACTTGAAATGCCCGACCAAACCGTAACGGTAATTCTTCAAGGCGTACGCAGAATGACATTAAATTCGATTACTGAAGAGACTCCTTATTTGAAGGGAGAAGTTACTCTATTGAATGAGGTACTTTTGGATAAAGAAAACGAAGAAGACATTGCATTGGTTGAAACTTGCAAGGATTTAACAATCCGTTATATAAGAACTGCAGACACGATGAATCCTGAGTCAGCTTTTGGTATTAAGAACATCAACAACCAGATGTTTTTAATCAACTTTATCTGTACTAATTTGCCTTTCCCTATGGAAGAGAAAATGCAGCTATTACAGATAGACTCTCTTCGTGAGCGTGCCAACAAATTACTACGTATCCTAAACAGAGAAGTACAACTTGCAGATATCAAAGCTTCAATTCAGATGAGAACTCGTGAAGATATTGATCAGCAACAAAAAGAGTATTTCCTGCAACAACAAATAAAAGCCATTCAGAATGAACTTGGCAGCAACAGCCAGGAAGAAGAAATTGAAGAGCTACGCGAGAAAGGCGAGCAAAAAATGTGGAGTGATGAGGTATACGAAATCTTTAATAAAGAGGTCGATAAATTAGAACGTACTAACACACAATCTCCCGACTTTAGTATCCAGATGAACTATGTTCAAACCATGCTAAGCCTACCTTGGAATGAGTTTACCAAAGACAACCATAACCTACCTAGTGCAGAGAAAATCCTTAACAGAGATCACTATGGCCTAGACAAAGTTAAGGAGCGAATTCTCGAACATCTTGCAGTGCTTAAGCTAAAACAAGATATGAAGTCGCCAATTATCTGTCTTTATGGCCCTCCTGGGGTTGGTAAAACTTCACTAGGACGCTCAATTGCTGATGCCTTAAAAAGAAAATACATCCGTATGTCTTTAGGTGGGGTTCACGACGAATCTGAAATTAGAGGTCACCGTCGTACCTATATTGGTGCAATGCCTGGACGTATCGTCAAAAGTTTGATTAAAGCAGGTTCATCGAATCCTGTATTTATTCTTGATGAAATTGATAAATTAGGATCCTCCAATCAGGGTGATCCAGCTTCTGCATTGCTTGAGGTTTTAGATCCAGAGCAGAACTCAACCTTCCATGATAATTACTTAGATATCGACTACGACTTATCTAAAGTGATGTTCATAGCTACAGCTAATAATATCAATGCTATTCCAGAACCTCTATTAGACCGTATGGAACTTATTGAGGTTAGTGGATATATAACAGAAGAAAAAGTAGAAATAGCGCGCAAGCATCTCCTACCCAAATTGCTTACCAACACAGGTATGAAAAAAGGCGATGTTAAGCTACCTAAAAAGACATTAGAAACTCTAGTTGAAAGCTATACTAGAGAAAGCGGTGTACGTAATCTAGAGAAGGTTATTGGTAAGATTTTACGAAAGGTTGCTGTTAAGTTTGCTGCTGAAGATAAGATAGAGCCAGTTGAGGTAAAAGTGGAAGATTTTAAAGAGTTACTTGGAGCACCTTACTTCTCAAGAGATAAATACCAAGGTAATGAATATGCTGGTGTTGTTACAGGACTTGCTTGGACAGCTGTTGGTGGTGAAATTTTATTCGTAGAAACAAGTTTAAGCAAAAGCAAAGATAAGGGAGGCAAGCTCACCCTTACTGGAAACTTAGGTGATGTAATGAAAGAGTCGGCAGTACTAGCTCTAGAATACATTAAAACACATGCTACCGATATTAATATTGACGAGTCTGTTTTTGAGAATTGGAACTTCCACGTGCACGTGCCCGAAGGCGCTATCCCTAAAGATGGTCCTTCAGCAGGAATCACGATGGCAACCTCCCTGGCTTCAGCCTTAACTCAACGCAAGATTAAACCTAATTTAGCGATGACAGGCGAAATCACACTCAGAGGAAGAGTCTTGCCAGTTGGTGGTATCAAAGAAAAGATACTTGCTGCAAAGCGTGCAGGTATAAAGGACATTATTTTAAGTGAAGACAACAAAAAAGATATTGAAGAGATTCAAGATATTTATATTAAAGGCTTAACTTTCCATTTTGTACGTGAGATTCGTGAAGTACTTGATATCGCCCTCACCGATGAGCAAGTAAAGAATCCAGTCCAACTTACTGTCGAGAAAGAAGATAAGAAATAATAGCTTAAACAGAATTAATGGATTTTCAATTACAATATACAGACTCCAAAAGCAATGCGCGTGCAGGACTATTAACTACTGCACACGGTCAAATTCAAACACCTATATTCATGCCTGTCGGTACAGTAGGAAGTGTTAAAGGAGTTCAAGCAACTGATTTGCTTGATGACATTAAGGCTCAAATCATTTTGGGTAATACCTACCACCTTTACTTAAGACCAGGTTTAGAGGTTTTAGAACGTGCTGGAGGTTTGCATAAGTTCAATAGTTTTACAGGGCCAATGCTTACCGATAGTGGTGGGTTTCAGGTTTTCTCATTAGCTGGCATACGTAAGATTACAGAAGAAGGTGTTGAATTTAGATCACATATTGATGGAAGTAAGCATTTCTTCACCCCTGAAAAGGTGATGGACATCCAACGAACAATTGGTGCAGACATCATAATGGCTTTCGACGAATGTCCTCCTGGTACTGCAACCTACGATTATGCAAAACAATCAATGGAGTTAACGCATCGTTGGCTGGATCGTTGTTTTACCCAATTTAACGAAACTCAACCCAAGTACGGATACGAGCAAGCACTCTTTCCTATAGTTCAAGGCTGTGTATATCCAGACCTACGCAGAGCTTCAGCAGAATATATTGCATCAAAAGGAGCCGACGGCAACGCCATTGGTGGCTTAGCTGTAGGCGAACCTGCGGAGAAGATGTATGAAATGATTGAACTTGTTAATGAGATTCTTCCAACTGACAAGCCACGCTACCTTATGGGTGTTGGTACACCCGAGAACATACTCGAAGCCATCGAACGTGGTGTTGATATGTTTGACTGCGTTATGCCTACACGTAACGGTAGAAATGGGATGTTATTTACTAAGGATGGCACTATGAATATGAAAAACAAGAAGTGGGAATTCGACTTCTCACCAATCGAAGCCGATGGAGCCTCTTTTGTTGATACTTTATATTCTAAAGCCTATCTTCGTCACCTTTTTCATGCTAAAGAACTATTAGCTATGCAGATAGCTTCTATTCATAATTTAGCATTCTATCTGTGGCTGGTTGATGAAGCACGTCAACATATTATTGCTGGAGACTTTTCAACTTGGAAGCCTATGATGGTAAAAAGAATTACAACAAGATTATAGAAGCCTCAGAAAGATGAAAAGACTATTATCACGCTTAGATTGGTATATAATTAAGAAATTCCTAGGAACATACTTTTTCGCAATAACACTTGTGATATCTATTGCTGTGGTATTCGACTTTACCGAGCGTATGGATAGGTTCATGAATAATAATGCCCCTTGGAGTGCTATTATTTTTGATTATTACATGAACTTCATCCCCTACTTTGCCAATCTATTTAGTGCTTTATTCGTATTTATTGCTGTTATATTCTTCACCTCGAAACTTGCTGAGAACTCTGAGATCATAGCAATGCTGTCGACGGGTATGAGTTTTACACGATTTCTACGGCCCTACATGATATCGGCAGGAGTAATTGCACTCTCAACATTCATTCTAGGAAGCTATGTTATTCCAAAAGGAAGTGCTTCAAGGTTGGAGTTTGAAAACATATACTACAAACCGCGAAAGGCTACTACAGCGAGCAATATACAATTACATGTTGAAGATGGATTAATAGCTTATATTGACCGCTATTCTGATTATAATAAAACGGGATATCGCTTTATTCTTGACAAATTCGAAGATAAGAAGCTTGTATCTCACTTGACTGCTCGCTCTATAACCTACGACACCACTGCAGTCAATAAGTGGACTATTAAAGATTATTCATTACGTCAATTTGAAGGGTTGAAAGAAAAGGTCAGCAGTGGAGCTCGTTTAGATACAATCATTGCAATGGAGCCTTCCGACTTCTTAGACTTCAAGAATCAACAACAGATGATGACTAATCCTGAACTCAGCACCTATATAGATAAGCAAAAGAGAAGAGGATTGGGTAACACCACAGAATATGAGATTGAATATCATAAGCGAATAGCCATGTCTTTTGCTGCATTTATTCTCACAATCATTGGGGCATCTCTATCTTCGAGAAAGTCTAAAAAAGGGATGGGACTCTATCTAGGAATAGGTTTAGCACTTAGCTTTTCGTATATCCTGTTCCAAACCATTTCGGCTACATTTGCTGTAACTGGTATGGTTTCTCCAGCACTAGCTATGTGGATTCCCAATATTGTCTATATGTTTATTGCTTTCTTCTTATATAAGAAAGCCCCTCGTTGATTTCTATTCACGAAATCTTAAGTCGAGTAGTATCAGAATAAACCTAAACTTTAAGAATGATTTTGAATTACCTGTTCTTAGCTTAGAGCAGACTCATATTTAATTTAATTTATTATGGCTGGTTATATATCAGATAACAAAAAAAAGATTACGACTCACACACTTGCTGAAATGAAGCAAGCAGGTGAAAAAATATCTATGCTTACTGCTTACGACTACACTACCGCAGGCATTGTAGATCGTTCAGGAATGGAGATTATACTTGTTGGTGATTCTGCTGCCAATGTCATGGCTGGCTATAGCACAACTCTCCCAATAACACTTGATGAGATGATTTATCATGGCAAATGTGTAACACGTGCTGTAAATAGAGCACTAGTTGTTTTGGATATGCCATTTGGTACGTATCAGGGTGACTCTTCTGTAGGAGTAGCTTCAGCTATCCGAATGATTAAAGAGACTGGAGTGGATGCTATAAAACTTGAGGGAGGCGAAGAGATTATCGAGACTGTCAGAAAGATCGTTAACTCTAGTATTCCCGTGATGGGCCATTTAGGCTTAATGCCTCAATCAATTAACAAATATGGAAACTACGGTTTACGTGCTAAAGATGATGCAGAAGCAGACAAATTAATCCGTGATGCTCGCTTACTTCAAGAAGCTGGCTGTTTTGCTTTGGTTCTCGAAAAGATCCCTGCCGAACTAGCCGAGCGTGTAAGCAGAGAGCTCGACATCCCTGTTATTGGTATTGGTGCTGGAGGTGGTGTTGACGGACAGGTTTTGGTTATTCAGGACATGTTAGGCATGAATAATGACTTTAAACCGAAGTTCTTACGCAGGTATGCCAACCTTGAAGAAGTCATGACTGGAGCAATTCAAGCCTATATTGGTGATGTAAAGAGCAAAGATTTCCCGAACGAATCGGAACAATATTAAGGATTTCAATTCGATAGATATAATCATATTAATAAGCCACCAAGGAAATTAAGCTTTGGTGGCTTATTATTTATGCCTGAGCGTGTTATTAAACATAAAAACTAGAGGCTAGATAGTACAAAAAATATATTTATTTTATATAAATTAGCAGATAGGTTAAAGACAGAGATACTATTGATTTTCTTAATAGTTTGCACTGGCTTAAGTTAGATGATTTGCTTTGATGTAATACCCACATTTACGATTCAATATAATAAACTGTTTTTAACCTCTGAATATCTACATATTACATTATACGGGTATTACTTTTACAGCCGTGTTTAATAAGTGATTATTGAACACGGCTTCTTTTTATATCCATAAGCAATGAGAGATAAATGATTTGACTTAATCTACTTCGCTTTAATCAGATTAAGTCGTATTTTTGAGTTCATTAAACTAGAAGCAGATAAGCTATGCCCCACTTTTTCATAGATAACTTAAGAAAATACGGAACAATTAGTACTGAGACAGAAAAGCTACTTTTACCGTTAATTCAGCACTGTACTAAACCGAAAGGGGTACATTTACTCCTCAAAGGACAACTCACGACTGGTTTGTATATCCTCGAGAAGGGCATCATGCGTTTCTACTACGAACGTGAAGGAAAAGAAGTTACGACTTGGTTCTGCAAAGAGAATCAAGTAGCTTTTAGCTCGGCCTTCTTCTTCAAGATACGATCATTCGAAAACATTCAACTCCTCGAAGACTCTTCTATCTATTATGTTAAAGATACTGATTTCAATCAGCTATATAAGGAATCGGAAGAGATGAATACCATTGGCCGAAAACTATCCGAAGAGTACTGTATGGAATTTGAAGAGCGTGTTGCCTCACTTCAAACCCAAACAGCCCTCCAGCGTTATGAAAAACTTCTGAGCAGTTCACCTGATATCTTTCAGCGTGTTCCTCTGGGACAAATCGCTTCGTACTTGGCTATTTCTCAAGAGACACTCAGCAGAATCCGCCGTAAGTTTGCCAAAAACGCGACTAGCAAATAAGATCAATTTATTAAACTCCTAAATCCTGCTTCAAACGACGAACAGCTTTTTCTGGTGAGGCTTCTTGCCCCAGAAGCTGAATAAACTTGCTACCTACAATGACACCTTGGGCATTACGATTTGCGGCCTCTCGTGTCTGAGCATTTGAAATACCAAAACCAATCAGTCTAGAATTCTTTAAACCCATAGCATCTACACGCTTGAAGTAGTCTTGCAGGGGATCACCAAACTTATCTTGAGAACCTGTTACAGCTGTTGAAGAAACCACATAGATAAACCCATCGGTATTCTGGTCGATCAGACGAATCCGTGACTCCGAAGTTGCAGGGGTAATGAGCATAATAATTTTTATATTATACTTCTCAGCAACCAGCTTATAATCTTCAATATATTCGTTGAACGGTAGGTCAGGGATAATTACACCATCAATACCAACCGACTGACAATGCTCGCAAAACGATTCAAAACCAAATTGCAAGATTGGATTAAGATAACCCATGAGGATTAACGGAATTGAAACCTCCTTTCGAACATCTTTGAGTTGTGAGAATAGCAGTTTCAAGCTCATGCCTTGATCGAGTGCTATTTTGCTACTCTGCTGAATAGTGGGGCCATCGGCCATAGGGTCTGAAAAAGGAATACCAATTTCGAGTAGATCAACACCCCCAGCCTCCAAAGCTTTAATGGTAGGCAAAGTAGATTCCGGTTTTGGATAACCAGCTGTAAAGTATACAGACAAGATATCGCTTTTCTTATTTCTAAAAAGTATATTAATTCGATTCATCGTTGAGTTGTTTTATAAAGGTTTCTAATTGATTAATATTTTTGAGCCCAGGCTCGATTTCGAACCGACTATTCAGGTCAACCCCTAGCAAAAGTGGATGCTTGAGTTCTTTTATTCGGTAAGCATCGCCGATACCAATACCACCACTAAGTAGGAAAGGTGTAGTGCCGTTGTAAGCTTCGAGTAAATCCCAATTAAACTTGCGTCCCGATCCTCCGTAAGCTGTAGTCTTTGTATCAAATAAAAAATAACTACAAGCTCGCTCGTAATCGGCTATTGACTTCAAGTCTTCTTTGTTTTCTAAACTAAAAGCTTTTATCACAGGTATAAAGCTTTGAACTTGCTTACAGAAACTAGGTGATTCACCCCCATGCAACTGAACCAAGTCGAAATGATACTGCTCAACAGACGCTTTAATATCTTCTAAGCTCGCATTAACAAATACACCAACACGTTGGATTGAAGAGTTTATCTTTGACATGTTTTGAGCTAGAACTTCGTTATTTAAATCAATATATCGCGGTGATTTAGGATAGCAGATAAACCCAAGATAGTCTACCTGCAAATGAGATAACGCTTCTATATTGTCAGCATACTTCATACCACAAACCTTAACTTTCAACATAGTTCTTTAATTAAATTGGTTAGCGCTAAACCTGGATCAGAAGTTCCCATAAAACTCTCTCCCATCAGAAAGCCTTGATATCCCAAGGCGCGTAATTCTTTTAGGGTTCCAGCCGATGAGAGTCCACTCTCGGATATTTTCAGGAATTCGCGAGGTATTGCATCGGCTAGGTTCACTGAGATTCCAACATCAGTTACAAAGCGTTTTAAATCTCTGTTATTCACCCCCACCACATCGATATATTCGTTCAGATAGTCAAGCTCTGCTTTGTTGTGTACTTCGAGCAAGGTGTCTAATTCGTATGATTTGGCTAGCTTTGCCAGTGCAAGAGTTTCTTGTTTGCTCAATGCTGCGGCAATTAAGAGCACGGCATCGGCTTGAAGTACCTTGGCTTCAAGGATCTGATAGGCTGATACCATAAAGTCTTTACGCAACAAAGGGGTACTAGTTAAAGCTCTTGCTTGTTTGAAGTCGGCAAGTGTTCCTCCAAAAAATGGATAATCGGTCAATACTGAAATTGCCGCTGCCCCACCCTCAACATATTGAGGTATGACCTCTTCAACTTTAGCCTCCTTGAATATCCAATCACGAGATGGTGACCGCCTTTTAAATTCTGCAATAATTCCAGTAGTAGAGTTTTCTAAAGCCTCCTTAAAATAACCTCTATGCATGGGGTCAACCAACTTTTCTAGCTCACCGTAAGAAACATCTTTTTGTCTACTCGCAACTTCTACACGCTTCTTTGCTATTATTTCGTCTAATATATTACTCATAATCTCAACTGTTTAGTTCTAGAAATAGACGATACGTCTCTTTCAACTTACCACTCTCAATAGTTTCTCGAGCCAAGCCAATGCACTCTTCAATAGTTTTTTGCTTATCTACCAACTGGATTGCAAAACCTGCGTTGGCAATCACCACATTTTTCTGTGCCGAAGTAGCACGGTTATGTATGACATCCGAAAAAATAGCTGCTGCTTGTTCTACAGTTTCTCCACCATATATTGAAGTTTGATTTAATTGCTCAAAGCCAAGTTGATTAGGAGTACAAAGCTGCTCCCCTAGTTTAGTTACCACCTTAAAGCTATCAGTCAGAGAAATCTCATCATATCCATCGATAGAGTGAACTATAGAGAAGTCTATGTTCGTGTTTTGGTAGATATACTGATACATTCGTAGCATTTTAAGGTTAAACACGCCCAAGAGCACATGTTGGTTACGTATAGGATTAACCAAAGGCCCCAGCATATTAAAGAACGTTCGTACTCCTAGCTCTCTTCGAATAGGTGCAACTACCTTCAGGGCATCGTTAAACATAGGAGCATGAAGAAAACAGAGGTTAGCTTTATCAAGCGAACGCTCTAATTCACCAATATTATTAGTGAATTTAACTCCGTGTTGCTCCATTACAGTAGAGGATCCACTAACCGAGCTAGCACCATAATTACCATGTTTGGCTACTTTGTAACCAGCAGCAGCGACGACAAAGCACGATAGTGTAGAGATATTAAATGTATTTTTACCATCTCCACCCGTCCCTACAATATCTAGAGGTTTATACGCATTTAGAGCAGTCAAATCGGTACCCAGCTGATAGAGCGCATCTCTAAAACCCAAAAATTCTTCGATATTGATTCCACGCATAATATAGACACTGATCAAAGCGGCTATTTGTGCCGCATTGTATTTATTTTGCCCTATACCCTGTAGCACAGCACAAGCTTCTTGTCGGTCTAACTGCTGATTTTCAAAAAGTTTAGTCAATAATTGTTTCATAGTTTCACTTAATTAATTCGTTAGCAGAAAGAATAGCTTTCTTGAGTGCACCTAGCTTATTTTTCACTTCGTTTACCTCATCATCGACATTGGATTGAGCAGTAATTCCACCTCCTGCTCTATAGTATAATGTATTATTATAGCTCAAAAACGTTCGAATAGTGATGGCTTGATTTATATTCCCATTAAAGCCAATCGAACCAATACATCCACCATAAAAACCTCTTTGCTGAGTCTCGAGTTTTGAGATATAATCTAATGCATTGACTTTAGGGCTTCCCACTAAGGTTCCTGCAGGAAAGGTGTCGGTGAATATTTTAAGACCAGAAACCTCAGAGTTTACAGCACCACTCACCCTAGAAACCAAATGGATAACATGTGAGTAGAACTGAACATTTTTGTAAAACTCTACTTTGACGTCGGAGCAGTTTTTCTTTAAATCATCTTGAGCATACTCCACCAACATATCATGCTCCTCTAGTTCCTTGGGGTCGGAAAGCAAACGCTTAGCTAGTTCGTTATCCTGTTTTTCATCACCTGTTCTGCGGTAGGTTCCTGCAATAGGGTCAATCACGGCTCGTCCATTAGTAATCCGACAATGTGTTTCGGGTGAAGAGCCAAAGATACGGAAAGCACCAAAGTCGAAATAGAAAAGATAAGGTGAAGGATTTATAGAACGTAAAGCACGATAAACATTGAATTCATCGCCTTGGAAATTCTGATAAAAGCTACGAGATAAGACAATCTGATCTAACTCTGATGACTTACAAAGTGCAATCCCCTCTGACACCATTTGCGCATGCTCTTGGTCAGTAAGCGCCGAGGTCTCATAGCCAACAGATGAAAATGGATAGTTGATTATATCTTGATTGACCAATTGGTTGATTAATTGATCTGTCCGACTGGGTGTATCTTCGACTTGATTTTCGATAATACTCAGCTCATTGGTTAGGTGATTTATTACAATAACAAAACGGTAAAAGATATAGTATAGCTCAGGGATTTGAGGTTGATTATCGTCAGGACTAATAAAGTCGCCAGATAGATTAAAATAGCGGATTGCCTCATGCGAGGTATAGCCAAAGAGTCCATTGTTTTCGGGCTGCTCTCCTTCCATTTTAAAACTATCTAGGAACGCTTGAAAACTGTCCAAGAAGGGTATTCCTAGCGAGTTGGTCTTGGCATAATCGTAGATCTCCTCTACCACTGAATCTTGACCTCGAAGAATTTCGGCTCTTCCGTTCTGAAGTTTGTAACTAGCAACGGGTTCAATCCCAATAAAAGAGTAACTATTTTCTCTCGAATTGTAATCGGAACTTTCCAATAGAGCCGAACTAACATAGAGATCTCTAATCTTCAGGTAAAGGGTTATAGGGGTTTCCAAATCGGATAATAAGCGTGTTACTTTTGTCTGTATTCTCATGATCTCTTGTTTTTTAGTTGCAGATAGGTCTCAATGTCTTTATCTCCACGACCCGAAAGACAGAGGACTAGGATGTCATCAGGAGCGAATTTCTTTGTTTTTAAAATAGCCAAAGCATGTGCCGACTCAATTGCTGGAATAATCCCCTCGAGCTCTGTGAGTTCAAAAGCAGCATCTATAGCCTGATCGTCAGTAACAGCAAAAACCTCCGAACGTCCAACCTTGGCCAGATGTGCATGAAGTGGTCCAATCCCTGGATAATCTAAACCTGCCGAAATGGAATAGGGTTCTATTATTTGACCATCTTCATCTTGCATAAGTAGCGTTTTACTACCATGAATTATTCCCAATCTACCCGAATGGATAGTGGCGGCTGTTTGACCTGTATCGACACCAAGCCCTGCGGCTTCCGCCAAAATGACATGCACTGATTCGTGGTCTAAGTAGTGATAAATCATTCCAGCGGCATTACTTCCACCTCCTACACAAGCAATCACATAATCGGGAAGCTCAACACCTTCGTGTTCTAATAATTGACGCTTAGATTCCTCACTAATAATGGATTGCAAACGAGCAACCATATCGGGATACGGATGAGGACCTACGGTTGAACCTATAATGTAGTAGGTATCTTGAGGATGTGAACACCAGTCTCTTATGGCTTCATTGGTTGCATCTTTGAGCGTTTGATTGCCACTAGTTACGGGGATTACGGTAGCTCCTAACATCTGCATTTTTTCGACATTCACTCGCTGACGTTCTACATCGAGGGCACCCATATAAACCAAACACTCCATACCCATCAAAGCACAAACCGTAGCCGTAGCTACACCATGCTGACCAGCACCAGTTTCAGCAATAATACGAGTTTTACCTAGCTCACGTGCTAAAAGAATCTGCCCAATAGTATTATTGATTTTGTGAGCTCCTGTATGGTTGAGGTCTTCACGCTTGAGATATACCTTGCAACCGTATTTTTCAGATAGCCTCTTGGCCAAATAAAGTGGTGAGGGTCTGCCCACATAATCCTGCAAAAGCTTGCGGTAAGCCAACTGAAAAGGCTCACTCTCTATAATCCGCAAATAATTATCTTGAAGCTCTTTAATGTTTTCGTATAACACTTCGGGGACATAAGCTCCACCAAAATCACCATAATATCCTCTTGAATCTACTGCATAGTTTTTCATCTCTGTTCGTTTTTAAGCATAAAAAAAGGCCTATCGTGAGTACGATAGACCTTGTATATTTTATTTTATTAGTATTTACATTTTAAAATAAGCACAGGTAGTTCCGCTCACAATATTGACATTGTAAGTTCCACCACCAATTCGTATTTTGTATTCTTTGAATCATTATATTTCTAAATCTGATTTGCAATCTATTAATAATATTATCATAAACAAAGTATTCTGCCCAATTTATGATTGTTTTGATAATAATAGTTGGATTGAGGTTACATTCTAACAGTATTTATTCTTCAAAACTCCTACGGGTGAATATAAAATGACTTACTCACTTGTACCCTCCGACCTACTACCAAGAAGGAAACCACTAGCTCTTTTTGACTTTTGTCAAATTTCAGCATTCAATTAAAGGTTATCTTGCAACACGTCCAGTCTATGTTAGTATAGACTAATAGTATGTTGAATCTAAAAAATAACTTATAATGTCAGTCCGATCTAAGTTTCTAAATAATCCATGGTTTATCCTAGCTGTTTTAATTACCTGTTTTGTACCCGTAGTAATTGACTCTACTGTTTTGCATATGGCTATTCCTCCGCTTACACTCGACCTCAAAGCGAGTGGAACACAGGTGCTTTGGATGCTTGATATTTATTCGTTGTTTATGGCAGGTTTGCTTATTCCAATGGGAGTATTGGGTGATAAAATCGGGCACCATAGGTTATTGCTATCGGGCGTACTCATTTTTGCAATTGCTTCGCTAGCTGCAGGTTTTTCTGAACACCCTATGCACCTAATTTTTGCACGTATTCTTTTAGCTACAGGTGGAGCGATGATTATGCCCACAACGCTGGCTATAATACGCCAAACCTTCCAAAGCGAACGTCAACGAGGTATTGCACTAGGGATTTGGGTTATCTTTGCCAACGGAGGTGCTGCAATAGGCCCATTATTTGGAGGTCTTCTTATCGACTATTTCTCGTGGAGAGCTATCTTCTTTATTAATATCCCAATTTTGCTTTTAGCACTACCCTTCGTAGCTTTCGCACTGCCCAAAAGCATTTCTGACCCCACTAAGAAATGGGTGTTGAAATATGCTATACTACTTATTGTAGCGATTATTATGGTAGTTTATAGTATTAAGACCATCCCAAAACTTGACGAATCTCTGAGTTTTGGGATCATTTCGGGAGCTGCTGGGCTTATCTTGCTCTATCTGTTTTACAAACTTCAAAAGGGCAAATCCGATAGTATAGTCGATTGGACATTGATGAAGAAGCCACGTGTAAAATATGGTATGTTGTTTACTTTTATCCCCATGACTATTTGTTCGGGATTCGAGCTTTTACTTTCGCAAGAATTGCAATTGGTACACGAGGTGTCACCTACAAAAACTGCACTATATATTGCACCATTCTTCTTTGCTTTTGCTCTTTCGGGAGCACTAGGAGCTTATCTGCGAAGAATTGGGATTCTGCAAATCATAGTAAGTGGTTTAGCTATTTCGACAGTCTCGTTCTTTGTCATGAGCCAAATGGGCTTTGCTCAACTCACGGCTGCACTGTTGTTTTGGCTGCTTATGGCAGGTTTTGGTCTAGGTATCATTATGCTAGCCGCATCGTTTTCGATTATGTCGGGAGCAGACGACGAAAATGCCGGAGCAGCAGGTTCGATGGAATCAATAGCCTACGAAATGGGTGTTGGTCTTGGAGTTACCTTCTTTGGAGTTATGCT
>QXGG01256093.1_pt1 | contig 17405 bp, 10 predicted proteins | sample 1982491 | NCBI WGS metagenome assembly QXGG01 (sample SAMN09924614, study PRJNA488089) | Wastewater metagenome, whole genome shotgun sequencing project. | isolation source: South African research farm wastewater | place: South Africa: Irene, Agricultural Research Council, Animal Production... | reverse complement strand
GCACGCTCGACGTCGATGAGGCGGGCGACGCGGTCGGAGTCGTCCTGCGACAGCGGCTTGCCCTCGCGCACGCGGCGGTCGTAGGTGGCCGGCGCCACGCCCAGCAGTTGCGCCAGGCTGCGCCCGCTGCGCCCGAAGCGGTGCGCGAAGGCATCGAGCGAGCCGGGCTCGAAGCCCTCGCGCACCATGTGGTCGCGCTCGAGCGCCGACGCAGCGTGCAGGTAGTGCTCGATGCTGGCCCCACCCAGCGCGCCGCGCGCAGCGTAAGGGATGGCGCGCTCACGAGTGGACAGGCTTGGTTTGCTTGCAGACATTGCGATCACCTGATTGCTGAACATGAATCAATTGAATCCCTTCGACCATGTTCTGTCAAGCCTCCGCGCCTGCGACGGCGGGGATTCGCGCGGTGTTCGCGCGGCGGGTCGGCCGGGCCGCGCGTGCTAGACTCGCGCGCTTCCAAGGTTGCGTTCCCGATGCAGATCCAGCTCCTGATTCCCGGCCTGTTGTGGCCTGTCGACACCCTGCTCGGCCCGGCCTCCGGGCTCGCGCTCGGCGGGCTGGCGACCCTGCTCGGCCGCGGGCGGCGGCAGGTGACGGCCTTCGAGCCTTACGACCGCCAGCTCGCCCGCCTCTTCGGCGTGCCCGGCGACACCCTGCCGCTGGCGATGCTGCGCCGCCTCGGCGAGGCCGATGCGCCGGCACCCGAACCCGGCAGCCACTGGCTGTGCGCGGATCCGGTCAACCTGTCGTTCGCGCGCGAGCACCTGCTGCTGCAGGCGTTTCCGGATGAAGAGCTGGACGCGGCGGAGAGCGCCGAGCTGGTCGCCGAGCTCAACGCGATCTTCGCCGACCTCGGCCGCTTCGAGGCGTGCACGCCCACGCGCTGGTACCTGCGCCTGCACCGGCCGACCGCGGTCACGCTCTACCCGCTCGACGACGTGACCGGGCGCCCAGTGAAGCACTTCCTGCCCGAGGGCGAGGACGCCCGCCTGTGGCAGCGCACCATGAACGAGGCGCAGATCGTGCTGCACAACCATGCGCGCAGCCGCGCCCGCGAAGAGGCCGGGCGGCGCGCGGTCAATAGCGTGTGGCTGTGGGGCGCGGGTGCCCTCGACACGCCGCCGCAGGCCCCCGCGCGCCACGTTCAGGCAACCGATCCGATCAGCATCGGGCTCGCGCGCGCCGCCGGCGTGGCGGTCGGCGCGCCCGATCCAGGTGCGGCACTGACGCAAGACACGCTGGTCGTGCTCGATGCGCTGCGCAAGCCCGCCCAGCAGCTCGACCTCGACACCTGGCGCCGCGGGCTGGAGACGCTGGAGCGCGAATGGTTCGCCCCGCTCGCCGAAGCCTTCCGCGCCGGACGTCTCGAACGCCTGCGCCTGAGCGCACCCAGCGACCGCGGCACGCTGGAACTGGCGCTGAGCGCCAGCGAGCGCTGGAAATTCTGGCGCAAGCCCTACGCCTTCGCCGCGCTGCTGAAGTCGATCGCCCCGGCGCCGATGCAGATACCCGACACCGCCGGACCCGCTCATGGCCCCCGGTAGGAGCGGCGCAAGCCGCGATTGCTGCGGTTTCGGCACCACCGCGCAGGATGGATTGCCGATGGTCGCGACTTGCGTCTCTCCTACAGCGCTGCGGAAACGCAATGGCTGTCGCAGCAGCGGCGCCAGCCGTGATAGCGCTCGCTGCAAGCGCGCCGCGGGTTTTCGTAGGAGCGGCGCCAGCCGCGATTGCGGCCGCTGCAAGCACGCCGCGAGTTTTCAATGAACGCCGGCCCCGTACAAGCCTTCTTCGACCAATGACCCGTATCCAGTCCCGCCCAGTCCCGCAGCAAGCCTTCGCCCGCCTCGCCGATGCCGGCCTGCATCCCCTGCTCGCCCGCCTCTACGCCGCGCGCGGCATCAGTCGCGCCGACGAACTCGACACCAGCCTGAAGAACCTGCTGCCGCCCGAGGCGCTCACCGGCACCACCGAGGCCGCGATCCTGCTCGCCGACGCCATCGAGGCCGGCGCGCGCATGGTCATCGTCGCCGACTACGACTGCGATGGCGCCACCGCCTGCGCGGTGGGCGTGCGCGCGCTGCGCGCCTTCGGCGCCGACGTGCATTACCTGGTGCCCGACCGCGTCACCCTGGGCTACGGCCTCACGCCAGCCATGGTCGACATCGCCGCGCGCCTGGAGCCCGACGTGCTGATCACCGTGGACAACGGCATCGCCAGCGTCGAGGGCATCGCCGCCGCGCGCGCCCACGGCATGGCCACGGTGATCACCGACCACCACCTGCCCGGCGACGTGCTGCCCGAGGCCGACGTGATCGTGAACCCCAACCAGCCCGGCTGCGACTTCCCGAGCAAGGCGCTGGCGGGCGTGGGCGCGATGTTCTACACCATGCTCGCGCTGCGCGCCGAGCTGCGCGAGCGCGGCGCCTTCGCCGGTGGCAAGGAACCCAACCTCGCCGAACTGCTCGACCTGGTCGCGCTCGGCACCGTGGCCGACGTGGTCAAGCTCGACCGCAACAACCGCATCCTGGTCGCGCAAGGCCTCGCCCGCATGCGCGCCGGGCGCCTGCAGGCCGGCATCCGCGCGCTGTTCGCACTCGCCGGGCGCGACCCGGCGCGAGCCAGCACCATGGACCTCGGCTTCATGATCGGCCCGCGCCTGAACGCCGCCGGCCGCCTGTCGGACATGAGCCTGGGCATCGAATGCCTGATCACCGATGACGCCGGCCGGGCGATGAACATCGCCCAGGAGCTCGACAAGCTCAACCGCGAGCGCCGCAGCATCGAGGCCGGCATGCAGGAAGAGGCGCTCAACCGACTGGCCGGGTTCGACGCCGGCAACCGCGCCACCGTCGCGTTGTTCGAGCCCGACTGGCACCAGGGCGTGATCGGCATCGTCGCCGGCCGCATCAAGGAGCGCCTGCACCGCCCGACCATCGCCTTCGCACGCGCCAACGACGGCGAGCTCAAGGGCTCCGGCCGCTCGATCCCCGGCCTGCATCTGCGCGACGCGCTCGACCTCGTCACCAAGCGCCAGCCCGACCTCATCGTGCGCTTCGGCGGCCACGCCATGGCCGCCGGCCTCACCATCCGCGAATCCGAGCTCGCGCGCTTCGACGCCGCCTTCGAGGAGGTGGTGGGCGAGCTGCTGGAACCCGCCCAGCTCGAGCGCCGCGTCGACACCGATGGCAGCCTCGAATCCGGCTACTTCGCGCTCGACGCCGTGCGCCTGCTCGACAACGAGATCTGGGGCCAGGGTTTTCCGGCGCCGGTTTTCGACGACGTGTTCCGCGTGGAGCGCCAGCGCCTGTTGAAGGACAAGCACCTCAAGCTCGAGCTGTGCCGCAACACCACGCGCTACGAGGCCATCCAGTTCAACCACGCCGGCGGCGCCCCGGAGCAGATCCACGCCGCCTACCGGCTGGGCATCAACGAATTCCGCGGCGTGTCGAGCGTGCAGTTGATGCTGGAACACTTCGAAGCGGCCTGAATCACCCGGGGAGGTCGAACGTGCCAAATCTGCGCTGGTTGATCACCGAACTCGCCCGCCGCCTGTGGGTGCGGGCGAGCATCTTTGCCGTAGCCGGCATCTTCACCGCCGTCATCGGCATCGCGCTCGCGCCGCTGATTCCCGCCGGCTGGTCGGGCAGGATCGGCGCCGACTCGGTCGACAACGTGCTGCAGATCCTGGCCTCGAGCATGCTGGCGGTGACCACCTTCTCGCTGGCGACCATGGTGTCGGCCTACGCCACCGCGTCGAGCGCGACCACGCCGCGGGTGGCCGAACTTCTGATCCAGGACAGCAGCGCACAGAACGCGCTCGGCACCTTCGTCGGCAGCTTCCTCTTCAGCCTGGTCGGCATCATCGCGCTCAACGCAGGCGTGTATGGTGCCAGCGGTCGGGTGGTGCTGTTCGTCGGCACGATCGGCGTCATCGCCGTCATCGTCGTCACCCTGCTGCGCTGGATCGACCTGCTCGCGCGCTTCGGCCGCGTCGGCGACGCCATCGACCGCGTCGAGGCCGCAGCCATGCAAGCGATGCGCGCGCGCTGGAAGCAGCCCTGCATCGGCGCGCGCATGCGGGCCGGACCGGCGCCGACGGTCGCGGCGGTGACGAGCGCGAAGATCGGCTACGTGCAGCACATCGACGTCGAGGCGCTGGAGCGACTGGCCGCGGCGGCCGGTGGCGAGATCCACGTCGATGCCCTGCCCGGTGCCTTCGTCGATACCGCAAGGCCGATCGCCTGGCTCGACTTCACGCCGGACGAGGCCACGCGCGCGGCCGTGTGCGCCGCCTTCAACGTCGGCGCCCGGCGCTCGTTCGACCAGGACCCGCGCTTCGGCCTCATCGTGCTGTCGGAGATCGCGTCGAAGGCGCTCTCCCCCGCCATCAACGACCCCGGCACGGCGATCGCCACGATGGCCGCCCTGGTGCGCGTGCTCGCCATCCTCGCAGAGCCGCGCGAAGCGGAAAGCGAGATCTTTCACCCCCACGTCTTCATCCCGGCGCTGGCGGTCGAGGACCTGTTCGACGACGCCTTCTCGCCGATCTCCGAATCCGGCGCCGGCACGCTCGCGGTCGGCATCCGGCTGCAGAAAACCCTGCGCGCCCTGTCCGCGTTCCACCACCCCGAATTTCGCGCTGCGGCACGACATCAGTCCAGGCTTGCGCTGGCGCGCGCGCGTCACGCGCTGGCGCTGGCCGAGGACGTGGCGAGGCTAACCCACGAGGCGGTGGCTTGAGGGAGGCGAAAATAAGCCTTGACTCTCGGCACAATGAGGCCAAACTCGTCCCCTTATTGCAGCGCACCATGACTGTAGCCCTTCACAATGCGAAGCTCCGCCGGTCGGGGCTTTCGCCGCTCGCCATGGGCCAGGCAGGCCTGCGTGAGCATCCGCGCCCGCCGCCCTCTTCAAGGACCACCGATGACCTCTCCAGCCCCCAGACACCTCTCCCCCACTGACGCAGGCGGGGCAACTGCCGCCGCGAGCGCACGCCTCGACCCGACGCCATCCGCCCCTGACGACGATCCCGTTCTGCAGTGGTCCGAGCTTGCGAACCAGGCCACCGAGATGATGCTCGCCTCCGCGCAGGTCATCAGCCACCGTACCGGGCGCATGGCCACCGCCGGCCCCGCACCGAGCGCCGACGATCTCGACGAATTCAGCCTGATGACGCAGGAGAAGTTCGAGGCCGCGGCCGAATCGTCCCTGTCCGTGGCCGCGCATTGCCTGCAGTTGAACCAGCAGTTGTGGACGCAGATGCTCGCGCAGATGCAGGACGCCATGAGGGCGATGGTGTCGGCTGCGACCAGCTCGAGCCTCGCCGAATCGATGACGCACCAGGCGACGCTGATCGCTGCCATGTCGCCGAGCGTCGACGCGCACGCGCAGTTATCCAACGCCGCCGCCGACCTCACCCGCCGCGCGCTCGATCCGATCCACGCCCGTGCCACCGCCAACGCCGAGCGCCTCGCCCGACACAAGCCGACCGACGCCGAGTGACTGCAAGCGGGCGCCGCGCTGCCATCGGGCCCGACCGTGGGCGCAGGCGCCCCCGCGCATCTCCTTAACCGCGCCCCGGCTATGCCGACGGCGCGCAGCGCGCGTCCAGGTAGGTCTCGAGCTCGGCCACCGCCAGCGGTCGGCTGAACAGATAGCCCTGATAAGTCCTGCAGCCCTGCTGTGCGAGGAACGCGCGCTGCGCCTCGCTCTCCACGCCCTCGGCGACCACACCCAGGCCCAGACTCTCCGCGAGCACGATGATCATGCCGGCGATGGCGGCGTCGTTCGGGTCCACCAGGATGTCGCGCACGAAGCCGCGGTCGATCTTCACCTGGTCCAGCGGCAGGCGCTTGAGGTAGGCGAGCGAGGAATAGCCGGTGCCGAAATCATCGAGCGAGAAGCCGACCCCGCGCGCCTTGAGCGAGTCCATCTTCGCGACCACCTTGTCGACATCGATGACCAGCGAGCTTTCGGTCAGTTCCACCTCGAGACGGGCCGGATTCGCCCCCGAACGCGCGAGCACCTCGAGCACGTCCGCCACGAAGTCATCCTGTCTGAACTGCCGCGCGCTGACATTGACGGCGATCTTGAGCCGCGCACGCCGCGCATCGGACGCCCAGGCCGCCAACTGGGCACAGGCGCTCTCCAGCACCCAGCGCCCGAGCGCCAGGATCAGCCCGCTCTCCTCGGCGAGCGGAATGAACTCGGCGGGCGGAATCATCCCGCGCTCCGGGTGGCGCCAGCGCACCAGCGCCTCCACGCCGATCACCGTGCCGTCGGCGGCGATCTGGGGCTGGTATTGCAGCACGAACTGCTGCTTCTCCAGCGCCTCCCATAGCCCGGCCTCCACCTCGGCCCGCGCGCTCACCTCGGCCTGCATCTTCGGGTCGAAGAAGCACAGCGCATTGCGACCGGCGAGCTTGGCCTGATACATCGCCATGTCGGCGCGCTTGAGCGGCTCCTCGACGCGCTCGCCCGGATGGTCGCCGAACAGCGTCACCCCGACGCTGGCGGAGACCCGATGCTCCGAGCTGCCGAGCTCGAAGCGCTTGTGCAGGGCCTGCAGGATCTTGTGGCCGATCGCCTCCGCAAGGCGGCTCGCCTCGCGCTCATCGCCGCTCAGGTCCTGCAGCATGACGATGAACTCATCGCCGCCCAGCCGGGCCACGGTGTCGTCCCGACGCACGCAGTGCCCGAGGATGGCCGCCACCTGCTCGAGCAGGCGATCGCCCTCGGCGTGGCCCACGGTGTCGTTGACCGCCTTGAAGTTGTCGAGATCGATGAACAGCAAGGCGCCCTTGCTCCCGTCACGCGTGCACGCCTCGAGCGCGAACTCGAGCCGCTCCATCAGCAGGCGGCGATTGGGCAGACCGGTCAGCGGGTCGAAGTAGGCGAGCCGCCGCACCTCGGCCTCGGACGACTTGCGCGCCGAGATGTCGCGTGCCGAATTGAACAGCACCGTCCTGCCATCCACCTCGAGCGGAAACGCGCTGATCTCCACCGGCAGCACGCTGCCATCCTTGCGCCGATAAGCCGACTCGAAGGTGTGGACCTCGCTCGACGCCAGCAGGCGCGACAAGCCCTCCCGCAAGGCCTGCTCGGAGTAGTACGCATCCCATTGCGACACGTTCATGCCGATGATGTCCCCGTAGGCGTAGCCGAGCATGCGGCAGAAGGCATCGCTGGCCTCGATCACCGTGCCCTCGGCATCGATGATGTGGATGCCGTCGCTCGCGTTCTGCAGCAGGATGCGGCTGCGCTGGTTGGCGCGCTCGTTGGCATTGACCAGCCGCCACAGCAGCCCGCCCGCCAGCACCGTGACCGCCAGAAACAGCAACCACAGCAGCATCGCCTTGCGCACGTCCTCATGCCATTGCGCCAGGTAGTCCTTCTCGCCCCAGCCGAGGACGACGAAGGCCGGCATGCGCTCGAGCCTGCGGTAGGCGTTGATGCGGGTGACGCCGTCCGCGGTGCGCCTGCTGTAGAACGATTGCGCCTGCACCCCGGAGGCGATGATGTCGCTCAGCTCCTGCGAGCCGCCACGGCTGCCGATCGCGCCCGCGGGCGAGTCGAGCACAGGCCAGCGCGCGATCATCGCCATGTCCTGGTCGCGGATCAGCGCGATGCCATGCGGCCCCAGCCGGAGCCCCGACAGCAGCCCGCGAAAATACGCGGCGGGCACCGCCGCCGTGACGACACCAGCAAAGCGGCCATCGGGCGCGTTGTAGCGGCGCGAGAACACCGTGATCCAGGTGCCGGCGATGCGCCCGAAGACCAGCTTGCTCGCCCGTGTCTGCTGATCGTCCTGCGCGCGGTGCGCGATGAAGAAGTCGCGGTCGGCATAGCTCACCTGCGTCTCGGGCGTCACGCCGTGGCCGAGCACCACCGCCCCGGTCGCATCCGTGACCCGAATCCCGGCACTTTGCAACAACCGCGCCTGATGCTCCGCGATCAGGCCGTTCATCTCGCCGCGATCGAGCGTCAGGCCCTGACGCAGATCCCGCTCCAGATGCATCTGCACCTCGCGCAGCAGCAGCTCGATCTCCCGCACCGACGCAGCGACGCTCTGGTCGAGCAGCAGCGCCATGTTCTCGACGGTCGTGCGCACCTCCTGCTCCTTGCGCTCCTTCGCGGCGGACAGTGCGTACGCCAGCAGGCCGGCAACGAAGACGTTGAGCGCCAGCACGGTAGCGATCAAGGCCAGGACAACCGTTTTCTTGTTGTGATGCATGGGTCCGCCAGGCGAGGGTGAGGGGCATTGAAAGTCGATTCGTTGCCCAACCTGGTTGAATGTTAACTGCGCCAAGCCCCCGGACTCCAGCTTTACGACACCTCACCCCCAAGCGCGCCGATTGCAGGCCACGCTTCCAACGCGACAAGCCCGACTGCAGCCGCCGGCGGGCTACCGCTATAATCCGCGGTTTCCCAGATTGAGCCGGAGCCCGCACATGGAAGCCGAACGCCAGAACGCCATCGCCGAAAAACTCGCCGACCTCGCCGCCCGCGGTCGCGAACTACGGAGGTATCTTTGACTACGATGAGAAAGCATCGAAGCTCGAAGAGGTAAACCGCGCGCTCGAAGACCCCGCGGTGTGGAACAACGCCGAGCGCGCGCAGGAGCTCGGCAAGGAGAAGCGCCAGCTCGAGGACGTGGTGCTGACGCTGCAGAAGATCGACGCGCAGTCGCGCGACCTCAAGGATCTCTTTGAACTCGCCGAGGCCGAGGACGACGACGACACCTTCGAGGCGGTCGAGGCCGACCTGGTCGAGTTGCAGGGCGCAATCGAGACGCTCGAGTTCCGCCGCATGTTCAGCAACCCGATGGACCCCAACAACTGCTTCATCGAGATCCAGGCCGGCGCCGGCGGCACCGAGGCCCAGGACTGGGCGGGCATGCTCGAGCGCATGTACCTGCGCTACGGCGAGAAGAAAGGCTTCACCGTCGAGCTGATGGAAGAGACCGAGGGCGAAGTCGCCGGCATCAAGAACTGCACGATCAAGGTTTCCGGCGAGTACGCCTACGGCTACCTGCGCACCGAGACCGGCATCCACCGCCTGGTGCGCAAGTCGCCGTTCGACTCCAACGCCCGCCGCCACACCAGCTTCACCTCGGTGTTCGTGTTCCCGGAGGTCGACGACTCGATCCAGATCGAGATCAACCCCGCCGACCTGCGCATCGACACCTACCGCGCTTCCGGTGCCGGCGGCCAGCACATCAACAAGACCGACTCCGCGGTGCGCATCACCCACGAGCCCACCGGCATCGTCGTGCAGTGCCAGAACGACCGCTCGCAGCACAAGAACAAGGCCGAGGCCATGTCGATGCTGAAGGCGCGCCTGTACGAGGCCGAGCTGCGCAAGCGCCAGTCCGAGCAGCAGAAGCTCGAAGACTCCAAGAGCGACATCGGCTGGGGCCACCAGATCCGCAGCTACGTGCTCGACCAGTCGCGCATCAAGGATCTGCGCACCAACTACGAGGTCGGCAACACCCAGGCCGTGCTCGACGGCGACCTCGACGACTTCATCGGCGCCAGCCTCAAGCAGGGTGTCTGAGCGCGAGGCGACGCCACGTGCTGGTGCTGTCCGAGCCCAAGTTCGCGGGCAAGCCCGCTCCCACGGCAATCCCCGCGGCCCTGTGGGAGCGGGCTTTCCTGCGAACGCCCTTGCCAAGCTCGGGGGCGAGACTGCCTGTGGGAGCGGGCTTGCCCGCGAATGCCGATCGGCGACCGCGACCTCCGATGATCGATGACTGATCCCTTCCTGTCCGACTTCCTCGCCGCGGGCGTCGAGGCCGACGAAGTGCCCGAGCTCGCGGCGCTGAACACCGCGCGCCCGCTGCTCGACGCCTTCATCACGCTGTTCCGAGGCACCGAGGCCGAGGTGCTGATGCGCCTCCTGGTGCTGCGCGAGATCGGCCGCGAGGCGGATCTGCCGCGCTGGTCGCCCGACGCCCTGCGCGCGCGCTTCACCTATCTCGACCCGGTCAAGCTCGAGACCGTGCTGAAGCGCCTGCGCGACAACGCGCTGCTGGCGATCGGCGAGGACGGCCACTATGCGCTGTCCGACATCGGCCGCAACGCGGTGGCGGCGATCGCGATGCTGCTGCGCTTCGGCGAGGAGGAAGACGCCGAGCTCGGTTTCCTCACCGCCCAGCTCGCCGGCCTGCAGGCGGTGGGCAGCATCACGCCCGAGGCCCTCGGCCATCTGCTGTCGAAACTCAACGACCTCACCTGGCACTTCGAGGAAGCGATCGCCTCCGGCTCCGAGTTCCGCATCCTCGACGCCCGCCGCCGGCTGTCGGCCAACGGACGCTGGCTGGAACGCGGCACCGACATCCTCAACAGCCTGCTCGCCGACCCCGAGGTCGACTTCGACATCGCCCGCATCGCGCAGCGCATCGGCCTGGCGCAGTCGCGGCTGGCACGGGTGGACGCCGCCTTCCAGCGCGCGCTGAACAAGATCGAGTCGCAGCGCGTCACGCTGGGCGCCTCGGGCATCTCGTCCTCGGATGTCTCCGCCTGGCTGCGCAGCCTCGATGCAACGACGCTGGCCGGGCTCGCGTTCGACGCCTGCGCGGCGGTGCCCGAACTGGCGCTGCTGGCCGGCGGCCACGAGCTGCTCGATCGTGCCGAGAGTCAGCTCGAGGGTGAGGCCGCCGCCGCGCTCGACGCAAGCCTGCCGCCCGTCGACGACACCTCGGGCGAAATCGCACCGCAGACCGAAGACCTGCGCCTGCTCGAACACTTCACCCACCGCCTCGAAGCCCTGCCCGCGCCACAGCCGCTGCAGCACGTGGTCGCCGGCGGCGGCTTCGCGCCGGCGAGCTACCGCCTGTCGCTGCTCGCCCTGCTCGCCGACGGTGCCGAAGCCGGCCCGGAAGACGGCCCGGTCGGCAGCTTCATGCGCCTGCCGGTGGACGTCGAGTTCGGCGACACGCTCACCGTCGTCGGCGAGGACGAGATCGCCGCGATCACGCTCGGCGAGGTCCGGCCGCGCACCCGCGCCCCGGCCTGAGCCATCTGGATTGCCCATGGAACACGAACTCAAGACCCTCACCGCCCGCCTGCTCGCCCAGCGCTGGCTGCCGCGCAACGACAAGCTGGTGCGGCGCGCGCTGGTCGACGAGACCTTCCGCCTCGAGCTCGACCGGCGGCTGGCCGACGTCGGCCTGCGCCTGCTCGACAACCCCTACGCCGCCCATGTCGGCGTCGCGCTTCAGCCCGAGCTCGCCGAGCCGGTGTTCGGCGCCGGGCGCGAGTACGCCGCCAGCAACATGGGCCTCACACGCGACGAGATCGCCCTGCTGGTGATCATCTGGTCGCTGATCGTGCTGCCCAAGCGCGAGCGCCAGGTCACCCGGCGCGAGCTCATCGACGACGGCCAGACCGACCTCTTCGGCGGCGCCGACAAGCCGGTCGCGCATGGCGAGTCGGTCTCGGGCGCGCTCACCGAGGCCTCGCTGATCGCCGACTTCGGCCCTCGCCTGGGCGGTCGCACCAAGGTACGCAACTTCATGCTCGGCAAGCTCGCCCGCCTCGGCTTCATAGAGCGCCGCAACGGCCTGATCAGCGAAGGCCCGCTGCTCGACCTCGCGCTCGACTACCGGGTGCTGGCCGACCGCATCATCCACGGCACCCTCGGCGAGGTGCTCGCCGCCGCCGGCCACCCCGTGCCCGAGGCCAATGCCTTCGACTTCGCCGACGTGCTGCCCGATGAGGAAGACGCCGCGGAACATGAACACTGAGGGAACACTGAGCCCATGCCCCTGCCCGTGATCGACCCCGCCCGCTACGAGGATCAGCTCGCCGCCAAGCTCGCGCGCTACCGCGCAGACTTCGCCGAGTTCGAGTTGCCCGAGCCCGCGGTCTTCCGCTCCGCGCCGCTGCACTACCGCCTGCGCGCCGAGTTCCGCCTGTGGCACCACGAGGGCCGCATCGACTACGCAATGTTCGACAGCGCGGACCCGAAGCAGCCCATCCTGCTCGAGACCTTCCCCGCCGCCGCCGAACCCATCGCCACCCTGATGCCGCGGCTGCGCGACGCGCTCCAGGCGAGCGAGCCGCTGCGGCGCAAGATCTTCCAGGTCGACTTCCTCGCCACCCTGAGCGGCGAGTACCTGGTGAGCCTGGTCTACCACCGCCCGCTCGACGAGGCCTGGGAGGCCGCGGCGCGCGCGCTCGCCGCCGACCTGCAGATCCAGCTCATCGGCCGCAGCCGCAAGCAGAAGATCGTGCTCGATCGCGACTGGGTGCAGGAGGTGCTCGAGGTCGACGGCCAGCGCCTGCGCTACCAGCAGTTCGAAGGCAGCTTCACCCAGCCCAACGGCGGCGTGAACCAGCACATGCTGGGCTGGGCGCGGGCGCAGGCGAAGGCCGTGGGCGCGCGCCCGCAAGGTCCGGGCGACCTGCTCGAGCTCTACTGCGGCAACGGCAACTTCACCGTCGCGCTCGCGCCCTTGTTCGGCCGCGTGCTCGCCACCGAGATGAGCAAGACCTCGGTCAATGCCGCGCACACCAACCTCGCCGACAACAATGTAGCCAACGTGACCATGGTGCGCATGGCGAGCGAGGAGATCAGCGACGCGCTCGCCGGCGGGCGCGAGTACCGCCGCATGGCGGGCGTGGACCTGGCCAGCTATCGCTTTTCCACGCTCTTCGTCGACCCACCGCGCGCCGGCCTCGACGAAGGCACGATCGCACTCGCGAGGGGTTTCGACCACATCCTCTACATCTCCTGCAACCCGGAGACCCTGCGCGCCAACGTCGCCGCGCTCGCCGCCACCCACCGCATCGCCGCGGCGGCCGCCTTCGACCAGTTCCCCTACACCCACCACCTCGAGTGCGGGCTGCTGCTGCAGCGGCGCTGAGCCTCACCGCGACCCCGACCCATGTTCCACATCAAGACCCTCGAGCTCGTCCACTGGGACTTCTGGCGCCGCTTCGCGCTGCCGCTGGACGCGCAGATCATCACCATCGTCGGCCCCAACGGCTCGGGCAAGACCACGCTGCTCGACGCCCTGCGCACGCTGTTCGCGCTGCGCTGCTCGGGCAAGCGCGACTTCCGCCGCTACGTGCGCCGCGCCGACCGCAGCTTCGCGTGGATCCGCGCGGTGGTCGCCAACCTGCCCGGCCACACCGGCAAGCGGCCCTTCTTCCCCTGCCTGGCCGACGAGGTCACCCTCGCCTGCCGCATCCGCAAGGCCGGCGGCGACTGGATCCGCGACTACACCATCGTCGATGGCAACCTGCCGATCGAGGCGCTGGAAAACTCCAACGACTGGATCGGCCTGCGCGACTACCAGCACCGCCTCGCCTGGGGCGGCCTGACCCCGGCGATCACCAAGGTGCTGGCGCTCGAGCAGGGCGACACCGACAAGCTGTGCGAATACTCGCCCAAGGCGCTGCTCGAGCTCGTGTTCGATGTCTTCGGCGACAAGGAGGTGCTGGACAACTACCAGGCCGCGCGAGAGGAGCAGAAGTCCGCCGAGCGCGAACTCGGCGAGCTCGGCATCGACCTCGACCGCCTGAAGACCCAGGCCGAGGAGAAGAAGGCCGAGGCCAACCGCTTCCTGGAGTGGAAGCAGCTCGCCGACGAGATCCACGCGCTGGAAGCCGAGATCGTGCCGCGCCTGGAGGTCGCCGAGCTCGAGCGCGAGCTCGCCGCCGAGCGCGAGGCCCTGTACCGCGTCGGCCACGAGCGCGCCGACAAGCTCGTCGAGCAGCGCGAGTCGCGCCAGCGCCTGGAGATCGTGCGCGCCGAGCAGGAGGCGGCGCAGGCCGAGCGCAAGCGCCTGAAGGACGACGACCGCGCTTCCGAGCAGCGCTACCTCGCCGCCCACGACCGCGTGCGCGACCTCGACCGCCTGCTGGAAGAGCGCGACATGCTGCGCGCCCAGCTCGCCAGCGAGCACGGCGCCGACGCCGTGGCGCTGGAGAAGGAGCACGAGGAGGCCGACGCCGCGCTCGCCGCGCTGCGCCGCAAGGAGCGCGAGCTGGTCGCTGCCTTCGAGGAGCGCAGCGAGACCCTGCGCGGCGAGCGCAACCGCGCCGGCGCGCCGGGCGACGCCGAGGTCGCGCGCTTCCGCGTCAAGCTGAGCGCCGAGGGCATCGCCCACCGCAGCCTGGCCGAGGTGGTGGAGGTCACCGACCCCGCCTGGCAGGCCGCGCTCGAGGCCATCCTGCGCCCCTACCGCCACCTGATCCTGCTCGAACGCGAATCCGACCGCCACGCCGCCTGGGCGCTCGGCGAGCGCGAGCGCTTCCGCCACTTCATCGTGTCCGAGCGCGAATCCGCCCCGCCGCCGCGTCCGATGAGCCTGGCCGAGGTGGTGGAGTTCGGCGCGCCGGTGCCGCGCTGGCTCTCCGATCTGCTCAACCGCATCCGCCGCGTCGACAATGCCGAGGCCGCGCGCGAGCTGCCGCGCGAGCAGGAGTGGATCACCCGCGACGGCTACCACCGCGAGCGCCGCGGTGCCCGCCACCTCGGCCGGCCGCAGGAATTTCACTTCGGCGAGCTCGCCCGCCAGTCGCGCATCGCCGCGCTGCAGGACGAGATCGGCGGCCTCGACAGGCAGCTGCAGGCCCTGCGCCCGAAGCTCGACGCCGCCAGCGCCCGGCTCACCACGATCCGCCAGCGCCTGCTCGGCCTGCAGTCGGCGCAGCTGCTCGCCGCCAAGGCCGAGACCTACGCCAGCGCCGAGGCCGAGCTGCCCGCCGCGCGCAAGGCGCTCACCGAGGCGATCGCCGAACGCAGCGACACCCGCGGCGAGATCGACCGCCTCGCCGAGAAGCTGAACGGCATCCAGATCGAGCTCGACCGCCGCAACCGCGAGCTCAAGGCCATCGAGCTGCGCCTGGCCGACATCGCGCGCGAGCACGGCCCGCGCCGCCGCGCCCAGGCCGAGCGCATCCTCGCCCTGCGCCAGCGCCGGCGCGGCATGCCGGCGCACTGGCTGGACGCGGCCGAGCTCGCCCTGCTCGCCGACAAATACGGCGACGCGCGCGGCGCCCGCCTGCAGCTCGAGCGCCTGCGCCGCCACCTCGACGAGGGCGAGTGGATCACCGACCCCGCCGTGCTGGTGGTGCGCGACCGCCTCGGCGCCGACGTCGCGCTGCGCGAGCGCGACTACCTCAACCGCCAGGGCTACTGCGCCACCGCGCGCCTGCACACCGACAACGCCCGCGCGGCCTACATCGCCAAGCTGCGCGCCACGGTGCGCCAGTACGCGAAGAATCTGAAGGCGCTCGGCGAGCTCGCCAACCTCAGCGTGGACTGCCCCACCCCGCACCTGGAAAACGACGACCTCTCGCTCGCCCAGGCCGGGCTCGAGGTGCGCTTCGACTTCGACCGCAAGGGCGCGGTGGGCCTGAACGACGGCGAGGCCTCGGGCGGCCAGCAGGTCATGAAGTCGCTGATCCTCCTGATCGGCCTGCTGATGGACGAGTCCCGCCCCGGCGGCTTCGTGTTCATCGACGAGCCCTTCGCCCACCTGGACGTGGCCAACATCGACCGCGTCGGCACCTTCCTGCGCGCCACCCGCGCGCAGTACCTGATCACCACCCCGGTCACCCACAACGCCAACGTCTTCGCGCCGGCGCAGCTCACGCTGGTGACGCGCAAGAAGCAGCCGGGCAACGACTGGGCACCGCCGATCGGGGTGCTGCAGCGCGCGGTGGATTGAGGACTGGGCGCAGCGGTCTTCGGGACCGCGGCGTGAGTGCGCGCGGGACGTCGCTGCAGCAGCGCCGGATCTGACCGGCGGTCGGCGCGACAGCGCTGGATTTGACGGGTGGTTGATGCGGCAACGCTGGATCTGACGGGTGATCGGTGCTGCAACGCTGGTTCGCGGCTTGCGTCGCTCCTACAAAGCACATCCGGGGCGTGCCGGTCCTCCTTTAGGAGCGACGCAAGTCGCGATCGGCCGCGTGGGGGGAATCAACCGGCGGATCTCCCCCTCTCCCCGAATCACGACGCCCGCTCAGCGTTCCAGCAGCGCCTCGGCCGGTGCGCCGATGCGCACGTTGCCCCAGTGGCGGCCACCCACCATGATCGGCATGGCGATGTCGCACAGCACCTCGCCGGTGTCGCGCAAGTAGGTCTGCAGCAGCATCGGCTCGGCGTTGCGCGCGGCGCGCAGTTCGGGCGGGCGTTCGAACTTGCGGCAACTGCGGTTGCCGACGAGGTCCTTCTCGGGGTCGCCGGTGAGCGGCCTGGAAAAGCGGGTGTTGTGCGCCGACAGGTAGCTGTCGGTATTGACCGCCACCGCGAACACCGCGCCGCGCGCCCGCTCCAGGCTCTCGTCCAGGATGCGCTGGCAGCGACGGGTGAATTCGTCGCCCCAGCTCACCTTGAACTTGGCCGGGTTGGTGCCCGCCACCGGGCGGTAGTTGCGGTCGAACACGTCGATGCGCGCCGCGGCCATCTGCTCGAGTTCGCCCTGCACGCGGTCGCGGAAAGTGCGCGTCTCGTTCACCAGTTGGTCGAAAGCGCCGCTGCCGATCTTGAAGCGCGACACCAGCTCCTGCACCGCCTCGGTCGAACTGGTGAGGCCCACCGTGCGCTGCTCGCAACTGTCCATCTGCCCCGCCACCTCCATCGACAACTGATGGATCTCGGTGACGTTGGCATGGACATGGGCGTTGGTCTCGGTCAGCGACTGCATCCCGGTGGCGATCTGGGTGAGCTGGCCACCGGTGCGCTCGAACTCGCCCACCATGTGCTCGAACTGCGCCGCGGAGCGCGTGACGACGTCGCGCGTCTGCTCGACGTCGTCGTTGATGACGCCGTTCTCGGCGCGCGTCTCGCCCACCAGCTCGAGCATGCCGTTGATGTTGCCGACGATCTCCTGCGTGGCCTGGTTCACCCGCTCGGCCAGCTTTCGCACCTCGTCCGCCACCACCGCGAAGCCACGCCCGGCCTCGCCCGCGCGCGCGGCCTCGATCGCGGCGTTGAGCGCGAGCAGGTTGGTCTGGTCGGCGATCTCGCGGATCAGCGCGGCGATCTGCTTGACGCTCTCGGAGCGCTGCGAAAGGTCGTCCACCGTGTGGTTGAAGCGCTGCAGCTTCTCGCTCACCGCGTTGATCTTGGAGGCGATGTTGCGCACCTCGTCGAGCGACTCGCGCGCGATGTCGAGGTTGCGCAGCGTCGATGCGTCGATCTCGCGCGCGTTGTCGGAGACCTCGCCGATGGCGGCGGTCGAACGCGTGCTGGCCTCGAACACGGTCTGCGTCATCTCGCCCTGGCGGCGCGCATCCTGCGCCGAGCGCTCGATGCCGAGCTTCACCTGCACCGCCTCGCGCGCGATGCCGACGCTCATGGTGCGCACCTTGCCGATGATCTCGCGCATCTTGGCGGCGAAGCGGTTGTAGCCCACGGCGAGCTCGCGCAGCTCGTCGTGCGTG
>QXGG01153474.1_pt1 | contig 17450 bp, 17 predicted proteins | sample 1982491 | NCBI WGS metagenome assembly QXGG01 (sample SAMN09924614, study PRJNA488089) | Wastewater metagenome, whole genome shotgun sequencing project. | isolation source: South African research farm wastewater | place: South Africa: Irene, Agricultural Research Council, Animal Production... | reverse complement strand
TTCTCACCGGGCAGGCCGTAACTGGTCTCCCAGCTCAAATCGCCCAGCAGCACGTCGACGTGGAAGTGCTCCTCGAAAGCTTGGCGTTCGAGAAACGCGCCTTCGAAGGCCTCACGCAGAGCACTGATGACATCGGTGAAGACGTGATCGAGCATCGCTGAAGACGCTACAGCCGTCCTTCGGGAGTCGCTGAGGAGCTGGCGTCTCGGCGACTTGGCGGATCGGATGTCAAGATGGACCTGTGAACACGCCCGACACATCCTCTCTCGTCATCGTTGCCATCTCAGGCGGCGTTGCCACTCTCACGCTGAACAATCCGAAGGAACGCAACACTCTGACGGCCCCGATGGTCGACCAGATCACAGCGGCCATGGACGACATCGAGGGCAACGAGAGCATCGGAGCGATCGTCGTCACCGGCGCGCCACCGGCTTTTTGTGCGGGTGCGAATCTCGGGAATCTGCAGAACAGCTCGTCGGAGAGTTTGGGAGCGATCTACGAGGGATTCCTGCGGATCGCCCGCAGTCCGCTGCCGACTCTCGCAGCCGTCAACGGTGCGGCTGTGGGCGCAGGCATGAACCTTGCTCTCGGATGCGACGTCCGCATTACGGCGCGCAGTGCTCGCTTCGACACCCGCTTCTTGCAGATCGGCATTCATCCCGGCGGAGGACACACATGGATGCTGCGGCGAATCGCCGGGCCACAGACGGCAATGGCCGGGGTGATCTTCGGGGAGATCTTCAGCGCACAAGAGGCCGAACGACTGGGCATCGTCCATCGGTGCGTCGATGACGACAAGTTGATGGACGTCGCCATGGAGATGGCTGGACGCGCAGCATCTGCACCGCGTGAACTTGCGATCGAGACCAAGAAGACGATTGCAGCAATGGCAGATGTGTCGACTCATGTCGAGGCTGTGGAGCGCGAACTGACGCCGCAGTTGTGGAGCACCCGCCAGCCTTGGTTCGCCGAACGGCTTGCTGCTCTTCAAGCGAAGATCTCATCGAAGAAGTGACACTCGATCGCGACGACTTTTCCACTTGACGTTTCCCGATTTCGGGGTACGGTGGCACCAGGGGGAGTTCACGGAACCTGTAAAGGAGGGCCGATGAGCAAGCGCCATCGAAGCGAGGACGGAGTGCCGTTGCCGAGAGCGGAGTTGAGGGCGCACGCCCACAACGAACGCCATCGTGTGAAGGGCGAACTGCACGAGCTCGCCGCTCAAGTTCGCAACGGCTTGGAGCCAGATGATGCGGTCGAACCTGGAGCGGCATGGAAGCCGGTGCACCATCACGACGCCGAGAGGGCAGTGAAGAAGTCCGCTGGCACGCGCAAGTTGCGGCACTGGAAGGTCAAGGAGTGGAAACGCCGCACGACGTTGCGCCAGCAGCGAGTCGCCGCGTATCGGCAATTGACCCAACTGTCCTGATCGGCTCGCGTCGGCCGTTGCCGACGAAATGACCGCTCTCGATCAGAGCCAGACGCGTGCGTAGGCGTCCTTGCGCTGTTCCCATTCCTCGACGGTGATCGCATATCGGACGTGGTCTTCCCAGACGCCGTTGATCTCGAGGAAACGCAACGAGACTCCTTCTTCGCGTATCGACAGCTTCTCCATGACACGGCGACTGTTGCTGTTGCGCGGCACGATGCAGATTTCGAGGCGATGCAGACCGAGTTCTTCGAAGGAATGCCGCATCAGAACGACGACTCCTTCGGCAATGTACGACTGTCCCGCATGAATTCGATCGATCCAGTATCCGACTGTGGCCGACATCAGTGCACCGCGATGAACCATGTTGAGGTTCACTTCTCCGGCGAAGTCGCCGTCGACGAACAATCCGAATGCATAGGCAATGCCGTTCTGCCGTTCGCGATCGCGCTGTGAGCAACGAGAGGCGAAGGCGTCTCGGTCATAGGTGGGATCGGGGAGGTGCTCGAGTCGCTGAGGTTCCCAGACGGTGAGCCAGTCATGGTTGCGATGGCGCACCTCGGACCAATTTTCGAAGTCGGGAGCGACGAGCGGCCGCAACAGAACTCTTCGCCCGTACAGGCGAGTGTTCGCTGGCGTTCGTGCCGGGTGTGCGTCGAAATGCTTCATGGTTCGTTGGCGGCGTCGCAGAGCTCCCTGCAGATGCCATCCAAGATATTGCCGTGAGAGATCGTCACCGAATCGATCTCCAGCCAACGGAGTATCCCGACCAGGATGCAGCATCCTCCGACGATGATGTCGGCGCGGTCGACCGGCAGCCCGGGATTGTGCACGCGATCGGCGAGTGACTCGGTGGCAAGAGTGCGAAAGACGTCTTCGACTGCCGGCCGAGAAAGAACGAATCCGTTCGGAACATCGGCTGAGCCGATTTCTACGGCTGCGATCGACAAGATCGTCCCCGAGCATCCGATGATGCGCGCAGCGCGAGTGAATGCAGGAACTTCGCGACATGCATCCGAGAGGAGGTCTTGGACGTCGGCGATCGCGTTGACGAGTTCTTCGGGTTTCGGAGGATCGGAGATCAGATATTTCTCCGTCAATCGGACGGCTCCGACCTCGAGACTGCGGATCTCGAGAGGGACCCTGTTCCCGAGAGAAATTTCCGTGGATCCCCCTCCGATGTCGATGACGAGTTCGTTCTCAGTCGGGACATTTCCGGCTGGAGAAGCCTTCGACGAGTCGCCGATGCGCAGCACTGCACCCAGATAGCCCAGCCGTCCTTCTTCGAATCCATCGATCAATTCGATGTCGTGACCGAGGATCGACCTCGCAGACGCGGCGAAATCGGAGAAATTGCCAGCTCGCCGACATGCACTGGTGGCAACGCAGCGCACATGATCGACCCGATGAGAGGCGAGCACCTCGCGGTAGGAATCGAGACAAGCGAGAGTGCGCTCGACAGCGTCAGGTTCGAAGCGAGATGTCGAATCGATGCGCGTTCCCAGTCGAGTAGGTGTCGACATGCGAGCGATCTCGAGACCGGAACGATTCGTGATCAAGAGGTTGGTCGTATTCGTGCCGATGTCGATCGCAGCGACACACCCCTCTTCGGCGCGCTCGTCGGGTCGATGGCCATCATCCATCCGGACGTTCATCTTTCGAGGTTCTCCTCCACCCAAGCTCCGACAGGGTCGTCGCCACCGGCGAGAAACCACGCGTAGTGCGCGTGCAGGCACTTGACGCCGACACGAGTTCCGGCAACCCCGCCAGATGGGAGCGGACCCGGTCGCAATGGATCGATGAACGAATCACGCAGTTCGGCGTACTGCCGATGAGCCTCGTCGATGTCTGCAGGGGGAATTTCCAGCTGTGCCCGCTTCACTCCGCCATCGGCTTCGAGTCGACTCACGAGGCGATTCAGATCCGGGTCGCAGAGCCAGAAGAGAGTTGGCATGGGTGTTCCGTCGAAAAGAAATGGCGCATTGCGAATCACCATTGGGCGACCGTCGTTGTCGCGGACGACAACGACGAATTTGCCGCTCGGTTCTCGGCCGAGGAGCTGCGCGACGACGGCGAGGTCGTCCTCGTGCGGGCGAGGATCGGACAATGACGTGGTCAGCGACGTCGACGAAGGAGCCACAAGAGAACGAAGAATCCGACGACGACAGGAGCGATTCGCTTCAGCATCGCTGCACCGGCGAACTCTTGGAGATTGAGGGGTTCGGCGGCAGGCCCTTCGATTTTGCGGATGGTCGGCTCGGCAGCGGCTTGTTCACCGGACGACGGTGTCGACTCGGACTTCTTCTCGGTCGACCCCTTGGCAGCCGATTTCGTTTCCTTCGGCTTGCTTTCGGTCGAAGGGGTCGTCGAAGCAGATGCCGGGGTACCGCCTTCGGCATCGATCAGCGTGTTCAAATTGTCGGCGAATTGGGCGATCAGCTTCTCGCTGATGTCGGCCAAGGCACCTCGGCCGAATTGGGCGACCTTGCCGGTGATGGCCAAATCGGTGACGACGGTGCACATCGTCGACGACGGAGTCACAGAGGTCAGTTCGGCAGTGATCGTTGCCGAAGCATTTCCTTTTCCGCCCGTGTCGCGCCCAGCGGCTTTGAGGGTGGCCTTGTAATTGGCGTCATCGCGTTCGGCGAACTGAGCGTCACCCTTGAATTGAGCCACGATCGGGCCAACTTTGATCTTCACGACTCCCTTGTAGACCTCGCCGTGGATTTCCTGAAGTTGTGCTCCGGGCAGGCAGGGGGCAATGCGCTCGAGGTCGGTGAGGATCTGCCAGGTCTCGGCCATGGGCTGATTGACGGTGAACGAGTGCTTCAGGTCCATTTTGCGAGATCCTCCTGGGTGTCGATATCCGTCGACGAACCAGGGCAATCTACTTGTGAAACCTGCTCGGGACGCATGCGAATCAGGTCTCGCGCGCCGAAGTCGCCGTGTGTCGGCAGCAAGTTCCACACGGAAGCGGCCAATCTGACGGGGTGGCCTCGGCGACCTGCATACGAGGCCAGTGCGATCGGCGAGTCGCTCAGGGCAACCCGCCTCCACGCCTCGGGTTCGATGAACGGCTGATCTCCGAGACCGACGACGACGGTGCTCGCACCGATGTTGCGGGCAGCTTCGATGCCGACCCGCAGCGAACTCGACTGGCCCTCCGACCAACGCCCGTTGTGGACGGGGAGGATTCGCGGATCGCGAGTCACTGCGTCGGGCAACGAGACCGCTCCGGTGACGAGGACGACTCGAGTGAAACCTGCTTCGAGGACGTTGGCCAGGGAGGATTCGATCACCGAGATTCCGCCCTTCGAGCCGATCGGAGCGAGCAATTTGTGTCCTGGTCCGTCGAATCTCGACCCTGCGCCGGCGGCAAGGATGACAGCGATCAGGTTCTCGGGCAGGAGGCTGTCGAAAGACACCTTCGGAATTTCGGCGCTGGATTCGTCCTCATGAACCGCGTCGAAGGGCCGATCCTTGACGTCACCCATCCGCGTCCTCGGTGGCGGCTGGATCGACGAACGCGCCCTCGAAAAGACCTGTCGTGGCAATGCTGTCGACGAACACGGCTGAGATGGTGAGGTCGGCTGTGTCGAGCGAGGCCACGAGTCCGATATCGGAAAATGCGCAATAGATCTTGGTCTGTTCCGAACCGTTGCTGTCGATCACGGGAATGTCGGAGCACACTGCAGATCGCTCGGCGATGTCGGTCTGTCGCGGCGTCGACGCGCCGGCGGCGATCTGGGCGTCACGGCGCAATCGATCGATCACCGCTTCTTTGAAAATGCGCGAATTCAACTGCAGATACGACACACGCGTCTCATCGATTCCCGCTTCACAATCAGCAGCAGTCAGTGTCTCTTCGATCCAGGTGCAGGTGACTTCGCTCGCGCCGACAGGAATCACATAGAGAACGTTTTCGATGAGAACGGCCGTTCCCTTCGACGGGTCGAAGGTCACTTCCGCAGTGGAGGTCGCCCCGCCGTACTTGGTGGTGATGTCGTAGACGACAGTGAACGATGTCGTCGGGGTCGTGGACAGTCGATCGATCACATCGGAAATCGCGGGATCCGTGATGGGAGCAAGTGACGTCGTCGGACCGAGCGTCGGACGCGGCCCGACGGCACATGAGGCGAGTGTGATCGCAAGAGCCACGAAGGATCCGCCGAGGAAACCGATACGGGTGGACCACTTCCTCGAAGCCGATTTGGACGAAGGTCGAAGATGCTGTTCCCGTTTCATACGCACATGCCCAGGTTACGGCTGAGCACACGGGAGTGGCTCGCGACGCTCTAGCGTGAGACGAGTGATCGAACTCGACGCAGCGACTTTCATGCTCCAATGGGCCGCTGGTGGGATGTTGGGTTGCTGGTACACCACTCGGCGTCGCGAGGTGGGCATCGGGTATGGCTGGCTGTTGCGAATCGTTTTCGGGGTTCTGTTGATCGCCTCGACCGCCATCGGCTTCACGTCGAACGACGAAGGAGTCGCAATCGTCGTCCGCAATGTTGCCTCCGGAGTCGCAGCGGTTGCGGTGGTCGGTGCTCTCGGGGCGAGTGTCGTGAATCGCCGTCTCGTCGACGAAGGAGAACGACGGAGTTTTTCGCCCATCTGGGATCTCGTCACGGTCGCACCGGGTGCCGTCGGTCTCGTTGCTGCCGCAGTTGCTGCTGGCGGAAACGACGCCGTTGCGATCGCTCGTGTGCTCGTCGGGGCGGCATTTCTCGGCTTCGTGACCGATTCCATGCTTCTCGGTCATTGGTATCTCGTGCAGCCGGGACTGCCGAGACGGCATGTCAACGACATCGTGCGCGTCTTTCTCGTGATCTGGCCCCTCGAGGTTCTCGTCATGCTGATTCCGACGGGGATGTTCAGCGTTCTGTCCGGATCCGTGGATGACGGCTGGGGAGGAATGCTCGGATGGTTCTGGGTCGCGTGCGCGATCACGACGGGCATCCTCGGCGTTGTGACCACCCGAGCCCTCGAAGAGCCCTCGTATTCCGCGGTGATGGCGGCGACGGGGCTCATGTATTTGGCGATTCTCACGGCGTTCGGCACGGATCTCGTCGCACGTGCAACTCTGTCATGACTGTCATGATCATCGTCACAGTCATCGTCACGTCTGACCGGGAACATCGTGTCGTTCGTGCCGACGTGATCGGGAGACGAGTGTCCACGAAGAATCGGTGACACTGAAATCGACGCTCGATGTGAACGATCGGCTCCCATTGTCGGCACGCGCTTCAATCGTCACCATCGAGTGTGCAGATGCAAGTGCATTCGGATTCGGTACGTATCCGATGTCGAATCCTGCACCTGGACCAGTTGGCGGACTCCCGATGGCGGTGGTCAGACGTGTGGTGACCATTCCGCCCGTCAACGAGAATCGATATGCAGACTTCGAACTTGCCAGATGGATTGCGGCATGCGGGACGAAGATCTGCCCCTCGACGACGAAACGATTGGTTTCGAGGAGAGAGCCGTTCAAGGAAACACTGACTGCAAAAGACGATGTCGGGGACAACGTCGTGGCTTTGTACGACACCGGAGTCGAACTCTCTGGTGGCAGGACGGAATGTGCGGTGATGGGTACTGATGAACCATCCTCGAGACGAACGACATCGGAGGGAATGTGCAGCGCAGTCGTGGACGTTCCCGAGCCGATGGTTCGAATCGACGGCTCTGCTCCTGCATTGCGAACATTGAGGACCAGCGAAGAATCCTGAACCGCTAGGCGTCCTGCTCCACCGAAGATCAGCGTCACTCCCGTCCCCGAAATCGCATGCTCGATCGGACTGCGATTCGCCGTCACGGCTTCGCTGTCGTCGCTGCAGCCGGGTGTCGATCCCGAACCCATCACGACGCGTGCGCCGTAGCCAACGGCCAGTGGACGTTCGAAGTAGTACACACCTGAGGCGAAATAGTGGTGACCGCCGCTCAAGAGCATTGTCGACGAGCCGAGGTACCTGCCAGGGAAGTAGATGTTGCACGTTCCGATGAGCGCCTGCGCACCCGGTCGTTCGTAGGGCGGGATCGGTACAAGGGCCGGAAGTGTGTCGGAGTTCGCGGGAGAGGTGCTCGACGTGAACGAAGTCCAGGAGACGGGATGTGCCGTCCAGACGGCCGACGAATCGAGTTCTCTGTCGGCGAGGAGCGAGATATTCGGAGATGTTTGTGTGCCAGTGTTGATGACGATGGCTCCGTCGAGCGCCTGTGCAGCTCCGCCGGACCAGGTGGGCAGAGTCTGAGCCCCGATCGTCGACGAGTGGAGAGTGGTGACGAGTCCGGGGACGGGATCCTTCGATTGCGTGGAAGAACTCGAGCAGGTGATGTCGACGTGCACATCGTCGATCGTCGTCGCTCCAACCGAACACGAACGTGCAGGGTCGGCAGAGTCGCGTCTCGCGTTCGACACAGCGACTTCCAATACTGAATTCACTTCATGTTCGAGCTCGAGTCGGTGTTGTCGCGCACTGTGAGAGCGAATCATCGCGATATTGAAAGATGTGAGAGCCGAGACCGCAGCGCCTCCGAGAAGGATCACCACGAGAGCAATGACCATGACGGAACCTCGATCGCGATCGGCGCCCGTCATGGCATCGTCTCGGCAGTCAGAGTGCACGACACTGCAGTGCGCGCGGGTGCAGAGAGGAGCAATATCGTGGCGCCCCCGGAATCGGTGAGAGCATTGACAGGAATTGACATTCCTGAAGCGGTGCATGTCGCCGAGTGATGTCGAAATCCTGCGAGCGGACGCTGGGCGATCGAGATCTGTCGATTCCCAACGGAGTCATCGACGCCGAGGTCGATCGTCGCCGATGGTCGACGTTGATCGAGAGTTGCAGTGGCGCCGACGTTCGAACCCTCCGCCTGAACATCGAACGTCCACGAACCCGTTGCCGGAGTGGGCGAATCGTTCACAAGTATTCGCTGCTGCAGGGTGACGGTGCCAGCACATCTCCATTGGGAGATGAGTTGGAAAATCTCGTCGAGACGCGCGAAGCCTTCTGCGGTAGGTCGTGTAAACGATCGTGCGCGATCCAATGGAAGAATCTGCGTCGAGCCCTCCCAGACCATCGAACCGAACACGGTCGCCAGGTGTCCTGCTGCTGTGGCATCGGCTCCCGACCCGAGAAGAATCCCGATCAAGGTGGATCCTGTACTGCGGGCGTAGTCCGCAGCTGCTGCCGCACGCGTCAGATCTGCGGTGTGGAACGTCGTGTCGGTGTCGCTCGTGGTGTTCGTTCGATTGCGATTGGGGGATCCATCGGTGAGGAGAATGACGAGGTCGGGTAGTTGTGAGAACAAGGTGCCGGTATCGCGACGGGTGGACTGCCAGAGGCCGTCCTCCCAGTTGCGGCCGTTGCGCCAATTCGTGGAATTCGTCGGGAGTGTGGCAAGGCGGTTCTGGAGTGCTGTCAACGCTGTCGATGTGTTGAGCAGTTCGACGAAACCGCCGATCGGAGTCTCGGGGTAGAGAACGAACGAAGATCTGTCGAACCCGAGGAGCCGAACGTGAGAAGGAGTGCCGATCAGCGAGGTCACGAAGTCGGACACATCTTTGGTGACCGTTGCTGCAGCGCCCTGGCTCCACGTCGTCGAAGAGGTGTTCAGCACGATTGTCACGGAACCGCCACAGCGGATGTTCGGCACGTTCGGAGCTGATGAAGGAGTCTCGGGCACGGTCATCGGTTCGAGATGTCGGAATCGTCCGCCCACTTTTGTGTGTGAGCCATCGGCGAACTCGATTTCGAGGACACGCTCGACTCCGGTGGATGACTCCTCGGAGATCGATAGTTCGGCCGCGTGTGTGACGACCGCACCGGGTGTCCAGCCGGCTGGCGGCGACACGAGATGAGTGCTCAGTGTCGTTTGCATCGAGACGTCATCGAGGGACGACACGTCGTCGAGATGGAATCGAATGAGATGTCCGGAATCACCTGCACCGACGTATCGATAGGACACGTATCTGGGTGGAACGACGGAGCCCGCGACGGAGGCATCCTCGAGCGGGTCGGAAAGAGTGACGAGGTTCGATCCGGGCAGGTGAGGCAAGGAAACGGGTGAGTCATCGAGAGTCGAATACTTGCCGAGGTCCGTCGACATCGTGCTCTGGATTCGCTCGATGTCTCGAGTCACTTCGAGGCTTCGAGTCACGACGCGAGAGACAGGTGTGATCGAGTGCGCGACTCCGGCGAGAGCGCTCGACGTCAATCCGATCAAGGTTGCGGCGAGAAGGACGTCGAGCAGAGACGAGCCTCTGTTCGCGTCCGAGTCAGATCGCCGGCCCATGGCTCTTGATGAATTTTTCGACCCAGGAAGAACCGCGTTCGTCTGTGATGCGCACTGTCAACCGCTGAATCGACATCGGGTCGGTCAAGTCGTCGAGGAGCGCGCACTCGGCCTGGATCAGGTTTCCGAAATCGATCCATGTCGACGATGGGCGGTTCCAGTATTCGTAGCGGGTGATTGCTGCACTCGATCCCGCTGAAAAGGCTCCGGAGTTCGCAATGTCATCGAGGTACGAGCCGTCGATGTGTGGACACGGCGAATAGTCCGACAGCCGCAGGACACGGTCCACCTCGAGTACGGACTCGATCGCAGTCGAACGCCTGCGGGTCTCGGTCGATGCAGCGACATTCGTCCACACTGCGTCGACGACACCGGTCAGGACGATTCCCAGCAGCGAAATACCGACGATTGCTTCGATGAGCCCCGATCCCGCATCGCGATTCGTCACGCAATGGATGTCGGTCGATCATCGGGTGGCGACGATCAAGACTGGTTCAAATCTTCTTTCACATGGGACAGCTGGGTGCGATGAGCGGCCAGGGTCGATGTCGTTCGACGTCGAGAGCCACGTCCAACAACAACTCCTCAGTGAAGTGCCGTCCCACGATCTGTAGAGCGATCGGCAGACCGTCGATCGTCCCCGAGGGAATCGACACGGCGGGGTTGCCATGAAGGTTGGCGGGAATGGTCAAGCGGCCATTGTTTCCTGCGCCAGCATCGATGCCCCCGAATCGAGATGGGAGCGGTCCCTCGGCGTCGAATGCGACATCGGGGTTCGAAGCAGTGATGACCAGATCCACTCCTTCGGAGCGGTCGAAGATTTCGGCCATGCGCTGGTTGACGCGGGCGCGGCGCTCTTCGATGCGGGCACGTGCCATGGGTCCGTAGCGATCGATCGTCGTTTCGAGTCCGAATCGGATCTCCGGAGTGAGAACATCAGCGCAGGCAGGCCATTGATCGCCGAGTTGAGCGTGGATAGGGAGCATCCCGCTGATCGACCAGGCTGCTCCCATATTGGGAAGCGACGTATCGAGTTCGACGATCGACCACGAGTGACGGGCGACGATTTCATCGATGTGGGCGAGCAGCGAGTCCCACACCGCAGGGGAGACGACAGCACCTCCCCAGTCCGGGACGACGGCGACACGCAGACCGCGCAATTCCTGGATGTGTGTTCCGAGAGAGTTCTCCCACGAGGCAGGTTTGGGAAGGCTGAGCGGATCACGCGGGTCGTGTCCGGAGCAGACGTCGAACCACCGTGCGGTGTCGCGCACACTGCGCGACACGCATCCGGAAACAACGGTGAGATTGTCGAACTGGGCTCCCGGACCCAAGGGGATCCGCCCGTACGTCGCTTTCAATCCGACGAGTCCGGTGAATCCTGCAGGGATGCGAATCGATCCTCCTCCGTCGCCCGCCGATGCCAGGGTGACCAGTCCACCAGCCACAGCCGATGCACTCCCGCCTGATGAGCCGCCTGGAGTGCGTTCGACATCCCAAGGATTGCGCGTCGCGCCGTGAAGCACCGTGCGTGTCAGATTCACCCCGCCGAACTCGCTCGATGTCGTCTGTCCGATGGCGACCGCTCCGGCATCGCGCAATCTGTCGACGAAGATCGACGAGTGCTCGGCGATGTTGTGGGAGAGAGCGACACACGCCTCGGTGTCGGGCCACCCCTTCACCTGTTGCAGCTCTTTGATGCCGATGGGGAGTCCTCCGAACGGCAGGCGAACATCGGCCGCGAGTGCCTCATCGCGTGCTCGGTCGACATCGAGGAAGCAAAAGGCGTTCAATTTGCTCGATTCGATCGCTGACAGCGTCGCCTCGAATTCTTCGAGGGGGGATCTTTCCTTGCGGCGAAAAGCCTCGATCAAGGAACACGCATCACCCTGCCACGGAACATCGCCACTCATGTGTCGCACGCTAATCGGTTCGGTTCGAGTCGCCGTGACGGATACGCCGTGATGGATGCGGTGTCGGGCCAAGCCCGGGACGGAGAGATCCGAATGAAGTGAGCCGACCTAGAGTTCCTTCGGATGGACAGTCGCCAATTCCTCGGACTCCAGCCCACGCACAACCCTCATCGGTGGATCCTTCCCGTGGTCCCCGGGATTTCGACAGGAGGAGGATTCCTGTACGGGGGCTGCGGTCTTGCAGCAGCGGTTGCAGCGATGGAGGGCACTTCGGGTCGACAGGCCGTGTGGGCCACGGCTCAATATCTCTCGTATGCAAAACCGGGTGAAACGATGGACATCGACGTCACTCTTGCCGTCACCGGTCATCAGATCACCCAAGCCCGCGCGGTGTGCCATGTCGGCGATCGCGAGATTCTGACCGTGAACGCTGCTCTCGGCGATCGCGATATCGAACCGCATGGTCAGTGGGAGAAGATTCCGGCGAACCTGCCGACTCCCCTCGAGTGCGAAGAGCGTCCACACGTTCTCGATTGGTCGGGAACGATCAGCGGACGCATGGATCAGCGCATCGTCAAGGGTCGCTCCGATCTGGCCGAACTCGATGGGACGTCCGGTGACGGCCAGGTGATCCTCTGGTCGCGGATTCCCGAAGTCATCGAAGGAGTCGACACAGCTGCCCTTGCGATTCTCGGGGACTTCGTGCCGATGGGCGTCGGCCAGTCTCTGGGTATTCGCGGAGGCGGGAACAGTCTCGACAACACCTTGCGCATCGGACGCCTGGTACCCACGGAGTGGGTGCTCCTCGATATTCGCATCCATCTCGTCGAGCGCGGTTTCGGGCATGGATTGGTGCACATGTTCGCCGAGGATGGAACATTGATGGCGACTGCGAGCCAGAGCTGCATCGTCCGCTTCTGGAGGGACATGCCGGGACCTGGACCGGCAAGAATGTCGTCATGACCGCTGACCATCGCCCATCGCACACTCTTCCCCAACGTCCGGGCATGACCGTTCCGTTGCCGGGGCACTTGCACTCGCATCGCGATCGTCTGATCGAGCTCGCCGACATGGGTTACACCGACATCTGGTCGGCGGAGTCCGATGGAGCGGATGCGTTCACGCCTCTTGCTCTTGCTGCAGCGTGGGAGCCGCGTCTGCGCCTCGGGACTGCGATCGTTCCTGCGTACACACGCTCACCGGCGTGTTTCGCGCAGAGTGTCGCAAGTATGGCTGATGCTGCTCCAGGTCGTTTCGCAATCGGTATCGGATCGAGCAGCAACGTCATCGTCGAGAAGTGGAACGGCATCCCTTTCGTCGAGCCGTACAAGAAGGTGCGCGATGTGGTGCGCTTCCTGAAAGACGCTCTGTCGGGCGAGAAGATCGCGAAGTCCTATGACACGTTCGAGGTCAACGGATTCAAACTGGGAGTGCGGCCCGAGCAGCGCCCGCAGATCCTCGTCGCAGCCTTGCGTGAAGGAATGCTCAGGCTTGCAGGTCGCGAGTCCGATGGGGCGATCATCAATTGGCTTTCTCCGGGGGATGTGCCGCGAGTTGCCGATGTCGTTCGAGATGCAGCAGGCGGCGAAGACAGAGAGATCGTTGCGCGCATCTTCGTGTGTCCGAGCGAGAACACCGACGTCGTCCGAGCGGCGGCTCGCTTTGCGATCGCGGCGTATCTGAACGTGCCTGTCTATGCCGAGTTCCATCGTTGGCTCGGTCGCGGTCCGCTTCTGCAGGACATGTGGGACGCGTGGAAGTCCGGCGATCGCAAGGCCGCGCTCGCTGCAATCCCCGATGAAGTCGTCGACGACATCGTGGTGCACGGGTCGATCGATCATTGTCGCCAGCGGATTCAGGAGTACTTCGACCGGGGAGTGACGACGAGCTCGCTCGCAATTCTGCCGTTGGATCCGGAGTTGGATTTTTGGTCGTCGGTGCGGGCACTGTCGCCAGCAGGTGCCTGAAGATCCGTTCGGCCCGATAATTCGTCGACGCCTGCGGGTGAACACCTGAATTGGTCAGGCGGCGGGACGTTCGGCCGACTCGGAAAGGATGCGTCGCATCTCGGCGAGGTACTTGCGCCCGATCCGGCATGTCTCGTCGGACAGGATGAAACGAGCATCGACGTGGCCTGCAGCGATCAGCGGGTGGGTCGTGCCGATCCCGTCGAGTTCGAGCTGGACGGGTGCATCGGTGCGCCGGGAGCGGTTCGAGGGGCGTGAATTGGGGACTGTCTTCATGTCCGAACTCCGCCGAGGGGGTGTTGCAGAGTGGGCGCTCCGGTCCGGGATCCGATGGCGCGACTAGTTTGCGAGCGTGAGTGAGGCAGACGTCGATCGTCGAGAGGACGGTTGGCGCCTGCTCCGGGAGTCGCTGTGGGAACAGCGCCGGGGTCTCGCTGCCGGTGTCGTGATCGGCCTCTTGTGGGCTTTCGGAAAGGTGTCGGTTCCACAGCTCACCAAACTCGGCATCGACCGAGGTATCGAAGGCAATGGAACGCTGGCCTTCTGGGCCGGTCTCGTGGTGGCAGCAGGAGTCGTCGCCGGATTCTTCACGGGTTGGAGACGATGGCTCGCCTTTCGGGAAAGTCGATGGATCGAAACGCGACTTCGTGAGCGCATTTTCGAACATATCGTGCGGCTGCATGTCGGCTTCCATGACGTCACGCAGACCGGTCAGCTGATGAGCCGCGCTGCCTCGGATCTTCAGCAAGTCCAGGCGTTCGTCGTGATGATCCCGATCACATTGTCGAACTTGGCCATGGTGATCGCAGTCGTGGTTCTGCTGTTCGCTTCCGAACCGACTCTTGCTCTTGTTGCCTTGTTCCCGCTGCCGTTCGTGAGTCTTCTGGCGAACCGCTTTTCCCGGCAGATCCACCCGGCGGTTCTTGCGGTGCAACAGGAGCAGGCGCAATTGGCAAGTGTCGTCGAAGAGAGCGTGTCGGGCATTCGCGTCATCAAGGGTTTCGGTGCCGAGGGGGTTCAGAGAACAAAAGTGCAAACCGAAGCCGACGACATCCGACAGGTGTCGATGCGCGCTGCGCGTATCCGAAGCAGATTTCTACCGGCGCTGGATCTCCTGCCATCGCTCGGTCTCGTTGCCGTTCTCGGTCTCGGAGGCCACAGGGTCATGGGCGGCGAGATGACTGTGGGGGATCTCGTCAAGTTCAACGCTTACATCACCATGTTGATCTGGCCATTGCGCAACCTTGCGATGACTGTGGCGCTTGCCCAGAGAGCATCTGTTGCTCTGACGCGCGTACAAGAGATTCTTGGCACGCCGAGCGAGATCATCGACCCGCCCGATCCGGTTTCGCTCCCTGCGACGACGTCGCTGGATGGCGCGCTCGGCAGAGTTCGATTCGACCATGTCTCGTTCGGATTTCCCGGGCGCGAAGTCGGGGTCCTTCGCGATTTCGACATCGACATCGAGCCGGGCAGTGCAGTTGCGATCGTCGGATCGACCGGATCCGGCAAGACGACTTTGGTGCGGTTGCTCGCCCGCTTCTACGACGTCGACGCGGGCGCGATCAGCATCGACGGAGTCGACATTCGCAATCTTCGACTCGAGGAACTTCGGCGAGCAGTCGGGATCGTCTTCGAGGAGACGTTCTTGTTCAACGATTCCGTTGCGGAGAACATTGCATTCGCCCGTCCCGATGCCTCTCCAGCCGACATCGAGCGGGCTGCGCGGCTCGCAGGAGCCCACGAGTTCGTGCAGGCGTTGCCGAATGGATACTCGACGATCGTCGGTGAGAGGGGATTCGCCCTGTCGGGAGGACAGCGTCAGCGAATTGCCATCGCCCGAGCGATCCTCGCAGATCCTCGAGTTCTCGTTCTCGACGACGCGACCTCGGCGGTCGATCCGTCGAAGGAGCACGAAATTCGCGATGCGATGGCGACAGTGATGAAGGGTCGAACCACTTTCGTCATCGCACACCGGGCAGGGACGATCGCGCTGGCGAACAGAGTGATTCTCCTCGACGAGGGTCGAGTTGCTGCAGATGGAACCCACGACGAGTTGATGAGGACGAGCGAGCGGTATCGGCAGGTACTCGCAGCGTGGCTTGTGCGCGATGACACAGGGGACGAAGTGCAGCCGGATGGGTCCGTCGAGCCGATCGGCTCGACTGCCGACGATTCGGCTGCGCTCGCGGCGGTCGATCGAGGTCAGATCTGATGTGGGCGACGTCTGCCATCGAAGAGAGCGACAAGCTCGACAGGGTGGAGGCCCGTGCAGTTCTTCGACGTGCCCTCGGTATGGCTCGAGATCAGAGACGCCACCTCGGGTTCGCTCTCGTCTTCGTCCTGGTGAGCGCGCTGGTCACACTCGCCGGTCCGACGATCGTGCGCCATGCGATCGACAACGGGATCACCGAGGGCAATTCGAAGGTGTTGAACATCTCCGTTGTTCTCTACGTTGTGATCACTGGAGTCGGGTACCTCGTCGGGCGACTGCAGTACGTCGAGCTGAACAAGGCGGGTGAGGGATTTCTTCGGAATCTTCGTCTGACCGTCTTCGACCGAATGCAGCGACAGTCCATGGCGTTCTTCGATCGCGAGAAGGCGGGCGTCCTGGTGTCGCGAATGACAGCCGATATCGAATCCATGAGCGAATTGATCCAGTTCGGGCTGCTGCAGTTCGTTTCTGCATTCCTGCTTCTGAATCTTTCGATCGTTCTTCTGCTCGTGCTGTCATGGCAGCTGGCACTCGTGACTCTCTTGGTGCTTCCGCTGCTGGTCCTTGCGTCGATGCGATTTCAACGCCAATCGAACAAGGCGTATCTGGACGTGCGCGAAAAGGTCGGCGGCAACTTGTCGACTCTGCAAGAGGGCATCACCGGAGTGCGAATCATCCAGGCCTACGGGCAGCAGGAAAATCGCACACAGCGCTTTCGGACGAGCAACAGAGCCTTGTTCTCGTCACACATGTACAGCGTCAAGGTGAGTACGTGGTACTTCGGGCTGATCGAGTTCGCAGGAATCGCCGCAACAGGAACGGTGATCGGCTTCGGAGGCTGGCTCGTGCACCGTGGGAGCATTTCCCTCGGCACCGTCACTGCGTTCGTTCTGCTTCTGGCGAATCTCTTCGATCCTGTTCAGCAGCTGAGCCAGCTCTACAACACGGTTCAGTCGTCGACCGCTGCACTGCACAAGTTGTACGGAATCATCGATGCGGTTCCAGATGTGGACGAACCGGAGAACGCAATACCGCTTCCGAATCGCGGCGACATCGTCGTCGAGAACGTCTCGTTCTCGTACGCGGGCTCAGCCAATCCGGCACTGAGTCAGGTCGACTTGACCGTGGGCGACGGCGAGCGTCTGGCTCTCGTCGGTCCGACGGGAGCCGGGAAATCGACCCTGGCCAAGCTCATCGCCCGTCTCTACGACCCGAGTGCAGTCGAGGGCCGGGTCGGAGCGGTTCGCTTCGGAGGTGTCGACTTGCGCGATGCCTCGCTGGCAGACCTGCGCCATCGAATCGTGGTCGTCCCCCAAGAAGGTTTCTGTTTCACCGGCTCGATCGAGGACAACGTTCGCATCGCCCGACCTTCGGCATCTGTCGACGACATTCGAGACGCCTTACGGGCAATCGACTCTCTCGAACGCTTCGAGGCCTTCGAAGAGGGTTTGGCAACTGATGTCCGCGAGAGAGGTTCGAGGCTCTCGGCCGGTGAGCGACAGCTCATCGCGCTCGCTCGGGCTGCGCTGGTCGACCCTGCTGTTCTGGTGCTCGACGAAGCAACGTCGAACCTCGACCCTGGAACGGAAGCCGCAGTGGAGCGGGCGTTGGAGCGACTCATGGAGCGACGC
>QXGG01293667.1_pt1 | contig 17451 bp, 18 predicted proteins | sample 1982491 | NCBI WGS metagenome assembly QXGG01 (sample SAMN09924614, study PRJNA488089) | Wastewater metagenome, whole genome shotgun sequencing project. | isolation source: South African research farm wastewater | place: South Africa: Irene, Agricultural Research Council, Animal Production... | reverse complement strand
CAGATGCAGCCCCTGCACCTCCTGCAGGAAGACGAGGTCGGCATCGAGGCTGCGCAGGCGCTCGCGCAGTTCATGCACCACCATGCGGCGGTTGAACTGCGAGAAGCCCTTGTGGATGTTGTAGCTGCAGATCCTGAGCATCATGGGCCTCCCGCTGCGGGTTGGAGAGGTCGGCGCGCTGCGGGCGCGCGTCAGGACACCGCGAGCATACGGTCGAGCGCGACGCGGGCAAGCTCGGCCTCGTGAGCGGGAACCTTGATCTGGTTCACCACCTTGCCCTCGGCGAGGTTCTCCAGCGTCCACGCCAGGTGCTGCGGGTCGATGCGCTGCATGGTCGAGCACATGCACACCGTGGGCGCCATGAACTGCACCACCTTGCCCTGCGGCTTCATCTCCTCGGCCAAGCGGCTCACCAGATTGAGCTCGGTGCCCACCAGCCAGTGGGTGTTGGGCGGGGCCTGGGTGATGGTGTTGAGGATGTATTCGGTGGAGCCGACGTAGTCGGACTTCTGGCATACCTCAAGCATGCTCTCGGGGTGCGAGATCACGAAACCATGGGGATGCTTCTCGCGCCAGCGATCGATGTGCACCGGCTGGAACATCTGGTGCACCGAGCAATGGCCCTTCCACAGCAGGATCCTTGCCTTGCGGATCTGCTCGGGGGTGAGGCCGCCGTACTCGAGATCGGGATCCCACACCACCATCTCATCGAGCGGGATGCCCTTCTTGAAGCCGGTCCAGCGTCCGAGGTGCTGATCGGGGAAGAACAGCACCTTCTCGCGCTTGGCAAAGGCCCAGTCGAGGATGGTCGGCGCGTTGGTCGAGGTGCACACGATGCCGCCATGCTCGCCGCAGAAGGCCTTGAGGTCGGCCGCGGAGTTGATGTAGGTCACCGGGGTGATGAGCGCGTCGGGCGCCTCGAGCACCTCGGCCAACTCGCGCCAGCAGCGCTCCACCTTGGCGAGGCTGGCCATGTCGGCCATCGAGCAGCCCGCGGCGAGGTCGGGGAGGATGGCGATCTGGCTGGGTTTGGACAGGATGTCGGCGACCTCGGCCATGAAATGCACGCCGCAGAACACGATGAACTCGGCGTCGGTCTGCGAAGCCAGGCGGGCGAGCTTGAGCGAATCGCCGGTGAGGTCGGCGTGCTGGTAGACATCCGCACGCTGGTAGTGGTGGCACAGCAGCACCGCACGCTTGCCGAGGCGGGCACGGGCGGCACGGATGCGCTCCTGCGCCTCGTTGTCGGCGAGCACGTTGAAGCGGTCGAAGCTGATGGTCGAAACTTGCATGATGGGTATCCGGGTCCGGTCAGGACAATCCTTGGGTTGCGGCAATCGGACCCCTACCGCCGGCCGCGGGTTCCGGCCAGGGAATGGGGGGTCCGGGTAAGGAAATGTTGCTCAGCCCTGGTACCAGGGCAGGCCGGCAAGGCGCCAGCCACCGATACGGTTGCGCTGGTTGTTGGCGTCGCGGTCGCCCTCGAAGCCTTCGAGCACGTTATAGCAGTTCGCATAGCCCGATGCGCTGGCCAGACGCGCCGCCGAATCCGAGCGCGCAGCCGAACGGCACAGGAAGAGGACAAGCGCCTCGGGGTCGACCTGGTGCTTGAGCTGGGCGAGGAAGTTGGGATTCTCCTGCATCGAGGGGTAGGACTTCCACTCGATCTCCACCGCGCCCGGGACACGCCCCACCCAGTCGAGTTCGGCGCGGGTGCGCACATCCACCAGCTTGGCGCCGGGCGCCAGTTGCAGCACCTGCCAGGTTTCGGTGGGTGTCAGCGCGCCCTGATAGGGCAGCCCGAGGTTTTCTGCGCGTTCGTGCGCGAGCGACAACAAGTCCGACAGGGTTCCCATGCGAACATCCGTCTAAAATGAAAACTGGCCGAAGTATAACGCGTCCATCGCGCCCCCCATGTACCCCACTCGAGCTTCCCTCCCCCCGCCCCGCAGCGCACACGCCATCGACGACGAGGCCGCGCGCGGGAAGGGCATTCAGCGCGCAACGCTGATCGCGATCCTGACCAACGCCACGCTGACCGTGGGCCAGGTCATCATCGGCCTGTTCGCCAATGCCTTCAGCCTGGTCGCCGATGCCGCCCACACCCTGTCCGACCTGATCACCGACCTGATGGTCCTGGTCGCCGGACGTCGTGGCGCAGACCCGGCCGACAACAAGCATCCCTATGGACACGGCCGCATCGAGACCGCCACCACGCTGGTGCTCGGTGCGGTGCTGGGCGCGGTAGGCATCGGCTTTCTGTGGAGTTCGGGCGTGCGCCTGCAGAACATGGATGCCTTGCCCGACCTGCACCCCGCCGCGCTGGTGATGGCCTTGCTGACCCTGGTCGCCAAGGAAGGCCTGTTCCGCTTCACGCTGGCGGCCGCGCGGCGGCTGAACGCGCCCATGCTGGAAGCAAACGCCTGGCATGCGCGCTCGGATGCGGCCTCCTCGCTCGTGGTCGCCGCAGGCATCGGCGGCAGTCTGGCGGGCTATCCGTTTCTCGAGCCGCTGGCCGCGGCGGTGGTCGGCTTCCTGATCCTGCGCATGGGCCTGAAGCTGGCATCGAAAGCGATCGGCGAGCTGATCGACACCGGCTTGCCCGAGGAAGAACTGCAGCGTCTGCGGCGGACCATCGAGGACACCCCGGGCGTGATCGGACTGCACGAGATGCGGACGCGGCGCATGGCCGACCGCGTGCTGTGCGACGCGCATGTACAGGTGGATCCGAGGCTCACGGTGTCCGAAGGGCACCGTGTCTCGGATGCCGTCCTCCTGCGCGTGCGCTCCGCACACCCCGAGGTGCAGGACGTGCTCGTCCACATCGACCCCGAAGACGACGGCGAACTGCAGGGCGCCCCACCTGGACCGCCGCCCGAACGCGCCGAGATCGTCACGCAGATGCGCGAGCTGCTCGGCCCCGGCGCGCCCGAACCCAGGCGGATGCAATTGCACTATCTTGGCCAGCGCATCGAGGTCGAGATCATCCTGCCTGCACCCCTGGACGACGACGCGCTCGCAGCGCTGCGCACGCGGCGGCGCACCTGGCTCGAGCACCACCCGCACTACCGCAGCATCCGCGTGTTTTTTGAGCATGCCCTATAAGAGTGCATCGATCACATTGTATGCACCATTATGGTGCATACCGAGGCGACTTCAGGCGCCGCCTTTGCCCATCCACCCTTGTGGCACAATGACCGACACGCCCAATTCAAGCTGGCACGCTAAGTGCTTAAAACTCTGCACACGAATCCGGCGCGTCGACCGCAAGCCGCTGCGCCATCCGCTCACTGCAAACAACGCCTCATCGCACCAGGAGTGAAAATGAACGCCCAAGACGTCATGAAGATGATCCAGGAAAACGAGGTCCGCTTCGTGGACCTGCGCTTTACCGACACCCGCGGCAAGGAGCACCACGTCGGCCTGCCGGTTTCGGCCTTCGAGGAAGAGCACTTCGAGCACGGCCACCCCTTCGACGGCTCCTCGCTGGCCGGCTGGAAGGGCATCCAGGCCTCCGACATGGTGTTGCTGCCCGAGCCCTCGACCGCCTACATCGACCCCTTCTTCGACGAGACCACGCTGGTCATCACCTGCGACGTCATCGAGCCGTCCGACGGCAAGGGCTACGACCGCGACCCGCGCTCGATCGCCAAGCGCGCCGAGGCCTACCTGAAGAGCACCGGCATCGGCGACACCGCCTTCTTCGGCCCCGAGCCCGAGTTCTTCATCTTCGACGCGGTCGAGTGGTCGGTCGACATGTCGGGCGTGTACAGCAAGATCATCTCGGAAGAGGCCGCTTGGTCTACCGCCGACAAGTTCGAGGGCGGCAACACTGGACACCGCCCGCGCGTCAAGGGCGGCTACTTCCCGGTGCCGCCGGTCGACAGCCTCAACGACGTCCGTGCCGCGATGTGCCTGGCGCTCGAGGCCTGCGGCGTGCCGGTCGAGGTGCACCACCACGAGGTGGCCAACGCTGGCCAGTGCGAGATCGGCACCCGCTTCAGCACGCTGACCCAGCGCGCGGACTGGACCCAGGTGATGAAGTACATCATCCACAACGTCGCCCACCAGTACGGCAAGACCGCCACCTTCATGCCCAAGCCGATCGTCGGTGACAACGGCTCCGGCATGCACGTGCACCAGTCGATCTGGAAGAACGGCCAGAACCTGTTCGCGGGCAACGGCTACGCCGGCCTGTCCGAGACCGCGCTCTACTACATCGGCGGCATCATCAAGCACGCCCGTGCGCTGAACGCGATCACCAACCCGGGCACCAACTCGTACAAGCGCCTGGTACCGCACTACGAGGCGCCGACCAAACTCGCCTACTCGGCACGTAACCGCTCGGCTTCGATCCGCATCCCCTACACCGCCAACCCGAAGGGCCGCCGTATCGAGGCGCGCTTCCCGGACCCCCTGGCCAACCCCTACCTGTGCTTCGCGGCGCTGATGATGGCGGGCCTGGACGGCATCCAGAACAAGATCCACCCGGGCGACCCGGCCGACAAGAACCTGTACGACCTGCCGCCGGAAGAGGATGCGCTGATCCCGACCGTCTGCACCAGCCTCGAACAGGCGCTGGGCTACCTCGACAAAGACCGCGAGTTCCTCACCCGTGGCGGCGTGTTCTCCAACGACTTCATCGATGCCTTCATCGCATTGAAGATGGAGGAAGTCGACCGCATGCGCATCACCACCCACCCGGTGGAGTTCGACATGTACTACAGCCTGTAATCCGCGGATTACTGCGCACCCAGGAAAGGACGGGCATTGCCCGTCCTTTTTTTATCGGGTTTAATCGGAATCCATTTCGTATGGACGAGGGCGCGTGTGCTTGCCACCCTCGCCAGCGCCCGGGACAAGCACATGTCACTGCTCCGATTTCTTCCGCTGATCCTGCTCACCGGCCTCACCGCGCCGGCGTACGCCGGAATCTATAAATGCACGGATGCAGACGGCAGGATCACGTACACCAACGACCGTGCGCTGGGGCGCAACTGCATGCGTCTGCAAAGCGACCCGCCAGTGTCCTCGATCCCTGCCCCCGCGCGCGCCGCCGCGGCTGAGTCTGCGACCGGCGCCCCCGTCACCTTCCCCCGGGTGAGCCCGAACGATCAGCGCAACCGCGATGACGCCCGTCGCCAGGTTCTGGAGAGCGAGTTGGCGACCGAGGAACGCGCGCTCGCCGATGCCGAGCAGGCGCTCGCCGAGCGGGGAGCCACGCGCCCCGGCGACGAACGCAAGGATCCGCAGGTACCCGACCCCCTGCAGCCCATCAAGGACAAGGCCGAACTGCACAAGCGCAACATCGAAGCCCTGCGCCGGGAGATCTCCGGCCTGCGATGACCTGCGTCTGGCGCGCGTCTTGCTTCTCTTTCTGGAGACCACGAGGACGCGCTCATGCCAACGCCCCCCAGCCACACCGTCATCGGCCCCTTCGCCGGCCTCGACCTGCTGTCATCGGCTGTCGTCCTCGTGGACGCACGGCTGACGATCCGCTACATCAACCCGGGCGCCGAGAACCTGTTCGCGGTCAGCCAGCGCAAACTGCTCGGTCAGGTACTCGAACGCCTGCTTGGCACGCCCCCCGGACTGAGTGCCGCGCTCGACAACGCGCTGCACAACAACTGGAGCTACACCGGACAGGATCTCACCGTCACTCGCTGCGATGCCGACCCGATCCGGCTCGACTGCACGGTGACCCCGATCGACACCGCAAGCGCCCGACTGCTGCTCGAGTTCCGCCCGATCGACGCCCAGCTCCGGGTCGCGCGCGAGGAGCAGCTGCTGCACCAGCAGCAGGCCAACCGCGAGCTGATCCGCAACCTCGCGCACGAGATCAAGAACCCGCTCGGTGGCATCCGCGGCTCGGCCCAGTTGCTGCAGCACGAGCTCGACGACCCGCAACTGCGCGAATTCACCGACGTCATCATCGCCGAGGCCGACCGCCTGCAGGAGCTGATGAACCGCCTGCTCAGCTCGCACTGCATGATGCGGCCTGCGGCGCTCAACATCCACGACGTACTCGAGCGCGTGCGCCGGCTGATCCTGGCCGAGTTTCCCGCGCTCGATATCCGCCGCGACTACGACCTCAGCCTGCCCGAGCTGAGCGCTGACCGCGAGCAACTCATCCAGGCGGTGCTCAACATCGTGCGCAACGCCGCGCAGGCGCTCGACGGCCAAGGCGAGATCCATCTGCGCACCCGCATCGCCCGCCAAGTCACGCTCGCCAAGCGGCGCTACAAGCTGGCACTGGACTTGCAAGTGATCGACAACGGCCCCGGCATCCCGGGGGAGATCCGTGACCGGATCTTCTATCCGCTGGTCTCGGGCCGCGACGGTGGCAGCGGCCTCGGCCTGTCGCTGGCACAAAGCTTCATCGAGCAACACCAGGGCATGATCGAAGTAGACAGCCGCCCCGGGCGTACCTGCTTCACGATCCTGCTGCCGATTTCCGACCGCGTCTGAGCGCGCCGGCGCCCGCACTGGCCGGGCCTGCGTGCCAAACAGACGCACCAAGATGGTGCATAAAAAATGAACGATGTCTGGATCATTGATGACGACCGCTCGATCCGCTGGGTGCTGGAGAAGGCCCTCGGTCGGGAGGGCATCCATCACGCCAGCTTCAGCTCGGCCAGCGATGCGCTCGCCGAGCTCGAGTCCACGCCGCATCCGCCCGCCGTGCTGTTGTCGGACATCCGCATGCCAGGCGAATCCGGCCTCGATCTGCTGCAAAAGGTGAAGGTTGGGCACCCGCAGCTGCCGGTCATCATCATGACCGCCTACTCGGACCTGGACAGCGCGGTGTCCGCCTTTCAAGGCGGCGCCTTCGAGTATCTGCCGAAGCCCTTCGACGTCGACCAGGCGGTCGCGCTCGTGCGCCGTGCGCTCGAACAGACCGCGCACCAGAATGGTGCGACCGAGGAGACTTCGCTCGCCCCCGAGATCCTCGGCCAGGCGCCGGCGATGCAGGAGGTGTTCCGCGCCATCGGCCGGCTCGCGCACTCGCACGCAACCGTGCTGATCAACGGTGAGTCCGGCAGCGGCAAGGAGCTGGTCGCGCGCGCGCTGCACCGTCACAGCCCACGCCGCGACGGACCCTTCATCGCCATCAACACCGCGGCGATCCCGCGTGACCTGCTCGAGTCCGAACTCTTCGGTCACGAGCGCGGCGCCTTCACCGGCGCTGCGACCCAGCGCCGCGGCCGCTTCGAGCAGGCCGATGGCGGCACCCTGTTCCTCGACGAGATCGGCGACATGCCGGCCGAGCTACAGACGCGCCTGCTGCGTGTGCTCTCCGATGGCCACTTCTACCGCGTCGGCGGCCAGCAGCCGATCCGCGCCAACGTGCGCGTGATCGCCGCCACCCATCAGGATCTGGAAGCACGCGTGCGCCAGGGCCTGTTCCGCGAGGACCTCTTCCACCGCCTGAACGTCATCCGCCTGCGCCTGCCGCCGCTGCGCGAGCGCCGTGAGGACATCCCGCTGCTGGTGCGCCACTTCCTGCAAAAGAGCGCGCAGGAACTCGGCGTCGAGCGCAAGCGCATCTCGGATGCGGCGCTGGACTACCTGCAGAGTCAGCCCTTCCCCGGCAACGTGCGCCAGCTCGAGAACCTGTGCCACTGGCTCACCGTGATGGCGCCCGCACAGGTCGTCGAGGTCGCCGACCTGCCGCCCGAGATCCGCGACCAGGCCGGAAGGGAGCCGCCCACGAGCTGGATAGAGGGGCTGGCGATGGAGGCCGACCGTCTGATCGAGGCCCACCCCGGGGAGGTATTCGATCGCCTGACGCGCGAATTCGAGCGCGCCCTGATCCGGCGCGCGCTCGCCGCCACCGGCGGGCGCCGCATCGAAGCAGCTCAGCTGCTGGGCATCGGGCGCAACACGATCAGCCGCAAGATCCAGGACCTGGGCATGGACGAGGGCCGCAACGGCGACGAGCACGCACCCTGAGCGGACGCGCCCCCGGCGCGGGGCTCGTGCAGCCGGTTGGGATCGCGGATAATGGCGCCTTGGACGCGCCTCCCGGTTCCCGCTCGTGCCGCTGCAATCAACCCCTGCCCCTGCCGCCCCTGCCCTCTCGTCCCCGTCCGCGCGCGCAGCCGAGCTCGCGTCCGCGCTGGGGCCGCTGGCGCAGGACTTCGCGATCGAGTGGGTACGACACTGTCCCTCCACCAACAGCGCGCTTCTCGACACCCCCCCCGCCGATGACGGGCGCACCCATGTGCTGGTCGCCGACCAGCAAAGCGCAGGCCGCGGCCGGCGCGGCAGGCAGTGGCTGTCCTGGGAGGGCGCGAGCCTGACCTTTTCCGCCCTGTGGCGCTTCGCCCCCGGCGCCCCGGCCCCGACCGGGCTGTCGCTGGTCGCCGGCCTGGCGCTGGCGCGCGCGCTGGAGCAGCTGGGTGTGCAGGGCGTGCAGCTGAAGTGGCCCAACGATGTGCTGGTGCACGGCAACAAGCTCGCCGGCATTCTGATCGATCTGCTGCCCGCCCGTGGCCGCCCGCCAGCGGCAGTGATCGGCATCGGGCTCAACCTGCGCCTGCCCGAGCACCACCACATCCCGGACCAGGCGGGCGTCACCGACCTTGCCGAGGCACTGGAAGGCGAGTCGCCCGCGCCAGCGGCGGTGCTCGCGACGATTCTGGCCGAACTCCATCGCCTGCTCGAGACCTACGCGGCCGCGGGCTTTCCCGCGCTGCGCGGCGCATGGCAGCAGCGCAACGCCTTCGCCGACCTGCCCGTACGCATCGTCTGCGATCAGGACGTCCGGATCGGCACCTGTACGGGCGTGGACGAGGACGGTGCGCTGCTGCTGCGCACGGGCTCAGGTCTCGAGCGCATCCTCGCCGGCGACGTGTCCCTGCGCTTGGTGACGGGGGACGCCGGGTGATCCTGCTCATCGACGCCGGCAACACCCGCATCAAGTGGCGGGTGGTGGAGGCAGCTGCACCGCTGGTGGCGGTCGACGAAGGGGCGCTGGCGCATGAGACCGTCGACGCGCTCGCGACCGTGCGCACCCGCCATCCGGAGTTGCGGCGCGTGTTCGCCTGCAACGTGGCGGGCGCAGCCATCGGAGCGCGGCTCTCCAGGGCCTGCGAGGGTTTGCCGCTCACCTGGCTCACCTCATCCGCAAGCTGCACCGGGGTGCGCAATCTGTACCGGGACCCCGCCCAACTCGGCGCCGACCGCTGGGCGGCACTGATCGGCGCACGCGTCCTCCACCCTTGCGCCAGCCTGGTCGTCATGGCCGGTACGGCGACGACGGTAGATCTGCTGACGGGCGAGGGCGAGTTCCTCGGCGGACTGATCCTGCCCGGCGTGGCCTTGATGCAGCAGGCGCTCGCGCGGCGAACCGCCCAGTTGCCCCTTGCCGATGGCCGCTTTGCGCTTCAGCCAAGGTGCACGGTGGACGCGATCCGCTCCGGCTGCCTGCAGGCACAGGCCGGCGCCATCGAGCGCATGTTCCGCCAGATCGCCCGCGAGCCGGATGCGCTGTGCCTGCTCGGTGGCGGCGCGGCCGATAGCTTTGCAGAACTCCTCGAGATCCCTCTACAGCGGGTGGACAATCTGGTGCTGACCGGGCTTGGCGCGGTTGCCGGCCCGGCGGCCAGCGCGGGCTAGTGGCGACATCGGCCGAGAGAACCGCTCTGGACCCGCCTCCTTGCGCAGACGGCCAGCGCGGCGCGGCAGCGCACGCCGGACTTCAGCCAGGTCGCGGGATGGACTAAGCTCAACGCATGACAAGCCTGCGCCTCCTGTTGATCCTGCTGCTGGTGCTCAACATCCTCGCCTTTGCCGCCCTCCGCGGCTGGCTGGGGAATCTCCCCGCGGCGGGAGTGCCTGACCGGGTCGCGTCCCAACTTGAGCCACAGCGCATCCGGCTTGAGAGCGAGGGTGCGGCACCGCTGCAGGCCATGGCTGAACCGGTAAACGCGACACCGGCGCCCTTGCCTGATCCGTCAGCGCCGGTCCGGGCAGCGCTGGAGCCGCTCCCTGCTCCGCCTGACCCGGCCGCTGCACCGCTGGCGCTGCTCCCAGCTGCCGCCGAAGCAAGACCGGGGGACGCTAGCCCGCCGGCCGTTTGCCATGTCTGGGCCAACCTGACTGCCGCCCAGGCAGATCAGCTCGACCAGCGTCTGCGCCGGGTTGGCGCGACGCCCATCCCCAGCCGCACCGAGACACCCGATTCATGGTGGGTACGGATCCCGCCGCAAGTCAGCCAGGCCGAGGCCGAACGTCGCATCATCGAGCTCAAGCTGCTCGGTGTGGTCGACACTTTCATCATCCGGGAATCCGGACCCACGCAGTACGCGGTCTCGCTCGGTGTCTTCAAGACCGAGACCCGCGCGCGCATGCTGCTCGACCAACTGCGCGCACGGGGCGTCAGCGACGCGGCGATCGAGCCGAGGATGAGCACGACCTACCGCATCCAGGCCAGCCTTCTGCCCGACGAGCTGCCCGCGCTGGAGTCTGCGGTGGCCGGCCTGCGAGGCCAGCGCCAGCGCTGCGCGGCCCCCTGACAACCGACACGACTGCACATGGAACCCAAAAACCTCTTCATCGTCGGCCTGACCGGCGGCATCGGCAGCGGCAAGAGCGCTGCAAGCACCGGCTTTGCCCGGCTCGGTGCCAGCGTGGTCGATACCGATCTCATCGCCCACGCCCTCACCGCGCCGGGCGGGGCAGCCATCGCAGCCATACGCCGTGCTTTCGGTGACGACATGATCGCGCCCGACGGCAGCCTGGATCGCGCCGCGATGCGCGCATTGGCATTCGGGCACCCGCAGGCGCGTCAGCAGCTTGAGGCCATCCTGCATCCGATGATTCGCACCGAGAGCGCCCGGCAATGCGTCGAGGCACCGGGCCCCTACGTGATCCTCGCCGTGCCGCTGCTGATCGAATCGGGCGACTACCGGGCGCGCTGCGACCGCATCTGCGTGGTCGACTGCCCGGAAGCCCTGCAGATGGACCGGGTACGCGAGCGCAACGCGCTGCCCGAAGCCCAGATCCGGTCCATCATGGCAGCACAGGCGAGTCGCGCGCAGCGCCTGGCAGCAGCCGATGACGTGATCGACAACAGCAGCACCCTCGAAGCGCTCGCAGCCCAGGTCGAACACCTGCACGCACGCTATCTCGCGGCGGCACGTTCGGTTGCTGGCTGAGCGCAGCCCGCGGCGCAGCGGAAGTGATGGAACAGGGCCTGTGCTATCATCGACCCGATGGAAAAAAGCGCGGTACTTGCGGATCCTGTGCGGTGATTAGCTACGAATATCCTCTCAATGAGCGCATCCGCACGCTGCTGCGTCTGGAGGATCTTTTCGTCAAGATCACCCACTTCACTGCGGGTGGCGCCGCTCAGGATCACCATGTTGCGCTGCTGAGCATCTTCGAGACGCTTGAGGTTGCCAGCCGCGCCGATCTCAAGGTGGACCTGGTGCAGGAACTCGAACGCCAGCGCCAGATCCTGTTGTCCTTCCGTGACAACCCGGAGATCTCCGAGGAGGCGCTCGCCGGCGCGCTCTTCGAGATCGAGCAGGCGTCGACCGGGCTGCTGGCCATGGCGGGCAAGATCGGACACTACCTGCGCGAGAACGAGTGGCTGATGAGCATCCGCGGTCGGGCAGCGATCCCGGGCGGGGTCTGCCAGTTCGATCTGCCGTCCTACCATTTCTGGCTCAATCGCGACCCGGAAGTCCGCCGACGCGATCTCGATGCCTGGATTCACCCCATGGCACCGATTCGCGACAGCATCGAGATCGTGTTGCGCCTGCTGCGCGCAAGCGGCCGGCCGGAAGCCCAGCTGGCACGGGGCGGCGCATTCCAGCTCACGATGGCGGGCCGCACCGCCCAGATGCTGCGTGTACGCCTGGCACGTGCCGAGACCGTGGTGCCCGAGATCAGCGCCAACAAGTACGCGCTCAATGTGCGCTTCATGCTCCCGGAAACGCTCGCCCGCCCCCGCCTGGCCGAACGCGACGTGGCCTTCGAGCTCACCTTCTGCAGCCTGTGAGACGGGCATGAGCGCCAAGGCACGCGTCGTCAACTGCTCGACCTGCGGCAAGCCAGTACCCTGGACACCCGCAAGCACCTACCGTCCGTTCTGCTCGGCGCGCTGCCGCCAGATCGATCTGGGGGCCTGGGCCGCGGAGACCTACCGCGTTCCCACTTCACCGCCCGACGCGCCGGCGGACGAAATCGGCTATCAGCCGCCGGGCGTGGGCGAAGCCCGCTGACACTGGGGACCCGCCCAACCGTGGTTCCCCGCGTGGCCCTGCCGCCTTGGGCGACCCGGGTGGCACGGGCGGCAATCGGGCGCCGATCGCCGCGTGCGCGCTCAAGCTGGCGCAGAACCCCAGAGTCCGCGGATCGCCGCGATTCCGTGCGCGCCGGAATCGCGCGCGCACGCCATGTCCGCTTCGACCAGCCCGCCCAGCGCCAGGACTGGTATCGGCGAGCCCTCGATCAGGTCGGAAAACGCCGGCCAGCCCAGCGCAGGTTGCCCGGGGTGGCTGAGCGTCGCCGCGACCGGCCCGAGCAGGGCGTAATCGAGACCGATCGCGGCGGCCTGATGCAGCTCTGCGCGCGTATGGCAGGAGGCGCCCACCCATTCGAAATCCGGGCGCGCCTGCGTCGACATCAGCATGCGGGCCGGGAGGTGCACGCCATCGGCCTGCAGCCCCCGTGCCAGATCGAGGTCACCATTGACGAGCATCAGGCCACGATGCGTCCGCACCCGCGCCAGGACTTCGCGCGCAAAGCGCTCACGGGCGGTGGGCTCGAGATCGGCCTCACGTACCTGCACGAGGCGCAAGCCGCGCGCCAGTGCCGCGTCGAGCGCGTCAAGCTGGCGGTCCACGCCCAATGCCGCTGCATGGGTGATGCCCATCGTACGTGGCAGGCGCAGCGCCTTGAGGATCGGGCCGTTGGCAGGCAGCATCGGCGCAGGCGCAGGACCTTCGGGCTGCACCCAGGCCAGGGCGCTGTGCACCCTGTGCTCGAGGGTTCCCTCCCACGCGGCGACTTCAAAGAAGTGCAGGCGCACATGGGCGTGCTCATACAGATGCTCACGGCGCAGCCAGGGGCGCAGATGCGTCACACGAATGCCGAGTTCCTCATCCAGTTCGCGACACAAAGCCTGCTGAGGACTCTCGCCGGGCTCGACCTTGCCGCCAGGAAACTCCCAGTAGCCGCCATACACCGCATCCGGCGCACGCTGACCGAGCAGATAGCACCCATCGGGCCGCAGCAGCACCCCCGCGGCCACATCGACCCGTTTGCGCGTCATGCGGTCTCGTCCTCGATTCGACCGGCGTGATCCCGCGCAAACTGCCACGCAACCCGTCCGGAGCGCGAGCCGCGCATCAGCGCCCATTGCAGGGCGTCCTGACGTGCCGCTGCGATCGCCTGCGCGCTCACGCCGAAGGTGCGCAGCCAGTGCGCGACGATGTCGAGATACTCGTCCTGACTGAACGGGTAGAACGAGATCCACAAGCCGAAGCGCTCCGACAGGGAGACCTTCTCCTCGACGGCCTCGCCCGGATGCAGTTCGCCATCCACGTGCCTGGCCTGCAGGTTCTCGTCGTGGTACTCGGGCATCAGGTGGCGACGGTTGGAAGTTGCGTAGATCAGCACGTTGTCCGACATGGCCGACACGGAGCCATCGAGCACGCTCTTGAGCGCCTTATAGGCGGCTTCGCCTTCCTCGAACGACAGGTCGTCGCAGAACAGGATGAAGCGCTCGGTGCGGTCGGCGACCAATTCGACGATCTCGGGCAGATCCACCAGATCGCCCTTGTCCACCTCGATCAGACGCAGGCCCTGTGCTGCATATTCGTTCAGCAGGGCCTTGACCAGCGATGACTTGCCGGTTCCGCGTGCCCCGGTGAGCAATACATTGTTGGCCCGGCGGCCGGCGAGGAACTGGCGGGTATTGCGGTCGATGCGCGCCTTCTGGTCGTCCACGTCCTGGATGTCGGCAAGCGTGATGCGATGGGGAAGGCGCACCGGCCTGAGCGCTGCACGCCCGTGCCGGCGCTGCCAGCGAAAGGCAACCGCCGCCTCCCAGTCAGGGCTCGGCGCCGGCCCGGGGAGCAGGGACTCCAGGCGCTCAAGCACACGCTCGGCGCGGTTCAGCAGATCGGCAAGTTCAGTCGTCATGGTGGCATTCGGCAGTGCGCAGGGGACCGGTATACTGGCGGCAATGCCTGCCGAGTTCAACCGATGTCCCCAATGATCCCGTTCCGTCGCCATGCCTTCCCACTGATCCTGGCCCTGCTTACGGGCGCCTGCGCGCACCCTCCCAGCACGCCGAGCGGCGCGGCAGATCGGAGCGCCGCCGTGCAACCCTGTCCAGCGTGTCCGGCCTGCCCGGTCTGCGCCGCGCCAGCGGAGCCTGCCGCCGCCGCGCCTGCAGCACCGCCGCTGCAGGCCAGCACCTGGCAGGCGGTGAGCGGCTGGACCGGGGATGATCAGGCGCTGAGCTGGCCAGCGCTGCGCAGCTCCTGCTCGACCCTGTCCCGCCAGGCCGACTGGAAGGCGGTCTGTGAGCGCGCCAGCGCGCTGGGGCCGGCGCCAACGACCAAGGTCGCGCGCCAGTTCTTCGAGGCGAATTTCACCCCCTGGCAACTGACCAACCCCGACGGCAGCACGCAGGGCCTGGTCACGGGCTACTACGAGCCGCTGATCCGGGGCAGTCGAACACGACGTGCAGGAAGCGCCTGGCCGATACATGGGGTACCCAAGGACATGCTGACGATCGAGCTTGGCGACGTCTATCCGGAGTTGAAGAGTCTGCGCCTGCGCGGCCGCCTCGTGGGTAACAAGGTGGTCCCGTACTGGAACCGACAGCAGTTCGAGGAGCGCGCGGGGCAGACCCAGGCCCCGGTGCTGCTGTGGGCGGACGACCCGATCGAACTGTTCTTCCTTCAGGTACAGGGCTCGGGACGCGTGCAACTGCCCGACGGCCAGATGGTGCGAATCGGCTATGCGGACCAGAACGGCCACCCCTATCAGTCCATCGGCCGCTGGCTGGTGACACAGGGAGAATTACCGCTCGAAAAGGCTTCGATGGATGGCATCAAGCGCTGGGCCGAAGAAAACCCGCAGCGCCTGCGCGAACTGCTGAACGTCAATCCGAGCTACGTGTTCTTCCGCGAGTTGCCCGCATCGAACGCCGGCCCAATCGGCGCGCTGGGCGTGCCGCTGAGCGAAGGTCGCAGCATCGCGGTCGACCCGCGCTACGTCCCGCTGGGCGCGCCCGTGTTTCTATCGACGAGCCACCCGCTCAGCACCAAGCCCCTGCAGCGTCTCGTCCTCGCCCAAGACACGGGCGGCGCCATCAAAGGCGTCGTGCGTGCCGATTTCTTCTGGGGCTTCGGTGCCAGCGCGGGTCGCGAGGCCGGCAGGATGCGCCAGCAGGGCAGCATGTGGGCGCTGCTTCCCAAAGGCGTCACCCCCGCTCAGGCGCGCTGAGCGGCACCCCGCGCGGATTGGTCACGGCCTGGTGGCAGAAAGCGCCTTTTCGAGTTCGGCCCGCGCCACGTAGCCGCCGATCCGCGTTCCATCGGCGAGAAAGATGGTCGGGGTGCCGCTGATCCGCAGACGCTGGCCGAGTTCGACGTTGCGACCGATGGTCGCGGTGTCGCAGCTGGCATCGGCCGGCGCCTTGCCCGCGACCACCCAGTCTGTCCACGCCTTGCCCGGGTCCTTGGCACACCAGATATTGTTGGACTTGGTTCTCGAATCCTCACTCAGGATCGGATACAAGAAGGTGTAGATGGTGATGTCATCCATCCCGTCCAGCTCCTTGCCGAGGCGCTTGCAGTAGCCGCAGTTGGGATCTTCGAAGGTCGCGATCACGCGCGTGCCCTTGCCCTTGACCAACTTGACCGCCTGATCGAGCGGAAGCGTCGAGAAGTCGATCGCGGCGAGCTGATTCAGACGCAGCTGAGTGACATCGCGGCGCGTGGCCGTATCGATGACATTACCGTCAATGATGAAGCTGTTCTTTACATCCGTGTAGACGAGTTGGCCATTCTTGAGCACGACTTCGTACAGGCCACCATACTCGGTCAGCTTCACGGATTCGATCGCGGGCGCACCGATGAAATCCTCCATACGCTTCTTGACTTCCGCTTCGTTCGCGAACGCCGCACCGCCCAGCATCATGGCCAGGGTGAGAGACAAGGGTTTGAGCAAGGCGTGTGCCGAAAAAGGATTCATCTGGATCTCCAGGAGTGTTCAAAATCGCCCGGTCGCCGCGTAGCGAACGAGTGCATTCTTTAAGAGTGGAAGCTGGCTGGTGAGGTTCAGCCCGGCGTTGCGCAATACACCCAGGACAGGACTGGCATTCCCGAACAGGCGACTGAGGCCGTGCGTGGCATATTGCAGCAGGAAGGGCTCTTCGGCGCGCCGACGGGCGTAAGCGCGCAACACGGCCAGTTCGCCCGGATCGCGCCAGGCCGGAAGCGCTGCCAGCACGCCCGCCAGCGCACGTGCATCCTGGAAACCGAGGTTGATGCCGTGACCCGACAGGGGATGTATTGCGTGCGCGGCGTCTCCGATGAGCGCAATCCGCGAACGAACGACGGTTTCGGTTCGCATGAGGCGCAGCGGAAACGCCGCACGCGGTGTCAGCATCTCGAGGCGTCCAAGTCGGTTACCACCTGCAGCCGCCACGCGCGCGCAAAATTCATGATCAGGGAGCGCAAGCAACTCGCTGGCCAAGGCATCGGCCGCCGACCACACCACCGAGATCATCCCGCCGGGAAGGGGCAACCAGGCAAGCACCCCCTCGGGCATGAACCACTGAAAGGCGGTTCCGCGGTGCGGCAATTCGGCGCGCAAATTGGCCACCAGGCCCATCTCACCGTAGTGCGTGACGGCAGCCGCGATGCCCGCCTCGCGCCTGACCCAGGAGTCTCGCCCATCCGCCCCGATCACGAGCGCGCCAGAGAGCACACGCCCATCCGTCAGGCGCACGCTTGCGCCGCCCTCGCCTGCATCGAGGGCTTCGGGAATACCGGGACAAATCAGGGTCACATTATGCTGACGCTTCAGGTTCTCCCAGAGTTCGAGGTGCACAAGGCTGGACTCGCCAATCCAGGCGAGCTCGCTCAGGCCGCTCTCGTAGGCGGAGAAGTTCAGCGTGCCACCCGCGTCCCCCCTGATCTCCATCGCCGAGACCGGCATCAGACGCGCGTGCTCGAGATGTGGCCATACGCCAAGTTCCGCGAGAAAGGCCGCGCTGGCGGGGCTGTACGCATAAATGCGCTGATCCCAGCAGTCTGGCCTGAGCGGCGGTCCCTGCTCGATCAGCGCGATCCTGAGATGACTGCGCCTAAGTGCGACTGCCATGGCAGCGCCAGCGAGTCCTCCGCCGACGATGATGAGGTCGAAGTTCACGTCATTCCCATAGGTTGATTACCACAGGGTTCATTTTGCCTCAGTCGT
>QXGG01251730.1_pt1 | contig 17464 bp, 19 predicted proteins | sample 1982491 | NCBI WGS metagenome assembly QXGG01 (sample SAMN09924614, study PRJNA488089) | Wastewater metagenome, whole genome shotgun sequencing project. | isolation source: South African research farm wastewater | place: South Africa: Irene, Agricultural Research Council, Animal Production... | reverse complement strand
CGTCAGCGTACTTCGCGGGGATTGCCGCAACGGTAACAGAGGACAGCACCTTTCCATCGTCGGAGGAGATCGTCTGCGCCTCTTTTGTAGGCGTTGCGGACTTTGTCTGAGGAACAGCGGATACCGTACCGCTTCCGTTATGGTAGCCGGCAGGAACGGAATAACTGGTGGTGCCCGTGTCAAGCGTGGCGCTTACTGCACCGCGATTCTGCATGGTACCTGTCTGCACCTTGCCGTTGGAATCAACGTACACTTTAGGAGACAGCACATCGCTAACCGTTGCGGTGACAGAAGAAACGTCCTGATAAATATCGGGAATTGGTGCAACAGTCACGGTATCGAGTCCGTAGTAACCGGAATCGTTATCCACGACCTGTTCCGACTTGGTGGGGGTCACTGTCTTAGACTGAAGATTATAGTTGCCGCCGCCGGCGACGCCCTTGATAGAGCCGCCGTGATAGTATCCTGCGGAAAGGGTAAAGCTCTCGCCCTCTTTCACCTCGGCATTAGGTGTCCCACGGTCAACAATTCCGTCATACTTTGTTGCAATCTGCGTAAGGTTGTCAGTCGACAGGCCAACACCCAGAGCAACAGCCTTTGCGCGTAGCGTGTCACGCGCTTCCTGGATTCTGCTGATTTCATTCGCAATGCTCATAATTTACCTCCTCAAATCGCCTGTAACAGGGCGTTTATGTTTCCACAAATAACGTGTACACCTGAAGATGTGATCGGTCTTGTGTTGTCTTGTTCCGCGTCATCCGTTGTGTTTACATACAGAGTCCCAGAACGATTTACAAGCGTGTTTCCGTCGATGGTATTAAACGGCTTACCGCCGATTTGGCTCCAACTTCCGCCACCACCGGACACCTCCGGCAAAGGCAAATCGCTCTCTACATATGCGCCTCTGTCCGTGTCCCAAAGCATCCAGTAGCCGTTGTTACCGGGAATGGGCGGGTGATTGTTCAGGTCGATTACTTTCGCCAGCCAACTGGGCTGCGGCTCCGGCGCGTCCTGCTCCCAAAGGGTATTTGACTTCTCCAGACGTAGGGACACAACGTTTGTCGGAACTTCTTGTGTGCCGCTCTTGCCGAACAGCGTAACGTCAAAGCTGTCCTGTTCTGTAAACCACTCAGGCACCTCCACAAGGTTATCTACCACGTCGATGGGAAGCGATACATCTCCGCTCTGCAAATAGCACAGCTTGTCCAAATCCTTCCAGTCGGAAGAAAATGTGAATTGCAGTCCAAGATACTCCTTGCTACCCTTTCGCGGGACAGACTTTGTGCTTACAATGGACAGCGTTTGCTCAAATACTCTAAGCCGAATTATCATAATTCAACACCTCCTTATTTCCAGCGTGCTTTTACATCGTAATTATAAGCTCTATAGCCGGTTCCGACAGTACCATCATAGTTTCGGTCGTATATAGATATACTTCCGTCAGCATATATGCCACCACAGGTAATGATGTTTGCACGAGCAGCTCGATTATCGTCATTGCCATACCAGTTCGTCACCGTCGCAACGGCACGAATTTCATCTACAAGTGTAAACGGCGCCGCCGGACTACGGTGCCATCCATCATCCAAAGTGAAGCCCTGTTCTTTTCCCCAGTATTCGCAAATGCCACTATTCCACTTCCGATACGTCCAAATTCCGCTGGTGCCCTGCTCAACCACAAAGTCCTGCATACCATATGATCCAAATTGCAACCCCCACCCTTCCGCAAATTCCAGTGTTTTAGGTTTTTCTGCTACTTTACCGCAAGCTAAACCGGGCAAATTGATATTAATGTCGAAAGGTACCTCTATAGTGGTTACTGTAAGGTTCCAAGTCTTATTAGAACCTATTGTATCTGACATATTTACAGATACTTGATGAGTAGTTACTGTACCTATGTTTTGAATATAATGCTCTTTTAGACCACTAGTAACTCCACTAGCAGAACTTTTGGTAGTATTGTCTAATTTTACTACTAAATTAGTTGTATTACCGACAATTCCAGAAATAATAGTAGCATTATAATATACGCGTATATCGGAGCCGTTAGGATTAGCCACCCAAGTACTTGAAGAATTACCTGATCCTCTTTCATACTTTAATACATCTATATTAGGAGGATAATATAGTATAGAAGTTGCTAGAGTTAAAGTTGCTTCGGTTGTTCCTAGTGATGTGTTTCCATTAAAAGTTTCAACTATAACTTTACCCGTCGCATATCTTAAACCTATCATTTGAGTATACAATGTAATAGGAGGAGTCCATGTAATTTGTAAATCAGAAGATTTGCTTACAATAGTACCGGACATGCTTCCAAAAGTATAGGAAAGAGTATGTGTAAAAGAACTACTGTACCTCGTAACATTTATAGTAACAGGATAACCAGGGCGCTCAGTAACTGATCCTATAGTACTTTTTCGAGCTATAGTAGTTAATACAAATGTTTCTCCACTAATGGTTGCAGATCCAGGTAGGTATGATTGAGAAGTTGCTGTGCTAACAGAACAGGAAACGCTTAGAGATTTCGTACCGTCGTTATTATGAGTTACTGATCTAGATCCAGAAACTAGAAGAAGAGGTTCACCTCTGACAGATGGCATAGACATTGATTTAGTAGTATTAACACTTACTTCACTACCTATATTCAATGTATATGTTACATTCCAATTTTCAAAACGTGTGTACTTAGAATCTAGATACAACCAATAGTTAATAACAGAAGTGTTACTCACTATATCTACATTGGATTCGGATAGTTCTAATCTTAAGGAGTAATTACTATTATTGGAACATGTTTTAGTGTACGTTGCCATTAGTCATCCCCCTTAACAAAAGACACAGAACCACTAGATTGGGCCACCATCTTCATGTTGCCCAGCTGAAAACTTTGAAGAGTAGTTAAACGAAAGCTACTGGTAGTCCAATAGGCCATTTCAGTGTCCTTTTCATTTACGAAGCTGATTCTATCATTTAGCAGCTTCAATTGAATATCGTTGCCGGACCACCCTATTTTCAATACAGGGCGTCCCTGATCATCATAGGTTACGCTAATAAAATCCCCGAGTTGCTTACCATTTAGAGCGATACTCGAAGCATCCATACGTAGCACGCCTTTATCTAGATCTAGATAAAAAGAGGTACCATCGACACTTTGGAGAACGCCAGTTTTGATCATATTAGCTGTAATAGAGTTTGCTAATATGGAGTCATCCATAGTCCACGAACTGGTATAAGGTCCTTCAATGCCTGTACGAGATACACCTATACCTCCGGAGGTAATTGCCCATACAAGAGTTGTAGGAGTACTGTTTGGAGTACTCATCATATAAACAGCCTTGATTCTACCATCTTCATCGTATTCTACTTTAGGATAGAACCCCAGAGCTTGAGTAATCAGATCTGATTGCATAGTCATGGTGCTTTCCAAAGACTTCAATCCCTGATTAAGGTCCTCCTTAGCTTTAGCAACGACTTGCTGTACCTGCTTTGCAGACTTGGTTGCCTGGCGGTTTTGTTCTGCGGTAGTGCCTACTGCACTCAGGGTTGCGGAGCCATGGAAGGAGAAAGAACTAGTCATAACCAGAGATTCTAGATTACCTGAGTCCCTAGTATGTAGAACCCTATCTCCTGCTTGAATAGCAGGATCTCCCATATAGGTAACAGTGTAGGGTCTATAGGATATGGATTTTAAAGCGTTGTAAACGGTGGTAAGAACATCCTGGGCAACCTCACTATTTTGAATAAGAGGATTGGAGTCTAATTGCGCTACTAGCGTATTGTTGCCCATCCAGTATGTAGTGCCACTACTATCCTGTAACTCCACTCCAGTAATATTTACTGCAAGATCGCTAAAATCGCTAGTATTACGTGTATCTGCATTCGTGCTCACTTCTACAGTGTTGGAGTACCAAAAAGACTCCAAAACACCTAAGCGATCAAAGCGTAGATTCTTACCTATCAAGCAGCCGATGTACCCTACAACATCTCTACAGGTCATATCTCCTGGGTCTATTTTACTCAAGACAATATCCAAAGATCTCAATTCTGAGGTTAGCTGTGCAGACAGAGGTACTCCACAATGTGTGCATATTGTGGACATTAAAGTCATCACATTTGTAGGATATTGAATATCCACGTTTGCAAAGAGAGCATTCAGTCTGTACATATTGTCTAAGCTGTGTATAGAAATAGTAGAGAGTTTCTTTCCAGGCTCGTAGATATTAAACTTACCCAGAGGAACATACTCCCATGTGCCGTCAGGCAGCAGTAGGCCAACTCGAGCCACAATAGTAGCATCTTGCAGGTTAACCTTGTTAAATCTACCATCCCTATTGATAAGAGAAAAATCTAAGCTGTTAGCGTAAGTAGATCCTACCTGAATAGTATCACCGCAGGTAGAGGACTCTTGATAAGTAAGAGTTTCAGACTCCACATCCTGCTCAGTAAGGTTGTAGGTCTCTCCGGAGTCCAGGGACAGGGCTAGTCTAATAGCCCAATCCCTGGTAGACGCTTTTACTTGTGCTTTGTATACATCAGAAACACCGTACATATAGCACCTCAGAACTCGATCAAACTAAAGGATACTTCCCACAATGTAGTAGCTGCCCCAGTATCCCCTATCAGATTTTTCAGGGAAACAGTTTTGTCACCCGCATACATAGTAGCTGTCTCGACACTGTTTTGTTGTGGATCAAAAAACTTCACAGTAAAGGATTCCCCTGAAACTGCTTTCAGAATTTTAGAGCTTTCAGCAGTTCTAACAGTCCAACCTACTTCTATTGTTCGCACACCAGCACGTACTCTGTCTCTGTGCAGCACTCCAGATTCGCTACGTACCGACTCAGAACTGTCTAGATCTTGTACACCAACCTGGTAGGTTGTAGGCTTAGGCATATCAACATTGTTAATGTTTAACAGGGCCATGTTAACCTCCATTCGTACGTAGATCTCTGCGTTTTTGAGATTTATAGATGTACTCGTCTAGTTGCTCATTACCCACAAATACTTTAATCACTGTAGGTTGATCTTGGGCCCCCTTAGAGTTGTTAATGGCAGAAACTATTTCAGAGATAAAATTGCGCATCTGAGGACTGTTGTCCAGAGGAATTACAGCCTCATCTCTGCCAGCCTCGCCAAGAATACTCATTGTAGGTCCAGTAACTACACCACCAGATGCAAGAGCAGGAACTTCTATTCTAGGAATCTCCAATTTCGGTATTTGGGGCGCCTCTACGCTCATTCGCCAGGAAATCGGATTTATACCTATAAAGTCTAAAATTTCATTTATGCCTTCCAGAATACCGTTAACGAAATCGGCAATTAGTCTCCACACAAATCGAATAGCCACGTTAATAACACCCGTAATAGCATTAACTACGGCTTCTACCGCTCCGGAGATAGTATTAAGCACCCCTATAAATATGCTTAAAAAACCATGGCCTATTTTCTTAAAATCACCTTCGAGTATTCCCTGAATAATTTCTACTGTACCACGAATGATATCCGCGATACCTGCAAAGAAGTCCTTTAAGCCATCACCAACCCAGGAAAGTGCCCTTCCTAACTCATCTATAGTGTCCATAAAAACTTCGGCAATATAATCCACAAGAGGTTGCAGAGAGTACAAAACATCGTTAATCAGATCGATAAGGGGCGCAAGAGCATCTCCTATCGAGCCTATTACGTCCAAAACGTCGGGAAGAAGCTCCTCAGTTACTAGGCTAATAATGTCCTCAAGAAGATCAATAATAGGTTTAAGCAGATCCCCAAAATCTTGTAACGTTTCTTTTATAGAAGCTCTAAAGTCCTCAGAGGTGGCCGTCAATAGCACGAAGGCTGCCACAACCAGACCTATTGGACTAGTAAGTGCGCTAAATCCAGTTTTAAGCAGTCCTAAACCCTTAGTGAGCGAACCACTTTCCCCAAACAGAGAAACCCCTTTCAAACCGGACAAATTTAGCAAACCTAAGCCCTTACCAACCTTAGCAAGCAGATTGACTAGAGGGCTCAGTACGGTACTCAGCAACTTATGGCCGGCATAGAGCCCTAAAATCAGCTCCAAATAACCGGCAATCTTCTTTTTGTTTTTAGACAGAGTGTCTGCAAAATGTTGCAGTTTGGGCCCAAGTTCTTCGAAGAACTTGGCTCCGGCCTCGTCTGTAACGATCTCCTCGAATTTATCCTTGATATCGTCCAGAACCTGAGTAACAATGTCTCCAAAGCTCTTCCACACTGCCTCAAATGCCTTAGTGTTCTGAGTCCAATTTGCAAAGAAAGACTCAATAGTTTTTGTGTACTGGGGGAACTTCTCTTGCAAATTAGCTTTTAGGATCTCCTGAGACCATCCCAGGATACCCTCGTTCATGTTGTAATCAAAACCCCAGAAAGACAGAATGGCTTCTCTAACTTCCTGAGCTCTCATCTTGATCTTGGTTAAATCGGTATCCATACCAGCGATAGCTTCAGCTAATTTTGGATCGAGAAGCTCTGAACTGCCTAAGCCACCACCTCCCGAAGAGCTCGACGGCTGAGAGAGAACATTTAACTCATCAAATGGAGCGAGCATGCCCTTTACAGACTTAGCAGCATCATCTGCTGCACTACCCAGTCCGCTTACCTGATCAGTTGCCCCAGAGAGATCTACATTTGTAGAGAAGTCTGTAACAACTCCAGTCAAACTTCCAATAAAGGAAATCACAGATCTTAGAGCCATTACAAAACCATTTATATATTGCAGAGCTTTCTGCAAAGGAGCGAGGAAGAAGTTACCAATAGCTCTACCAAGAGCTATTGTTTGCTCTTTGAAGATACGCAGCTGGTTTGCAGGAGCTTCGATCGTTCTAGCAAAGTCACTGTTAGCGTTAGCAGCCTGCTCCATCATTACGATGTATCGAAGGGCCTGTCTGTCAGCTTCAGACATGGCGTCTACATCATCGTAAATTCCGAGCTCCATCGCTTTGGTTTGCAAAGTAACTGCGCGTATGTCCATACCGAACTTTCGTACAGCCTTGGTCATACCCTGCATACCAGAGGACAAACTGTTGAATACCACATCAAAGTCGTAGTTGAATAATGAGGCGATATCCACAGTAGCCTTGGTCAACCCCAGAGATAGCTTAGAAGCTGCCTCAGTAGGCATATTGATTGCATCGGATAACTGGTAGAAGTTACCAGCATACCTAATGAGAGAGTTAGCATCGAGGCCATACATCTCGCTCATCGTATCTACAAATTTTTGACCCTCTTCGACAGAGTCTCCCATAGCAACCTTGAACAGGTTCATATTCTCTACAAAATTCATTGAAGAGGTTGCCATGTTACCGAGCCACTCACCAACACCCAGGCCAGTCAGCTTGTAGAAAGCTGTAGAGAGTAGACGAGTAAGACCACGCATCGTTCTCGATGCCTTATTATAGGAATGTGTACGATTGGTTAGATTAGATAACTTAGAAGCCACAAGAGCAAGAACACTGCTAAAGGTACCACCTGCCTTAGCACTCTTCTTGTTCTCATTCGTAAAGTCATTGACGTCGTTCCCAGAATCCTTGGCCTGCTTACCAACTCTGCGAATACCGCTCCATACAGAGCTGAGAGACTTCCTCAACCCTGTAAAGGTTGCCGAAGCAGTGGACTTCCAAGATTTAAGCACCGAAGCTGTAGCAGGAAAGCGCTCCGTAATGAACCCAGTCAACCTACCCCATGCTGCAGTAACTCTCTGAGCAGCATCGGAGGCAGAGGCCTTCATGGACTCTCCCATGGATCTGAAATTAGTGGGTACATCAGCTAATTGTGACTTCAGCTTTCTAAAAGCTACAGTCATAGAAGAACCGGTCTGATCAACCAAGCTTCGAGAGACCTGATTCCACTTAACAGCTTCAGTTCGAACACCTTCAAATCCGGCCTTGGCGCTATCTGTGGAAGTCTTTAGGGTTTTATTTGCTGCAACGGCTCTTACTACCTGACGAGTATGCTCCTGAATAGCTGCAGAGGATTGGCGTACTGCAGCAGCTGTCTTAGGAGCATAGGTTGCCATCACCTTAGCAGTGTTAGTCCACGATGCCATAGCCTTAGAGGCCTTAGCCAGAACACCCAAGTACACTTGCATACTTTTGGGATCGATATTAGCTGCGTTGCCTACAACAGCACCCAGCTTATCTACCAACTGAGTAATCTTCTCAATCTCAGCTGTGTTCTTAGCCATAGCCTTGGAGCCAGTCTGATTCAGCTTGTTAACCTGATTGCTTAAGCTCTTGGCATTGTTGGTTGCAATTTTGATTCTGGTTGCGAACTTCTGAGTGACTTCAGCAGTAGTATCGACGGCACCTGCCATAGTAGCTTTTTTGAAAGCACTCTCCAGTCTAGCCATGCTCTTGATAGCATCAGCTGTAGCATTACGAAGACCTCGAGCATCACCATCGAACTTATACTCAATTTTCCGAGTATTGTCAGCCATTCAGATATTCACCACCTTGTAGTCTAGAATTGAACATAGCATCCAGCTCGTCAAAGGACTGGATATCGTCCACATGTTGCTGAGTATGGGCAGCCTTATATTGCTGCTTTCGAATACCTTGGATAACTTGTATAGGGCTTTTAGCCCTTTTGCCACCATTAGTGTAATATGCAGCCCAATAGCCTATCTGGACAGCCAAACACTGAGAGTCTACCTGCCTATCCTGGTAGCCCTTAAACACTGCCAACACCATGTCCAAGCTCATATCCAAGACCTCGTAGGGCTTCAAACCTACTTGAGCTCCCTGTTGGAACAGATCTAACCAAGTAGGCTGTGTCAGTTTTTTGCTTCAGTCTCCGCAGCCTCAGCAGCATCCAAATCTGTACCCATAATCGCTCCAATCAACTCTTTCAGCTGGTTCATCAGATCGGACAGATTATAGGTGTCCAGATAGGAATTCAGAAAGTTAGCCTGAGTAATAAACTGAGCCTGATCAGGATTGGCAACCTTAAAAGCTGCATAGAGAATACCAATCTGCTCCTCCAGGGTCATGTCACCCATCCGCTCAAATACCTTAGTATAAGCCTGATGGTTGTTCATTCCCTGCACCACGTAGGCAACACGCAGAGAGGTTGCCAGGGGAAATTCCTGCTGATTAATCATAATAGTCATAGTTAAAATCCTCCTTATAAATAAGGGAGAGCTCGAGGCTCTCCCTCGTTAAATTACGCCTGCGGGATAGTCAGAGTAGTAGCACCAGAACCTGCAATTTCAGACGACAAAGAAATCTTGTCATCCGGGGCAGCACTGATGTTGAAGTTGGTTACATAACCAGTACCCTCAAAGTACGTGGTGTCGTCCAGGAACATGCTGACAGTGATAGCATCGCCAGACTCGAAAGCGTCGTACAGCGTTTTCTGGGTGCTATCCTTAGCCAGGGCAACAGTGCCATCCATGGACAGAGACCAGTCCTTGATGGCAGGAACCTTCTCCTTGAAGGCAGCGCCAAACTGAAGAATTTCAATGATATCCTTCTCCAGGGTCAGATCGCAGCCAGAGATGTAAGCGATGGTCTTCTTATTCGTGGACTCACCGATCTGCACCTTAGCTGTAAGACCAGTAAAGGGCTTTTCAGCCATTTAAATCACTCCTTTATATTAGTTCTAAAAGTTACTTGGAACTCGTGAAGACCTAAGTCTCCCTTGCCCAGATACATCGGTTGACCCACCACTAAACACATTAGGAGGGTTTCGTCGTGGTACCTGTGTAGGGTATCAACGACCGTTTTCATTTGGGCTTGAGCCTCTGGATAGGAGCGATTGCGCACTACAATCTTTACAACAGGCTCAAACATTGTATTGTCATCGAAGTACTCAGTGTTAGCGTTTCCGCTATACTCGATTACTGCAATAGCATCCTCTCTCTGACTAGGAAGCTCTCCCACAAATGTGGGGAGGTTGCCCGGAAGAAGAGACTGCACATACTCTGCTATCACCTGTTACCACCTCCTAAAAGCTGCTGATTCTTCTGAATAATCTTCTGAATGATAATCTTTGCATACTTACCCAGAGGTTGACTAATGTAATGAGCTTGCCTAGGAGAGTCATGGTGGTACTCCTCGTTCTCATGCTGAATACCTGCGTAGTTGAATTTACGGTAGGGATCCCATGCAGATGCCCCTGCTACAATACCAAATTTATCTTTGGATCTTGTAGGTCTGCAGTAGATAGATCTCTGCAGTTTACCACCAACTCCTTGATACTCCTCACGATTAGACCCGGTAGAAGGCACAAATTTCATACCGGAGTGAGGAACTATAGCAATCATTTCAGCATACGCTTTTTTAGATTCCTCCTCAACGATATCTCCGAACAGCTCACTGTCGTAGTACTTAAGTGCCTTCTCCAGGTCCTTTCTGGACTTCTGAACAGCCTTCAGCGCGGTTGCTGAAGAGCTGCCTTTCCGAGGATTGCCCCTATACATAAAGCTCAAACCCCTCACATTTACCCTGCTCGTTAGTGTACTCCTCCAAAGCCACTACAGGGTTACCATCCAACAGATCATCCGCTCGAATCTGATAGTCCACATCAATGTAGTACCTACTGGAGCTCTTAATTAGACGTCCGTTGGTAGTAAGAATGTCTTTCACATATCTCTCGCGTCTGCACACTACTGTCTGAGGAGAGGTGTATGATACCTCTCCATATTTATCTAACACAGCTCTACCAACTGAGTCACGAACTACTTGCTGTAGAGTACATGTCTGCTTGAGATACTTGGTCATCCGGCTCATGTGATTCTGTAACCTCCTCTCAGGAAAGGAGTTAGAAGCCTCTGAGCCTTGACAGAAGTGATGCCAGCTTGAGTGCAAGCATCAACTGCGGCTGCTACAGCGGAGCTTCCACCAGCTCCGAGAGTCTCGGAGAGGTTGCCAATGGAATAGCTCTGGATGCCCCAAGCACGCATCTTAGCATAATTCTGATCCTCCTCAACCTCGGAAGAGTCACTAGAGGCAAGAGCATTCTCCACCTGTGCAGCCACGACGGCAGGAGGAACCGTCGTATCAGGATACCGCGGAAATGCAGTAGTCTGATCTTTGTAGGACTTATGGCCAGGAAAAGGCAGCAACTCGATAGCTTCGAACGAAGTACGCAGCAGAACAGCCTTATCTTCATCGCTCAAGACATCCCACCTAATACAAGCATCGTCGGTAGACATGTAATGCTCTTTAACATACTCATTCGCCTCTTCTACAGTTACATAACCTATCTGGGCCACGACTTAGTCCTCCTTTGGCTTGGTAGTACGGCTAGGCTTGGGAGAGGCAACCTCCATAAGCAGGTGCCCATTCACGGCTCTCTGAGCCATCAGCTCCTCTATAGAACACGGAATCGAACCTTGAGGAGCTGCACTCAGGTAGTTACCCACAGGAGTAATAGTGTATTCTACTCCTGCGTTGGGCGTCTGCACACCCTGAAAGCCTACCTCTCGATAGCCTTTATCACCTTTGATGTACAGCTTATTGCCAGCGAGATACAACATAGTATCTCACCGCCTTAGCCGTTGGAGATGATCCGAGCCATCGGAATAGTACGGGCATCTACACCGCACAGAGACCACTGAGCAGCAGTTCCCAGCTGGGCATCAGTGGGGCTGATCACAGCAGTGCTAGAAGAGGTAGGCAGAGTGTAGGTGAAGCCATTGGGATGGATGGTCTCACGGAGACGAGTCACGATGTAGTCGTAGCCACCATTGGTCAGACGCTCACGACCATGCTCCACAGCATTCTTCACAGGAGCCTTCGCCATCTGCAGAGCACCAGTGCCCATCAGATAGGTAGTGTACTCAGTGAGACCAGAAGTGGAATTAGTGCTGACAGGGCAGCCATCGTCTACAATGACAGTCTGGCCATTCAGATCGGCAATAGCCAGCCGGCGCTCAATACCCTGAGCATCGGTGTACTTACGGAAGTTCAGCAGCTGGAGACCAGCCAGATTGGTTGCAACCTTGGAGTGCATCCAAGCCATAGCGAAAATGCCGCTGTTGTCACCCACGGCCTTCTGCATAGCCTCGCCCACAGTGGTAGCGCCCACACGGTTCGCTTCCGTAGCCGGCGTGGAAGCCTTCTGCACAGCGATGTTGGTAGTGTGCAGCTGCCACTGATCCCAGTTATCGGTATTGTCATCAGCAATGGAGAAGATACCCTTCAGGATACCGAGCATACGAGCCTGGCGCTTCTTCTGCCAGTACTTGTCGATCTGGGATACGATGTTCTGCATCGGATCTGCACCGGAGTTAAAGTCATACACGAAGTCCTGGGCCTTCCAGGCATGTGCACGACCGTAGACGACACCAGACTGATAGCCACCGCTGGTAGCAGTCAGGGTAATGTTAGCATTACCATCGTAGTTGTCATCGTCACCACCCAGAACATTGTAGAACGGAATGGTATACAGGTTGGAGCCATTGGAGATCATGTTGGCGATCTCACTGTTCTGCTGAACTGCACCAGAGGTGATCATAGCAGTCAGGGTAGGATCCTGAGCAGCCTGCCACCGCATAAGAAACAGCTCATCATCAAACGGAAAATCCAGATATTTGCCGGGCATGTGTTTATTCCACCTTTCTAAAAATAAATTTGTTAAGACAACCAACCCTTAAACACTTCAGGATTAGCAGCCTTGAACTTCATCTGATCCTCATAAGAGAGTTTCAGAAATTCATCACGACTGGACACAGTTGAGAACCCAGAATCCTCACCACCCTGTTTACCTGTACCACTCGGAGTATTTTGCGTCTGAGTAACGAACAGATTTTTGCGGTTAGTAACCAGGTCATCGATAACTTCATCCAGACCAGTGAAGTTGCCAGTGTCATCTTGCTGAATTTTGGACTTGTCAATCAGACCAGCAGCCCAAATTAGATCAGCATCGATAGCACCTGCGGCTCGCAGCTTATCCAGCGCTGCGTACTGAAGTTTGACATCCCTGACAGCGTCACCCTGCTCCTTCAACCACTGAGCTTTCAAAGCTTCTACATCCAGCTGTTCTGTAGCTTTCTGTTTCTCATCTTCATCAGGCTCGTGATTTGAAGAATTGCTGCTCTGAGACTGCGAAATCCCAGAAAGCTGATCTCTCAACTCATTACGCTGATTAATGACCTTGTTCAGACGAGAGCGGGGCACCTGGTCGTAATCAAAATCATCTCCCAGCGCATCAGTTACCTGAGTGAACAGCTCAGGAGTCAATGCTTTACGCAAAGAATCGTACAGTGACATAATTCCTCCTACCGTTTAACGCCCGTCGGCTTAATATGAGCAACGCTTACGCGTTATTCACCATCTTTTTTATTGCTATCCGATTTGAAGTTATTCAACCCTGTTTGGGATCCCTTTTTCTGGGAATTTACACCCGTGCCATCTTGAGGACCTGCATGATTAGGATCGTTTTCCTTCTGCTGAACCATAGCCATTTTAGCTTCTGTCTCTTTAGCAATAGATTCAATCCACTCCTGAGCTTCTTCATTAGATCTGCCAAAGTACTCCATGATAGCTTTCTCGAGGGGCATCATCTTAGTTTCACCGGTAGCGAGTTTACAGATCTCAACATTTTCACGAGGATCATCAGGAAGACCATCAGCCCAGAATACAGAAATCCTACTATAGTCAAGAGGTTCTTCAGAAGTAAGACTCAAACTATCAAACAGCTGACGAACAGGTCTGGTCATAGAATTGGCAATACGACGTGCCTTTGCCAAAGGATTGACCATCTTAAATCTCATTGCAGTGCCACTAATAGCCTGGCTACTACCATCCTGACCACCAAGTATTGCAGCACCCATCTCACTTAAAATATACAGCTGGTTAATAAGAAATTCTAGCTGCTTAAAAGCGCTAGTGAGTTGCCCATCCCAAGTCATATACTTAGGCTGCTCCTCACCAGGAGATACAGCGAAGAATTTACCGTGGTTCAAATGGTATTCTCCTGTATCAGGATCTACAGAAAGCATCGAAGTAGGCCCTGTAATATTAGGATCTGCGTGCTTATCCAGAATACCCGAAATCTGACTTACACGAGTCATAATTTCCGCAAGCAAACTATCCAAAGGCATATAATCATCGTAGCCATATACGCTATTAGTAGTTGCAAAAGCTCTGATATGCATAACAGCACATTTATTCAAACCAGTAGGCACTCTGGAAGAATTTATCTGCTTAAGAATTGTCTGACCGTTAGTATCCATTTTGAATACACGCTCTTCATAGCTACCCACCTTACTAGGATCGGTATAGTGAATCTGAGCATGCAGATACCAATCAGGATGATCTATATCCTTCGACTTATTTTCTCTCCAGCAAAGACAATGAGCCTCAATACTATTTGTGCCATCTTGACGAACTACAGGATACCATTGTGTAGGATCCCAGCACGTAAAATTATAAAGACCATCCCAGTCTTTATAAATTCTCCACACAGCGTCACCGTAGCGGCTAATATCAATTACGGTAGAGTACAACTTCGCATCAAAATCGGAAGTATCCCTAATGTTGCGAAGCGCGGCGTTCTCCTCGGGGGTTGCCCCAGAGATAGTAGGATACTCGCCGCAGACAAGGTCTGCCATTTTTAGGGACATCAGGCGTTGATAATTCAAAAGGACCGGGAAGGAAATTACATCGTCAAAATTCCCTATCACCCGCGAAATGCGTTCGGCACACCGCAAATATACACTTATGCCCCTATTACACCCATGGCTATCGTGTGTTCTAAATACAGGATCATCGAAGTGATCCCCATCGAACAACATAGCATTTTGCATATAGCGTACAATTCGAGGCATTTCACGCTCAGGAGGAAAAGTCTTCCCGGGCTGAAGCCAATCAAAATTGAAAAGCAATTTATTTTCCTCCTTACACTCGATATACACCGGACATGCCGCACAGATTGTCTGTATAGAGTACGTATCTATCGGTATCACATGCGTGATCGTGTTCTTTCAACGGTCTATCCTTGCCCTGGCGCTGAGCTGCTTCATCCCATACATACGATGCGTATTCTTGCTCAGTATTTTTACAAGAACGATCCATCAAGTACTTTCCGGTATTCAGGAGAGTTGCGACATAACGAATACCGTTAACTACATCATTGTTAGCATTAAGTACTTTATAGCCTCTCTGCATCAGCTCGGCCTTCCACGATGCAGCAGAGGGGTCTACATACACACCCCAGGGAACAATACCATCGAGCCATTTCACAAACTCATCAGAAAACTCCCTATCGGTCTTTTGAACTTTTTTCTTTTGAGCATCGTAATAATACTCTTTAACTTTCAGGATAGTTCCATCAGGAAATTTAGCGTAGAGGCCCCAGGACATTACGGTGGATGTACCGTAGTCACATCCTACCAGCCATTTAATAGCCTGAGGATGTACACCAGCAGTTAGAATAAAATTACTCGTATCTATCATATGCTTGTTAGGATCAAACATATCGTAAATACGCCCCTGCGCGGCCACCCAGTTGCCAAGAATCATGCGCTCGTACCAGACGCCCGTATACATCTGCTTCAGAGAAGTAACGTAATCAGGGTCCAGCGAGAGGTTATCTTCCATTAAAAACTTCCAGACCTTTTTATCCTTAATCTGGTCATTAGTAATGTAGTCTGTGTAGAACCAGTGATAAGGACTATCCGGGTTACAGTTACAAAAACACTGTGCACCCTTAATAGACATACGTGCCATCAACTGATTAAAGACACTCTGCGGATAAAGGTTAACCTCATCACACAAAGAACCTGCGAAGGTTGCACCTCGAATCTTAGACTCCGCGTCCTCGTTACTTGCGCCAAAACAATAGATCCGGCGCCCGAAAATTTGAAGTTCCCCCTGCTGGCGGTTTATCCATTTATAATTTTTAGGCCCTACGATGTCGAACAAATCATTCAACACATTACGTTGAAGAGTTGCAGTGGTTCTGCCAAGCATGGCGAGGTCTCCCTGAGGTCCCGTAGCAAGATAATCCAACCAGCGCACAGAACAAGAAATGGTCTTGGAAGAACGAACCGAGCCATGAAGAATGTTCAAACGTGCAGTGGAATTTTGTAGGAAGTCCATTGCCTTAGGGCTAAAGGGAGACCACTCGATCATTACGCTTCCTCCGAGTCGCCACGCGCGTCAGGATTATTTGCCCTGGAACCATGAAGAACATTTGCAAGTGCAGTTAGACCGGAAAGACCGTCATCCTTCGGACCATTCAACAGCTGGTTGATGTCCGCAATTGCTGCTACACCTTTACGCACACCCTCGCTGGCTCCAACATAAAGATCCACTACAGACTTAGACGCCCGGCGTTCGAACTGAACGCTATCAGGATCGTCGTCGTTCATAGAGTCACGGAGACGCGCACCAACAGCTTTCATGGTCAGTGCATTATCCATAACAGTCTCCGCAAGAATATCTGCCTCACGCATATGGATCTGCCGAATCAGAGAATCCTCAGCGCCCAAAGCACTGTGGAACAAAGCGTGTCTCTGAAGGTCTTCCACAGGAACTCCAAACTCCTCGGAAATCTGCTCGAGAGTCAGACCACCCTGTTCTTTATTTTTAGCAGCACGAAAAAGTGCCCGTTCAATTTTTTCACGATGTGCGTGATCACACACAGTACATTTCTTCATGTGCACTTTCTCCTTTCAATCAGTTTATAGAATTGGGGGCTTGCCCTTTTCTTACTTTTATTATATAATAAAGGAGAGCATATGGCAAGCGAACTAATAGAAAAAATTAAAGTTTTTTATTTTTTGACCCGAGGTTAGTAAATTTGCGGTTCGCAAATTTTCGGAATGTTGCCCCAGGCGCCGTGATAGGGGTTTGGGGTGGAGTTTTAGAATGGGGGCTGGGGAATGGATTCCGGGAAATATATAGATATGGCCGTGCAAAATCCTCATGGAGTAGAAATGATCCGTTTAATTTTTTTACCGCGCAACTTTAAGATTTTCCTGGGCGAAATAGAACGCTTTATGCCTTTAGCAAAGTCTAAAGGTCTTGTGCCCTCAGGAAGATGCGAGGATTATGCTCTTAAAGTTTTATATGAAATGATCTGGGCTTTCGGGGTTCTTAGACTGCCCCTGAGTAATAAAAGCTACTGGAAGAAGCACACGCTGTCCTCTACTAGAAGCCCTTGGGGAGAGGTCCCTATGGAAATTTATATTGTTGATCATTTTCTGGATGATGTTATTAGGCCCCAGTGTCCTTGGTGAGTGTGTGCGCGTGCGTGCCTGAGAGGGAGCGCATGAGCGGAGCGAAGGAAAAAGGGGCCTAATTTTTTTTTTACTGATCGTGTTTCCCTCACCCCTAATTTTTTGAGTTTGTATGAGGCGGTCCCCCCTGTGTCGTCGTGGAAAGTGTTACATAGTAACACTCTAAACAATGAAACAAAAAACTGTCATAAAATAAACCATCAAACTGTACACAACGACTCAGTATATTCAATAAAAAATAATATTATTTTTTAGATAATT
>QXGG01213295.1_pt1 | contig 17484 bp, 17 predicted proteins | sample 1982491 | NCBI WGS metagenome assembly QXGG01 (sample SAMN09924614, study PRJNA488089) | Wastewater metagenome, whole genome shotgun sequencing project. | isolation source: South African research farm wastewater | place: South Africa: Irene, Agricultural Research Council, Animal Production... | reverse complement strand
GAGAAGCCGACGTCGTACAGGGCTGCGGCCGACGCGAAGGAGGCGATATGGCCACCGACGTTGGTGTTCTTGTTCGCGCGCACCACCATCGCCATCGCGTTCCAGCGGATGTACGAGTGGAGCTTGATCTCCATGTCCGGATCGCCCGGATACGGCGGCTGCTGCTCGGCGGGAATGGTGTTGATGTATTCGGTCGTGGCCGAGTAGGGGATGTTCACCCCCTCCTGGCGCGCGGTCGCGATCAGCGTCTCGATCAGGTAATGGGCGCGGGCGGGGCCTTCGTGTTCGACGACGGCCGCGAGCGACTCCAGCCATTCCTTCGTTTCCTGCGGGTCCGTGTCGGTGTGCGGGAGAAGGTTGCTGTTTCCGGTCATGGTTTGTCTCCTCATGACTTTCAGTTGGCGATCCCTGCCCTCAAGGGCAGAACGGTTTTTGTTGCGAGCGAGACCATGCCGATTGCCGGACGGCCATCGTTTCGAACTATAAAACGTGTTTTCGCATTACGCAATATGTTTTGCCCAGCCTGAGTACCAGGGTCTCCACGCCGAAGGCTCAGGGGGGCGCGGCAGGCGGGCTTGCGCCTGCGCGCGCAAAGACGACCTCGCCATTGCGGATCTCGCCCAGATGGATCTGCTGCGCTGATCTCAAGGTCTCGTGGTTGTCGGTGGAGAAGGGGCGGTGGTAGGTCATCACCACACCGTCGACGCTCGCTTCGAGCTTCTCGAGGGCTTCGCGGATGCGGGCGCCGTCCACGCTGCCAGCCTGCCGGATCGCGGCCGCCAGCAGCCGCATCGAGTCGTAACCTTGCGCTGCGGCGGGCGGAACGGGGATGCGGGCGCTGCCGGTCGCCTCGGTCCAGGCCTGCAGGAACGCAGCCTGCCTGGGTGTGCGCGGTACCGGGATGAAGGTTTGCGGCATGCGCGCGCCCTCGGCGTTGCGCCCGGCGATCTCGATGAAGTTGGACATCGCGAGCGTCCAGCTGCCGATCAGCGGTACCCGCCAGCCCAGGCGCGCCATGCCGTTGGCGATGTGCGCGAGTTCCGGACCGATGCCGTAGGTCAGCACCGCCTGGGCGCCGGCCTCGCGCGCCCGTTCGAGTGGCGCGCGCATGTCGGTCTGGCGCAGCTGGAAACGTTCGATCGCGACCGGTTCGATGCCGCGCAGGCGCAAGGCCGCGACCAGGTCGGCGCTGCCCAGAACGCCGTAATTGGTGGCGTCGTGCAGGATGGCCAGGCGGGTGAGGCCGCGCTGCCCGACCGCCTCCTCGACGATGACCTCGGCCTGCAGGGTGTCGTTGGCCGAGACGCGAAAGACGTAGTTCTCCGCGAACTCGGGCGGCTGGAACTGACGGGTGATCAGGGTGCCGGTCGCGACCGAGGTGATCACCGGAATGCGGGCGGTCTGGTAGTGGCGCTGGCTGGCCAGGGCGACGCCGGTGTTGACGACGCCCAGCCCCGCCACCACTCGCTCGCGATGCACGAAGTCGCGCACGATCTGCGCGCCGAGCTCGTTGCTCGCTTCGTCGTCACGCTCGATCAGTTCGACACGGCGCCCGAGCAGGCCACCGCCCGCGTTGATCTCGGCGGCGGCAATCCGGATTCCGGCCCGCATCGACAGCCCCATCGGCGACGACGGTCCGGAGAACGGGCCGGAGACCCCGATCCTGATCGGTGCGCGCTCACCGAAGCCGTTTGGTGTGTGCATGGCTGGCGCTGCGGGCGCCTGCGCTGACGCCGGCAACGCCAGCATCAGCGACACCCAGAGCGGCAGCGCAAGAAGGACGCGCCAAGACAGCGCGACGAGCGAATTCATGGCTGCACTCTATGGAGCGGGCCCCGCACCAAGTATTGGCGAAAACCCCGACAGATCGCCTGGTGCAACGCGTCAATTGAAATGACAAATCAATGAGATGGGTTAGGGTTAGACCCGATGACGGGTGCTGGGGGGATGGTCAAGAATCGAACACTTTTCCTCGTGCCGTGGCTCTCCTCATGCAACCGTCCACCGCCGTTCGGGCGCCGTCGCCACGCTGGTACTGGGTCGTGCCCTACGCAGCGGTGGTGATCTTTGCGCTGACGATGCTTGCGCTGGTCTGGCTGTTGCAGGAGCGCGAGGCCAGTGTCGAGCGCGATGCGCTGGCGCGCGATCTGCAATGGACCGAACAGTCGATGCGGCGCGCCATGCTCGGTACAGAAGAGTTTCTGATGCAGATGGCGCGCGATCTGGCTGCCGGCACGCTCGACTACGACGGTTTCCAGGTGCGTGCCAACGAGCACCTCGCGGCGAACGCGGCCCTGATCAGCATCGCCTGGGTGGGGCGGGATCAGGTCATCCGGTGGGCGGCGCCCTTCGACACCCAGGACTGGCTGGCGGGCGAGGCGCTGCTCGACGCTCAGGTGCAGGCTTTTCAGCACAGCGCGCTGTCTTCGCGGCTCACCTACGGCCGACCCTATGCAGGCCCGCGCGCGCTTGCCGTGTTCGAGGTGATGGCACCGGTGCAGCGCCGTGGCGAGTTTCTCGGCGTGATGCTTGCCGCCTACTCGGTCGAGCGCATGGTGAGCCGGCTCGCGCCGGACTGGTTCGCAGAAAAATACCGCCTCGCCGTCCTTGATCCCGCCGGCAAGGTGCTCGCTCTCAGCTCTGCCCTGCCGGCGGGCAACACGACCCTGTCGCAGAGGCTGGTGCTGGAGCCGCCCGGCAATGGCATGACGCTTCAGGCCATGGCGCTGCAGCCCGGCGGACGCGTGGCCAGGGCGCTGCCGATGATCGTGATCCTGGGCCTGTCGCTGCTGGTGATGTGGAGCCTGTGGATGCTCCGGCGCCATGTGCTGCGCCGCGTTCAGGTCGAGAAAGAGCGCGACCGCCTGTTCAATCTGTCGCTCGACATCCTGTGCGTGGTCGGTCTTGATGGCCGCTTCCGGCGCTGCAACCCCGCCTTCGAGCGCGTCCTCGGGCACGATCCCGGCGCGCTTGCCGGGCGCCCGCTGATCGATCTGGTGCACCCCGAGGATGCCGCGGGCACGCTCGACATGGTGCGCCGCCTCGCCGCGGGCGAGCCGGTGAATTTCGAGAATCGCTGCCGCTGTGTGGATGGCCGCTACAAATGGCTGATGTGGAGCATCAATCCGGTGCGCGAGGAAGGGCTCGTGTATGCGGTGGCGCACGACATCAGCGGGCGCAAGGCGACCGAGGACGCCCTGCGCGCCGAATCCGCCTTCCGCAAGGCGATGGAAGACTCGGTGATCACCGGCCTGCGCGCGATCGACCTGTCCGGGCGCATGATCTATGTGAACACCGCGTTCTGCCGCATGATCGGCTTCGACGAAGACGAACTGCTCGGCGCCGGCCCGCCGTTTCCCTACTGGCCGCCCGAGCAGCGTGCGGTGTGCGAGCGCAACCTGGCGATGACGCTCGCCGGGCAGGCGCCGCGCGGCGGCTTCGAGATGCGCATCCAGCGCAAGAACGGCGAGCGCTTCGACGCGCGCTTCTACCTTTCGCCGCTGATCGACCTCACCGGCCGCCAGACCGGCTGGATGGCCTCGATCACCGACATCACCGAACCCAAGCGCGTGCGCGCGGCGCTCGAATCGGCGCACGAGCGCTTCGAGGCGGTGCTCGACGGCCTGGATGCGGCGGTGTTCGTCGCCGATGCGCGCACCGACGAGATCCTCTTCGCCAACCTCGCCTTCAAGCGCATCCACGGTTTCGATGCGGTCGGGCGCACGGTGCGCGGGGTGGCGGTGCCGCAGCCCGAGCGCGGCGACTACCGCATCGACCCGCGCAATCTGTCGCCGGCCGACGTCCCGCGAGAACTCTTCGACGGCGAGCTGCAGCACCCCCTGTCCGGACGCTGGTACCACGTGCGCGAGCAGGCCACGCGCTGGGTCGATGGGCGGGTGGTGCGCATGGGCATCGCCACCGACATCACCGACCGCAAGCAGACTGCCGAGGTGGCCCGCCAGCAGGAAGACCGCCTGCAGCGCACCGCGCGCCTGATCACCATGGGCGAGATGGCGTCCACCCTGGCGCACGAGCTCAACCAGCCGCTCTCGGCGATCGCCAATTACTGTGCCGGTTCGGTCACCCGGCTGCAGGCGGGCAACGCGAAGATCGACGAGGTGCTCGCCGCGATGCAGAAGGCGAGCCTCCAGGCCGAGCGCGCGGGCAAGATCATCCGCCGCGTGCGCGAGTTCGTGAAGAAGAGCGAGCCGCGGCGCAGCGCGGTGCAGATCTCCGAGGTGCTCGACGATGCGATCGGCTTTGCCGACATCGACGCGCGCCGCACCAGCACACGCATCCACACCGAGCTCGAACCCGGGCTGCCGCCGGTCTTTGCCGATCGCATCATGATCGAGCAGGTGCTGCTGAACCTGATCCGCAATGGGCTCGACGCAATGAGCGACGCGCTGCCCGCGCAGCGCGTACTCACCGTGCGCGTGCGCCGCTTCGGGGAGGGCGCGGTGGAGGTGGCGGTGATCGACCGCGGCCACGGCATCAGCGAGGAGGGCCGGCGCCAGTTGTTCACGCCCTTCTACACCACCAAGGCCGAGGGCATGGGCATGGGCCTGAACATCTGCCGCTCGATCGTGGAGTTCCACAACGGGCGATTGATTGTCGACGCGAACCCCGAAGGCGGTACCATATTCTCGTTTACCCTGCCGACGGAGAAAGCCAGTGAGCGGACTGCCCGCAGTACCTGATCAGATCGTTCACATCGTCGACGACGACGACGCCCTGCGCGACTCGCTTGCCTGGATGCTTGAAGCCAACGGCTATGCGGTTGCCGCCCATGACTCCGGGGACGCCTTCCTGGCGGCCTTCAGGCCCGACATGAGCGGTTGCATCGTGCTTGACGTGCGCATGCCCGGGATGAGCGGGCTTGAGCTGTTCGAAGAGCTTGGCCGCCGGCGCTGTGGTCTGCCGGTCGTCTTCATCACCGGCCATGGCGATGTGCCGATGGCGGTGTCGGCGCTCAAGAAGGGGGCGGTCGACTTCATCGAGAAGCCGTTTGGCGAGCGCGACATGCTCCGCCTGGTCGAACAGTGTCTGCAGCTCGAGCGCGAGACCCGCGGCAAGCGCCTGCTCGAGGCCGATACCGCGCGCCGCATGCAGCAGCTCACCCAGCGCGAGCGTGAGGTGCTCGACCTCATCATCGTCGGCAAGCTCAACAAGCAGATCGCCGATGTGCTCGGCATCAGCATCAAGACGGTGGAAGTCCACCGCGCCCGGGTGATGGAGAAGATGGGCGCGCATTCGCTGGCAGAACTCGTCCAGCACGTGGTCGCGCTCGAACCTGCCAGCGCCGTGCGCTGACCTGAATGACTGGAATCAACGCCCTCTTCCTGCTCACTGGCCTGCTGCTGTTCATCAGCGTGCTGGCCAGCACCGTCTCGGCCCGGCTCGGCCTGCCGCTGCTGCTGCTCTTTCTCGGGGTCGGCATGCTGGCCGGCGAGGATGGGCCGGGTGGGATCGTGTTCGAGGACTTCTTCATCGCCTCGCTGATCGGCCAGGGCGCGCTGTCGGTGATCCTGCTCGACGGCGGGCTGCGCACAAGGGTCAGCAGCTTCCGGGTCGCTCTCAAGCCGGCGGCGGTGCTGGCGACCTGGGGGGTGGTGGGCACGGCCGGGCTGCTCGGGGTGTTTGCCACCTGGATCCTCGATGTCGACTGGCGGCTCGGCATGCTGCTCGCGGCCATCGTCGGCTCGACCGATGCGGCGGCGGTGTTCGCCTTGCTGCGCAACAGTGGCGTGCGCCTGAACGAGCGTGTGCAGGCGACGCTCGAGATCGAGTCGGGCGCCAACGATCCGATGGCCATCCTGCTGGTGACGGCGCTGGTGGGCATGCTGCTCGAGCCGGCGACGGCCACCCTGGGCGGCTTCGTGTGGATGCTGGTCAGCCAGCTCGGCCTGGGGGCGGTGCTCGGCCTCGCGGGCGGTTGGGTGCTGTCGCGGCTGATGGCGAAGCTGAGTCTGCCCGAAGGTCTTTACGCGCTGCTGATCCTGTCCGGCGGCACGCTGGTGTTCGCGGCCACCAATCTCTTGAACGGCAGTGGTTTTCTGGCGGTGTACCTGGCCGGCGTGGTGGTCGGCAACCGGCGCAGTCATGCCACCGAACATGTGCTGCGGGTGATGGATGGCCTCGCCTGGCTGGCACAGGCGGGCATGTTCGTGGTGCTGGGCATGCTGGTGACGCCCTCGCACCTGTTCGATCATGGCCTTGAAGCCCTGGCCATGGCGGTGTTCCTGATGCTGGTGGCGCGTCCGCTGGCGGTGCTGATCGGCCTGGCGCCCTTTCGCTACAAGCGCAACGAGCTCGCCTATGTGAGCTGGGTGGGCCTGCGCGGTGCGGTGCCCGTGGTGCTGGCGATCGTGCCGGTGGTGATGGGGGTGCCGGATTCGCAGCTGCTGTTCAACGTCGCGTTTGCCGTCGTGCTGCTGTCGCTGTTGGTGCAGGGGGCGACGGTGCCGCTGGCGGCGCGCTGGTTGAAGGTGGAGGTGCCGCCGCGCGACGAGCCGCGTGACAAGCGCGAGGTGTGGGTCGATGAGGAGGTCGCGGTCGATCTGCTCGAATACCGGGTGGCGGCCGGTTCGCGCGCCGAAGGCCGCCACCCGGATGAACTGGCGGCCGATTTTCCGGGCATCGATGTGCGTTGCGTGGCGCTGGTGCGGGGTGGGCATCTGCACCGGCTCACCCTTGAGTCGCGCATGATCCCCGGTGATTCGGTGTGGTTCGTGGCGCCGGACGAGCTTGCCGAAGACCTCGCGCGCGTGTTCGGCGGAACGGGGGGCGAACTCAGCGCCAACGCCAGCTTCTTTGGCGAGTTCGTGGTCGATCCCGAGTGTCTCGCGGGCGACCTCGCCGACGCCTATGGCCTGAGCATCACCGAGCACGAGCGTCGCCAGTCGGTGGGCGAGTTGCTGCTCACCCGGCTTGGTCGTGCCGCGGTCGTGGGCGACCGGGTGCATGTCGGCACTTTCGTGCTGACGGTGCGCGAGATGAGCAACAAGGGCGTGATCAAGGCGGCCGGTCTCAAGTGCCCGCCGCGCGGGTGATGCCGGCGCGCAATGCGGGCGCCGGGATGTCCGGAGACGGGGCAGACTGCGCCATGTCGGGAGGCCGCGTTTGCAGTACACAAGCTCGCTGCCGCCGGGCGCCCCGCCATGCTGTAAAATCACGAGCTTTTTAGGGGCCTTTTTGATGACCGCTCGCATTATCGACGGCAACGCGCTCTCCGCGCGCGTGCGCGGCGAAATCGCTGAGCGCGCCGCAGCATTGACGGCGCGCGGTGTCCAACCCTGTCTGGCGGTCATCCTGATCGGTGGCGATCCGGCCTCGGCCGTGTATGTGCGCAACAAGGTGGCCGGTTGCGAGAAGGCCGGCATCCGTTCGCTGCGCTTTGACTACCCCGAAAGCGCCACCCAGGACGAGGTGATGGCCAAGCTCGCCGAGCTCAACGCCGATCCCGCGGTGCACGGCATCCTGGTGCAGCTGCCACTGCCCGGGCATCTGGACGAGACTGCAGTTCTCGAGGCGATCGCGATCGAGAAGGACGTCGACGGTTTTCACGCCGAGAACGTCGGACGCCTGTCGCAGAACCGCGAGGCCTTCATCCCGTGCACGCCGCACGGCGTCATGAAGATGCTGGAGGCGGCCGGCGTACCGGTGCAGGGCGCCGAGGCGGTGGTGATCGGGCGCTCGAACATCGTCGGCAAGCCGATGGCCGCGCTGCTGACCAATGCCGGGGCCACCGTCACCGTGTGCCATTCGAAGACCCGGGATCTCGCCTTCCACTCCCGCCGCGCCGACATTCTGGTGGCGGCGATCGGCAAGCCGCGCTTTGTCACCGCCGACATGATCAAGCCGGGCGCCACCGTGATCGACGTCGGCATCAACCGCCTGCAGGACGGTCCCGACGCCGGCAAGCTGTGTGGCGACGTCGATTTCGAATCGGCCAAGGACGTCGCTGGTGCGATCACGCCGGTGCCGGGCGGCGTGGGGCCGATGACCATCACCATGCTGCTCGAGAACACCGTGATTTCCGCCGAGCGCGCAGCGCGTGCCTGCGGCAAGTAAGGAGCCGCGAGATGAGCGAAACCCAAGCCGTCGTCGGCATCATCATGGGCTCCAACTCCGACTGGCCCACGATGAAGGCCGCCGCGAAGATGCTGGAAGACTTCGGCGTGCCCTTCGAGGCCAGGGTGGTCTCCGCCCACCGCACGCCCGACCTGATGTTCGAGTACGCCGAGGCTGCGCGTGGCCGTGGGCTCAAGGCGATCATCGCCGGCGCCGGCGGTGCGGCCCACCTGCCGGGCATGGTCGCGGCCAAGACCACGCTGCCGGTGCTGGGTGTGCCGGTGCAGTCGAAGGCGCTGTCGGGGCAGGACTCGCTGCTCTCCATCGTGCAGATGCCCAAGGGCATCCCGGTCGCCACCTTCGCCATCGGCGAGGCGGGGGCGGCCAACGCCGGCTTGTTCGCGGTGGCGCTGCTGGCCGTAGAGGACGCCGCGCTGGCACACAAGCTCGCCGACTTCCGTGCCCGCCAGACCCAGGCGGTGCTCGACATGACCCTGGATTGAGAGTCGCATCATGATCCTCCCGCCTGCCACCCTTGGCATGCTCGGCGGCGGCCAGCTCGGCCGCTTTTTCGTTTCGGCTGCGCACGAGATGGGCTACAAGGTGTGGGTGCTCGACCCCGACGCGCACAGCCCGGCCGGTCTCATCGCTGACCGCCACCTGGTCGCCGCCTATGACGACTACGTCGCGCTCGACACGCTGGGCAGCGAATGCGCCGCGGTGACGACCGAGTTCGAGAACGTCCCCGCAGACACGCTCGACTACCTGACCAAGTTCATCCCGGTGCATCCGGCGGCGAGTGCGGTCGCGGTGTGCCAGAACCGCATCGCCGAGAAGACCTTCCTCGCCGACAATGGCCTGCCGCACGGTCCGTTCGCGGTCATCCGCAGCGAGGACGATGTGCGCGCCGCCGATGCCGGCCTGTTCCCCGCGGTGCTCAAGGTGGCGCGCTTCGGCTACGACGGCAAGGGTCAGGCCCGCGTGGCCGATCGCGACGAGGCGCTCGCCGCCTTCCAGCACTTCAAGGGCGAGCCCTGCGTGCTCGAGAAGATGCTGACGCTGGACTTCGAGCTGTCGGTGGTGCTGGCGCGGGACGAGGCGGGCGAGGTGCGCTGCTTCCCGGCTGGTGAGAACCGCCACCGCAACGGCATCCTCGACGTCACCATCGCGCCGGCACAGGCCGCAGTCAGCTTGCGCGAGGGTGTGCAGATGAGCGCTCAGGCGGTCGCCGAGCGCATCGCCGACAAGCTCGGCTATGTCGGCACGCTGGGCGTCGAGTTCTTCGTCTGCGGCGGCGAACTCTTCGTCAATGAAATGGCGCCCCGCCCGCACAACAGCGGCCATCACACCATCGATGCCTGCGATGTCAGCCAGTACGAGCAGCAGGTGAGGGCGCTGTGCGGTCTGCCGCTGGCCGCGCCGCGCCAGCATTCGGCGGCGGTCATGGTCAATCTGCTGGGTGAGCTGTGGTACGAGGACGGCATGGGCGAGGCCGGGAAAAACCATGGCGCCTACCGCGAGCCCGACTGGTCGGTGCTGCACGCGGTGCCTGGTCTGCGCCTGCATCTGTACGGCAAGCATCACGCCCGCCCCGGGCGCAAGATGGGGCACTTCGTGGTCACCGGCGACGAGGCTGCGGTCGTGCTCGAGCGCGCGCTCGCCGCGCGGGCCGCAATCGGCATCCGCGACGCGTGAGCACCGGCCGATGAGCACCTCCGGGGCCCGCCAGCGCGGCCGCATCGAATTGCCCACTGCCGCGGCGATCACCGAGGCCGCCGCTTTGCTGCGCGCGGGCGAGCTCGTCGGCATGCCGACCGAGACGGTCTATGGCTTGGCCGCCGATGCGCTCGACCCCGATGCAGTGAAGAAGATCTTCGCCGCCAAGGGCCGTCCCGCGGATCACCCGCTGATCGTGCACCTGCCCTCGGCCGAGCACCTGCCGCAGTGGGCCGCCGCCATTCCCAGGGAGGTGATCGCGCTCGCCAATGCCTTCTGGCCCGGCCCGCTGACGCTGATCCTCAAGCGCAGCCTCGAGGTGCCCGACGAGGTCACCGGCGGGCAGGACACCGTGGGCGTGCGTGTGCCCTCGCATCCGGTGGCGCTCGCGCTGCTGCGGGCCTTCGACGGCGGCCTGGCCGCACCCAGCGCCAATCGCTTCGGCCGCATCAGCCCGACTACCGCCGCGCATGTGCAGGAGGAACTTGGCGAACGCGTGGCGCTGATCCTCGACGGTGGCGCCTGCGAGGTCGGCATCGAATCCACCATCCTCGACTTCTCGCGCGACGTGCCGGAGATCCTGCGCCCGGGGGCGATCGGCCCCGAGGACATCGCTCGCGTCATCGGCCGCCGGCCACGCGTGCGCGGCGAACCGGACGCGCAAGCCACCGCCCCCGGACCTGCGCGCGATACCGCTCAGCCCGCCCCGCGCGTCTCCGGCGCACTCGCCGCCCATTACGCCCCGCGCACCCCGCTGCGCCTGGTCGATCCCGCGCGGCTCGCCGACGAGGCCGCCGCGCTCGCGGGCGAGGGCCGTCGTGTCGCCGTGCTCGCCCATTCCACGCCCGATCCGCACGACGTCCGCCTGCGCTGGCGCGGCCTGCCGGCCGAGCCCGCCGCGTACGCCCAGGGCCTCTACGCCGGCCTGCGCGCCCTCGACGGCGTCGGCGCCGACCTCATCCTGATCGAAGCGCTCCCCGGCGGCCCCGGCTGGCGCGCCGTCGCCGACCGCCTCGGCCGCGCGGCGGTCGGGTCGGGCGGCGCGAAGGCCTGAGCCGCTTGAGCGGGCGGTCACGCCACGCCCGCACGGCCCTTGCCGAAGGGGCTTCCATTTCCGCTGGCAGCTCTCTATAATGCGTGCTCTTTAAGGGCCGATAGCTCAGCTGGGAGAGCGCTGCGTTCGCAATGCAGAGGTCGGGAGTTCGATCCTCCTTCGGTCCACCATGAACACTTCCAAAGTAGTCCGAGAAAGCCCGGAAACCCCAATGAAATCAAGGGTTCCGGGCTTTTTTACGTCCAGAGTAGTCCGAAAAGGTCTAGTGGAAGCCGGAAGTGAGTGGGGGTACAGTTGGGGGTATGAGGCGAAAGCCAGCGTACCCCCAGCCGGAGATACCCCCAAATGCCCCTGACCGACACGCAGATCAAGGCGCTCAAGCCCGAGGCGAAAGCGCGCAAGCACGCCGACGAGAAGGGTCTTTTTCTCCTCGTGACGCCGAGCGGCGGAAAGCTGTGGCGGCTCAAGTACCGGGTCGACGGCAAGGAAAAGTTGCTGGCCTTGGGGGCGTACCCTGAGGTGTCACTCAAGGCAGCGCGCGCTCGACGCGATGACGCAAGAGAACTTATCGCCGCGGGCGTCGACCCGAGCGAAGCTCGCAAGACCGAGAAAGCGGAGCGTATCGCTCAGGTCGAGCACACCTTCGAGGCAACCGCGCGCGAGTGGTTCGAGAAGGAGCGCGTGTCGTCTGGATGGGCAGCCGGCCATGCCGAGAAGGTCATCAGCAGGCTGGAGAAGGATGTGTTCCCCTGGCTGGGCAAGATGCCGGTGGCGGACATCAAGCCCATGGACGTGCTGACCTGCTGCCAGCGCATCGCAGATAGAGGTGCGGCGGATACTGCATACCGGGCGAAGCAGAACATCGGCCAAGCCATGCGTTACGCGGTCGCGACGGGACGTGCCGAGCGCGATCCGACGGCAGATCTCCGCGGAGTGGTGAAGAAACCCAAGGCGGAGCACTTCGCGGCGATCACCAGCCCGGCAGAAGTGGGGGCGCTATTGCGAACGATGGACGCCTTCAAGGGCACGCTCATTGTTAAGTCGGCGCTGAGGCTGGCGCCTCTGGTCTTTGTCCGTCCTGGTGAGCTGCGCGGAGCGCAGTGGGCCGAGATCGACTTCGAGCGCGAAGAATGGCGCATCCCTGCCGAGCGCATGAAGCGGCGGCGCGAACACATCGTTCCGCTATCTCAGCAGGCGCTGGCGATCCTCAAAGACCTGCACCCGCTGACTGGCCACCGCCAGCATGTGTTCGTCGGGCGAGACCCGAAGAAACCAATGTCCGACGCCACCATTAACGCGGCGCTGAGGCGCATGGGCTACGACACCAAGACCGAGATCACCGGGCATGGATTCAGGGCGATGGCGCGCACCATCCTGCATGAAGAGCTCGGTGTCGACCGCGATGTGATCGAGCATCAACTGGCGCACCGCGTACCGGATGCGCTGGGTGAAGCCTACAACCGGACGAAGTTTCTGAAGGACCGCAAGGCGATGATGCAGAAGTGGGCGGACTATCTCGACCGGCTGAAGGCCGGCGCGGACGTTATCGCCCTCCCAAACAGGGCGGCATGATCGCCTGATTTGAGTTCTGCCGCGCCTAGGCCGATGCTGATCCCATCGGCCGAAAACCAAGCTCCCTTGCTGGGCTGACGCGGCACCCACACAAGGGCTGTGCCGAAGGGGGCATACATGATTGATCCGGACAAAGAGCGGGAAGACTTCATCTCGATCCGGCAGCTTGTGGCGCTGATCGCGCAGGCGACAGGGAAGACCGAGCAGCAGGCCGCAGCGGTCGTGTCAGCGAGCCTTGCGCGACATCCCGCATGGAGTCGGCTGTCGTTGTGCGAATGGACTCCTTCGTTCGGCTGCACCAGTTCGAGCAAAAAGGAACGCGACGGGGTTAAGGAAAGGCTTGTTCGCTGGGGGAATACCGGAAGCAGCGCGCCAAGTTTTGAGGACTTAGATGACATCCCATTCTGACGATATTCTCGACCGTGTTGGATTCCGGCGTTCGGACATCCTGCCATTGCTTGCTGAGGCGGGGATTGCCGTCGGCGACGTCGAGTCCGTCCAGCTACAGCGGACGGACTGGCCAGAGTGGAAATTGCGCTTTGCTGTCGCCGACTATCTGACTGATACGGAGGTGGCCGCAGCGATTGCCGATATAGACCTGTCCGCACCCGGCTGGTTGTCGGAGGAGGAGCAGTCTGTGCTTTCTCACTGGAAGAGCATCGTTCACCGAGCTTGTAGATCTGGATCGTTGAAGGCGGTAGCCGCAGACCTGAATGGCGATGGCACTCCCAGCGCTTGGGAGGTTCGTCTGCCTGACTTGGCTGCATGGTGCGCATCGAGGAATCCGTCCATTCCCTACCCGCTGCCGGGAGAGCCGACTGCCGCCATGCCGACGACAGACGCAGGGTTGCGTGAAGCACTGGCGATAACCGAGCGGGAACTGGGCCATGCACGAGCGCGGATTGCAGAGCTTGAGCGAGACCGTGTTGCACTGCTGAAGGAGGTTGAGGACGGTGCAGTGCCGCTTGCGTGGACGCTACATGACACCCGCTTGTTTCGTCTGCTGCCGGACTGGATCGCGGCTGCGCAATCGGGTGGCGCATGGGAAAAGCAGGAGACGTTGATTCCCACTTTGGCGAAGAAGTACGGACTCACGAACGCGGAGGCGAAGGCGCTGGATGCCGTCACCCGTCCCGACAGTCTGCGTAAAAAGTAACTTTTACCCTGAGGGCTGAAGCCCAGCAATGACGCGGGGCTCAGCCTACCCTGAGGGTGAAAAAGGGCCACTACCCCAAGCCCTTTGGCTATTGCCCATAGGGTGCAGTCTGGCAATACAAAGCGAGCCACACCGAACGCAATGGAGCGTTTCGGTCTTCCTTCGACATATGAGGAATGAAAATGGCCGCAATCGCAGAAGCACATCCCCGCATCATCAAACGCCGTGAGGTAGAGGGCCGCACCGGGCTGCCGCGCTCGACCATGTACGACCGCATCAAGCGCGGTGATTTCCCGGCACCGATCCCCTTGGGCGCACGCTCCGTCGGCTGGCTTGAGCACGAGATCGACGCATGGTTGGCTGATCGCGTCGCCCAGGCCCGCAACCGCGCGTAAGGGGAAGGCCATGAGCAAGAAAAGCCTTCCGCCCCCGCCGCGCCACCGCTATCAAGACAAACAGCAGGACGCCCCCGCACATCCCCCGTCCCTGGGCTGGTTCGATCTCGCGAAGCCCGCGCGCCTGAGTCGCAAACTGAAACGCGGCTGGAAGCGCAAGACCTCCGGCTACATCCTGGCCGAGTTGCTCGGGTTGGTCGCGCTAGCGTTCGTGGCCGGTGTGCTGCTCATGGGGGTCATGTAATGAGTCCTCGCGACAAGTTCTTGAGTGTCGTCGACCACAAGACTACCGGCCGCGACCACGGCGTTTTCCGCGTCCCGACGCGCCGTGACAAGACCATGTCGGGCACGTGGCGCGAACTGGACGATGGTCGTCTCCTGATCCACGACTTCGGCGGCGAGCCGACGCAGAACATCCTAGCCGCGATCGGCCTCAGCATCGAGGATCTGTTCCCCGAACGTGTGGACGGACATCTGCCGCGGGAGCGCCGTCCCTTTCCCGCTGCCGATGTTCTTCGTGCGCTCGCTTTCGAGGCACTGGTGATTCTCGCCGCCGCAGCATCGATCCGCAGCGGCGCCGACCTGACTGGCGAGGACCACGATCGTCTGGCTGTTGCAGTCGGTCGGATTCAGACGGGAATGAATCTCGCAGGAGTGCGTCATGGCTGAGTACTCTGCGGGACAGGCACATCTCGACAAGGTGGCGGCGAACGCGATCAAGGAGGGCTCGACTGGCCGTAGTGTCGTACATCTCATCAACGGCGCCACGATCCGTCCGGCCCCGATCGATTGGCTGTGGGACGGCTGGCTCGCCGCCGGCAAGCTGCACATTCTCGCCGGCGCTCCCGGCACGGGCAAGACGACCCTCGCGCTGGCGCTCGCCGCAGCGCTTACGACCCGGGGGTATTGGCCTGACGGGAGTCGCGTGCGCACCGTGGGCGACGTCCTGATCTGGTCTGGCGAAGACGACCCGACTGACACGCTCGCACCGCGTCTGCTGGCCTGCGGTGCGGACATGAGGCGTGTTCATTTCGTCGGCAGTGTCCGAGACGGTGATGACCACCGCCCGTTCGATCCTGCGTCCCACATGCCTGAGCTTTCGGACGCTGCAATGCGTGTCGGTAATGTTCGTCTCTTGATCTGTGACCCTGTCGTGTCTGCGGTCACGGGTGACAGCCACAAGAACACCGAAGTCCGCCGCGCTCTGCAACCCCTTGTCGACCTGGGGCACGAGATCAATGCCGCGATACTGGGCATCAGTCACTTTTCCAAGGGGAGTCAGGGGCGGGACCCGACCGAACGCGTCGCCGGCTCGCTGGCCTTCGGTGCCCTGGCTCGCGTCGTGCTCGCCGCAGCCAAAATGCAGGACGGCGACGAGGAGAACGCAGGTCGTCGTATCCTGGCTCGCACGAAATCCAACATCGGGCCCGACGACGGCGGCCATTACTACGACCTCGATCAGGTCGAACTGCACCAATTCCCTGGCGTCTGGGCGTCGCGCGTGCTGTGGGGTGAAGAGATCGAGGGCAGCGCTCGCGAGATTCTTGCTGCCGCCGATGCGGCTCCCCAGCAAGGCGAAGACCGTGCGGATGAAGACAATGAAGTGGATGGATGGCTTCGCGCGCTATTGATCGACGAGTGCGAGATCACCAAGGCTGACGTGATCAAGGCCGGCCGCGCCTGCGGCTTCACCGAGAGGACCATCCAGCGAGCACGGAAGCGCATTGGCGCAACAACCAAGATCAGCGGCTTCGGGAAGAACAAGATCTCTGTTTGGTCTTTGCTGAATCGTGCCATCCAGGGCAGCTTGCATGCCGACCCCAGAAATTGCGGCATGTATGGCACGAATGATGAGGACACCGCAGTCGTGCCAGTTGTGCCATGCGTTTCGGAGTTGGCGTGCGCTGGCAAGGATGGAGTGCCGGAGCCCAGCGCCGAGATCGAGGAGGTGGACGAATGGCTGTAAAGGACCTAGTCGACCAAGCCGAAACGGCTGGAGTGCGCTTCGTTCTCGAAGGTGCGCGTGTAGGGCTGCGTGGCGATCGAGGCGCGATCAACGAATGGGCACCCCGCCTGCGCGAGCATCGCGCCGAAGTCCTCCGCGAGGTACAGAAGCGCCTTGCCGGCCTGCATCGCATCTGGATCATCCGCCCGCCTTGGCGCGCGGCCTTCACGGTTGCCTGCCCACAGGGTGCGACCGAAGCGGAAGTGCGGTCGGTCTGGGTGGGCGCCGACGTCGAGCCGCTCGAATAGCCGAAGCAGGAGAAAGAAAACATGAGTTCGACCAAGAAGCCGACGCGCGCGAAGGCCCCAGCCAGCACGGACTTTCCCCGCAAGGACGTGCAGATCGAAGTCGCCAAGGACGCCGACCAAGTCACCCTCGCGCGCAAGTTCGCCCAGATCTACACCAGCCCCGAACTCGCGGCCCATCGCGTCCTGAATGCCACCGACACGAAGGTCGGGCTCGGCGAGGCCGTGGATGTTCCGACGCTGATCGATCAACTCCGTGAGCAGGCAAAGGTGGTCAACGCCGGGGATCTGACCCAGGTCGAGGCGATGCTCGTCGGACAGGCCACTGCACTGCAGACCCTGTTCGCCAGATTGACGGAACGTGCCTTCAGCGCCGAGTACATGCCCAACTTCGAGACCTTCCTCAAGCTCGCGCTGCGCGCTCAATCACAGAGTCGCTCGACGCTCGAAGCGCTCGCTGCGATCAAGAGCCCGCCGGTGCTGATCGCGAAGCAGGCGAACCTGACGACCGGCCCGCAGCAGATCAACAACAACGGCACGATGCCCGGCGGTCGCGCGAGAAAAACCGAAACTCTGCAGAACGAACTATTGGAGAGCAGTAATGGCAAACGGTTGGACGCCGGAGCGGCGGGCACGACAGGCGGAGTTGATCCGCACTTGGCGACCGTGGGCGCAGGCAGCGGGGCCGACCACGGCTGAGGGTAAAGCCGCCTCTTCGCGTAATGCCTTCAAAGGCGGGCTGCGCGCAGAGCTGCGGGTGCTCGCTCGGGCCTTGAGGGAGCACCGGGCGGCACTGAAGCGTATTCACGAGGAGTAGCTCGCCGCGGGCGACCTGAAGTACGCACAGCGCGGTACGCACGGCAGTACGCACAGAAATCGTGCTTCAGCGACCTGCTCGCGCGAGGAAGCCATTGTCTCGGAGGACTTGAGCCCGGAGGCATAGCGTCAGTCAGCAGGTAGTTGGTTACCACAGGGCCGGTTACCACCTCGGTTACCACAAACGTCACGGTAATCTTGGTTTCGGTATCCAGCCCGGTATCCACCAAAATCCGCGGGGCAAAGCGGATCCACGCGCGTGAAGGCTGCCGCTTCGTGATCACGCCGAAACAACGTGAGTGCATGCGGCAACTCGTCCAGCCATGCTCCGCCATGGGTCATGGTTGCGATCGGTATAATGCCAAGTCCCTTCGCCGCACCCAACCACGCTCTCCCACCCCTTATGCTCAAGCTCGAACAGATCACCCCGAACACCGCGCTGGTTGGTATCG
>QXGG01070965.1_pt1 | contig 17511 bp, 16 predicted proteins | sample 1982491 | NCBI WGS metagenome assembly QXGG01 (sample SAMN09924614, study PRJNA488089) | Wastewater metagenome, whole genome shotgun sequencing project. | isolation source: South African research farm wastewater | place: South Africa: Irene, Agricultural Research Council, Animal Production... | reverse complement strand
TATACCTTCAAATAGAATTTCAAACTTTTAAATATCATTCTTTTAAAACAAAAAACATGAGAAATTTATTAGACGTTTTACGTTCCAAAGCAGCATTAGCTCTAGTACTACTAGGTGGTGTATTTGCAGCTTGTTCTAGTGATGATAATAATGATTCTACTCCACCAACAACACCAGGAGGAGATAAAAATGATCCTAAAGTAGAATATATTGGGAATATTGCTCATAGCCAGGGGGTACTTTTTAGAGAACAAACTCAGCTAGGTAATGGAGATCAAAACTTTGTATTTACGGGTAAACAGACACTTAAAAAAGGAGTGTATAACATGAAGGGTTGGGTCTATATTGCCGAAGGTGCAGAGTTGACCATCGAACCAGGAACTATTATCAAGGGTGATAAAGAAACCAAAGCTGCTCTAATAGTAGAGCGTGGAGGTAAAATTATGGCTCAAGGTTCTCAGAGCGAACCTATAGTATTTACTTCTGAACAAGTGGCTGGAGGTCGTAAACCAGGTGATTGGGGTGGACTTATAATTTGTGGTAAGGCACGTAATAATCAAGGTTCTTCGATGAAGATTGAAGGTGGGCCACGATCAGAGCATGGTGGCGAAAATGACGACGATAGTTCTGGTATATTGAGCTATGTACGTATAGAGTTTGCTGGTTATCCATTTGAGAAGGACAAAGAGATTAATGGTTTAACCTTAGGTTCTGTAGGTAGAGGTACCAAGCTAGACCATATCCAAGTATCTTATTCTAATGACGATTCTTTCGAATGGTTTGGTGGAGCAGTAAACTCAAAATATCTAGTAGCTTTCAACGGTTGGGATGATGACTTTGATACCGATAACGGATTCAGTGGACATGTCCAATTTGGACTTATCATAAGAGACCCAAAGCTAGCTGACGTTTCTCGTTCGAATGCTTTTGAATCGGATAATGCTGCTGACGGTGCCGAAGTATCACCTTTTACTCGAGCAATGTTTAGCAATATTACGGTGATAGGACCAGGTACTGAAAAGAATAGAGCTGCAGGATTTCAAAATACGACTGAATACATTAATGGTGGCTCTTTGTACCCTAATAATGGTGCAGGCATGGGCTTATTCCAATCGGGTATGCATATTAGAAGAAATAGTCGTTTAGCTTGTTATAATTCGCTATTTGTTGGCTTCCCTGTAGGCTTAATTCTTGATGGTGAAAAGGGTAATACTGTTCAGGTGGCTAAAGATGGAAGTCTTAAACTTGAGAATATCTACTTTGCTGGTGTTGATGCGTTGGGTAGTGATGCAAACAAGCAGCTTGAGGATATTCTTGGAGTATATAAGAATGGAAAGATTGAATATGACAAGACTAAACCTTCATACTCATCGACTTTCTTTAGTAGCATTGCTTCGAACAAAGTACTTGCTGAGAGTGAATTAAAATTGACTGTAGGTAAAAATGATATAGGACAGAACTACATACCTCAAGCTGGAAGCCCAATGCTAAATACTGGTAGCTTCAGTTCAATCCAAAGTGAATTCATGATGCCTGTTGATTATATCGGAGCTTTCTCAGGTGTAAATGATACTTGGTTGAATGATTGGACTAACTTTAATCCTCAGTCGACAAACTACTAATGACTAATACCTAAACCTAAATTTATTAGTCCAAAAAAAAGCGCAGTGGTAATCCATTGCGTTTTTTTTAATTATAAATTTAGTGTAAAATACTTCCTACTATTAAACAGAGTAGACCAAGAGAGACTACTGTGATTAATTTTTTGCTTATTCGCCGTGTACGAACAAAAAGCTTCAGAATCATTCTCGTAATTGTGGGAGCAAAAAAGAAAACTAGTGCAAAATTGATTAACACAAGCCATCCCCAATGTATAGGTGTCAATTGGCCCCACGCAAGAATAGGGAGAATTAATCCACAAAGCCATAATAGGAGTATTAATATTGGTTTACGAGTGTATCTGGGCCACTTTTGCCTATCTCCACTGATAATAATTAAATGCAGCCCAAACGAAGCTATAAGGAGGATAGCACCAATAATTAATAGTATTTTTGCCATTGATTTTTATGTTTAATAGATGATATATTAGCTCTAGAATCTTGGGTCGTTTTGGTTAATACCTCAAATTCAAAATCCTCTCTCAAGTCAGATAACTTAAGCAGTAACTTGTTAACCCATTTCTCTTGCTTGAAGATAGTATTCTTTGTTGTATAGTCAAACTCTTGAGTATAAGAAATATCACGTCCACGATATTGATCAGACCAAGTTACAAGGAGTTTGTGGTTATAAATGTTGAATACCACTTTTTGATTTCCATTCTCACTGTATAAAATATGATTCTGTGGACTTAGTGCAACAAGTTGCCCCGTATTATTGAATAATATTTTGTCAAACCTTTCAATAATTACAGCAAACCTAGTTTTAAAGTCTTGCTGTTCGGTTGAGGCTTTATTTTCTAATCTAAGTGCAGAAATAACATAGGTTGAGGCTAACCCAATTATTCCAAATATTATATAAGAATACATATGCGCTAATTTAAGTTATATAAATTGTTCTTGATATCACTTCTAGATATACATCTTAATATATTAAGGTTATCTGATGTGAAATTTAAATTCTAGATTTAGGAAACTGTCAATTATAATGAATAACTAAGAATGATGGCTATTTGTTTTGATAATTATAGAATTTTGCCATAACAAATGTGTTTTACCCTTATCTGTAAGGTAATATGCAGTCTAGTTTGCTTAAATTTATCGCTTAGGTATTGCTCTAATACTATTTCATCTTATTGTCTCAAAAATAAGGTGTCATAATTATGTTTCCAAAAAACTCTATGATTTATTGCTTCTTAAATTAATAAATTTTAACTTGGTTGACTGTTTAGATATAAGACAGCTAAAAATGTTCTATGATTTTGTGTCGAACTCACTGTGATTCTAACTTATTCTTCTCACAGAAAACAATATTTTCACTGCTCATTGAGCCAGTGTCTTAAACCAAGAAAAATGATTTATTTTCGTTAACTTTGTAGCTTTATTAATTCTACAACTTAATTCTTGGTGAAAATGTTCAGCTAATTGAACTTATTAAACCTAAGAACAACATTAATTTAATTAAGATGAAGCAGATTTTTAAGACCAAAGGAACTTGTAGTTCTCAAATTGAACTGGAAGTGGCTGATGGTAAAATTGTTGAGGTGAGCTTTGGAGGAGGTTGCACTGGTAATTTGAAAGGACTTTCAAGTCTTGTCATTGGTTTAACTCCTCAAGAGGTTTGTTCCAAGCTGGAGGGTATTAATTGTGGTAAACGCACAACTTCTTGCCCTGATCAATTATGCAAAGCGCTAAAAGCGATGGGCTATTAATTAATGATGCGTTTGACAGATAACTTGTTAAAGTCGGATACATAGAAATATAAATTGTAGCCGATTTTTTTATACTAGATTATACGAAGATGAAGATAATAACATATAATGTAAACGGTTTACGTGCTGCAACCACCAAAGGTTTACCTGAGTGGCTTGCAGAAAACAACCCTGATGTTGTTTGTCTACAGGAAACCAAATTGCAACCTGAACAATATCCTGCTGAAGCTTACGAAGCGTTAGGTTATAAAGCATATTTTTATTCAGCGCAAAAGAAAGGTTATAGTGGTGTTGCCATTCTAACAAAAATAGAGCCCGATAACGTTGTTTATGGGATGGGAATTGAAGCCTATGATTTTGAAGGTCGATTTATTCGAGCTGACTTTGGTGATTTATCCGTTGTTAGTGTTTATCATCCATCAGGAACTACTGGCGATGAGCGACAAGATTTTAAGATGCAATGGCTAGCCGACTTCCAGACTTATGTTTTAGAATTACAAAAAGAGCGTCCAAATCTTATTCTTTGTGGTGATTATAACATTTGCCATGAAGCAATAGATATACACGATCCCAAAGGAAACGCTAAAAATAGTGGATTCTTACCCGAAGAACGAGAGTGGATGACCGATTTCCTAGACTTAGGTTTTATTGATACTTACCGTTATTTCTATCCAGAGGAGCAAAAGTACACATGGTGGAGCTACCGCTTTAAAGCCAGATCGCGCGACAAAGGTTGGCGAATTGATTATTGCATGGTGTCTCAAGCATTACTCCCTAGAGTTGAAGAAGCTTGGATAAGCAATGATGCAGTGCATTCTGATCATTGCCCCACGGGAATTACAATTAAATAACATCTATTATGGAGGATCAAAATAAATACAATAATAGAGTTGAAGAAGCTGTTGCTCTATTTAAAGAAGGATTTAACTGCTCTCAATCGGTAGTTGCACCGTTTGCCGATATTCATGGCCTCGATCGTGAAATGGCTCTTAAAGTGGCATCTTCTTTTGGAGGTGGTATTGGTCGGATGCGTCAGACATGTGGAGCTGCTTGTGGCTTATTTATTCTGGCTGGCCTTGAAACAGGCTCAACTGAAGCTGATAATCCGAGTGGTAAGGCTGCCAACTATAGTTTAGTTCAAGAGTTAGCTGCTAAGTTCAAAGCTGAAAACGGTTCACTAAATTGCGCAGAACTTTTAGGTTTAAACAAGGATAAATATAGTCACTCTGAAGTTATTGATCCTCATAAAAGTGCATGCAGCAAAAGGCCATGCTCAATGATGGTTAGATCTGCTGCTAGTCTATGGGCTAACTATTTGGTCTCTAGATATAAATAAAAGATGGCATACAGCTGTAATAAAAATACATACAGACTATATAGAATGTGGTTTGTCTATTTTTTTAAATAACGGCTTTGTAGTATCTTTGCTAACGAAAAATAATAAACTTATAAATGAAGAATATACGAAATTTTTGCATTATAGCTCATATTGACCACGGTAAATCGACTTTAGCCGACCGTTTGCTTGAAATGACTAAAACAATCCAAGTAACAGGTGGCCAAATGCTTGACAGTATGGATCTCGAAAAAGAGAGGGGAATTACTATTAAGAGTAAGGCCATCCAGATGGAGCATGAGTATAACGGTGAAAAGTATGTTCTGAACTTAATTGATACTCCTGGGCACGTGGATTTCTCTTATGAGGTTTCACGCTCTATTGCGGCTTGCGAGGGAGCTCTACTTATTGTAGATGCTACACAAGGAGTGCAGGCTCAGACCATATCTAACCTGTACATGGCTATTGATCATGATCTTGAAATTATTCCTATTGTGAATAAATGTGATGTTGATAGTGCAATGCCCGAAGAAGTTGAAGATGAAATCATCGAACTTTTGGGTTGCGAACGTAGCGAAATTATCCGAGCATCGGGTAAAACTGGAATGGGTGTTGATGACATCCTAAAAGCAATTGTTGAGCGTGTTCCTCATCCAGTTGGTGATGATGATGCTCCTTTACAAGCACTGATTTTCGACTCTGTGTTCAATTCTTTTAGAGGTGTTATAGCTTACTTCAAAATAACTAATGGAGTATTGCGTAAAGGTGAAGCTGTTAAGTTCTTTAATACCGGAAAACAATATCATGCTGATGAAATAGGGGTACTAAAGATGGAGCTCTCACCCCGTAAAGAGATGCGTACAGGTGATGTTGGTTATATTATATCTGGCATTAAGACCTCCAAAGAGGTTAAAGTGGGAGATACAATCACACATGTTGAGAATCCTTGTCTTAAAGCTATTGACGGTTTTGAAGAGGTTAAACCTATGGTTTTTGCTGGAGTATACCCCATTGATTCTAGTGATTTTGAAGATTTGCGTGCTTCATTAGAGAAACTTCAGTTAAATGATGCCTCTTTGACTTTCCAACCGGAGTCATCTTTGGCTTTAGGTTTCGGCTTCCGTTGCGGATTCTTAGGATTATTGCACATGGAAATTATTCAAGAACGTTTGGAGCGTGAGTTTGATATGGATGTGATCACAACTGTTCCTAACGTATCTTACCATATATATGATAAACAAGGGGAGATGTCTGAAATTCATAATCCTGGAGGAATGCCCGAGCCAACTATGATTGACCGTATCGAAGAACCTTATATCATGTCAACAGTGATTACCGATACAGCATATATTGGTCCAATAATGACACTATGTTTGGGTAAGAGAGGCGAACTTGTAAAACAGAACTATATTTCTGGTAACCGAGTAGAGATTCAATACCGTATACCTTTGGGTGAAATTGTAATTGATTTTTATGACAAACTTAAGAGTATCTCGAAGGGTTATGCCTCATTCGATTATCATCACGACAGCTATAGGCCATCTAAACTTGTAAAGCTAGACATTCTTCTTAATGGAGAGTCTGTTGATGCACTATCTACCCTAACACACGTAGACAATGCATACGATATGGGCCGTAGAATGTGTGAAAAACTAAAAGAACTAATACCTAGACAACAGTTTGATATTGCTATTCAAGCTGCGATAGGAGCAAAAATTATTGCTCGTGAAACGATTAAAGCAGTGCGTAAAGACGTTACTGCTAAATGTTATGGAGGTGATATTAGCCGTAAGCGTAAACTTCTGGAAAAACAAAAGAAAGGAAAGAAGCGTATGAAGCAGATCGGTAACGTTGAGGTTCCACAAAAAGCTTTCTTAGCGGTGCTTAAGCTTGATTAAGAACCGAATGTTAACTTAAAACACATACAGAAAATGCAACATGCAAGAACTAAGAACTACTCATTTTTGAGTACGTTGAAGCACCGTATCAATGGGGGTATGGTGCTTATGACTATGGCTGTTCTAGCTATGATCGTAGCCAACTCGCCTTTAGGCGATGCTTATCAAGAGCTGTGGAATTACCCAGTAAGTTTGGAAATTGGTAGCTTTAATCTATTTAGCCACCACGGTGAACCTCTAACATTAATGGCATTCATTAATGATGCTTTAATGGCTTTATTCTTCTTTTCGGTAGGATTAGAGATTAAACGTGAAGTTATGGTCGGGGAGTTATCCTCTCCTAGAAAAGCATTGTTGCCGATTATTGCTGCTTTTGGTGGTATGGCAATTCCTGTACTATTCTACTTCATTATTGCTAGCACCCAGCCTGAGTCAAACGGATTAGCTATACCAATGGCTACTGATATTGCCTTTTCGCTTGGGGTGTTGAGTATGTTTGGTAAGCGAGTGCCTATTAGTTTGAAAATATTCTTAACTGCATTTGCTGTAGTTGATGATATTGGTGGAATCTTGGTTATTGCTTTCTTCTATACTAATGATTTGGCTGTAGGATATTTAGTTGCTTCTGCTGTAGTATTGGCTATTCTTTACCTTGGTAACAGATTAGGAGTTATGCATCGTATATTTTACATTGGTTTTGGAATTGTCATGTGGTACTTCTTTCTACAATCAGGTATCCACTGTACAATCGCCGGAGTAATTATTGCTTTTATTATTCCTGCTAAACCTAATTTAAGAGTAACGCATTACGTAAATCGAATTCGCGAGAGTATATCTAAATTCCCTATCTCAGATGGTGATATGGCAGAAGATAAAATCGTACTTGACTCAGAACAAATCAGTGAGCTCAAAAGTATTGAAGCAGCATCTAATCGTGTAATTTCACCCTTACAATCGCTTGAAAATAGCATGCATGGATGGGTGAACTACTTTATTATGCCATTGTTTGCATTTGCTAATGCCGGAGTTGTACTCAGTGGTGGGGTTGAGACAATGGGTACCGTAGCTTTGGCCGTATTCTTTGGTTTGACTGCAGGGAAGTTTATTGGGCTTTATGCTTTCACTTTCTTAGCGATTAAATTGAAGATAGTCAATATGCCTCACGGTATGAATTGGAGAAATCTAGCTGGCGTTGCACTGTTGGGAGGTATCGGATTTACCGTCTCGTTATTCATTGCTAACTTATCTTTTGGGCATGGTCATGAAGACCTATTAAATCAAGCAAAGCTTGGAGTTCTTATGGGAACCCTAGTAGCTGGTCTTTCTGGTTACTTTATTCTTAAGTTTACGTTACCCAAAGAGAAATAAATCTCATATAATAACTTTAGCTCTATTCTAAGTAATATAAATATAAAATCCCGATCGATATCAACTATCGATCGGGATTTTTGTTATTTCAGTAGTCTATCTTTTATTATATGACAGGGACTACATTAGCTTGACTTGTATATGAAAACCTAGTAAACTTATAATCTAATTTTAATTCTTGTTCAAGATCATAAATCAAGCAGTTTATATTATTACCATATCCGTCTAAGAGGGGAATAAATAGCTTGTTTTCTGAATTCACTCCCATATATCCTTGTAAAATATCAACTTGATATTGGATTCTCATTGGTATATTTTTGAATAAATCAACTGTTCCTTTATAATCTATCTTATAAACATTAAAACTACCTCTCCTTCCTGATCCTTCAGCAAAGAAGAACTCATCTTTAACTGGTGACGCCGTTGCATAAAAGTTCTTATGTTCCTCTGGGGTGTCAATTAATTCAATATCAATTGGAGTCTCTTTTTCAATTGATAGATTCTCTGTATTAATTTTCATGAATGTAGCAAAGTGATCTTCTTTAATATCGGCCGATTTATCATGTATAAAAGCATATAGGTTGCCGTCATTACCTGATAAAATATTAAATACAGCTCTATTATCGTCTATTGGAATCACTTTGTCTAGTTTGTTTGTCTTCGTCTCTACAAGTAGAATGGCATTGTCTTTTGCTATAGCAATATAGTCTTGAAGGGCTGCCATCTTAGTATCTCTAAAATTGGAAACTCCTTCGACTGCTGTTTTTGTTTTTTCTACCAGATTGAGTGCAAATAGTTTATTATTATCTTTAGCATAAGCTAATTTGTTATTGACCACCACTAGCTCATTTGCTTGAATATCTTCAATAACATCTAATTTGTGTAGAGTTTGTGCATCAGCTACGATAATCTGAGTCTCCTCAACTAGGTAAACCTTACCATTATTAACGACGAAGTCCATTAAAATAGTTTTTTTAGTATCATTGATACCTGCATAGATATTTCGGGTAGCATCTGTTGTCTGTTCTTCAAGGTTATTGATGAATGTTAATCCACCATCTTTCGCATAAAGATAAGCACCACTTTTAAAAGGACCATCAAGATTTACTTCAGTTTCATCTAGTGTAGTTTGTCCCTCAACTAGTGAAATCTTAAGTTTACCTGATCTTCCTTCAAGTTCGAGTGCTTTGTCTAGGCCATTGGCAAGGGTATCACCATTTAATGTCCAAATGATATTGGCCGTTTCAGTATTTTCGGTAGTAACTGCAAAGTTCAATTTAGTTTTTGAGTCAACCTGGATGTCTTTAGCAATAGGTTGATCATTGCATAAAATAGATTTGAAGTTGCCTTTTACTTTAGGAGTGACATTGTCGTCGTCTGAACAAGCGATTAACGTACAAGCTAGAAGAAGACTTCCAATAAGGGTTTTTTTTATTTTTATTTGTTTTAAAAGTTGTTTGTATTGCAATCTTAGTGGAGTGAAAGAATGCCAACTTCTACTGCTACAAGAATTGCTTCGTGTAGGGCAGTGACGCAAATAAAATGATTATTCGAGTAGTTTGATTCTTTTACATTCCGTAAGACCGCAGATTGTAAAATTGCTTAGTTTGATAGGTTTTCTGACTTATTCTGTAATAAAAGGACCTTCCCAAGCTTGAAACACTCAGTGGTATGTTACTTTTATTTATTCTTTTATTAGGTATAAAAGATGCGAAATTACAGCAGCGGTAACTGTTGCCGATTCTAACGGCATTCCCTTTTCAATTTGCAGTGCAAAAACAGCATTAAATTTATAGATAGGCTAATATGTCTCGTTGATTTATTTTACTGTTTTCTCCCTCATTATTATAAGTCAATTATTTTAACACTAAAATCCCTATTGTATTAATAATGAGTGTATAACAAGTTCGTAGGCTTGGTAAGCAAAGTTAAGTATGTAACTATATTTTTATATGTGCTTGATTTTTAGTATATTATCAAAAGGTGCGTCGCATCTCACTAATAATTTAAAAATCATTTATGGAAAAAGTTTTAAACTTCAAATCAAATGCTCATAAACTGAATATGGGTGACCTCAACAAAGACCATGCTCGTGAAATCATCTTTAAGAAGAAAGAAAACAATAGAATGCTCGTAGAGCTATCGGCTATTGATGACGAATTCTCTTTTGATGAAGTGAAAAACCGCGTACTGTCGAGTACCATCATCGAGTATGAATTATCAAAGAAAACCGCAAAAGAGGAAATCTACGAGTCGGTAGAACCTCTATTCACTTTCCAAGAAAAAGACAACCATAGCCGCATTCGTATCATGTACGATAAAGATGGCATTCATAAAGTAGTGGTTGAACCTACCTATTTAGTAAGCTGCACTTACCATAAAGCTTAGCAGTAAATATAAAGCCCCGAATTATTATAATTCGAGGCTTCTTATTTTTATAGGCTAATTGGATTAGTCTAACTCATCATCCAGCGGCAAAATAGGCTGACTCTCATCAATAGGGAGTTCCTCTACTTGGCGAAGTCTCCGTTCTATGGCACGTGTACGCACACCCATAACCTCTTCGAGCTGATTGCCCGCTGTTTCAAGATTGCGTTGTACCTTTTCGAGCATACCTCCAAATTTGCTGAATTCAGTCTTTACTGCTCCCAAAACCCCCCACACTTCACTTGTCCTTTTTTGTATGGCTAATGTTCGGAAACCCATTTGCAAGCTATTGAGTATTGCACCCAATGTTGTGGGCCCTGTAACCATTATCTTATATTTGCGTTGTAACTCTTCGACCAGTGCTGTTCTTCGAATCACTTCTGCATAGATGTTTTCAAAAGGTAAAAACATGATGGCAAAATCTGTCGTATGAGGTGGGTCAATATATTTCTCCTGAATATCCTTTGCCATACTTTTAATAGTACGTTCTAGCTGCTTTCCTGTAAGTTCTGCAGCAATAGTGTCACCAGCCTGATAGGCGTCGTGATATTGCTCGTAAATGTCTTTGGGGAACTTCGCGTCGATAGGAAGATAGACTGTGTCGTCTCCGTTATCTTTTCCTGGTAGCTTGATTGCATATTCCACAAATTCAGTTCCACCTTTTTTGGTCTTGACATTGGCATCGTATTGCTCTGGGCTCATTAGTTGCTCCAATAGGGCACCAAGTTGCACCTCACCAAAAGTACCTCTGGTCTTGACATTCGTCAGCACTTTTTTTAGTCCACCAACATCTTCAGCCAATGACTTCATTTCGCCCAATCCACGTTGAACTTGTTCAAGGTTTTTACGTACAATCTCAAAAGATTGGCTGATACGCTCATTAAGAGTTTTTTGAAGCTTCTCCTCAACCATATTACGCATTTCGTCAAGTCGCTTCTCTGTTGATTGCAAGAGTTGTTCTTGCCCACGCCCCATAAGCTCAAATCGCTCGTGAGCTAGTTGAGAGCTCAGTTGCTGATTCTTGTTTATAGTAGATTGTACCTGAACCATTCCTTGCCCAATCGATTGACTTAGCTCTTGTCGAACCTGTGTCAAGCTTCGGCTTAGTTCCTCACGATTCTGCTGTAATTCCGTCCTTAGCAGGTTCTGAATTTCTGGCTCTTGATTCTTACTCTTTTGTTTTAGGGTTAACCCAATGAGCACCAATAAGAGGAGGATACAGACACTAAGTAAAATTACTTCCATAATTTAGTAGGTTAAAATCTCGTTACCTGTTTCGGTGATCAAAATCATATGTTCCCATTGAGCCGAAAGACTCTCATCGTCAGTACAAGCTGTCCAGTTATCTTCGGAGTCAATAAATACTTCCCAACTACCTGCATTAAGCATTGGTTCGATTGTAAATGTCATGCCTGGCACTAGCGTCATGCCTGTACCTTTGTGTCCGTAGTGCAATACTTCGGGGTCTTCGTGGAACTTAATCCCTACACCGTGACCACAGAAATCTCTAACCACGCTGAAGCCATTCTTCTCAGCATGTGCTTGTATAGCTGCTCCAACATCTCCTAAGGTTGCCCAAGGTTGTGCTGCTTGTATTCCTAGGTCTAGGCACTCCTTACAAACCTCAACTAAACGACGAGCTTGCTCAGTAACATTACCGATCATAAACATACGTGAGGCATCCGAAAAATAGCCTTTGAAAATTGTTGAAACGTCAATATTGACAATATCACCATCTTCGAGTATATCAAACTCGTTTGGGATGCCGTGGCAAACTACATCGTTGATACTGATGCAACAGCTTTTAGGGAAATCGCCATAACCAAGAGGAGCGGGGATAGCTCCATTGTCGGTTGTAAATTGGTAAACCAAGCTATCAAGCTCTCGGGTTGATACACCTGCTTTTACAAAGGGTGTAATGAAGTCGAGTAGTGCTGTGTTAATTTCAGCACTTGCTTTAATGCCTGCAAGTTCCTCACGTGTGCGAAGTATCTTTCGTGGAGGAAGTTGAATATTTTTGTTTTTACGAAGTTCTTGAATGCGTTGTTCTACCTCGATAGGGTAGTTGAATGGAGTAAATCGATCTCCTTTTGTATTTCTGCTCATGTCAGTTGTTTTTTATATAGTAGTACAAAGGTACAAAAATATGCCGTTACCTGATATATTATGAATAAAAGGATGGCAGGGCTATTAATTTTATTAATTTTGTCGCTTTTCTTTGTTCTAAAGAAGTGAATTAAGGACTTGAATTCATAAACTAAGCGTTAGTTTATGATGTTATGACTTATAGAAAACATATAAACATAAAACTAGATGAAAAATTTAAAACTCTTACCTATACTCTTATTACTACTAACATTTGTGGTAAGCTCTTGTGATGATACTGACGACGGGATGGTTGATCGTTTAGTGCGGTCTGAATGGGAGACAGATTTAGGTAAAAAAGACAATAAAATAGGAGAACCATTATATAGTGTATTTACATTCAACTTTAGTGGTACTGGAGTAGAATATCTATTTTATAGCACTGATAATGAACTGCACTCAGAAAGGTTTTATAGATGGCGATTATTGCATAATGAGTATTTCGATGCCATAGAGTTATCTTATCGTGAAGGCAGTGAATTCCTGGATGAAATTCGTTTTGGTCGTAATAGAATGGAGGCTATTCATTATTATAATCGTTATGATTTTGAGCGTAAAAGAGAGGGTATGCCAATAATATTAGATGAGGTTTATCCGCGACAGCTATTTGATTAAATAAAGATTTAGCGTAGTTTCTAGATGGTTTAACTACGTTATTGGGGAGAAAATGAAGAGACTCAACATTGAGTTTCTTCATTTTTTTATGCCTACTGAGCTTGAAAAAAACGACCTACTCGTTTACCTCTTTCCACCTACTCGGAGCACTACTGCGAGTAAGTCATAATCTCGATATCATCATGGTTTGCACAATATAGGTATATCTGTGCATGAATATCGCTACAATTAGGTATTGAAGACTGTTGGTTTTAGCTCTACATTTGTGATGAATCAAATTACAAATAAGAATGAAAAAGATAGGAATATTTTACGGTTCATCTTCAGGTACAACTGCTGATGTTGCCGAAAGAATAGGTAAGGAGCTGGGAGTTCCTTCAACTCAAATTAAAGACGTAAGTAAGGCTTCTGCCGATGATTTTGATGCTTATGATGTATTACTTCTAGGTACTTCGACCTGGGGTGATGGTGATCTGCAAGACGATTGGTACGACTTAGTCGATGACTTAAAGAAGAAAGACTTTACCGGTAAACAGATTAGTTTCTTTGGTTGTGGTGATTGTGAATCGTACCCTGAAACCTTTTGTGGTGCAATGGGGACCCTATACGAAGACCTAAAAGGTACAGGAGCTACATTTATAGGTTCGGTGGATCTTGATGGTTACGATTATGAGGATTCTCAAGCCATTATTGATGGTGTATTTATTGGTTTGCCTATCGACGAAGATAATCAAGACGACTTAACCGATACTCGTATAGCGAACTGGGTGGAAGAGCTTAAATCTCATTTTTAAATTTCAACTTTAATCAATATTACTGTTTGTCTGAAAGCCTGCTCTATAAGAGCAGGCTTTTTAGTTTAGTTAATATAAATGTAAATTAATCAGCATTTTGTTTTAGAGATTATTACCTTTGTTAATGATATCATAACCACGCACTTATTTGGCGGATGAGATTAATCGTGCTTTTAATCAAAAATAACTATGAGAAGAAAAGATAGAGAAATGGGGTTTGAGTTTGGACTCGCCGTGATTGACAAGTCTGTTTATGCAACAATAGCAGTTGTTGATGAGCTGGGCGAACCTTATGCTATCCCAATCTCAACCGTACGTGTAGGTGATAAAATTTATATTCACTCAGCAAAAGCAGGCAGGAAAGTCGATCTTTTTACACCAAACAAGCCTGTGACGATGGTTTTTGTGGGTGAGGTTAAAATTCCAGAACTTTATTCAGCTCAGGAGCTAGAGGTTTTGGCTACCGACGAATCGAAAGGAAGTCTTCTGGCTCGTCGTGTATTTACGACCGAATATGAATCGACAATTATCAATGGCTCTATTGCTGTAGTTTCTGATGAAGCAGAAAGGCGAGAGGCCCTTACTGCCCTAAGCTTGAAATACTGTAAAAGTAAGCAAGAGCTTATCCCCATGGCTATTCGCTCAGGTGCCCCTCGCACACTTATCTATCGAGTAGATATTAAAGAATTGACCTCGAAGCGAAAGAAATATGATGATCAGGGTGAGGAGATGAAAGGCTCTTGCGTGGTTGCTCAGTTGTAATACTAAATGAAATAATCCAACTCATTTATGAAACAGTATTTATTATTCTGTGTTTTATCATTCTGTATTTGTATGGAATCTCTGTCGCAAGAATCCGATAGTGAGCTTATCGAGGTAGTTGGGTTAGTGTATGCTTTAAATGAGAGGAATAGTGAGCCTTTAGTCGGGGCGAATATAGTCGCATATACGAGTGATAGTACATATATAAATTCATCAATTTCGGATGAAATCGGTAAGTATTCCATGTTTGTCAACAAAATACCTTCAATAATTAAAATTAGTTTCGTAGGTTATTCCACATATTTACACACAGATATTTATGTTGATAATAACAGGCAAATAAACCTTAATACATGCTATCTTGAGGCAGACAATACTTTTTCGGATATTATAGTAACTGCTTCGAATGTCAGGCATAATCTAAATAAAGAATCCTACATAATAACTGATATAATGCGGTCAAAAGCATCAAATACATTGGATATATTAGACCAGATACATGGGTTGCGGTATGATAAATTTTCTAATGATGTCAAAGTTTTCGGTAAATCCAATGTGTTATTTTTAGTAAATAACCTTGAACAATCGAAAGCATATATATTGAATTTAGCTCCTGAACGAATATCAAAGGTCGAAGTAAATAAATCACCCAGTGGTAAATATCAATCAGAAGGTTATGATGCTGTTATAAATATTGTGCTGAAAGAAAAATATATAGGATATGATATTACAGTTCAAAATTTTGCGATAAGTAATGTAGCTGGTAATAATGGAAATGGTTGGCTGATGAATGAACAACCGTCCGTTAATTTAATTTATACCAATAAAAAGATTAATACCTATGCTAACTATACTTATGGACGTTCAGAATGGAATACAGGAACAGAGAAAGATATATTATACAAAGATTTATTAGATATAAGTTCTGACAAGGTTGATAAAGATAATCCTAATGATATATACAAATACCAAGGAAATGCTGTAAGTGCGGGAATCAATTACAATATAAACAAAAATCATATACTCTCTTTTCAAGGGGATTATCTCTTCAGTAAATTCTATACAGACAATCTATTTAATTATAATGTAAACGATCTGATTGATAACTCTCAGTACAGAATAAATAGTCAGGTTATAAATCAGACAAGATCAAATGAATATACAGGAACCTTTTATTACAGGGGTAAGCTAAGTGACAAGTTGTCGCTTTACAGTGATTTATCGTATAGTTATTTTGATAATAATGTATTCAATGCACTTAGTCAAGATAATGATGCTCTTGTCAGTAACAGTTATGATGAAAAGAAAAATGTGTTTAAATTTAATGCCGAAGCTAAATACTCTTTTTCGGAAAAAGTGTCCCTGAATTTAGGGTACATCAATAATATACGTCGATATAAATCTGAGTTTGACATTGAACAAGACTTTCTAGATTATAAGGAATATCGTCATAGGGTATTTTCTCATTTACAGCTGCATCTCAATGAAAAATTAAGTCTGGAAGCTGGATCGGGACTCGAATATATTTCTATGAATAATTCTGATACAAAAAAGCATTACTGGAAAGCTTTGCCCTATTTAATAGCAAACTACAATATTAATCAATCGATAAATTTAAAAGGTTCATATCTTACAAATATGAAATATCCAAGTATTCACCAACTAAATTCGGCAGGGACAGCAGTTGATTCATGGATGATGCAAACAGGTAATCCTAATTTAAGGTCATATGTGTCACATTCTTTTTCTATTGATCTCAGTTTATGGGACAGGCTTACGTTTACCCCCTCCATGAACTATTCACCTGACAATATAGGAGAATTTATAACAAAGGATAATAGTCGGTTTCTTACTACTTTCCAGAACATCAACACAAAAGAGTATTCATTACAGTTGGTCTATGATCAACCTATCGGAAAGTATTTCAGTATTTCTAACAGTATAACATATTATCATCGTAAAGCTAAATTTCCTGGAATAAGAAATTCTCTAAACGGATGGATGTTAAATTCCGAAGTCAACTATTATAATCCGACTTTATCATTAATGGCTCAACTGGGCTATTATCGAAGTATGGATAAGAATATAAGGATTCAGGGAGTTCAAATGTATAACTTTGATTCATGGGCTTTGACTCTGAGTAAGCAATTCTTCAACAACAAGGTAAGTGTTTTATTTGGCTACTTTCTGCCATTGAAATGGGGAGTAAAAGATGTTCAGAAAAGAATCGTCAAGACTCCTGATTATAACGAGAACTATAGAATAAACCTAAGGAATTATCGCAACACATTTATCCTAAGAATAAGCTACAGATTTAATAGCGGAAAAGTTAAATTTTCAAGAAGCAAGAATTCAACGGAAAGGGAGGAGCGAATCAACAGAACTTTCGATTTCTAGATATAATATTTTCAAAATTTCCAAATTGTACACAGTTGGATGCGATGGATTGCGGAGCTACTTGCCTGTTCCAAAAAGGCTTTTTGCTTCTCTAGAAGCTTTTACCTTCTACTCTAATTCTAAAATTTTCTACTCTTGACTCTTAGGCATATTACTAAGTGTTTGATTTTCCCAGTCAAATTTACCATGTTTTCTGAGCCAACAAACAATTGTTGAACGAGATTGAATACCATACTTACATTGTGCACTAGTGGTAGAGAGTTCTTCCCGTTCAATCTTAGAAACAAGGGACAATTTAAAGGACATACTATAATCCTTTTGAATACGTTTTACATACTGATTTTTAGACTTTTCCATAACATTACATGTATCGTGTAACGATATATTAGGACAAGACAACTA
>QXGG01338066.1_pt1 | contig 17537 bp, 16 predicted proteins | sample 1982491 | NCBI WGS metagenome assembly QXGG01 (sample SAMN09924614, study PRJNA488089) | Wastewater metagenome, whole genome shotgun sequencing project. | isolation source: South African research farm wastewater | place: South Africa: Irene, Agricultural Research Council, Animal Production... | reverse complement strand
GAAACGGAATGGATTTGCAATTAACCGATGGTGCTATATCGTTCTTAGCAGATAAAGGATATGATCCTGAATTTGGTGCACGTCCTGCCAAAAGAGCAATACAGCGCTACCTACTTAACGACTTGTCGAAGAAGATTCTTGCTCAAGAAGTTGATAATAGCAAACCGATAACTGTAGATAGCCAGGGAGATCACTTAATATTTAAGAACTAACCAACTAGAATTATACTTCTCGTAAAAAGGCAAGCTGAGTAACTCAGCTTGCCTTTTTACGTATTGAACAATAAGCAGTAAGTAAACTTGAAATACTAAAGTAACATTGACATTCTAATACCAACTTATTTTAGCCCTAAGAACTGAATTAACGAATCATATTATTTCAAAGAAAGTAGAATAATTAATTTTGAGCCACACAACTACACGTCCCCCCAACAACACATTCCTCTAAAAGACACAACGATACTACAATCAAAGTAATGCAACCTCAATGCAGGTGGCATTTATAAAAGATATCAAATTAATAAAACAGATATACTTATGATTGAAACTATTGTTGGGGCACTATTACCCATCGCAGTAATTCTTCTTCTTGGTTATTTTGCCGGTTGGCATCAAGATTTCAATAAAGACCAAGCAGGAGTTCTAAATAGAATGGTAATGCTATATGCCTTACCTCTATCCCTCTTTGCAGGACTTGTACAAGTACCTATAGACGAACTGATGCAAGAAAAAACGCTAAGTATCAGCTTATTTATCGGTATGATCGTCCTCTACTTTGTAGTTTATTTTATTATACGCTATCTATTCAAGAAGAGCATTTCAGTATCAGCACTATTGGCTTTATCAATTGCTGGACCTGCCGTACCTTTTGTGGGCGTATCGGTACTGGGAGACCTGTTCGGTAACATCAGTACTATCTCGATTTCGATTTGTAGTATCTACATGAATCTTATTCAGGTGCCGATTACGATTATTCTTCTTTCTATGGATAGCAACAATCCTACTGCCAACTCAACAGGCCCACAGAAGAGTAAATCTTCAGTGTTCTGGGGAAATGTACTTAGCGCAATAAAAGAACCCGTAGTTTGGATGCCAGTGCTAGGATTAATATTCTTACTGCTTCGAGTTTCTTTCCCTACAAGTATCATCGCTTCTCTTAACCTACTGGGTAAAGCAACAGGCGGTGTAGCTCTCTTTGCATCAGGTATTATTCTATTCTCATATAAAGTGACCTTTAACAAAACAGTAAGCATCTCAGTATTGGCCAAGAACATCCTTCTACCTCTACTAATGCTTGGTATTTTGCACGTGTTTAATTTCACACCCGAAATTATTAAAGAGTCCGTAATTACACTTTCTATTCCAACAGCTTCAATTGGTGTAATTCTTGCCATACAATACAAATCCGACGAACAAGACATTTCCTCTATTTTATTCTTTAGTACCATGTTATCATTGGTAACAATGGGTCTATTTATGTACATACTTTCTTAATGAATATAATTTTTTAAATACATACAGTTATGAAGAATCAAAATGTAGCAAATCTTATTGTAAGATGCTTAGAACAAGAGGGCGTAAAATACGTTTTCGGTATCCCTGGTGAAGAAAACATCAACCTAGTACATGCTATTGGTGAATCAAAAATCATCCGTTTCATCTTAGTAAGACATGAACAAGGAGCCTCATTTATGGCCGACCTTTACGGAAGACTCACAGGTAAAGCTGGTGTTTGTGCTTCAACCTTAGGCCCAGGTGCATTAAATTTACTTATGGGTGTTGCTGATGCCAATACAGACTCTTGTCCACTCGTTGCGATCTCTGCACAAGTGGGTATCAACAGAATATACAAAGAAACTCACCAAGTAGTTGACCTACTTCCGATGTTCAAAGCTACTACAAAGTGGGCTGACATGGTTTTAACTCCTGCTTCGGTTCCTGAAATGATGCGTAAAGCATTCGATAGAGCTCAAAAAGAGAGACCAGGTGCAACCTATATCGCGGTACCTCAAGATGTTGAAGTAATGGATGCTAGCGAATTAATCCCCCTTACAGTACATCCTAAACACGAAAGCTATGCTGACGATAAAATGATTTTAGAAGCAGCTAAGAAGATTCAATCTTCTAAAAGCCCTGTAGTTTTGGTTGGTTATGGTGCCGTAAGAAACAAAGCTGACAAAGAAATCAAAGAGTTTTGTAACCTACTAGGTGTACCTGTTGCTACAACATTCATGGGTAAAGGTATTTATTCAGACAAAGAACCTAATGCACTTGGTGTTGTTGGTTTTATGGCTCACGATTACGAAAACTTCGCATTCGACAAAGCAGATACCATTATTGCTATCGGATACGAATTACAAGAGTTTGCCCCTTCTAAAATCAATCCTAAAGGAGACAAAAAGATTGTACATATTCATAACTTTGCTCAAGATATCGATTCTGACTACCCTGTAGAGGTTAGTGTAGAAGGTAATATTCCAAACACTTTGACTAAGCTTACAGCCGAACTCAAAAAAATGAATGTGAAGTTTGACATCACTGCTCCAAAGATTCAAGAACTCTTGAAAGAGGAACGTGAAAGCTTAGCCAACGACAACAGCTTCCCTGTTAAACCTCAACGTATAGTTGCAGATACACGTAAAGCACTTGCCGACGAAGATATCGTACTAGCTGATACAGGTGCGATCAAAATGTGGATGGCTCGACTTTATCCAACTTACAAAGCAAATACCTGTCTTATTGCTAACGGCTTATCTCCAATGTCATTCTCACTACCAGGTGCAATAGGTGCACATTTTGCTTGCCCAGATCGTAAGATTCTTGCAACCATGGGTGATGGTAGCTTTATGATGAACTCACAAGAGATCGAAACAGCAGTACGTGAGGGTGTGCCATTGAAAGTTCTTATTTGGGAAGATCATTCTTACGGACTTATCAAATGGAAAATGGATATGGAAATTCATACCCATAGCAACGTCGATTTCACGAACCCTGATTTTAAAATGTATGCCGAAAGTTTTGGAGCTCACGGTCACCGTGTAGAATCGGCTGAAGATTTACTACCTACTCTTAAGAAAGCACTTGCTGAAGATGGAGTATCTGTAGTAGTTTGCCCAGTTGATTATAGCGAAAACATGAAGCTTATCAATAAGCTTGGTACATTAACAATGCCAAGCTAATCAAAAGCTAATATTCTTAATTAGAGAGTCTATCCATTTTTTTGGATAGACTCTTTTTTTCTCCTAGGCCGGGCAAGATAAACGAGTTAGTCGGAGTACTAAAACGACCTATTGGTTTTGGTACTCCAACTAACTCATTTTTGAAACTCATAGCCCTGTTTTTCGTCCTTATAAGAAATAAAATCCCTACTCCAACTAAAAAAAAATTAACGAACCACAGGATGTAATAGAATTTAAATTATCTTTGTTTTATCGAAGAACGATAAAAATACATTCATTATCAATATATTTTAATTCTAAATCAACAAACTGATTGATTATGAAAAAGAAGTTTAACACCATAGCCATACTGATTCTTATCGCATTAGCTACATCGTTTATTGTAAACTCGAGTCTAGCCATTGATGATTTCACTGCAGGCTTTGAAGAGGGATTTAAGTCTCAAAAAAAGGATAATATAAGTACCACAACTTCATATTGGTTAGATGTTATTAATACAGAAGAATCTGAATATAACTTCACACTTACTAGCAAAAACAACCAAGAGCAAGTGACTTTTAAACCACGAGTTATCTTGGCTAAAACAACTAAATCTAAAAATGAATCAGTAGCTACTTTATCCACAATTACCTCGATTATGGTTCTAGCAACTTGCATAACATTCATTATGTCGATTGTGTTTTTTATAAAATTTATCTTTGCCGTAAATAGAGGAATTGTATTCGATAGGCGGATCTTATTCTATCTTAAAATATTGGGGTGGAGTCTAATCCTTAGTTTTGCATGTATGACTATTTATAGCTTGACAAGCTACCAGATAAGCAAAGAATTATTCGATATTCAAGGATATAAGCTACTAATGGCTCAACCCATTCCTTTCTTTTGGCTTCTCGGAGGATTGACTATACTTTTAATAAAACAATTTGTAGCAATGGGTATCAAAATGAAAGAAGAACAAGATTTAACCATCTAAAAAGACAGACTAATGGCAATTATTATTAATTTAGATGTTGTTATGGCTCAGCGAAAAATTTCGTCAAACGAATTGGCAGATACTATAGGAATTACTCCAGCCAATCTATCGATACTAAAAACAGGAAAAGCAAAAGCAATCCGCTTTTCGACCCTTGAGGCCATATGCGAAGCTCTTGATTGTCAACCAGGTGATATCCTAAGCTACGAAAAGGAGCTCTAATTTTAGACTGAAACAAATAGATGAATATTCAAAATAGCAAATACGATTTAATAACTATACTTGGCCCTACAGCTAGTGGAAAAACCACTCTAGGGGTTGCTTTAACTCACGCACTCGATGGTGAAATCATCAGTGCTGACTCGAGGCAAATTTATCGAGGCATGGACCTAGGAACAGGCAAAGACCTGGAGGAATATACCATTGAAGGCAAAACTGTACCTTATCACCTCATTGACATTGTCGATGCAGGTTATAAGTACAATGTATTCGAATACCAACGTGATTTTTTAAAGGCTTACGAAGGCATCGTCTCACGCAGTAACCCCGTCATCCTTTGTGGTGGCACAGGGTTATACCTTGAATCAATTTTAAAAGGTTACCGTTTGCTGCCCGTTCCCGAAAACAAGGAACTTCGAGACTCGCTTGCCTCCTACTCACTAGAGGAGTTGACAGAAAAGCTAAAAGCGTATAAAGAATTGCACAACTCTACCGATGTGGATACTTGTAAAAGAGCCATCCGAGCCATTGAGATTGAAGAGTACTACCTGACGCAACCAGCAGATGAACGCTCCTTCCCTAAACTCAACAGCCTCATCATTGGAGTCGATATTGATCGGGAGCTAAGAAGATCTAAAATATCAAAAAGACTTAAACAGCGTTTAGATGAAGGGATGATTCAAGAGGTAGAAGCCTTGCTCGAGACAGGGATCTCAGCCGATGATTTGATTTATTACGGACTTGAATATAAATTCCTGACGCTATATTGCATTGGTAAGCTAACTTATGACGAGATGTTTGAGCAACTAGAAACAGCTATTCACCAATTTGCCAAACGACAAATGACCTGGTTTAGGGGGATGGAACGAAAAGGGTTTACTATCCACTGGATAGATGCTAAACTCCCTACCAATGACAAATTAGAAGAGATATATAAACTATTATAAAAACACCAATTTTACAACTAACCAAAATGATGATTAATATACCAAAGATTAAGTATACCGATTCTGGTAATTTCTTTTTAATGGCTGGCCCATGTGCCATTGAGGGTGAAGATATGGCCATGCATATTGCAGAAACCATTGTTAAAATTACAGACAAACTTCAGATTCCTTATATATTCAAGGGCTCTTACCGTAAGGCTAATCGCTCTAGAATCGATTCTTTTACAGGTATTGGTGATGAAAAAGCACTTAAAGTGCTTCGCAAAGTGGGAGAAACATTTAATATCCCAACAGTTACCGACATCCACACAGCAGAAGAAGCAGCTATGGCAGCGCCTTATGTTGATGTATTGCAAATCCCAGCTTTTCTTTGCCGTCAGACTGACCTTTTGGTTGCCGCAGCAGAAACAGGAAAAGTTATCAACATCAAGAAAGGACAATTCCTTTCGCCAAGCGCAATGCAGTTTGCTGTTCAAAAAATACTTGATTCAAACAATCCAAATGTAATCCTTACTGATAGAGGAACCATGTTTGGCTACTCCGATATGATTATCGACTTTAGAGGTATCCCCGAAATGCAGGCATTCAATGTTCCTGTTGTCTTGGATGCTACACACTCGCTTCAACAGCCCAATCAAGCCTCAGGAGTTACTGGCGGTATGCCACAACTCATCGAAACGGTTTGTCGTGCTGCAGTAGCAGTTGGCGTAGATGGTCTGTTTCTCGAAACTCACCACAACCCTAAAGAAGCCAAAAGTGATGGTGCCAACATGTTACCCCTTGATCAGCTTGAAGAGTTACTTACTAAACTCGTGGCATTGCGTAAAACGATCAATGCCTTTTAATCCAACTTTCAAAACTTACGCTTTATGAAAAAATGTAAACAATGGATGAAAGTGAGCCTCATGGCTGCTTTTATCCTCCTCGGTTCATTGCAGCTCTATGCACAACAAAGTATGCCAATACCTCAAGATCCAAAAGTTCGCATTGGCAAGCTCGATAACGGATTAACCTACTACATCCGAAAGAATGCCCAACCTGCAGAGCGTGCCGATTTCTACATCGCACAAAAAGTGGGTGCTATCCAAGAGAATCCAGATCAGCGTGGTCTTGCCCACTTCTTGGAGCATATGGCTTTCAACGGTACAACTCATTTTCCAGGAGACCAACTCAAACAATACCTTGAAAGCATCGGCGTTAAGTTTGGCGAAAACCTTAATGCCTACACGGCTATTGACGAAACGGTATACAATATTTCTAACGTTCCCGTTAGCCGTGAAGGAGCATTAGACTCTTGTTTACTAATTCTACACGATTGGGCTAATGACCTATCGCTCGAAGACAAAGAGATCGACAAAGAGCGAGGTGTGATTACCGAAGAGTGGAGATCTCGCATGAGTGCAGGACAGCGTTATATTGAGAACTTACTTCCTAAATTTTTCGAAGGTACTAAGTACGACGACAGCCTTCCTATTGGAAGCATGGAAGTAGTCAACAACTTCAAATACCAAACACTAAGAGATTACTATGAAACTTGGTACAGACCCGACCTACAAGGCATCATGATTGTGGGTGATATCGATGTCGATCAGGTTGAAAGTAAAATCAAGGCTATGTTCTCAGACATCCCAGCTCAACCCCAAGCAGTAGAGCGTGTATATTATCCTGTTAACGATAACGATGAACCCCTAGTATTTACCTTCCAAGATAAAGAGCAAACCAATATTGTATTTAGCTACTACAATAAGTATGCTCCATTTCCAAAAGAAGCAAAGGGTGACTTAGCTTACCTGCAAGTGAACTATGCAATCAATATGATTTCATCTATGCTTAATGCTCGTCTTAACGAGATTTCTGAGCAAGCAAACCCTCCTTTTATTTATGCGGGAGTTTATGATGGTGATTTTATTGTTGCAAAGACAAAGAAAGCCTTCACAGGTGTAGTAGTTTGTAAAGAAGACAACATTGAAGGGGGAATTAAGATTCTTCTTAGCGAAATTGAGCGCGTTCGCCAACACGGATTTACTCCTGGTGAATATGCTAGAGCTAGAGCTTCTTATCTAAGTGGTTTAGAATCTGCTTTCAACGAAAGAGACAAGGTAAAGAATGCAGCTTATGTTAATGAGTATGTTCGCCACTTCTTAGACAACGAACCAGCTCCAGGTATTGAATTCGAATACGGCACAATGTCGCAATTGGCTAACGTCATTACAGTTGACCACATCAACCAAATGATGCCAATGCTTATCTCTGAAAACAACAAAGCCTTAACGCTACTTGCTCCAGAGAAAGAAGGTCTTAATATTCCTTCGCCCGAGGCTCTTGCAAGCCTACTTGAGGGAACTATGAGCGAAAAGTTTGCAGCTTACGAAGATCAAGTATCTGACGAACCCCTAATTTCGAAAGAACCAGTTGGCGGAAAAGTTGTAAAAGAGGATAAAAACGGACTTTACGATGCAACAACATTAACCCTATCAAACGGAGTTAAGGTTGTCATTAAACCAACCGACTTCAAAGCAGATCAGATCATTATGTCGGGTTATAGCTACGGTGGTAACTCAATATTTCCTGACGATGAATATATCAACTTTAAGTCGATTAACGAATTTGCTCTAGTGGGTGGACTTGGTTCTTTCTCAAAAGTTGAATTGGATAAAGTTCTAGCTGGTAAAATAGCATCAGTATCAACCTCAGTTAACTACCTTACCGAAAGTGTTAATGGTTATTCTTCACCAAAGGATTTCGAAACTTTGATGCAGCTTACTTATTTAAACTTTACAGCTCCACGTAAAGATGTCGATGCATTTGAATCGAATATTAGTCGTTCTAAGGCTGCAATGCTCAATAACGAACTCAATCCTGCATCTGCATTCAACGACTCTATAACAAAAGCTATATATGGAGATAACTTACGAGCTAAACGTCTACATGCGAATGACCTAGACAAAATTAGCTACGACAGAGTGCTTGAGATGTATAACGATCGCTTCAAAGATGCGAGTGATTTTACATTTATCTTTGTGGGAAATATCGATTTAGAAACCGCTAGACCACTTCTGGAAAAGTACCTTGGAGGATTACCTACTCTAGATCGTAAAGAAAATTATATTGACCGCAAGCTCTATGATAGAAAGGGAGAATTTGAAAACGAATTTATTCGTCAACAGGATAACCCTAAGGCCTCAATATTGACCTATTACAACGGAAACGTAAAATATACTGCCAAAAACAATCTTTTAATGAACATGCTTTCACAGGTAATGACTCTGGTTTATACCGAAAAAGTACGTGAAGACGAGGGAGGAACTTACGGTGTTGGTGTTCAAGCTGGTCTAAATAATCTCCCTAAACAAACAGGAACATTCTTGATTGTTTTTGATACAGCTCCCGAAAAGAAAGATCGCTTAATGGAGATTATCTACCGAGAACTCGACAAGGTTGCTAAGGAAGGTCCTTCAGAAAAAGACCTATCGAAAGTGAAGGAGAATATGATTAAAAAATATCATGAGCAAGTAAAAGAGAATGCTTACTGGAGCTCAATGATACAAAATCAACTGACATCAGGCATTGATTTAAATGCAGATTTCGAAAACTTAGTCAATAGTATTGGCATCAAGGATATTCAAAAATTCACCAAAGCTTTCCTTAAGCAAGGAAATAAGGCTGAAGTAATTATGATTAGCCCTGAGCAAAAATAATATTTTAGTTTACACATTTTTAAAGGGGCTAGTCTTTTCTTGAACTAGTCCCTTTAAATTTAACTAACCCTAAACACACATGAATTCAACATTACTAAACTCTTTCATCCAGCTGTTTAAGCTCAACTGGCTTGCTACCAAAAGAGAGTCGGGTAAAGAGATTAAAACAGCCTCAACCATACTCAGGGGGTTGTCACTGGTTTTCTTCTTTGCTCTAGCCATACTTTGGTCGGTAATTGTCTTCAAACAAATCCGAGCAGGAGAACTCAACTTACACGAAGGAGCGAAGATTGTAGCACTTGCCTTAGGACCAATGCTGGCCTACGATTTTTTAATCCGAATATCTCTGCCCAGTTATATTTTAGAAGAACTACCAGTTCTCTTTACTCTACCCCTAGAGAAGAGACATGTCATTTTATTCAAACTATTCTACCACGGAGTAGGCCCATTAGTGATTATGTGGGTAGTCTTGATTACCCCTATTCTAGGAAGTCTTAATTATTTCAATGTGGGCATATTGGGGTATGTCCATGCTTTTCTAATTATGCTACTGGTTTTCACGATAAACAAACAGGTTATAGTTCTAGCCAAAAACTATTTTTCAAAGCATAAAGTTGTAACTACAACCTCGGTGATACTTTACTTCTTGGTGGTATTTCTCCCACTTATCTTATATAAGTTTGATGCTGTTAGCCAAGCTTATGGGAGTATACTCGTTCCACTAAATCACTACTGGCCAACTTACCTTATCTTACTACTCTTGCTAGGAGTAACACTAAGTCTAACCTATCAATTACTTCGTAATTTTAAAATTGACAGTCTAGGAGATGATGGATCAGATAACTCCTTCCAATTTAACTCGCTTACAAAGAGTGAGCGATGGAGTAAGATGGGACAACTTGGTCAGCAAATAAGATTAGACTTACTTTTCTTATTACGCACCAAGAAGATGCGAGCACTTCTACTTGTAATTCTTTTCTTTACAGCTCTTCCTATTTATACAATTCTAAGTAACCCCGAAGAGAGAGTTCTGAGTAGTTTAAATTTCCCCTATGTCTATTCAGCAATAATGTTTTACATGACCTACGTGCAATACGAATCCATTTCGATGGAGTTTTACTTTACACAAAGAAATCATATGGTCACCCTACTCAAAAGTAAATATATAATTACCACTATTGCGACCATCCCTTTATTGATTGCAGGCATCGTTTGTTTCCTCTACAGAGGGTTTGATTTATGGGGATTAATAGCACTCTATAGCTATATACCAGGTTTAATCAGTCTGTTTGGTCTAAGCATGTATATTTTTAATAGTATTGGAATCAATCCTGAGGCCAAAACCAAAGTCAACAAAAGTTTTAGTGGAATAATCTTTTTATTCATCTTGGTTGCGGCCGTTAGTGTTCCACTAATCAACTGGATAATCAGCCTTATCGTTGGCCAACCCTACTACGAGAATTTAACCATCATAATCTTAAACTTAGGAGTTGTTCTTCTTTCACCTCTTTGGTTAAAGTTGATTGCTAAATCAATGAACAATAGAAAATATAAAAATCTAGAGGGTATCCGCAACTCACTTAACTAATAAACAGAAAACATCATGTTAGAAATAAATAATATCACAAAATCATACAATAAGAAAGAGGTACTCAATATCCCCTCTCTTAAAATAGACAAAGGCGAACTCATTGGTATTGTGGGCAATAATGGAGCAGGTAAATCGACACTTTTTAGACTTATGCTCGACCTGATTGCTCCCGACACAGGAGAAATAGGCTCAAAAGGTTTACTGGTTAATAAGTCGGAAGATTGGAAAACCTATACGGGTTCTTATGTTGATAATACATTCTTGCTTGGCTACCTTACGCCTACCGAATACCTCGATTTTTTAGGTTCACTCGGCAATATGACCAAAGAGGAAATATCGGCGCGAGTAGATCGCTTTAAGAACTACCTAGGAACTGACAACCTCGAAGGAAAGAAATATATTCGTAACCTCTCTTCGGGAAATCAACAAAAAGTGGGTATTGTGGGTGCTCTATTTAATCAACCCGAATTTGTAATTCTGGATGAACCCTTTAACTTCTTAGATCCCACAGCACAAGAGAACACCAAAAAGCTTTTGGCCAAAATACACAGCGATACAGAAACCACCATTTTAGTTTCAAGTCATAACCTGGAACATTTGCTAACCATCTGCACAAGAGTTATCTTGCTCGAAAATGGAGTAGTTATCAAAGATGTCAAAGGCGATGCAGCCGTATATCAAGAAGAAATTATGAGCTACTTCCTCAAAGACATGGAGGACAATAGTGAAGAGTAAGTTTTTATATAAACTAGTAATAGGGTTATGTGTGCTCTTGGGTTTTGCTAGCTGCAAGACCCAAACTCCTAGACTCGATTACAAAGCACTAGCAGAAGCTTCAAGAAGGCTCGATATGGAGATCGGCTATACGGATAATCCGAAGCTCTATCTAGAGAGTGCCGAATGGATCGGTACTCCCTATCGAAATGGTGGCAACTCGAAAAGAGGTGTCGATTGCTCAGGCTTTACCAAACAGGTATTCTCGAAAACCTACGGCCTGGAGCTACAACGAACCACACAGGGACAAACTAAACAGATACGAAAGGTATCCAAAAATAACCTCAGAGAGGGTGATCTTGTGTTCTTTAGTAGCCCAAGATCCAAAAGACGGGTGGCTCATGTGGGCATATACCTCAAAAACGATCTCTTTGTACATGCCAGCACAAGTAGAGGAGTAATTGTTAGCAATTTAAAATCAAAATATTACAAACAACATTGGCTATATGGTGGACGACTTAAAAAATAGACTCAGTAGAACAGTGCAATTCATTATACTTTTGCTACTCTCAACACAAGTGGTAGATGCTCAGCTATTATGGAAAATCAGCAAGCAAGATCAACCTGACTCCTATATATTGGGGACTCACCACGTGATTCCAAGTTCTGTGATTGAAAACATAAAAGGAGTTGAAGAAGCGTATAAAAACAGTGAAGTACTGGTTGGCGAACTTGATATTAGAGAAATGGATGAGTTTGCCTCGGATGCGAACAATAGCATGATGCTTATGGCTCCAGCCGATTCGGCTCTCAATAAAGTAATGCGTAAAAACAGTTATAATTCACTCATGGAGCTGATGGATCAAGACCCTACACTAGTACAACTCCCCAAGCTAATGGCAAACAGCTTTAAGCCACAGATGGTAAGTTCACTACTCAGCATAGGCCTGGCAGTCAAAGCTAACGAAAAGTTATTTCCAGGCAACGACTCTCCCATGGGTGTAGATATGATATTTGAGAATAGAGCAGTCAAAGAGGGCAAAGAAATTATTGGTCTAGAAAGCATGACTTTTCAGACCAAGCTACTTTACGATAATAAATCCATTAAAAAAGCTGCTGAAGAGTTATCCGACTTAATCGATTGCTTAGATAGCAACCCTGAGGCCGTTTTAGCAAGCTCTGAAGAATTGGCCAAGCTCTATGTCGAACAAAATCTTGAGGGTCTACTCAAACTAGCCGATGAAACGTCTTCGGATATTTGTCCAGCTCTAACCATGGATCCTCTCGACCGTAAACTCATGGTAGACGATCGTAATATTGACTGGATACCGAAGTTAAAAACGGTCATGAAAAATAATTCTTGTTTCATTATTGTGGGTGCTTTACACCTACCTGGTCAACTCGGAGTATTAGAACTTCTCAAGAAAGAAGGCTACACAATATCCTCGGTATCGAAGTAAAACTAAGCAACAGCCTGAAACAAACAGCTCATTACTAGTAATTATTATCCTAATTAATTTGATTGCTAATAAGTAAATCATTAATTTTGCAACCGATTATTCCTAGCTAGGTAATCAAGCGACTAGAAATGAAATTTAGTCCACCTAGGGGAGCAAACCTGTATTATACAAATAACAGATGTACGCAATTGTAGAAATCAATGGTCAGCAATTCAAAGCAGAAGCTGGCAAAAAACTTTTCGTTCACCACATCCAAAACACTGAAAATGGTGCGACAGTTGAGTTTGACAAAGTTCTTTTAGTAGACAAAGACGGTAACATTACTATCGGTGCACCAACAGTAGAAGGCGCAAAAGTAGTATGTGAAGTTAAATCTCCACTTGTTAAAGGTGACAAAGTAATTGTTTTCAAAAAGAAAAGAAGAAAAGGATACCGTGTTAAAAACGGTCACCGTCAACAATTCACTGAATTGACAGTTAAAGAAGTTATAGCTTAATCATTAATCAATTAAAAATTAAGAAGAAATGGCACATAAAAAAGGTGTAGGTAGTTCGAAGAACGGCCGTGAATCGGAAAGCAAAAGATTAGGCGTTAAGATTTATGGTGGTGAAATTTGCAAAGCAGGTAACATTATCATTCGTCAAAGAGGTACTGCCTTCCACCCAGGTGAAAACATGGGTATTGGTAAAGATCATACTCTTTACGCTTTAGTAGATGGTACTGTAAACTTCAAAGTAGGTAGAGCAAACAAACGTTTTGTTTCTATTATTCCTACTGAAAGTGTAGAAGCATAAGGCTTTAATAGCAGTATAAAATATTTTGGAGGGATGCAGCTTAAGAGTTTGCATCCCTCTGTTTTTTATATAATTCACGCCCCTATATTATCTATTTTTCCATATCTTTGTAGTTTACGATATGTTCATAAAAAAGTGTTAACATGCTTACAATAAAACAGATTACCGAAGAGCCAGAAAGAGTTCTTCGTGGACTTGAAAAAAAGAATTTTAAGAACGCTAAAGAAGCGTTAGACCAAGTTATTGATGCCAACGAAAGAAGAAAAGAGGCACAAAAACAACTAGATAACAACCTTGCAGAAGTTAATGCACTATCGAAGACCATTGGTCAGATGATGAAAGAAGGTAAAAAAGATGAGGCGACTTCCATCCGTGAACAAGTTTCGTCTATGAAGGAAGGCAATAAAGCATTAGAAAATGCAATGAACTCTGCCCTGCAAGAGATGAACGAGCTTCTTTATAATATTCCTAATATTCCTCACGAATCTGTTCCAGAAGGTGTTGGTGCTGATGACAATAAAGTAGAACGCACAGGTGGTAAGAATCCTCAGCTAGCTGAAGGTGCACTACCTCACTGGGAATTAGCAAAAAAATACGACCTGATCGATTTCGAACTAGGTGTTAAGATTGCAGGTGCTGGTTTCCCCGTATACAAAGGTAAAGGTGCTCGTTTACAACGCTCACTTATCAACTTCTTTTTAGATGAAGCTAGAGATGCTGGATACCTAGAAATCGAACCTCCTTATGTAGTTAACGCTGCTTCAGGTTACGGAACAGGACAGCTACCCGACAAAGAGGGTCAGATGTACCACGCTACAGCAGATGATCTATATCTTATCCCAACAGCCGAAGTTCCAGTAACAAATATCTACCGTGACGTTATCGTAGACGAGAAAGATCTTCCTATCAAAAACTGTGCATATTCTGCATGTTTCAGAAGAGAAGCAGGTTCATATGGTAAAGATGTAAGAGGATTAAATCGCTTACACCAATTCAATAAGGTTGAAATCGTTAGAATCGACAAACCAGAGCATTCATACACTTCACTCAACGAGATGATTGAATATGTTGAGGGCCTCGTAACTAAACTAGGACTTCCATACCGTATTCTTCGTCTTTGTGGCGGTGACATGGGCTTTACTTCTGCACTTACATTCGATTTTGAAGTTTATTCTGCTGCACAAGAACGTTGGTTAGAAGTAAGTTCTGTATCTAACTTTGAATCTTACCAAGCTAATCGCTTGATGTGTCGCTACCGTAACGACGACAAAAAGACAGAGCTTTGCCACACACTAAACGGTTCAGCATTAGCACTACCAAGAATCGTTGCAGCACTATTAGAAAACAACCAAACACCAGAAGGAATCAAAATTCCTGAGGTATTAGTACCCTATTGTGGATTTGATATTATAGACTAAAAATATATATAGAACGAAGATAAACATGAACAAAATCATTAGTAAAGACAAGTTTTCAGACCGCGTTTATAGATTTGTTGTGGAAGCGCCACTAATTGCAAAATCTAGAAAAGCGGGGCATTTTGTGATTGTCAGAGTGGGTGAAAAAGGCGAGCGTATGCCATTAACCATTGCAGGTGCAGACACGACAAAAGGTACAATCACTTTGGTAATACAACGTGTAGGACTTTCGTCAAAACGCCTTTGCGACCTAAATGAAGGCGACTATATCACCGATGTAGTGGGTCCATTGGGTCAAGCAACTGACATAAAGAATCACGGAACAGTTGTCTGTGCAGGTGGTGGAGTTGGGATGGCCCCCATGCTACCAATTGTGGAAGCTCTTAAAAAAGCAGGTAACAGAGTAATCTCTGTTATTGCTGGAAGATCAAAAGATTTAATTATTCTTGAAGATGAAATTAGAGCTAGCTCCGACGAAGTGATCATCATGACTGATGATGGTTCTTATGGAAGAAAAGGACTTGTTACTGCAGGTGTTGAAGAAGTCTTACAGAGAGAAAAAGTAGATCATTGCTTTGCTATTGGGCCTGCAATTATGATGAAATTCTTATGCAAGCTAACCGAGCAATATAAAATACCAACTACAGTATCGCTCAATACCATCATGGTAGACGGAACTGGTATGTGTGGAGCATGTAGAATCACTGTTGACGGAAAGACTAAGTTTGTCTGCGTAGATGGACCAGAGTTTGATGGTCATAAAGTAAACTTCGATGAGATGCTCAAAAGAATGGGTGCATTCAAATCGATTGAAGCAGCAAAATTTGAAGATAGCAACAATGCTAATCCATCATCTACTCTCGAAGCCAATACAACTGATGTTGAACGCCTTGTTCTTAATCACGAAGACATCCGTATTTCTGATATAAAATCGGATGACAGCTCTTCGAGAGATGCTGAATGGCGTCTTGCATTACGCAAAGCAATCAAAGCAAAAGAACGTTCTTCGTACGAGCGCTGTGTTATGAATGAGCTTGATCCTGTTTATCGTGCAACTAGCTTGACCGATGAAGTAAATCAAGGACTCACCATCAAACAAGCCCAAGAAGAAGCCAAACGTTGCTTAGACTGTAATAACCCTGGCTGTGTTTCGGGTTGTCCTGTTGAGATTGATATCCCTCGTTTTATTAAACATATTGAAATTGGCGAGTTTGGTAAAGCTGCTCAAACGCTAAAAGAGACAAGTGCTCTTCCTGCTGTTTGTGGTCGTGTATGCCCTCAAGAAAAGCAATGCGAGGCTAAATGTATCCACCTAAAGATGGGTAAACCTGCTGTAGCTATTGGTTACCTAGAACGTTTTGCTGCCGACTACGAAAGAGAAAGCGGAGAAATGTCTGTACCCGAAGTTGCGCCAAGCAACGGTATCAAGGTTGCTGTAATTGGTTCAGGTCCTGCTGGCCTTGCTTTTGCTGGTGAAATGGCAAAAAAAGGATATTCAGTAACTGCCTATGAAGCACTACACGAAATTGGTGGTGTACTTAAATATGGTATCCCAGAATTCAGATTACCCAATAAGATTGTAGATGTTGAGATAGACAACCTCAAGAAAATGGGTGTAAACTTCGTAATGGACTGCATCGTAGGAAAGACTATTGGTGTAGAAGATTTAAAAGCTGAAGGATTCAAAGGAGTATTTGTTGCTTCTGGAGCAGGACTTCCAAACTTCATGGATATTCCTGGGGAAAACTCAATCAATATCATGTCGTCTAACGAATACCTAACTCGTGTAAACCTTATGGAAGCAGCCAATCCTGAATCGGATACTCCTGTAACTAAAGGTAAGCGTGTAGCAGTAATTGGTGGTGGTAATACTGCTATGGACTCTGTACGTACTGCAAAACGTCTAGGTGCAGATGTAGCGATGATCATCTACAGAAGATCAGAGGAAGAGATGCCAGCACGTTTAGAGGAGGTACACCATGCTAAAGCAGAAGGCATCGAATTCAGAACACTCCACAACCCTATCGAGTACATTGCCGATGAGGAAGGAAAGGTTAAGCAAGTCGTTGTACAAAAGATGGAACTTGGTGAACCAGATGAGTCTGGTCGTAGAAGACCTGTAGCAATCGAAGGTGCTATCGAGACTATCGACATTGATATGGCTATTGTTAGTGTAGGTGTTTCGCCTAACCCTATCGTTCCAACTTCAATCAAAGGCCTTGAGCTAGGTTGGAAAAATACCATCAAGGTTGATGAAAATATGCAATCCTCAATTCCCTTCATCTATGCTGGAGGTGATATTGTTAGAGGTGGTGCAACAGTTATTCTAGCCATGGGCGATGGAAGAAAAGCTGCAGCCTCAATGGACGCACAACTACAAGAAAAGTAAGAGGTTACAAATAGATAATCGACACTGTCTCAGGAAGTGTGTAAGTAAATTAAGCTTGGGTTGGGTTATTGTTATAGCCTGACCCTTTCTTTGTAAATAATTAGGAACTGATTTAAAATTATGCCCCAGTCCCTGATAGGCATTGACCACTTCTTT
>QXGG01189794.1_pt1 | contig 17546 bp, 17 predicted proteins | sample 1982491 | NCBI WGS metagenome assembly QXGG01 (sample SAMN09924614, study PRJNA488089) | Wastewater metagenome, whole genome shotgun sequencing project. | isolation source: South African research farm wastewater | place: South Africa: Irene, Agricultural Research Council, Animal Production... | reverse complement strand
ATACAGGTTCGTGGTCTCGCCCCTGCAGGTGAAGTCAATCGTGGGGCTTCCAGTGCCTGCGTCCGTGATGGTCAGCGTCACGGTACCACTCTCTGGATTTTCGAACGTCATCCCAGACAGCTCAAGCGGGTCGCTGATGTCCAGACACCTGTCGTCCGTGCAGCTCCAGAGATAACTTTCTGTATAGCATGACAGATACCACCTCGTGTCCGACCCCTTGCGCTTGAACAGGATAACCTCGCCCACGTTGGTGCCTGAGCTGAATTTGCTGGATATCCACGCAAGGTCATACTCACACGGGTTGCCACCGTTGTCGTTGTCTCTTCCGCTTCCGTAGACTCGGAACACGCCTGACGTGAACACGCTGGAGTTGAAGCTCACGTTGAGGTCTCTGGTGATGGACTGCTCATGGCGCAGGAGCGAGTAGACGTGCCCTCTGGTCTGCGTCTCGGACGTGGCTCCAGTGACGATGACGCATCCCGACGCACCATCCGAGGCCGTCGGCAGGGTCTCGGCGTAGGTGACGCATGACGACGGGATGGCGTCTGCGTCCGCCTTCGCATTGAGGGCGTCCTGAAGTCCTGTCACATCCGACATGGCGTGTGAGTGGGACAGCGCCGCCTTCGCATCGAGCGAGTCCTGAAGACCTGTGACGTCCGACATCCCGTGGGTGTGTGAGCTTGCGGCCTTGCCGTTGAGCGCTGACTGAAGCCCCGTCACGTCGGAGACTGCATGGGAATGCGACTTGGCGGCGTACTTCGATGACAGGCTCGTCCCTCCCTCCGTGATGCTTCCTGTGACGGCGATGGACGGAGCGGTCAGCGAACCCGTGAGGGTGCCACCAGCCAGCTTGAGGTACTGGCGGTCATGGTTGTGGTCGGTGGCGGCATCCGCCTTGAGGGCGTAGTCGGCGAGGAGGGCGTCGGTCTCGGCCTTGGTGTAGGCATCGACCGTTCCGCCACCACCTCCTCCTCCGCTGGCCTGTATGGTTGCGGTGGTCGTACCGTCCTTGTCGGTGATGGTGATGGTGGTGGTTCCACCGTTCTGCTCCACCTTCGCCGATGGGGAGAAGCCGTCCGCACCAGGTGCCCCCGGCGCCCCAGGCTCACCTGGCTTGCCTGCCACGCCTGCGGGCAACTTCATCGCCGCGCTCCATGCCCCCGTCTCAAGGGCGACGTTGCGTGAGCGGAACCAGACGTCCGTCTCGGCCTGCGTGTCGTGCCATGACACGCCGTCCGCCGAGAACTGGTAGACTATCTCACCACTCACGAGGGCGTTGACCTGAGCCTTGGTGTACGTCCCGTCATCCACGGGCACGGGAGTCCCAGTGCCACCATCGATAATCCTGTTGCGGAACGGCTGACCATTCCACTGGATAATCAGGGAAGGTGCGTCAGGCTCACCTGCGAGGTACCCGTCCAGCTCCGCCGACAGGGTGATGCTCTCGCTGGTGCCTATGGCTGTCCTGAGCTCCTCCGTGCCAGTGTCAATCGGGATGTGCAGATAGCCACCCTCATCCACGAAGAAGCCCTCCGTAGTCCTTATCTTCGGGGTGGTCGCCGTCGAGTAGTCGCTGTCATAGGCGAAGTCCCACGACACGTACTGCTGCACCTCAGCCTGCGTCATGATGCTGTCGGCGTTCTCATCCTTGAAGAAGCCTATCACCAGCTCCGCCCGCTGGCCTCGTGCCAGCGTGGGGAATGACGCCGATGATGTCTGGTTGGCCGAGTCCACCCACGTGGCCAGCACGCTACCTGCCCTAACATAGATTGTCTGTGTCTGCATTACCTGTGCTCCTTGATTCTCTCGTATCTCTCTGCCAGCTCTGGGTACCTTGCGAACATCGCCTCCTCGACCCTCACCCTCAGTCCGTCAATCCTCTCGGCGATGCCACCGTCCTCGAACATCTCGATGGCCTTGGCGATGTCCCTGCCCTCAATGGCGATGTCCCTCTCGATGTACTTGACATGTGAGGCGCAGGCACGGAGCTCGGCGGAGCAGTAGTCCCTGTTGTCGAGCTCGTGACCGAACTCGTGCCATGCCTGCCACGCCTGCACGACGTGCTTCCTTGCGCAGATGAGGCACTGGTCGTATGGCCTGACCTCCGACGTTGACTTCCTCGCATCCCCATGGCAACCGCATCCCATGTCAGTCCTCCTCCGCAACCTGCTCCTCAGTCATCTGCGCCACACCGTCAGCACGCTCAAGCCACCAGTCCCCAGTCACCCGTATCTCCCTGTCCTCCCAGTCCTCGCCGCACTTGACCGCATAGGCGCAGAGGCCGTCGCACAGGCAGGCCTTGTACGGGGGGTGACCGTCTGCGATGAGCTCGTGGCAGGTGTCACGCATGATGTCCAGCGCATACGTCCTGATGTCATCGTTCTCCATCATGCACGTCGCCAGGAGCCTCGTCGGGGCGTTCTCATCCAGCGACAGCCTGTACACATATGACACTCCGCTGAGGGTGACGTGACGGCGCATCCCCTCGGTCTCGATGTCGAACTCGTTGCTCCCGTCACCGTGCACGACCATCCCCTTGTGGACGAGGCCAACGGACGCACGTGTGACCTCATGGAAGTCGCCCTCCTCGCCAGCGTACAGCCTGTACGGCAGGGAGGTCAGGCTGGCTCCACCGATGAACGACAGCGTGAGCCTGTCCCTGATGGCGTCCCACCATGCGCATGGCGAGCACTCGGTGGCGTCATCTGGGAGGCCTGTGGCGATGCGTCTCCACTCGCCGTCCACGAGCTCATGAGCCTTCCACCTGTTACCAACCATTATACAGCCGAACTCACGCAACCTGTCGCCGTCATGGACGGCGAAGGGCATGTGCGTCTTGGGGTATCTCATCCTGTCAAAGTCGAACATCCTAGTAGTCCTCCGTTCTCAGTGCAACACACCATTGACCAATGTGTGGGGTAGGTAAAGACAGCAGGGGGTAGGTTCAGTTTCTACATACACCCTCATTAAGTTGTTCATATTCAGATACTTACATATGTAGGGTGTAGGTAGAGGGGGTATGTGGAGTGGTTTATAATCCTTTGTATGAACAGAATTCGGAGTTGGCATCATCCTCATGTTTCTTTTCCCAGGAATCTTTTCATGTACATATACCTGCCTACCTACACCCATGCATATGTAAGTAGTTGATAATGAAGAACTTAACTTGGGGGTAGGTTCTGTTTTGAACCTACACCCTACCTACACCCTACCTACACCCTACCTACACCCTACCTACACCCTGCTCCTACCTGTAACACATCCTCATCGCTGTCATGACGTTTCATGGCATTGACCTGATGACACCTACCAGACTTTGCAGGGTGGCTCTATCAGCTCAATCCCGTCATTGTTCTTCCTGATGCAGCACAACTGCAGGTTCATGTAGCCGTCGTAGCGGTATCTCGCCTTGAAGCTGTCAGGCAGGCCTAGGAGCGTCCCGTCTGGGGCGATGTCACCCTTCTGGTACCGAACTCCGCCAGAGCACTCCTTAATCTGCCACTTGCGCTTGTACCGTGCATACCCAGCGAAGCCCTTGGCCTGATAGGGATACAAGCTCCACACCGTCCCAGGCTTGAGGAGCCACTTCGCCAGCACCCTCGGCTTGCACTCGCATGGCGGGCACTTGTCGCAGAGCCAGAGCCTGTCCCTGTCGAATATCAGGTTGCCGTCCTTGTCAGTCCAGAGCATCATGTCAGACATTGCCTTCCTCCTCGCACCGTCCAAGGCACCACAGCACGGGCATGTCATGGCATATCTGCCTCAGCACACCCTTGCGCACCTCCGCTATCACCGTGCACGAGCCGTCCTTGGTCCACGTGTACGGCTCACCCTGACCAATCGTCACGCCCTTGTCAAGGTCGTACTTGAGCAGGACGGTCATGTCCTCGCTGTACGGCAGATGTCCGTCGCTGACGAACACGGGCGTGGCGTTGGCGAAGCAACGGCCTCCCTTGACGAGCACCTCCTTGCTGTCTCCATTGGTGACGATGGACGTGGCGAAGTACCCGTTGTACCGTGAGCCACCGCCTGCTCCGAGTATGGCGTAGCACCAGCCAGTCCCGATGTCGGCATAGGCTAGCTTCACCGTCCCTTCAGAACCCGTGACCATGCCCCCGTTGCCGTCTGGCTTCGCCCACCTGTCGCTGGAACTGCTCACGTTGCACCTCATGGCGACCGCCCCAGTGACGACGCCTATCCCCTGCTCATGCGGATTGATGGGCGCAGTGAGCACACAGAGCGTGCTGTCCTCGTCTGTGGGGATGCCAAGAGTGAACACGGGGTGAGCCACGAACTCCTCCACCCCATCGGCAGGCTCAATCAGCGGCAGTCCCAGCTCCCACACCGTCCCCTCCTCGACGATGCCCTCCGTGCCGTTGTAGACCTGCACATACGTGCGTATGGCAGACCTGCTCATGGCATGGTTCTCCTCGCCCTTGCGTATCTGCTCCACCAAGTCGCACATCGCATTCCAGTCCTGTGCGTAGATTGTGAGCGGTCCACCCTGTGTCAGTCTGTGCATAGTCCCCTACCCGTTGCCTTATGAGTTGCGCTTGAGTCCCATGTCTGTGAAATCAGCGGCCTTGTATATCTTCTCAATCGCCACTCCCTTCGGCTCGACGACCTGATACTTCTTGCCACCGACCGTCTTGACGTTCTTGGCGTACTTGCACCACATTCCGTGCCATCCCCGCTTGCTGATGCCCTTGAAGTTGCCCACCTCGATGTCATCGCTGTTCTCGCTGATGAGGAACTTGAACTGCACCTCGACATACTTGTCATCGTCCTGATAGCTGACCGTCTCACCCACGAACAGCAGTTCGCCGTGGGCGAAGCCACGGAACGTGTCGGAGTTGTACCTGCAACGCCTGTAGGCTATCTTGTTGCGCAGTCTCGTCGTCCACTGGGACTTCTTGAACCAGTGCGTGATGGTCATCGTGCCAGTGGGGATGTACACCGATATGCCCCTCGGCTCCATCGTCCCGTCACCCGACTCCTGCACGTCGATGAGACCGCCATACGTGGGGATGTCCCCGTAGGATTCGACACGACCCAGACTCACGGTTCTGGTGGCGGTGGACACGCCGAACTCGATGCTGACCTTCTCCTCACGCTCGTCATCGTCACTGCTCACCGATGCCCCGCCAGTGTACTTGTACTCGGCGTTCACCTTCCAGTTCTGCGCATTGATGCGCTCCACCACCGTGAGCCTCTGCAACGTCATGCCGAGATACTTGCGTGGCACGGCGTTGCCCTGCCTGCAGGCGTCCACCACGTCATGCTCCTCCGCTCCCTTGTCCGATTTGGCGTAGTACTGTACCTCGCAGGACATCGCACGCTGTTGCGTCTCGTCCGTCTCAAGGTTGGTGGCTGGAGCCAGTTGCTTTATCACCCATGTCATGTTCTGTCCTCACCTCACTGTAAGCATGTCCTCGATGTTCTCGGCATAACGCTTGGAGTTGCGTGTGAGCTCCGTCAGCTTGTCCAGCAGGCGCTGCATCTTCTCGGACATCGCCTTGCTGTACTCGCCGTGTGCGCTGGCCTGCGCAGTGAGCGCCTCACGCATGGCGCCAATCCCAGCGCCTATCTCCGCCATCCTCGTCATGTCCGTGCCTGAGACCGTCACGCTCTCGCCAATCTGCGTCTGCTCCTGCACCGTGGGGGCAGGCACCGCCACACTGGCCACGTTGCCCCTCATGGCGCCCCTGATGATGCTGGCGAAGACGTCGAGGCCTCCCCAGCGCATGGTGATGGCACGTGCGCTCACGTCGGCGGTGGCCTCCTTCTGCGCCGTGTTCCTTGCGGTCTCGGCGGTGTTGGCCTCGATGTCCTCCCAGACCCTGCCGTAGTCCTCGTGCTGGATTGCGTTCTCCTGCTTCATGGCCTCGTTCTGCGCACGGAGGTCTGCGGTCTCACGGGCTATCTCCTGCTTCAGACGCTCGATGTCCTGACGCCTGCGTTGCATCTCCGCCGTGAGCTCGGAGTCGTTCTGCTCCCTGAGCTGTGCGACAAGTCTGTCATACATGTCCATCTTTCTCCTGAGGCTATCGTTGAGCTGACGGAGCCTGGCCTGTGTCTGTGCCTCAATCTGACGGAGCCTGCTGTCGGATTCAGCGATGTCAGTCTGGGTTCCAGATTCACGTTTGCTCTTCGAGCGTTGGGTCATCCTGTCGAGCATCGCATTCTCACGGTCTGCGTCCTCGCTGGTGTATCCTGTCCCTGGCATGTACGACTTCAGCCTGTTCATCGCTTTGGCGATGGCAGTCGTGATGTCATCCAGCACGTTCTGGAACCACAGCACGACCACTTGGAACGCCGCCTTGCAGGAGCCAGCCATCCACTCCCAGAAGTATGCTAACTTGCCCCTGATGTACTCCAGCCCAGTCAGGATGTGGTTCCATACCCACTCGGATGCCTTGAGGACGCCACCGTACCAGAGGCTTGCCCAGACGTTCTTGAGGTTGGCGCAGAGGGCATCCCACACGTCGCTGACCTCAAGCGTCCAGATGTTCCACGTCACCAGCATGTCCTTGCACAGCAGGCTCCACGCCTGCCTGAAGTTGCCGAGCAACGCCGCATCCCAGATGACGCCAAGACTGTCGCCGATGGTGCTCGTGGTCTCGCTCCACTTGTCTGAGAAGTAGTCGCACGTGTCCTGCCACACGCCCTTCAGCCACTGCCATGCCTTGCCTAGTGCGTTGGTCTTGTAGATGATGTAGCCGACGGCGGCGACGACCGCCACGATTGCGGCAAGCCATGCCCATGTCGCCACGCTCCATCCAGCTATGACCTTCCCTATCGCCACAAGCTCTCTGAATATCAGGCCGAACGCCTCTATGAAATTCCTTGCCCACGATAACGGGTTGAACACATTCAGTATCCTCAAACTGAGTTTGTTCATGAACGCCCCGAGACCAGTGAGTCTGTTGGCGAACTTGTTAAGCGTCCACGTCGCAAGCAGGATTCCGTTGACGGTGGCCATCCATGGGTGGGTGAAGATGAACGCAAGCGAAGGGATTTTCGCCAGTGTCTTTGCAAACCCGACGATTCCACTCGCCGCCTTGCCTGCAAGACCGAACACCGCCCCAAGGGTGACGGCGAAGCCCTTGACCATCCCTCCCGTGAGGACAAACACGGAGCCTATCGACTTGAGCACAAGCCCCATGCCACCGAGGATGATGCCGACCGTGGCGATTGCGCCACCCAGAATGAGGAACAGCGCAAGCCCCTTGGACAGCATGATGAACAGCTCCCTGTGCTCGTTGACGAAGCTCTGGATGGGCTTGACCATCTTCGAAAGCCATGTGACCACCTGCTTGAGGGCTGGGGCGATGGCCTCACCCAATGACATGAATATGGCGTTGAGCTGATACTTGAAGTTCGTCCACGCATCGAGCAGCGCCGCCGCCGTGTCAGCCTGGTCTTTGGTCATGATGATGCCAAGCTCCTTGGCCTTCTGCTTGAGCTTGTCAATGTCACCCAGCAGGGGCAGGAGCATCACGCCACCCTCCTCGAACAGCGCCATCGCCAGTCTCGTCTTCTCTGCCTGAGACTGCACCTCGTTCAGTCTCCTTGCCACAAGCTCGAACTGGGCGCCAGCGTCCATGGACTTGAACTCCATCGAGCTGGGGTCAATCCTCAGCCTGCGGAAGACCTCGTAGGGCGTCCTGTTGCCGTTCTGCGCCTCCGCAATGGCCTTGTTGAGCTTGCGGATGGCCTGCTCCAGCATCTCAATCGTGGCTCCTGAGCGCTCGGCTCCGAAGGACATGGCGGACAGCCACTCCACCGTGGCTCCTGTCCTTGCGCTCATCTTGTTGAGTGCGTCACCCAAATCGATGAAGCGCTTGGTGACGTAGGTCACACCTGCCAGACCCATTCCAGCGAAGGCCATCATCTTCGAGCCATACGCCATCACGCCACGTCCGAAGGTGGACAGGCCAGTCCCCCACGACTTGAGCCGATTGCCTACTGTGGACATGGCCGTGCCGATGGAGTGGATGCCAAGCGTGAGCGCAGAGCCAATGTCGCCCTTGCCTAGCGCCTGCACTGAAGCCTTGAGCTCAGCCATCACCTTCTTCGCCGAATCAGCTCCCTTGCGCAGGTCACTCAGGTCTGCGCTGATGGAGACGTATGCTTGTCCGGCCTTTACGCCCTTTGCCATAGTGTATCCTCATCCTCTGCTTGTGAATCCGTCTCTAGCCATCGCATCGAACACGTCGTCAGCCGAGCCAACCTCCTCCCTGCGGAACGGGTTGAGGTCTGCTGGCCTGTAATGCTCCTTGAGGAACGGGTTGGCATTGAGGCTGGAGGCCATCAGGTGCGACACCTTCGTCCACAGGTTCTCCTCCCTTGCCCTCGCCATCCACATCAGCTCCCTCATGGTCAGCGGCAACGGGTCTATGCCGATGACGCCAGCGACCTCCCATATCACCCGATAGGCTTGCTCAGCTCCTCCTCCAGCGCCTGCTCCGCCATGTCCAGCGCCCTGTCCATGCGCTCCTGACCCATCGTCATCGCCTTTGACAGAAGCGTCCTCGTTTTCGGGTTGGGGAAAAAATTTATGAGCTCCTCCATGAATGCGTGGGTGGCATCCTCAAGGGCGTCACCGTACAGGTTGCGTCCGAACTGCACATCGTCGATGCCATATTCCTTTGCCTGTCCACGGTTGACGATGTACAGGATGTCGCAGAGGAGCACCACGTCCTCGGAGATTCTCTGGAGGAGGTCTCCAGTGGCGATGTCCATCAGGTTGATGCCGAGGGCTGTCTTGACATCCCTGACCTCGGCAACGGTGATTCTGGTCTCGTAGGCGTGTCCTTCTGCGTCTTTCCAAATCTTCATGTGGTCTTGCTCCCTGCTGTTTCTGTATTCGTATGCAATACCTTATTTTACCATGCAACAAGATGAGAAGCCCCACCGGCAATCCAGTGGGGCTTCCGCTCGTGAGTCCGTGTCAGCGTCAGACGCTTGTTGCCGTCAGTTCTTTAGGTGCCCTTAAATCTGTGTTGACATTGAGCGTGAAGGCGTAGGTGCCAGCGTTCTCGTTCGACTGGTCATCATCGACCGAGGCGACAGCGAAGTCAGCGTCAATGCCACGTCCTGACTTGCTGACGGCCTTCATCGCCACCAGCTCGCCAGTGTGCCATGCGTGGAGCAGAGCCTCCAGCGAGGTGTCCACGCTCTCGCCCTGCTTGCCCGAGTTGGTGTCATAGTACGTGAAGGTGAGCTGGCAGGACTTACGACCTGCGATGGTGCTACCCCACTCGCCAGACGCACGGTCGGAGACGTCCACGTCCTCACGTGAGTACGATATCTTCACGTCCTTGACCGCAGTGAGGAGGGTTGTCGCCTTGCCCTCGGTGCCGTCCGCTATTCCGTAGTAAAGCTCGTCAATGGAACCCAAATGTTTCGCCATGGTAGTATCCTCTTGATTGTTAGTTGATTACGTTCTTCCAGAAGTCCTGAAGCCGAGGCCTTGACTTGTCCAGCGCAGGTTGCATGGTCGGGCGCCTCTGGAACGTGTGGCGCTTCTGGAACTTCACACGCTCGTTGGATATGTAGCGAGTCCAGCGTATCACGCCTGAGCCACCGTACTCATGCAGGGGTGCGATGTGGCGCTGTCCGTCGATTGGTCCGATGTAGGCCTCGCCAGCGTCCTCGTCCACCTCGAAGTGGAACGAGCTCTTCCACCACTTGCCATGCTCGAACGGTGGCTTGCCAGGCGGTGAGGCGACGTAGCGTGTGGTCTCATGCTCCTTGCCCTTGTCATCCGTCCACACGTGCTTCTCGCTCTTGGTGGAGTGCCTGATGGAGCGCTTTGCGACCTTCCACACATACGCCGCAGAACGGCGCAGGGCAACGGTTCTGGCCTTGCGGATGCGCTCGTTGGATGCGTCGAGGCTCCTAGACCACCTGACCAGCATGTCAAACTTCAGCTCGCCCATCACCATGCCTCCGTCTTTCCGTCCATGACCTCGACCGTGAGGATGGTCAGGAACTGCCTGCGCTTGCGGATGAGGCCTGTGTCGCAGATGTCGGTGGTGACGCTCTGCACTGCCACGCCGATGTCGAGGTCTTCGCCCATCAGTGCGTCTGCCATCTGCTCCGCAAGCGCAACGTAGGTCTCGGGCTTCTCGCCCTCCCTCAGCCATCTGGCGATGCCTATCTCGTAGGTGTACACGTAGTGTGTGCAGGCTCGTCCAATCTCACGCTCCGTGTTGGTCGGGACGATGACGGCCTTGGTCTGACCGTCGAGGTCTCCCAGACGAGCCTCCGCCTCGAACGACAGCTCCGCATTGTCCACGTAGGGCTTGCAGAAGGAGGCCAGTGCGTTCCCGACATCAATCAGTCTGCTCATGGTACACCTCCTCTGCGTGTATCCTGTACGTGGTCTGCCCCCTGTCATGCCAGCGCCAGCACTTGTCGGCGTCCGTGTCGCACACGGCGTACTGCTTGCCGTGCCACACGATGATGTCACGCACGGCAGGACGGGATATCCTGAGGTCTTGCGCCCTCACGATGAAGTCCATCCTGTGCACGTGCATGGTGACGCCACCGTACTCCTGCGTGTGCAGGACGGACTGGCCGACCTTTGCGCAGGCATCGCCGACGGACAGGCCGTCACGCATATACTCGATATGCTCGTCATAGCCTGTCACGTCAGCCAGCGCTCGTCCTGAGTCGAACAGTCCCATGCCTATCCCCGTCAGGCCTTGACGCCCTTGATGCCAGCCTTCGTGTCCATGAAGGCGACGCCGAAGCTGAACTTGCCCCTGTAGCTGATGCCAAAGGTATCGAAGTTGGTCGGGTTGCTCTCGACCACAGGAGCCTGCTGTCCATTGAGGAACGCAACCTGCATGGTGGCGGCGATGGTCGGGTCAGCGAGGAGGTAGTAGTCATCGTCGCTGGTCAGATACGCGGAGGCGACGGGGACGAACTTGTTGCGCCACGGGTTGCCAGTCAGGTACTGCTTGCTGGCGGTGGTGTCACGTATCTCGGCGTCAAAGTAGAGCTTCTGAGCCTCGACCTCCAGCGCCGCAGGGACGAGCAGGATTTTGGGTTCATAGCCGAGGATGTCGCCGTTCACGTCGGTCTGCTTGCGGAAGGCCTTGACCAGCTTGGCGAGGCTGTCGGCGCTGAGCGCACCAGCGGCGGAGACGACGTTGTTGTTCGCAACCTTGAAGAAGTCGGTGTCAGCCTGGAACAGCGTCCAGAAGACCTTGTTCAGCTTGAGGCTGGCCTTGCGTCCGAACTGGAATGCACGCTGGTTGATGGCGCCCATGTCATCGTTGATGATGTCCATCTCATCGATGGAGAACATCAGACCGTAGCGCTTGAGCTGGTTGCTGTAGCCAGTCTCGGCGAGTTCGCCAGTCGGGATGGTTCCACCGTTGGCGACCTCCTCATAGTCGCCCTTGGAGTTGAGGACGTAGGTGCTGAACTGCTTGTAGTCGCTGACGGAGGTGATGTCGGCAATCCTGCGCCACGAGTCCTCGGCGTAGTCCCAGCCAGCCTTGATGCGCTTGTTGATGGCGTTGGACAGGATGCCGGGGAGGTTCACGGTGGAGAAGCTGGCCTTGATGGCGCCAACCGCCTCGCCGAGGTTGGAGTTGTTGAGGTAGCCAGTCCAGCCACCAGCGTGGGCGCACTCGGTATAGAGTTGCTTCAGACCCATCTGGCCGTGGTACTTGCGGTCGGCGATGTCAGCCGCCTTGGTGTCAGTGGGGGTGACTCCCATGGCCTGCTCGACAGCCGCCTGAAGGACATCAGCCGTGGCGATGTCATCGGTTTTCCTGACGTTGATTTCAGGGGTGGGGCGTGAGGCCTGAGTCTCAAATCTCTTCTCGGTCGCCTCGATGCGCTCGCTGAGTTTGGTGAGGCCATCGGTGATGGCGTTCAGTTTGGTGTTAAGTTCCTCGTTCATGTCAGTATCCTCTTCTATGGTTGGTTCACTGTTCTCAATCTCAACGGCAGGCTCAGCCTGTGCGACGGCCTGCACGACGTGCTCTTCAGGCTCAGGAGCCATCAGGCTTGCCTTGATCTCCATGCTGGTCTTGGCGTCGGCGCCGATGGCGACGATGCTGACCTCACGCAGGATGGATTCCCTCACGACGAGGGCTGGTCCGTTCACGGTGTTGCCGTTGATGGTCTCCACGGTGCCCTCGTCAACCCGCTCCACCTTGACGTTCTCTGCGCCGATGCTCAACTGCCAGTTGAACTTCTTGCCTGCACGGATGATTGACTGGGCAAGGGGGTTCCCTTCGTCGAACTCGCCGTCAATCGTCAGCGTCTTCCCGTCGTTCTTGGCTTCGATGACTCCCAGCCTGCACTCGGGGTCGTAGTCATGGTCTAGCATCAGGCACACCTGCTCGGCCATCCTCATGCCAGACAGGTCAACGTAGCAGGGTAGTGAGCTCCACCACTGCCTGAATGAGCCACCTGAGTAGGCGACTCCTGTGCACCTGACTGGCTTGTCGCCTTCCTGCGCTGGCACCTCATACGTGCCTTCGGCAAGGGTCAGCATTGACGGGATTTCATCCTTGTCAATCTTCTTCCTCTTCATAGTATTGTTCTCCATTCTGTTGGTTGCTGTCGTCTGTGGCAGAATGCAGTTGGAAACCGTATTCCTGCGCCAGCTTCCTTCTGTAGGCCTCCGCCTCGTACTGCTGGCGCATTACGTTCTGCCAGTCTCGTCCATGCTCTGCGCACAAGGCCTGATACGATATCACACCCGTCTCCAGCCTCGTCTTCTCGGCGTTGCTTTCCTGCGAAGGGTTGATGTATTCACGTGACTCGAAGAACCACTGGTGCGCTGGAACGTCCTCCGTCGGGTGCATCTCAAGCCACCACTGGCGTAGTACCTTGTCGAGGATGATGTCCACTATCTCCTCACGCTGGACGGCTATCGCACGGTCGTAGGACTGCATGTCCAGCCTTGCGCTACTGTAATTATACGATGATGAGTCTCCGAGCACGACGTTGCGTGTGGCGAGGATGCAGCGTGCGCACTCTATCTTGACGCTCATGGCGAAGGACTGCTGGCTGTCAGTCGGGTTCTGCAATTGGTACTGCTCCATGCTGTACCCAGATGGCAAGGTGACCCACGAGCGCTGTGGCATCGAGAACTCGCTGAACGGCGGGTCAGCCAGCGAGTCGGCGTCAATCACCGAGGGGTCTGGCTTCAGGACGCCTGCGACGGATGCCGAGTTCTCCATTTTGCTGAGCATCGCAATTGTGTATGCCCTGAGCATCGCTATGCTTGGCAATGCGGAGGCGATGATGGGTGCGCCACGGTGCTGTTCTGGACGCTCCTGACGGAACAGGTGGCACATGTAGTCGGCGTCCACGGTGTAGTGTCTGCCCGAGGTCACGGCTGGATGCTCCTGAGCCACGGAGTATCTCACTGGGACGAGATACCTGTCGAAGTAGATGCCGTCTGCCTGCAGGTCTTCATCGGTGTCCACGTCGGTGTCGGGTGTGCATATCCTCTCCGCATCGAGCAGGAGGGGATACAGCTTGCAGGGGTTGGCGTTGCGGGGTCTGTTGGTGAGCTGAATGAAGGCCTCGCCATCCCGTATCTCCGTGCAGATGGCAGTCCTGATGGTCTTCCACAGGCCAACGCTCCTCGCCCATTCCCCGAATTCACGCTCATACTCGTTGCCCTCATCGCCGAGGCCGTGTATCTGGAGACGGGCGCCAGTCCCCACGACGCTTTCGGCATGGCTGACAATCATGCCCGTCAACCATGAGTTGTTGTTGCATTCGTAGCGTGAGCGTGAGCGCAGGGTTCTCCTGACCTCAGGCCTTAGTGACTGGTCGGCGTTCCACACGTCGCTGTACCGCCACTGCTCTGAGTTGCGTGGTGTGTGCAGGGCGGCGTCATACTGCGCCTTCGTCGATGTTCCAAACAGTTTGCCTAGTATGCCCATTGTCGTTGCCTCAGATGCACGGTGGGTTGTTTCTGCACACCGAGATTTTGAACGGGGATGGGCTCTGCCTCCTGTCTCCGTCTGCCTGCCTGACCATGCGCATCAGCTTGGCAATGTCCTCTGGCGTGTCCATCGTGATGCTCTCGCCATCCATTGTGTATTGCTTCGGGCTGTTCAGCCGTTTCAGCAGAGCCTCAAGTATGCTCTTGTCCGTGCTTTCCATTGCTTCGTATCTCCACTGCATTCGTATCACATCACCACGCAACTTGGGCACTCCACGTCGAACGTCGTGCCGTCATCCTTGAAGTAGATGTACATGAGCCTCGTGATGACCCCGTCCTTGACGGTGACGTGCTTCACACGCAACGGCGTGGTCTTGTTGCCGAGGGCACGGTACTGGACGAGCTTGGTGATGAAGTGCTCCAGCGTATTCGTGTAGGTCTCCCCAGTGCTCTTGAACTTGTTGGCGTGTCCGTCGTAGGACAGCAGTCTCATCGCAATCGACAACTGGTACTCTATGTCCGAGTTGCCAGTGAGGTCGTTGTACTCGCAGTTTCCGTTGCACTGGAACACTGCCTCTTCTCCCTCATCCGCCTCCCTCTTGCCGATGATGCTCTTCGCCTTGTCGATTGCCTCCCTGATGGTGTCGGCGATGGAGGTCGTGGCCTCCTTGCTCTTGTCATCGCTGATGGTGGACTTGGATGACGAGGGAAGTTCGTCCTGCCGCACACGGAACTCGTAGTACTTCGCCAGTGCGTCATAGTAGGCCTTCAGCGCCTCTGGGTTCTTCTCGCCTAGCTCCTTGGCGTAGCCACCAAGCTGTGGACCGACCTCAAGCGAAATGCTCTTGATGCCCTTGTAGCTGTTGGTCTTCGGGTCGTAGCTGAATCCGTTCGTGCTGTCAATCTCGGACTCGAAGCGGATGTTCTCACGGGACACGTTGTTCAGGAACAGCCCGTCACCGTACCACATGCCTGCATCGCCTGAGCCGACACGGTATGCGGTGCCGATTCCGAGTTGCTGGGTGTTGTGACTGCATCCAGCCATGAGCATTCCGAAGACTGCGACGAATGCGACTGTAATCAGATTCCTCATTCCGTTACCTCCTTTACTCTATACCTTATATGTATTATACTCTACTCCATCCTGCCCCTGCGAGACCCTGACCTTGGGAGGCTCACTGCCCTCTTCTCCGCCTTGGTCTTGGTCTGGCCTGCGTATGAGGTGCCCCTCTCGCTGGCGGCGGCATAGCATCCGCACACGCAGTCCCAGTAGTGATTGTCACGACCGGGGAGCAGTCGCCACACGTTCACCGTCCTGTCACGGCCTGCCGTGGGTATGCCGTACTCCGAGGTCATCTGCAAGGCGAAGTTGCGGTGGATGGCGTTGGTGTGGACATCATGCTGTTTGCCCCAGAGCTGTAGGCTCCCCCTGTCGCCTATGGCAGTCCTGATTCGCATCGAGACCAGCGTCTTGACGAAGTTGGTGTCAATCTCTATCACCCTGACGTTCTGGCGGTTGCGGGTCGTAAGCCAGAAGTCGCCGATGGTCTGGCCTGCGACCTTCCTGTACTCGCTGTACGGCCTCTTGTCGGCGGTGATGGAGCGACCGAACGAGGGCATCAGCACCGTGCTCCACTGGCTTCTGGAGCAGTAGGTCACGACCGTGGAGGAGCTTACGCCCCACGCCGCATCCACCAGACAGCGCTCAATCTGCATCTCCGTGCCGTCCTCACGGATGTACTTGCGGCCTATCAGCTGCTGTGTGAGCGTGTCCAGCGCAAGAGTCAGGGAGCCCTCGAAGCCCATGCCAGCCGTCTGGTAGGTCTTGCTGACATCCGCCAGCGTCCAGTCCCATGTCCTGAGGTCAGGGTACGTGCCGTAGTCAATCACATGCCCAGTGCCGTCATCGGCGAAGGCCATCACTGCGTAGGGCAGGAGCTTAGCCTGCACGTCGATGTAGGCGACCACCCTCGTGCACTCCTGCGGGACGGCATACCGTGGGAGGCCTGAGACCTTGGCGATGACCTCCTGTGGCTCAAGGCGTATCTGGTCTGATGATGTCTCGTCAAGCGGCTGGTTCTGGTACTCAGACCAAAACGTCTCACGGTTGGCGTAGAGCTTGTCCATGGCGTACTGGACTGCGCTGAGCTCGTCATGCTCGTACCGCTCTGGCCAGGTGGGCATGGCTCCCTCGTCCATCTCCCTCTGGTGTAGCCTGTAGAACTCCGTGGCCTCGCTGATGCCATGTCCTGTCCGTTGCGACTCAGACCAGATGTCGTGGTACTGCTTCCAGAGCTCCTCGTTCACGGGCATGGATTCGAGGAGCCCGTACCTCGTCCCGTTCCACTCGGGCGACTGCTGTCGGTCAAGGCAGATGTCGGCGACATCGCCACGCCGTATCACCGTGCAGGCCATCACCCCAGCCATCTTCTTGCCTGCCCCTGCCAGTCCCAAGACCGTGCCACGGATGACCTTGAGTCGCTTGTCAATCTGGCTCTGGCTTGCCGCCGAACGGTCATTCTGAACGTCATCGAGAAACACAAAGTCAGGTCGCAGTTCCCTGCCGTCGTGCGTGGTTCGCTTCATGCCACGCAGACGGCTGTTGATGCCAGCCGTCACCAGTATCGAGCCAGATGACGGGCTCCCCTCGATGGTCGGCAGGACGATGGTTCCGCTACTGCCCCATGATATGTCCGTTGGTTTGCCGTGATGACGCTGGCCTGTCGCCCGCTGGACGATGCCCTGCAACTGCGCAATCGGATAGCATACCTCGGGGAAGTCGGCAATGAGCCTCTCGTTGCTCTCAATCTCCGTCTGGACGGTCTCCAGTATCTCCTGAGCCGCCGAGCGTCCGTCGCCTATCGCCACGACGTAGCGCCTGTACCCATACAGGATAGCCCAGATGATAGCCCGTTCTGTCAGTGCGGTCTTGCCACTGCCTCTCGGAAGCGCAAGAGCGAACAGGCCACCGTTGATGATGGAGGCCTCCATCTTGCGGATGGCCTCAAGGTGGAACGACGCCCATGGCAGATTGAACTTATCATCGCTGCGAAAGTACTCCTCAACGAACATCCTCAGTGAGGTGGAGCAACGCTCCCTCCGCTCTGGGTTCTGCACCTCGGGTATCTCGCCGATGTCCCGTGACGCCTCGTACATCTGACGCTCGCGCTGGGCGTAGTACAGCTTCCTGACCCTCCTCCTCGCCTCGGGGTCATCACGGCACTCCTCCCTCGTGTAGCCGAGCTGCTCACGGGCGGACAGGGTGCGTGGCGGAGCAGATTCGCCCCTGCGACCCAGAAGCCAGTCTATCCTGCGTTGCACATCGTCACTCATCGGGCATGTCCTCAAGGCGTGGTAGCGTTGCCGACTGGAAGCTGTCGAGGAAGAGCCTGATGGACTTGACATCGCCCTTGCAGGCCTCGTCCACGAGCTTCGAACGTATGGTAAGCAGGGTCTGGAGCTGAGCCGTCCTGTACACGGACTGCAGTTCCTCGGAGTCGGCGAAGTCCTCCAGTGTGATGCCAGCCAGCGAGCAGGCGTCCTCGACGGGGAAGCAGGTCTTGCCAGCCTCCTCGAACACGGTCTTCACGTCCTCGCTGTACCTCCTCTGTCTTCT
>QXGG01104471.1_pt1 | contig 17571 bp, 11 predicted proteins | sample 1982491 | NCBI WGS metagenome assembly QXGG01 (sample SAMN09924614, study PRJNA488089) | Wastewater metagenome, whole genome shotgun sequencing project. | isolation source: South African research farm wastewater | place: South Africa: Irene, Agricultural Research Council, Animal Production... | reverse complement strand
GTGTACAATGATTCTGATTACGATTCCCAACGCCATCATTCGCACTAAGGATGAACGCCCCGGCAATCGCACCAAGAGACGCACACCCGCCGACCCAGCCTCGTGTAAATTACCTCCCGTTTATGTTGTGAATAGAGTATAACACATCATTTCTTGTTTATGAACCGCGCACAAAGACTCCGATAACGACTCCCAACGCCATTAGCCGCACCAAGGAAGAACGCCCCGCCAATCGCACCAACAGACGCAGTCCCGCCGACCCAGCCTACGTATGTAGCAGTATTTGTGTATACGTAGTCAGAGAACGCAATAACACTGCCACCTCCAGTATTGCTGGATGGGAGGAAAGATAACGTCTGCTGCTGAACTTTACGGATGTATCCGCTCTTTGGCAGGGGTACGCCTATAGAAGCATGGTTCGCAGTGGTATCTCCGAACTCTGACGGAATATTGCTGACAAAAGTCTGACGATTGGCAAATACTACACCATCTAAACTTTGGTAGGCTTGTCCATACCAGTGCTCAATACCTCGGTAAGCCATCCAGGCTGTTGCTTTAACAGTGGAATTTAGGTGACCTGTAGCGTTACCGATGTTGTTAGAGGCACCTGCCTGAGTGTGAGGAGAATCGGATTGTAGGTCTGAAGATGCAGGGTAACCTCCCGCAGCTGCGGTGTTACCGTTACCAATAGTTGCTTGAGAGTTTAGGTTGCCGTACTCAGTCGTGTAAAGGAACTGGGTAAGTGCAAACGTCCAGAAATCAAGACCTTGCCAGCCCCGGCCACGATTGGTAGCCAGTTGGCGAATTTGGGGGCGGGTAACGCCTCCCATCGGATAACCGCCAGATACACTAGCAAGCTTGTCCAGAGAATAATCTAGTCGGGCATCGTTATTGTCTAGGTTGAGTCCATCAATGTAAGATCCATCAGCTTTCTCTACACACGGCATGTACGCAGAGTAGTAGATAAACTCATGAACTTTAGTTACGTTCTTGTAGTAATAGAATCCAAGGGATACATCGAAGTAGAGCTCACCACCTTCTAGGAATGCAGGGTGCAGAACAAATCCAGGTAGAGGGACAGCTGAGCTTGCCCAAGTGATATTATCTCCAACTTTACGCGCAGATACAAAAGTCTGAGGGATCTCTACCATCACCTGACCGTCTGCACCCGATAAGTCAGAAGGAGTACCATCAGCTTTCTGGGTACTGTCGAACGGATCTAAGTAGTACACTACCTCAAGGGCATCATTCTGAACACAACGGCGCATACGCTCTTGAGGAGCATTTTCAGGGTTGTAGTGGTGGTAGACCTTAGTGTCAGTCTTCTCGTTCCAAGTGAACGTACTAGGAATAGGGTTAAGGGCTCCGAGAACCTTTGTTAAAGCATCTTGAGAGACTACTTTATCTGGAGAATTTCCTAGGCCTTGAGCTATTTCAGACTTTTGGAAGGCTCCAACAATCCGACTATCATCTCCCGCAGCAACTGTACCTGCCACCTTACCCACCTCAAGAATAGCCGCACCCTTAAGACCTAAACCTGTTCGACCAGCAGCTGCAGTGATTCCACCTGTACCACCTCGGGTGACTGGCACAGGTTCGTTCTGCTTAATCCAATCTGGTAGATTGGTAGCAATAGACACTGTGTCATCAATCGTGTTAACGATATGGTAAAGACGGTCAGCAGCTAGTTTCTGGTAACCGCGAATAGGCGCGATCTTGTACGATGCACCGTCAGCTGTTGCACCTAGGTAGGCCGGACTGATAGTCAGCAGTGTGTCTGATACGATGTTTGAAATCTCGTACAGAGCCCCATCCGGCCCAATAAATGCGTCACCTATTCTGGATTTCACCGAGAATAGGGTGTTGGTTCCGGCTACGTTAGTGCCAGATTTGGTTACCTTGACGGTACCTGTGGTTTCCCAGCTCATTATGTTAGATCTCCAATTTTTACTCGAATTTTACCAGCAGCGTCATACACACGCATACCTTTATTGTTTATGAGGATACGGCCTTGACCAGCTACAGGGGAGTTGATCTCGAAGTTGCCGTTACGTTCAAGTCTCCATCCGCTGACTCCCGCTACGTAGTTAGTACTATACAAGTTTCCAGCTATCTTAGCCATCGTAATGGTAGCATCACCGATGAATGCAGAACGGATGATAACCTTGTCTCCATCCACTGCGAAAGGAGTTTGCTGAGCCCCTTGCAGCCCGTTAATTACCGTGAACTTATCAGCTTGTACAATGAAGTTAGACTGCAAGTTACCCGCAGCATTTTCAATTCCAAGGCCGACCCCTGCAGTTACGTATTCCCCTTTGTTATTGACTTGAAGTTTTACGCCCCACATAGCGGACAGTTTGTTGCCTTGAGCAACTTGCGCTGACTCTACCTGTTGTACGGAAGCACTTACGTCATCTACGGAGGCTTGGGTGGTTGTTATTCTTTGACCTAGGGCGGTGTCCGCAGAAGTCCTAGCTGTCACTTCTAAAAGAATATCCGCTGCAGCTTTGTTAGCAGTAGTTTGAGCGGCCTTAGCCTTGTTATCTGCAGCTACCGCCGCAGCAGCAGCATCTACAGCGACTTTATCCGTGACGGGTTCCCACTTAGTCGTTGATACATTCCAGCGGTTTGGAGTGTTACCTCCGTTAGTTGTGTTAATCCACAGGTTTTGTGGCAACCTTTTTCCACCTGTAGGGGCGGAAGGTTGGATGATAACCTCCCCTTTGGAAGCAGCTAAACCTGAAGCAGCTGCAGCATCTTGCTTGGCAGTGTTCGCTGTAGTTTGGGCAGCAACTGCTTTATCATCCGCGATCACCGTAGAAGCTGAAACTTGGCTAACTGTAGAAGCCAAAGCACTAATAGCATTGGTTCTAGCTAGTTCCTCAGCTTGAATTAGTCCGTAGTTATCTGAAACACCTTCCTCAGTGTTCGTGGTTCTAGCTTCTAAAGCTGCAACTCTCTGAGCAGCTGCTCCTTCGTTTGTGGTTCTGGTGAGCTTTTCTTCAGCGATCGCAGCTGTGTTTTGAGAGATGTCGTTGGAGAGGTTAGAGTCTAATCGGACAATCCTCTGTGACAAGGCCTCATCTGCACTAGCTCGAACAACTCTCTCTTCAGCGATCGCAGTCTCTACTCCCTCACCAACCTTGGCTTCTAGGACAGTGACAGAAGATGCTACAGACTCAATCTCAGTTGATAAGCTCTCTTCAACGGTTGTTAGAGAACTGCTGACATCGCCAACTTCCGTGCTCAGTTGGGTAACTCTTCGGGCCAGAGCCTTATCAGCTTCTGTGCGAACTACGACTTCTTGGAAGAATCTAGCATTGGATTCAAAAGCATCTACAGCTGAGTTTAGGTACCCGTCTTCGTCTTCATCAAGTTCTCTAGAGCGAGCTTCCAAGTTGTTTATCTGCGAGGCTTGAGCCGAGTTCTCATCAGTTCTTGCTTTAGTCTCAGCTTGGATAAGCGCAGTATTCTCTACGATTAAAACTTCCGCACTTTCGATAGCTCCTTTGTTTACAAGCGTACTAGCTTTGACTTCCTCAATCCTAACTCCCAGTGCAGAGTCCGCATCAGTTCTCGCAGTGGTCTCATTAGAGATAGCTACAGTGTTCTGCTCCACCCCGTCTTGAGCAGCGCGGGCTTTTCGATCAGCTTCTGCAGCTGCGATCGCTGCATCCTTAGCAACTTTGTCGGTTACTTCTTCCCACTTAGAAGTCGTTACGTTCCAACGGTGAGGGGTGTTAGCTCCGCCAGTGGTATTGATCCACAAGTTCTGAGGAACTCTGCGACCACCTGTAGGGGCAGTAGGTTGAACTATCACCATACCCTTACTATCTGCCAGACCAGCAGCAGCAGCAGCGTCTTGTTTAGCTGCATCGGCAGCAGTTTGAGCAGCCACGGCCTTATCGTCAGCTATTACAGTGTTTGCTGTCACCGTGTCTATGCGGTTGCCCAGGGCGGTATCAGCGTTTGTAAGGGCCGTTATCTGTTGCTGAACGGCGGCGGAGCTATCACCAAAATCAGAACTTACTGCATCAATCCTTAAGCCTAAAGCCTCGTCCTCATCGGCACGAACCTGAGACTCAAACAAAATTGCCGCGCTGATGTCCTCTTCAATTGTAACCTCTAAGGCTTCAATGGATGAAGCCAGGGCTTCCTCAGCTGTAACACGAACAACTCTCTCAGCTAGAATGGCTGAACTAATATCCTCTCCAACCTTCCCTTCAAGCTGGGTGACAGACTGTGCTACCGAAGAAATTTCGTTAGTAAGACTCTGCTCAAGGGTAGTTATTGAACTGCCTAAATCTCCAAGTTGCGTATTGAAGTTGGTAATACGCTGACTAAGGGCTTCCACCTCAGATGCCCGTACCTTAACTTCCTCCGAGAAATCTGCCCTAACATCCCAAGCTTCTAAAGCCCCTTCTAAATACCCATCTTCTTCAGCGTCCCACTCTCTCCAACGAGCAGACATTGTGTTCAGCTGAGAGACGATAGGAGTCACAACCCCTTCAATAACATCTGTACGAACTTCAGAGGTTTCTACACGGATAGCTAAATCTGAGATTGCGTCAGTGAGGCTTACGAAATCACCGATCTTAGTCCAGAAGTCACTCGAATCAGTAGGTTCAACACCTGCAGCTACCGCATCTTTAGCAGTGTATAGCTTACCCTGCCACTGGACGATGCTGTTCTTATCGTAAGGAATCAGAGGATCCCACTGCTCCGCGTTGGAAAACTCAGACAGCTGAACCTTGAGAAGTGTAAGCTGCTCTTGAAGGTCGTGGTTCGAGGTATTCACTTCTGTTTCTAGTTCAGTGAATATAATGTCGAACTTGGTGTCTACGGCATCCACTCGATTGCTGACACTTCCAGGCATACTGGCAGGACCAGAAATCTTATCAATCTCTTTCTTGAACCATTGCCCCACCGGACTCGACTGCTGTTCTTTAAGGATAACATCAAGAATATCGTCAACATCTGCAGCGGTCTTGGCTTGCCCTGGCACCCATCCTGAGCTTCCATAGAGGTTTACACCTCTAACGTAGTAGTAGTACGTGGTGTCGTAGGCCAGTTTGTTGTCTACGAAGAACGAGCCAGTCCCTAGATACGTAGCGTTGCTTTCCACCTGAGTTAAGCTAAGTTCAGTGGAGCTTCTCCAAAACTCAAACTCTGCATTAACTCCTTCAAACTGTGGGAGGATAGTTACAGTGTTTGACGTAGTTCTGAAAATCAGTGAGAGAGGCTGCTTTGGGGCCAGAAGGTTAGTTAACTCTAAGCTTCCTTCCTTCCAAGCGGAGTTGCCCCACTCAGTCGATGTAGCTCGAACTCGAAAGTAGTACAGCCCAGCAGAAACTAAAGGCAAGTCGAAAGACAGTCCAGAACCCGTGTATACAGTTCCAAAGGCGATATCATCTGGGCCTTTTACGTCTAACATGAAGTTGGTGGCCCGTGCATCATCTGGACCAGTCCAACCAATAGTTAAGCCTTGATTCTCTGTACCACCCGCCCAATAAGTATAGCTTTGGGCAGAGATTGCAGTGGGGGCACCGAGACGACCTGTAGGCACAAAGCTTGTTGGAATGTCTGGAAGCTTAAGACCTTCTTCAATATGTCGGTACTTGCGTGGATCATGAGCAGTCGCTGTGATTCCGTAAGTAGAGCCTTCCTGCTCCATCACTGAGGCGACGCGGAAGGTTTGGGAAGAGATGGTTGCAGATGATAATGCAAAGCTCGCTCCCAGAGCTATAGGGCGGGTAGGGGCGGTAGATACCGTAACCTTCTTACCAGCGACTCGGGAGATAGTGAGTTGCTGTAAACCCCCCTCTTCAGTTTCCAGTGTGATCTTCCAGCCAACTGCCAACTGTGCTGGTACAGCGTCTAGGGTGAACTCTCGGCCAGCAATGTGTGTGACCTTACCACCTAGTCTAGCTCCGGCACGATAAGGATCCTGAACTTCAAAGAAGTCCCCTGGACGGAAGTCAGCGTGTTTAGCTGTAACCCCAAAGCTGAGGGACTGTGTTTCTGCCCGCTCGGAGTACAGAGCCCACAGGCCTAGGCGTCTTGCTTGGCCTCGTGAAGTACAAGCCACAGCTGTGATCTGAAGTTCTCTCCAACCTAGAAGCTCAATAGACTCCGGATCTTCAACCATCTCAGGTTTAGACACATAACCGTCTTCAGGATCGTTCCACATCACCACAGCAACTGAGTGACGATCTTTCAGGCTGGTACCTTGGTAACTGAACTCACCGTCAATAACATCTGAAGGACCGATAATCTTCCGAATAGGGCCGGGCATGTCAGCCACAGGTTCTACAGTGTCTGAACCCCAATAAGTCATACCTCTGAATACACTGGCTAAAGTGTTTAAAGCTGTGATTGCATCTTCTTGGCTAGCGAATATAGTGTTACAAGTGAAGCGTGGCTCCATGCCACCGTAACCATCTGAAACCAATTGGTCGCAGTATTTAGCGATCTCATAGAGAGCCCATTTATTTACTTCAGCAATACCTGCGCCAATAATTGGGTGAGTGGCCAAGTCGTAGTAACACCAAGCGGGGTTGTCAGTCCAATCTTCTTTAAAGGTACCGTCCCAGAATCCAGTGTAGGTACGGGTTACGGGGTTGTAGTTGCTTGGGATCTTAACAATACTCAGATCTACCAAATAAGAACGGGCAGGGATTGAACTACCAAACAGCTGAGCGTCTACGGAGATCCCGAACATGGCGCAGTTAGGGTAACTTTGGCGTATATCAATAATTTCTGACAGGAAAGCCCAATACAGGTCGTCCTGCTTCTTTTGTTTGCCACTCTCTTGGTTGTTGCGGCTGACCCTGACAGAGAACGGCCCTTGACCTTTGAAGTCTAAACGATAGCTACGCTCGTAAGGGGAAGTGTTCTTCCCCGAGATAGTGTCGGTTAAGGATGCCACAGTGTTTCCCATTCCGTCAGTGACTTGGACAGTGAGTGGGAGGCTTGTAGGGTTCATATTACCTGAAGAGGTGTCACTCACAACCAAGGCTGGAACACGAACGGTTACAACAACTGCGTCAGCTTCATTGTTTAACAGTGTCCTTATTAAAGGATTGGAAAATTTAACTTCAGCGTTAATCTCACGAGGATTTGAAACGTCCACAAAGCCGGGAATAACGTCCTGATCTGGATCTCCGTTTCGGAACTCTAGATCAATACCTTCAAAGTTTAAGCTGCCATCAGCGTTTTGAACTGGAGTATCGTCAAGAAAGACAGACTTCAGGCCGTCCACAGGGCCCTTGATAGGGCCGTAAGAAATCAAGTCTAAGATGCGACCGATAGAGGTACTTCGCAAGGTGTTAGGGGCCTCAACTGGGGGAGCCTGCTTCTTCGGCTTCTTCTTTTTACCTGCCCCCTCAACGAGCAGGTGTTTGCTATCTTCTTCGATCATTTTTTCACCCATCCATCAACTTTGGCTTTAAGGTCTACAGGAGCTACCGTGTAACCTTGAGTATTCTCAGCGTATAAAGCCGCACTTACCACGATTGAACCTACTAACATTCTCCCGTATCCGCGAGGGATGGCCACACCTTGCGTTGCAGTGTTTGAAGGGCCGTTAAACAGGAAGGATGCTTTGTCATCAGCTGAGTCTCTGGATACGCCTTGAGGAGTTCCAGGTACTTTCGTCATCATCTGAACGATGCCGCCCAGCACCATTCCCACACCACCTGCAAACATTCCAATAGATAGGCCACTTGCTCCAGCAAATCCTAGCGCAGCGATGCCGCCGGTCATGAAGATAGCGGCACCGATAAGTACCGCCCCCGCAATAAAGTTGAACGTACCTCCTGCCCCCTCAATCTTGGGAACAAGGTAAACTTCAGTGATACGTCCCAGAGTCATATCTAGCTCAGACTCTGAGATGTCATTGCCGTCACCGACAAATATATGCCAATCGTTGGTTCGGAGGATTTCTTTATACTCTCCAGACTGGTAAGACAAAGCCGTAACAGCTTCTCGGGGAGAGTTGGCAGCTAGAGACACCGTGTCCCCGAATAGCTTAGCTAAGCTGCCGTGCAGATGAAGAGTAATCATAATGCCTCAAGAATTTTTTGATGTATGGTAGGTAGCGGTACACAGGTTCGATAACAGAGAGTTTTGACAAATCTATAGGCTCTCCGGAACCTGGGTGGTGCAGAATCAAATCGTTGTCAAGTAGGATACCACAATGGTGGAGTACGGGCCCCCTAATTTGAGCAAACCACATATCCCCTTCACGGGCTTCATCAGCGTTTACTTCGTAGAATCCAAACTCGGCAAACAACTCCTCCAGGAAGTTATTACCTTCCTCCCACCACTGCCAATCTCTAGGCACTTCCGGAAGCTCGACCGAGTTCATCCGGTAATAATCTCGCACCACCGAATAACAGTCAGCAATACCATGGATAAACGGCCTACGCTCCAGCGGCTGCAGGTTTCCATCCATCCAAGTAATGGCAGAAGTGTTGGTGCCATCAGTGTTTAGGATGCCACAGGGTACGTCCAATCTAATCTGGAGAGACATATCAGCTGCTGAGGGTACCGGGTCACCGTCACAGTGGGAGTGGATCACAGCTAGCAACCCTTCTTGAGTTGCCTTAAGTGAATCAAGCGAACTCACTCGGAAGAAGTTCTCGGGGTCTTCGTGGATGTTCTCCACCTGATAAAGTCCCTTGGATTCAGTTACGAACCAGACGGCCTCCTCTGGGTAAGAGGCCTCAGCTTGCTTGCGAATCAATTCTAAATTCAAGTTGAACATATCAGTATCTACCTACACCTGGGAACGCCATTCTTGGAAGAACTGCTGTCTCTCCGAAACGCAATTTGCAGTCGGAGATACGTTTACCACAAGCATCTTCGGAAGGGTCCGTAGTAGGCTCTCCGTTCTTTTTAAAGTATGTGTCACCTACGTAGGGGCAGGCCACTTCTTTATACTGGAACTTAGTGCCAGTCCAATACCTGTAGGTATGTACGCAGGAGTCCCTGAGCACCATCAGGCGAGGAATCTTCACACCTTGTTGGTCCAACTTAGTTGACAGTTCAAAGGACAGGCTGTGGCGCGTCTGGGAGGCCTTACGCTCAATCACGAAATGATCTACTGGGAACGTAACTCCAGTGCCGGGTTGGGTACCATCATCCAAATACTTCCTGAATGTCTTGATACGTCGCACAGGCATTCCCACCAAGTCATCAGCGTCAAACACCAGAGACAGCAGGGAGAGATCTTTGGCAGCTAATGATAGGGAAGGGCGAGGCATGGTACCCGCTCCGTCCCAAGCAAAGCCAGAGGCTTGGATCGGTGCGGGTTGGTACTCATTTCCGTTAAAGACAACTGGTGCACCGTCAAGGCTGGTATTGGTGAAGCGGAAGATACCTAACTCTAATCGCTGCAGGTCGATCTCAAACATCTCAATGATTGCATCTTGCGTCAGCTTGGCCGCTTCTTTGTAAATAAGTTCACTCATAAGTTAAAGTCCTGCTCAAATGTGGCCCGTAAAGCAAAGATGCCTACATCAGTAACGACCTTGCTAACAGACTTGCAGACTACTTTGTAGGCAGTATTTTCAGTAGGGTGTGTCCATAGGAAGGGCGTCAAGTGCATACGCTGTTTAAGCCACGCGTAGTTGGACTCAGCTTCTGCCTCTGTTAGGAAACTCCATGATGGGGTCCAAGACTCCCTCAAGTGGTTCAACCCTTTGGCCCGTCTAAGAACGTAGCCGTCACCCAGCTTCTGTTCTTCAACATCAGCTGTAGGGTTCGATTGGAGCCCCCAATCGGGGGCGGTTAGTAGTGGGAATGTTTCCATGTTATCTCCGGTAAAGCATCCCGTTTGGACGCAACTCATTCTTTATGGTGTCTAGTACCACTAGCTTAACAGTATTCCCTAACATAGTGGCGTCTTGACGGGATTGTTCAGGAGATGATGAACCTTCTGATTTGTACTCGATGTTGATCTCTGGAGCAATGTTGTAAGTGTCTCCGCCACCTCCAAGCTTCCGTGCAGTAGCTTCTCTACCCGTCACGTTGGCGGGGCCATTAACAATCTCAGGCCCATACTCACCTACGATGCCGTACTTGCCTGTAGGGATGTAGCCACCTTTGTCGTAAGCACCTGCGTAGTTGGAGCTTCCTCCGCTTGATTTCTTAGATCCCCCCAACTCACCGATTGCTAAGGCAGCCATTAGGCCAGCGGAAGCGTAACCTTGAGCTTGAATCCAAGGAGCTAGAGGACTGACTCCATTAGGGGCTGTGGCGTTAGCGTTTGCCACGGCTACGTGAGTCTGAAGAAGGACCTGAGCAATAGCTAGGGCTTTCTGTGCGGCGAAAGCTACTTTTTGTGCAGTTGTTCCTTCCTCAGCAGCATTGGCTAGCATCCCCATCATGTCTGACAGCCCGCCAGCCATAGATGCCATCAACATCTTTTTAGATTGCTGTTCATAGAACAACATATCATCAGCCATCTGTACGCGACCTTCATTGAAGGAGTCAAAAGCTGCCTGCCTATCTCTCAACCCCTTCTGCTCTATAGCTTTTAGAGCTTCCTGATGTTCTTGAGACATCTCCTGCTCATGAGCATACTTCTCAGCTATCTTGGCTAACTCTGCCTGCTCGTCGTTGAAGATAGTGTTTAGACTGTCCCCGTACCCCTGCTCCCAGGCTTTCTCATTTTTGCCAAAGGTCTTTCGATCCTCAGCTTGGCCCATAGCTGTACTGATAAAGTCAGAGAACGGGCCAGTAACTTCGGGAGATCTTACCGTGGGTGAAGAAGATTGAACCTCTTCTCTGATTTTCTGCATCATCCGCTCGCGGATTCTCAGGTACTCTAACGACTTCTTACTGGCCCCTTCGTAAGCTTTTTCAAGGGCTGCTAGATCTTCAATCTGCTTCTGCATAGGAGACTTAAGGTAAGTATCTTGCAGGCGCTTAATTGTCTGGTAGTTCTCGTTCTGAGAGAGAGTCAAGTCGTAGTAGTCTGATTTTAACTGCTGCAAGGCTAGGGAGTAATCCTTAGCAGTTATCTCCTTCTCCTTGAGTAGTAATTTTAAAGCTTCTGAAGTCTTCTCAAAATCTCTGGCAGCAGCGTCTGCAGCGTTATATTTCTTCTGCAGTGTTTCAAAGGACTTCATGGCAGCGTCGATGCTTCTCTTCAACTCTTGACTCGCCTTGCTCTCTCCCCGACTGGAACCTGCCCTTTTATTCTCTAGGGCGAATAACTCTGATCGGATGTTGAACTCTTTCTCCAAGGCTTCACTGAGAGCCTTTGCACTGGCCATTGCAGCGATAGGGTCTGAGCCTCCAGCGATAGCCTGCTCGAACTCTCTGAGGGAGATTATCTCCTTGAGCTCTTCTTTTAGGCGAGCGTGCTTCTCAGTTTCGGTCTCACTGATTAAGGCGATCTTGGCGATCCAATCCTCCGCTGATTTCTCGTAGTCCTTGAGTTCTATCTTTGATAAGTGAACCTGTTTACGCTGCTCCATCAACAGCTGTGTAAGCTTCTCAAACCTTTGCTTTTCCGTGTCGTCAGCTGTTCCAGCAATTATCTTCTCGATGAGAGTGGAGTGCTCCTCTTTAAGGAGTACCAGCTGTTTCTCAAGATCAATATGCTTCTCAAGATCCGTCTTCTTCATAGCTATACCTAAAGCTATGTATTCTTTTTCATTCTTAGCAATAGCTTTAGCAGTATCCTCTAAAAGAGCGGAATTGGATTTAGCGGCTTCGGATTGTCCCAAAGACAGGTCTTTGAGCTCTTTTTGAAGTAGGGCTATGTTCGCACGTATTTTTGCGGCACTTGCATCCATCCTAGCCTGGGCTTCATCACTGAAAATAAGTAGTGGTCCACTTCGCTCCTCGTATGCCAGTCTAGAGCGTTCCGCTGCTAGCTTAGTAAGGATATTTAACGCTTTATCCGAGTTGCTCAGAGACTCTTCATCAACAAACTGAAGGGTTTGCCCTTTCAAGTCTGTGATCGTCTTCTTAATGTCCGTAAGTTGACGGTTAGCCAACTTTAGCTCTTCGTCTGCTAAAGCGGTTGAGGCCCCTTCGTCTACAAACTTTTGTCGTAATTCCTCCCACTGCTTAATCTTGGCTTCAATGAGGCCAACAGATTTACCCATAACACCGATCTGGACTTGTGCAGCTTGGATAGCTTCAGCTTTCGCTGCTTCCTCCAAGTTTCTCTTAACCTCTAGATAGCTTTCAGCGTACTGACGTACAGCTTCTTCCTGCTCTTTAATTCTGCCTACGTTATTGTTAGTAAAGAACAAGTCAAACGCTGTGTAAGCTGTGTACAGTCCTAAACCTATCCCAGGGATAAAGGCTAAAGCTCTTTTCAAACCTGTGGCCGCAGTCGCTGCGATGTTCATCGCTCCAGAAGCAAACAGAGATCCAGCACCAAAAGCTCTCACTCCAGCGGTTGTCACAGCGACTTCTTTACGGAGGTTAGAGAAGGACTTTCTAGTGTCTTGAATAGAGAGACTGAGAGGGGCCCAGATCTTTCTAGCGGCCCACACTGCTAGGAATGTTCCGCCTAACTTAATAAGGCGCTCCACCCTATCCATTAGAACATCAAGCTGAGTAATGGTTGAGTCAGCTTCGATGGGCTTAGAAAGGCTGGATAGCCATTCAGCTGTTTGGATGGTGATACCTTGCAGTCTGTCCCCAACCTTATCAAACAATTGAAGCTGTACATCTTCAAATGCTGACAAAGCAGTTTTAAAGTCAAACTTTAGTGCGGCTTCAATCTTCTTACGCATCTCCTCAGCTGATCCACCAGCCCTACGCAGGATGAGATCCATAGTTTCTAGGGCTTCAGCCTGTTTTATCAGAGCTGCGATCGGGGATGAGGCATAAACACCTACGAGGTTCTGAATAGCGGCTAACTTCTCAGTGTCTGTAAGGGTTTCCATTCCTCTACTTAACTGACCAATAATATCGGTGAGGTCTTTGGTGTTGCCCTCTAGGTCAACAACAGATACGTTGAACTGGTCAAGTACTTCTTTACCCTTCTTAGTAGGGTTAGCAAGACTTACGAATAAGCGGCGCAACGCCGTACCCGCTCTAGAGGCTTTAAAACCTGCGTTAGCAAGCACAGAAACTGAGGCAGCGGTAGTCTCTAGGGAAAGCCCTAAAGTGTCGGCGGCAGGCCCAGCGTAGGTGAGTGCGTTGGCCATCTGGTCAACATCGGTATTCGCGCTAGTCACGGCGGCGGCCATTACATCGACAATACCTGATAAATCTTTGGCTTCCTTACCGAAGATCATCATAATGTTGGTAGCGTGGTCAGCGGCTCGGGCAGTATCTAACTGGCCAATAATAGCCAAGTCCAAAGTAGGGCGGAGAGCGGTCATAGCTTGGCCAGCAGATAGACCTGCTTGCCCCAACTCGGTTACAGCCTGAGCCACCTGACTGGCAGTAAATTGAGAAGTTCGACCCATTGCTCGGATCTGCCCTTCCATCGCTTTAAATGCCTCCCCTTGCATTTCTGCAGGCACCGAGTTACCCATAATAGCCTGGGTGCGGGCCATCGTAGCTTGGAACTCTGTCCCAGTTACGATAGTTGACTTAATGGCTCTCATAAGAGCATAGGTGGAGGCTGCGGCGATAATAGTGGAAGATGTGTACATCCCTATACTGGTATTCAAACCCTGCAAGCTGGCTCGCATCATAGCGGTCAACTGCGCTCCAGCGCGAAGTTGGGAGTTGTGTTTCTTGGCAGCTTCTGTAGCTGAACTGGTGTCTTTAACCACCTTCTTAAGCTCTTCTCTAAGCTGAACTAACCTCCGCCCTTGAGAAGAACCCGCAAGAGAAATCTGAGCCTTAAGTTTGGCTTCCTCAACGGCCATGGCGCGGGTAGCCTTAGCAACCTGCTCCTTTACGGAGATCTCTTGCTTAAGCTGGGACAGCTGCCTCTGCTTCTCTGAGCCAATCTGGGAAAGAGCAATTTGGGCTTGTTGAATCTGGGAGTTGAGTTTTGACTCGGCTTGATATGCCTGAGCCTTCAGAGCAATCTGCTGCTGGAGTAGTCTATTAGTCTTGCCAGTTTCGCTATCCATCATCTCCAGTTGTTTACGGAGCTCTGAAGTCTTAGCGGCAGCTTTTGCATCTGCGTCTCTAAGTTTAATCTTAGTATCTAATAGAATTTTACCGGAAGCTGCGTTCTTTGCTTCAGAAGAACCCGCGTGTTCCAATTCTTTGGAGTACCGGGCAGCGTCTAGTACAGATGTCTCGTAGAGGCCGTTTAGTTTCCTCTGGTGACTTATTAAACGGTTTAAGCTGTCTGTCTCCCCTAAAACTCGGTGCAGATCTCCCTGCTTATCGGCGTAAGCTGCTGCGGACAAAGCTGCTTTCTGGTTCTGGGTAACCATGGCGTTTAGAGAACCAACAGCAGATGCTCGCAAGTTCTCAAGCGACTGCACAGTCTCTGCGGAGTTCTTCTGGGTGTCAGTGAGTCTCCGCTCTAGGGTTTCGTAAGCTTTATTAACCGTTGAAGACGCAGAAGCCATGACTTGCATGGCTGTGTTGGATTTCTTCTCGATGCTGTCAAGGGATGTACCCATCCCTTTTAAATTTACTTTTACGTTATTAAGTTTCTGCAGCAGGGCAGACACATCAATATCAAAAACTTCCATAGACTTTTCTGCCCTTTATTTGGATTTAATTTCCTCCAGTTTAGCAGCATTCATCTGGTAAATATACGACAGCACAGCCTCATCAGTTTGCTCAATAACTTCTATGAAAACCCTTTGCAGGTTCTTCGGAAGTTCTAAGACTTCTTTGGACATAGCTATTATTTCTGAGAACTGAAGCGCTGAAGGATTACCGTCCGGATAAGATCTTTTTCTGTGCAAACGGAAGAATGAGTTTACAAGCCATAATGCGGAGGGATGAGGTTCTCTGAACCCTTCAAGAGCGGGGTGTGGCTTGCCGAACCGCTCTTGAAGATTTTTGAATGCCGAAATTCCTTTAGCTCCGTACTGAATTAGGAATCGGCAGAAGTTTTTACATCTTCTACTACAGCCTCTTCAGTTTCAGCTGAGTAGTTCTCATGAGAGATTGCTTCGTTAAACACGAACATATAGAAATCATAATAGGCGGGGTCTGCCAATAATTCGTAAGCCGCTTCTGGAGAGTAAGCTAATGATTCTCCGTTCTTGGAAATACCTTCCCAGTCTTTAAGAATATGCTGAGACATAACTTTAGCTTGAACTTGCAGAGCTTCAGTATCTGTAAACTCTTCTGGAGTATTGCTTTTCAACTGGGCCTGTAGGCGTTTATACAGTTCTAAGTTAGCTTCATGACGAGCTAGCTCAGCTTTCCGATTGTTGAATCGAGCAATTTTAAACTTCGCAGGTGTGCCTGGGTACTCTACCCACTTACCTTCATTGGCGAACTCTGGATTTACAGCAAGGGTAGTAATTTCAAACATTTTATATCTCACAAATAGGAAAAGGACAGCGTGAGTATATCAGGCTGTCCCTTACGTGCCAAGGGTTTAGGGAACGGTAGGCGTGTACTTAATAAAGATACAGCACTTAGTGCCCTCGTGCTCACCTTCTTCAGCGGTAAGCGTCAGAGAAGTGGTGTAGTCCTGATTCTCGCCGCCTGCGTTAGACGTAGGAGATTGAACCATCATGTTCGGGAAGAAGAACTCGAACTTACCATCAGCGGTCTCGATTTCCATGCTGCCTTTCATACGCTGGTTACGCATGTGCATGTCTAGCACAGTCTGGTCGTAGTAGTAAACATCTCCTGACAGAGAGACGCCTACCTTACCCATGCCCATACCAGCGGTAAACACATGGCCAATACCTGGCTGCTCACGGACGTTGTTCTCAATAGCAAGAGACGCTGTAGAGAAAGTCATCTCCAGAGGAGTGCCACCTGAATCAGTCAGGATCAACTTTTGCAAGTTGTTAGAGGAGTCAGCGATCTCGTAAGGCTCTGGAGCAACCTTGGCCGAAGTCACTGAACCTCCAAAGCCATCTGCACCCTGCACGGCTTCTTCATAGTCAGCGAATGCTGCCATCGTGTTAACGGCCATAGTGATTAGCTCACCGTCGCCCAACTCGATAGTGGTGTCATTCACCAAGTTACCGTAGTAACGCTCGTGAGACTGCTTCTTAGCTGCGCCCACCTCTGGACGGATAGTCTTCTCAATCAAGAAGTACTGCTTCAGTTCGCCATCATGAATGGTTTTGAACAGTGTATCTTCAGTCCAAGTATTCATCAGGGCAGCTTGCAGCATGTCCAGACAGAATGGAGTAGCACCAAACTCTAAAGTCATAGCGCCTGCAGCGGTACCTTTGGTGTTCTTACTGCCCTTGATACGGCGGTCACCGGAAATGGCCTGAGAAGACTTAGCTTCCTTGGACATGGTGAAGCCTTCAGTGGTATAAGGAACCAAATTCAGAGAAGGTACTGAAACTTCGGACTTTTCCGCAGCGTCAGTTAGTGCGTAAGACAAGGATACTGCTGATGTATCCGCAAAGCTTTTGATAGGCATAGTAATTATGCTCCTCGATAGATTTCAAAGTCGTAGGATATCACACCTGGATAGGCAGTAAATCCGTTGTCCTTACGGGTTGGGTAAGGGGTGTACGTTCTAAAGCGAACTCCTTCCAGAGTCTGCTCTTGGAACCATTTAGCAACCTGCTCCATTACTTCAAGACTCGTAATGCGGTCATCATCTTTCGTGAGGAACGTGATGTGTAGATCACACCAATAGCGGGTTGCAGTTTCTTTCGCTGGCCCAATTCTAGCAGAATTTAGGATCTCTGGCTCAATTACTAGGAAGGGGTAGTTCTGTTTGTAAAGATCCGGCGCGTCTCCGTAAAAACTCTCGTACGTTTCAGTGTCGAAAGTGTACTTCAGGTTGTTAGGTAGACCCACTGCAACTCGTTCTGCAGGTTCAAAACCAAGTTGGTCGATCACTACGTTGCGGATAATTTTCTCTGCGTCAACAATGCTAGTTTTCATTCAAATGTCCTTCTTCTCTTCAGAACCTTGCCAGACGCAATCTCTCTCTCGAAAACTGCTACAGCTTGAGCAATACCTGCGTTACCTGCATCAACTATGTTTGCGTTTTCTCGGTAACCATCAATGTTACCCACAGAGTTTTGGAAGTAGAAATTAGTGGAAGGCTTGTTACCCGCAGCGTGCTTAGCAATAACTTCTCTGATTTCCTTATCTAGGATCTTCTCAACTGCATCAGCTTTGTACTTACCTGCATCGCCCTTGACTCCAACTAGGGGGTCTCCTTTCCCTCTCAGGTCTTGGTATTGGCCATAAGGTCTACGACTGCCAGGACGGGTCTTGCCTTTCACACCAATCAGCCAGTGAACAGCTGCGTTGGAAGAATCATGGGTAGTAAGCTTTAACGTAGTCTTGAAACCTTCAGCAAGACCTGTACGGATAGATGCAACCACAGAATCTAGGATAAGCTCGCCCTTAGCGTCAGCGTACAATGAGAATCTGTTCTGCTTCTTACTCACATACTAACCTATACTGCCTCTCGCCAGCCTGTGTGGTCACAGTCTTAACGATACGGGACAAGCCTTGGTACAT
>QXGG01274831.1_pt1 | contig 17582 bp, 19 predicted proteins | sample 1982491 | NCBI WGS metagenome assembly QXGG01 (sample SAMN09924614, study PRJNA488089) | Wastewater metagenome, whole genome shotgun sequencing project. | isolation source: South African research farm wastewater | place: South Africa: Irene, Agricultural Research Council, Animal Production... | reverse complement strand
TCATGACCGTGCTGGTGCGCGTGGTGAACCCGGCCTTCCCCGAGGGCATCATGCTCGCCATCCTGTTCGCCAACCTGTGTGCGCCGCTGATCGACCACTTCGTGATCGCGGCCAACATCAAGCGGAGGCTCGCGCGCAATGTCTAAGAAAGAATCGACGAGCCGCACGCTGCTGGTGGCGCTTGCGGTCAGCCTCGTCAGCTCGGTGTTCGTTGCCGGCGCGGCGGTGTCGCTCAAGCCGGTGCAGATCGAGAACCGCCAGCTCGACAAGCAGCGCAGCATCCTGTCCATCGCCGGCCTCGGCGAGGCGGGCATGTCGGGGCGCGAGGTCAAGGAGCTCTTCGCCAGCAGCATCAAGGCGCGCGTGGTCGACCTCGAGACCGGCGAATACACCGACGCCCATGATCCGGCCGTGTTCGACCCGCTCAAGGCGGCGCGCGACCCGAAGCTCTCGGACGCGCTCGCCGGCGAGCAAGACATCGCGATGATCAAGCGGCGCGAGCGCTTCACCACGGTGTACATGGTGGAGAAGGACGGCAAGCTCGAATCGCTGATCCTGCCCATCCGCGGCTACGGGCTGTGGTCGACGCTGCACGGCTTCATGGCGGTGAAGGGCGACCTCAACACCGTCGTGGGCATGGGCTTCTACCAGCACGCCGAGACGCCGGGTCTGGGCGGCGAGGTGGACAACCCGAACTGGAAGGCGCTGTGGCCCGGCAAGTCGCTGTTCGACGAAGCGGGCAAGCCGGCGATCCGCATCATCAAGGGCAACGTCGATCCCGCCAGTCCGGACGCGAAGCATCAGGTCGACGGGCTCGCCGGCGCCACGCTGACCAGCAACGGCGTCGACCGCCTGATCCAATTCTGGCTCGGTGAGCAGGGCTTCGGTCCGCTGCTCGCCCGGCTGCGCACCCAGGGGGCTTGAAAATGGCCAAACCGACCGTCAAGGAAGTCCTGTTCAATCCGGTCTTCGCCAACAACCCGATCGGCCTGCAGATCCTCGGCATCTGCTCGGCGCTCGCGGTGACGTCGAACCTGCAGACCGCGCTCGTGATGTCGATCGCGCTGACGCTGGTGACCGGCTTCTCCAACCTGTTCATCTCGATGATCCGCAACCAGATCCCGAGCTCGATCCGCATGATCGTGCAGATGGTGATCATCGCCTCGCTGGTCATCGTGGTGGATCAGATCCTCAAGGCCTACGCCTATGGCTTGTCCAAACAGCTCTCGGTGTTCGTCGGCCTGATCATCACCAACTGCATCGTGATGGGTCGTGCCGAAGCCTTCGCCATGCAGAACCCGCCCGTGCTGTCGTTCTGGGACGGCATCGGCAACGGCCTCGGCTACAGCGTGGTGCTGCTCACGCTGGGCGTGATCCGCGAACTCTTCGGTGCCGGCAAGCTGTTCGGCGTCGAGATCATCACGCTCGCCAAGGACGGTGGCTGGTACATCCCCAACGGCCTGCTGCTGCTGCCGCCGTCGGCCTTCTTCCTGATCGGCCTGCTGATCTGGGCGCTGCGCGTGTGGCGCCGCGAGCAACTCGAGAAGCCGGCCTTCCGCATGGCGCCGCAGGTCGTGGAAAAGGAGGCCTACTGAAATGGAACACTATCTGAGCCTCTTCGTGCGCGCCGTGTTCATCGAGAACATGGCGCTCGCCTTCTTCCTCGGCATGTGCACCTTCATCGCGATCTCGAAGAAGGTCGAGACCGCGATCGGCCTCGGCATCGCGGTGATCGTGGTGCAGACCATCACCGTGCCGGCGAACAACCTGATCTATACGTACCTGCTGCGCGAAGGCGCGCTGGCGTGGGCGGGGCTGCCGGACGTGGACCTGTCCTTCCTGGGGCTGTTGTCCTATATCGGCGTGATCGCGGCGATCGTGCAGATCCTCGAGATGCTGCTCGACAAGTACGTGCCCAGCCTCTACAACGCGCTCGGCGTTTTCCTGCCGCTGATCACGGTCAACTGCGCGATCATGGCCGGTTCGCTGTTCATGGTCGAACGTGACTACAACCTCGCCGAGAGCACGGTGTATGGCATCGGTTCGGGCGCCTCATGGGCGCTGGCGATCGCGCTGCTCGCCGGCATCCGCGAGAAGCTCAAGTACAGCGACGTGCCGGAAGGCCTGCAGGGCCTGGGGATCACCTTCATCACCATCGGCCTGATGTCGCTCGGCTTCATGTCCTTCTCGGGCGTGCAGCTCTAAGGAGACCGTGAAACGATGAATACCGAAATCATTCTGGGCATCGGGATGTTCACCGCCATCGTGCTTGCGCTGGCCGCGTTCATCATCGCCGCGCGCTCGAAGCTGGTGTCCTCCGGCGACGTCACCATCGACATCAACGGCGAGAAGAAGATCACCGTGCCGGCGGGCGGCAAGCTGTTGCAGACGCTGGCCGAGACCGGGCTCTTCCTGCCCTCGGCCTGTGGCGGTGGCGGCACCTGCGCGCAGTGCAAGTGCATCGTCACCGAAGGCGGCGGCTCGATGCTGCCTACCGAGGAATCGCACTTCACCAAGCGCGACGCCAAGGAAGGCTGGCGCCTGTCGTGCCAGACCCCGGTCAAGCAGGACATGAAGGTCGAGGTGCCGGAAGAGGTCTTCGGCGTCAAGAAGTGGGAATGCACCGTCGAGTCCAACCCCAACGTCGCCACCTTCATCAAGGAGCTCACCCTGCGCCTGCCCGAGGGCGAGGACGTGCATTTCCGCGCGGGCGGCTACGTGCAGCTCGAGTGCCCGCCGCACGTGGTCAATTACAAGGACTTCGACATCCAGGACGAGTACCGCGGCGACTGGGACAAGTTCAACCTGTGGCGCTACACGTCCAAGGTCGACGAGACCACCATCCGCGCGTACTCGATGGCGAACTACCCGGACGAGAAGGGCGTGGTGAAGTTCAACATCCGCGTCGCTTCGCCCCCGCCGGGACGTGACGACATTCCGCCTGGCAAGATGTCGTCGTGGGTGTTCAACCTCAAGAAGGGCGACAAGGTCACGGTGTATGGTCCCTTCGGAGAATTCTTCGCGCGCGACACCGACCACGAGATGGTTTTCGTTGGTGGTGGTGCAGGCATGGCGCCGATGCGTTCGCACATCTTCGATCAGCTCAAGCGCCTGCACAGCAAGCGCAAGATCACCTTCTGGTACGGGGCGCGCTCGATGCGCGAAGCCTTCTATGTCGAGGAGTTCGACAAGCTGGCCGCCGAGAACCCCAACTTCACCTGGCATCTGGCGCTGTCCGACCCGCTGCCCGAGGACAACTGGACGGGTTACACCGGCTTCATCCACAACGTGCTGTACGAGCACTACCTCAAGGACCACCCGGCTCCGGAGGATTGCGAGTTCTACATGTGCGGCCCGCCGATGATGAACTCCGCCGTGATCAAGCTGCTGCTGGACCTCGGTGTCGAGCGCGAGAACATCATGCTTGACGACTTCGGCGGCTGAGCGTTTCATTTGAGCGGCGGCCTGAACCCGGCTGCCGCCCGCCTTCCCTGCACAGGCCCGCAGCTTTCGCCCCTGACGGCGAGCGCGGGCTTTTCGTTTGAAGCAGGTGACGCGACTGTCGCTGTGCCGATCTCAGCGCGACCAGCGGTAGGCGAGCTGACCGAGCAGTTCGTGCAGGGCGAACCAGCCTGCGTAGGCGGTGTTCTGGCTGGGGAGTTCGACGAGCGCCTGGTCGCCCGCCGTCTCCTTGTCGCCGCCGCCCAGCCAGGCGGTCGGGGCGGGTACGACCTCGAGGCCGGCCGCCGCGAAGGCGTCGCGCGCGCGCTTCATGTGCATGGCGTGGGTCACCAGCAGGATGCGGCGCACGCCGGCGGCCTCCAGATGCACCGCCGAGAAGGCGGCGTTCTCGCGCGTGTCGCGCGAGGCCGACTCCACCCAGCGCGTGCGCAGGCCGTAGTCCTCCGCCAGTACGCGCTGCATCAGCAGTGCCTCGGGCGTGTCGCCGTGCGGCGCGCCGCCGCTGACGAGCAGTGGCAGGCCGGTGCTGCGGGCCAGTTGCGCCGCGTAGCGCAGGCGCTCGAGCGCCAGCCGGTTCACGGTCTCGCCGCCGAACTCCGGCGCATGTGTCCGCCGTCCGGCGCCCAGCACCACGATCGCCTGCGCCCCGCGTGCGGCGGCTTCATCGAGCGTGTGCGGGTATTCCACCTGGCGAACCAGCCAGCTCACGCTGAAGGGCGTGATCAGCAGCAGGTTGATCGCGACGCCCGACCAGGCAAGCAGCTTGCCGAGGCGTGGGCGGCTGTGCACGAGCAGCAGGCCGATCACGATCGGGATCAGCGGCAGCACGGGCGGCAGGAGCATGATGGCGGTCAGCTTCTTGAGCCAGAAGAGCAGGGTGGGGAGGTCGAAAGTCATGGTCGGGCGCAGTGGTTTGCAGGCCGGGGCGGAGGAAAGCGTTCGTCAGGGCAGGGGCGTGAGCGCCGCGCAGGCTCTCTGGCCGCCGATGTGCGGTTTTCGCCGTGTTTGTCCGGCTGTGTGGGGCCACGTATTATCCGGGCATCGCGTCCGCACTGGCCAACATGTACGCATCGCAGCGCTTTTCGCCTTGTCGCTCAACTTTCGCCGTTGGTTCCGGGCGAAGCGGGCGTGGTCGCGCGCGCGATTCGGGTGGAGGTGGGAATGGGCGTGCGTGAGGCCTTGTGGCTGATCGGTCTGGCGCTGGTGGGCTATTCGGTCTGGCAGTTCTTTCGCGCCTTGCGCGCGCCGCGTTCGAGCGCGGCCGTTCCGACCAGCGGCGCGGGGAGCGCGGAAATCGACGCCCCCCGTGTTGGCGCCGCAGCGCCGCCGGGCGACCTGCGCACGCAGCCGATCGGACAGGGCGTGGAGGCTGAAGCCGACGACGAAGACACGTTCGACGACTACGCGCCCATGCCGGGGGTGCAGGGCAGCCCGGATCTCGTGCGTGCGCAGGCACCCGCCGATCCCTCTCCCGTGCAGTCCGGCCCCCTTCAGCCCGACGTCTTCCAGCTCGAACTCGACAATTCGCGCTTGCGCCAGGCCTTGCAGGCGCAGCGCGATCTGGTCGCGCTGCAGCAGGACGAAATCGACCGCCTCGTCCAGGACATCACCGTGCTGCAGGACGAGCTCGATCGCCTCCGCGAACAACCCACGAGCTCGCCGGAATACGCCGAGGCGCAGGTCCTCGCGGCCCAGGGCCTCAATGCCGAGATGATTGCGGCGCGCTGCGGCATCACGCTCGCCGAGGCCGAGCTGGTGCTGTCGCTGGCACAGCGTGGTGAGGGGGCGGCATGAAATCCGCGCCGGCAAGGCCTTCGCCGGTCGTATCGCCCGCGCGCCAGCCCCGGCGCGAGGCGCTGCTCAGATCAGCGATCGCCCTCGCAGTGGCGGTCGCGCTCGGGGTTCTGGGCCTGGTCGCGGGCGAGCAGCGTGGCGCCAGGCCTGCCGCGATCGATGACGCGCAGGATGCTGCGCAGACCGTGGGCGTTGCAGCGAGCGCGCAGCCTGCATCGGCGCCAACGCCGCACCCAACCGCCCCTGGCTCTGCCGTATCGGCCGCGGTTCAGCTCGCGCCCGTCGCCGCCGCGCCCGCAGCTTCCGCCGAGTCCCGCTCCGCACCGGCTGGCGGGCAGATCGTGGTCGCGCAACCGGTGGCTGCCGACCCGGCGCGCACGGAAGCCGGGGCCCCGGCGGGCATGGCCCCCGCATCGGCCGCGGTCGCGCCCGCCGCCAGCGCCGGGCCGGACACCGCGGCCGATGGCGTCGTGCTGCCGCAGGCGGCGCTGCGTCCGGGTGGCCCCGGCTACCGCATCCAGCTCGGGGTGTTCGGCGACGCCGGCAACGCCCTCAAGCTCTACGAACAGGTCGCCGATCAGGGCTACCAGGGGCAGATCCAGAGTCGGGTCATGGTGGGCCCGTTCGCCGACCGCGCCGCGGCCGAGAAGGCCCGCCAGGCCTTGCGCCGCGCAGGCGTGGGGCAGGGTGTGCTGGTGCCGCCCGAACATTCGAAGTGAGTATGCGTGAACGGCGTCACGCGAGGTGGGGCGCTGCTGGGGCGATGATGGCGTTTTGAGGAGGATCGCCACATGCAGATCAAGAGCCCGATGTTCGGCAGCGCAGAGATTGCCGAGGACAAGATCATCGAATTCCCCATGGGCCTGCCCGGCTTCGAGGACTGCCGGCGGTGGACGCTGGTGCATGAAGCGGGGCGCGAGCCGGAGGTCTTCCTGCTGCAGAGCGTGGATGACCCGCAGCTCGGGTTCTCGATCACCATGCCGGCGATGCTCGGCGTGAATCTCGAATTCACCCTCAGCGACGAAGAGGTGGCGATGCTCAAGCTGGCTTCGCCCGCCGACGCCGTGGTGACGGTGATCGTGCGCAAGGACGACGTCGACGCTGCCAGCCCGGCCTCCACCGGCCTGCGCGCCAACTTCGTCGCCCCGCTGGTGATCAACGTGGGCGAGCGCATCGGCATGCAGAAGGTCATCAATCGCCTGGGCTGCGAGATCACGCTGCGCGCGCAGGGCTGAGCACGCCGCACAGCCGGACGCGTGCGGGGGTGGGCGGGTACAATGCCGGCTTCTCTAACAAGGAGACACCCAATCATGGCCCGTCAGATCATCTCCACCCCCAACGCGCCGGCCGCGATCGGCCCCTACTCGCAGGCGGTCAAGGCTGGCAACCAGGTTTACCTGTCCGGCCAGATCGGCCTCGACCCCGCCACCATGCAGATGGTGGACGGCGTCGAAGCGCAGGCCCGGCAGGTGTTCGCCAACCTCAAGGCGGTGTGCGAGGCGGCCGGCGGCTCGCTCGGCGATGCGGTCAAGCTCACCATCTACCTGACCGACCTCGCCAACTTCGGCGTGGTCAATGAAATCATGAAGTCCTGCTTTGCCGAGCCCTTCCCGGCGCGTGCCACCGTGGGCGTGCGCGAGCTGCCGCGCGGCGCGCTGGTCGAGGCCGATCTGGTGCTGGTCCTCGACTGAGCGTCGTCCGGGGCCGTGGGGGCAGTGGAATCGCCGCAGGGCTGGCCGGGCGTCGGCCAGCAGCTTGCCGGCCGACTCGCGAAGCTCGACCTGCGCGGCTCGCGCGACCTGCTGCTGCACCTGCCGCTGCGTTACGAAGACGAGACCCGGCTGACGCCGATCGCCGTCACCCGCCCGGGTTTTCCGGCGCAGATCGAGGGCGAGGTGCTGTCCGCCGAGGTCACGCTGCGCCCGCGGCGCCAGCTCGTCGTGCGCGTCGGCGACGGCAGCGGCACGCTGGTGGCGCGCTGGCTCAACTTCTACCCTTCGCAGCAGAAGCAGCTTGCGACCGGGCGCCGGGTGCGGCTGTTCGGCGAGGTGCGGGGCGGCTTCTTCGGCGACGAGATGGTGCATCCGCGCGTGCGCAGCGTGGAGGCGGGCGAGGCGCTGCCCGACGCGCTGACGCCGGTGTATCCGACCACCGCGGGCGTGGGGCAGGCGACGCTGCGCAAGCTCATCGACCGTGCGCTGCAGACCGAGGCGCTCGACGAGCTGCTGCCGCAAGACTGGCTGCGCCGCCTGGATCTGCCCGGCTTTGCCGAGTCCTTGCGCGCGCTGCACCATCCCGCCCCCGATGCCGATCCGCATGCGCTCGAGAGCCGCGAACATCCCGCCTGGCGGCGGATGAAGTTCGAGGAGCTGCTGGTGCAGCAACTGTCGCTGCGCCGCGCCTATCTGGCACGGCGCGCCCGCGCCGCGGTCGCCTTGCCGGCGCGCGGCCAGCTCACCGCCGCGCTGCTCGCCAGCCTGCCGTTTCGCCCGACCGCTGCCCAGGCGCGGGTGCAGGCCGAGATCGCCGCCGACCTCGCCGCGCCGCATCCGATGCAGCGCCTGCTGCAGGGCGACGTGGGCTCGGGCAAGACCCTGGTCGCCGCGCTCGCGATGCTGCAGGCGGTCGAGAACGGCTGGCAGGCGGCGATGATGGCGCCCACCGAGATCCTTGCCGAGCAGCACTGGAAGAAGCTCTCCGCCTGGCTGGCGCCGCTCGGGCTCGAGGTGGCGTGGCTGTCCGGCGGCCGCAAGAAGCGCGAGCGCGAGGCCGAGCTCGCGCGCCTGGCGAGCGGCGAGGTGCTGCTCGCGGTCGGCACCCATGCGCTGATCGAGGATCCGGTGACGCTGCCGCGCCTGGCGCTGGCGGTGGTCGACGAGCAGCACCGCTTCGGCGTGCGCCAGCGCCTGGCGCTGCGCGAGAAGGGCAACGAAGGCCGCCGCCCGCACATGCTGATGATGTCGGCGACACCGATCCCGCGCACGCTGGCGATGACGCACTACGCCGACCTGGACGTGTCCGTGCTCGACGAGCTGCCGCCCGGGCGCACGCCGATCCGCACCCGGCTGGTGTCCGATGCGCGTCGCGAGCAGGTGGTCGAGCGCCTGCGCGCGGCCTGCCTCGGCGGGCGCCAGGCCTACTGGGTGTGCCCGCTGATCGGGGAGTCCGAGGCCCTGCAACTGCAGACCGCGCAGGACACCTTCGCCGCCCTGGTCGAGGCCTTGCCCGAGCTGCGCATCGGTCTCGTCCACGGCCGGCTGAAGAACGACGAGAAGTCCGCCACCATGGCGGCGTTTTCCGCGGGCGAGCTCGACGTGCTGGTGTCGACCACGGTGATCGAGGTCGGCGTGGACGTGCCCAACGCCAGCCTGATGGTGATCGAGCACGCCGAGCGCTTCGGACTTGCGCAGTTGCACCAGTTGCGCGGGCGGGTCGGGCGCGGCACGGCCGAATCCGAATGCATCCTGATCTACGCCCAGCCCCTGTCGCAGACCGGGCGCGCGCGGCTCAAGGTCATCTACGAGAACACCGACGGCTTCGCGATCGCGCGCGAGGACCTGCACATCCGCGGCCCGGGCGAGTTCGTCGGCGCACGCCAGAGCGGCGTGCCGCTGCTGCGCTACGCCGACCTCGACGGCGATGCCGAGCTGATCGAGCCCGCGCGCGAGCTGGCCGAACACCTGCTCGCGCACGATCCCGCCAAGGCGCAGGCGCTGATGATGCGCTGGCTGGGCGGGCGCGAGGCCTTGCTGCGCGCATGAACCCGCTCCTCTCTCCTTACCCTTGCGCATGCGCAAGCAGGCAATCGCAGCCGTACGTTTCGTGCGGTACCCGGTCCGCGCGCACGTGAATTCAACGCTCCCGATCGTTTCTCCATGCGTCCGCTGATCGCCTTTCCGCTCCACACCGGCCCCCGCCACGAGACCTGGCTCGCCCATCCGCCGCGCGCTTCCATGCCGGCGGCCCTGCGTCCCTGGCTGCGCGATGCCGGCTCGCTGACCGCACGCATCCGCGCGCGTTGCGAGCGCTTCGCGGTGCAGGTCGTGTGCCAGAAGCTTGCGCGCGTGCATCGCGACGAGGCGCTGCTGCTCGGCCTGCGACCGGGCGAGCGCGCCTGGGTGCGCGAGGTGCTGCTGGTGGCCGATGGCCGGCCGGTGGTGTTCGCGCGCTCGCTGCTGCCGCCGCGCAACGTACGCGGGGCGTGGAACCTCTTTCACGGCATCGGCTCACGGCCGCTGGGCCAGGCCTTGTTCTCGGACCCGGCGATCAGCCGCCTGCCGCTGGCCTGCCGGCGGCTGGACGGGCGCGATGCGCGGTATCATCGCGCCCAGGCTGCGCTGACCCGTTACGCACCCGCGCAATCCCTGCCGCGCACCCTGTGGGCGCGGCGCTCCGTCTTCCTGCTGCGCGGCAGCGCGCTGATGGTGAGCGAAGCCTTCCTCCCCGAAATCCTGGAATTGCCCCGATGACCTCCGGCATGAGTCTCAACGACAAGCTGCCCCACTACATCCGCCTGATGCGGATCGACAAGCCGATCGGCACCCTGCTGCTGCTGTGGCCCACGCTGTGGGCGCTGTGGCTGGCGGCGGAGGGCTGGCCGCCGCTGCACATCCTGGTGATCTTCACGATCGGCACCTTCCTGATGCGCTCGGCCGGGTGCGTGATCAACGACTACGCCGATCGCGACTTCGACGGCCACGTCGAGCGCACGAAGAACCGCCCCCTCGCCACGAAGTCGGTCAGCCCGCGCGAGGCCCTGCTGCTGGCGGCCGGTCTGTCGCTGCTGTCCTTCGTGCTGATCCTGCCGCTGGACCCGCTGGTCATCTGGTTGTCGGTGCCCGCCCTGTTCCTCGCCGCGAGCTATCCCTTCACCAAGCGCTTCTTCGCCATCCCGCAGGCTTACCTGGGCATCGCATTCGGCTTCGGCATCCCGATGGGCTTCGCCGCGGTCGTGGGCGAGGTCCCGGCGGTCGCCTGGCTGATGCTGCTCGCCAACGTGTTCTGGGCGGTGGCCTACGACACCGAGTACGCGATGGTCGACCGCCCGGACGATCTCAAGATCGGCATCAAGACATCGGCGATCACCTTCGGCCGCTTCGACGTGCTGGCGGTGATGCTGTGCTATGGCGCCGCGCTCGGCCTGCTCGCGGTGGTCGGCGCGATGACGGGCGCGGGGGCGGCCTACTACCTCGGGCTGGCCGCGGCGGCGGGCATCGCCGGCTACCACTACACGCTGATCCGCGCGCGCGAACGGGCGGACTGCTTCAAGGCCTTCCGTCACAACAACTGGCTGGGTGCGGTCGTGTTCGCCGGCATCTTCGTCGACCAGCTGCTGCGGGCGGCCTGAGCCGGCGGCGGCCAGTGCGCCGCACGCCTTCGACTGCCGCGCGCCTCCAATCGCCGATGCCGCCCTGCTCAGGCATCAGCGGCCGCCCTCAAACGCAATTCAGATCCCCTCTGCTACGGACCGCGCCCATGCATTTCATGAACGCTCTCGAAACCGCCTGGCAGCAGCGCAACAGCCTGCTCTGCGTCGGCCTCGACCCCGACCCCGCGAAGTTCCCCGCCCACCTGCAGGGCAGGCCCGACGCCATCTTCGAATTCTGCAAGGCCATCGTCGACGCCACCGCCGACCTGGTGTGCTGCTTCAAGCCGCAGATCGCCTACTTCGCCGCCCACCGCGCCGAGGACCAGCTCGAGGCGCTGATCGCGCACATCCACGCCGTGCACCCCGCCACCCCGGTCATCCTCGACGCCAAGCGCGGCGACATCGGCAGCACCGCCGAGCAGTACGCCATCGAGGCCTTCGAGCGCTTCAAGGCCGACGCGATCACGGTCAATCCCTACATGGGGCGCGACTCGGTCGATCCCTACCTGGCTTGGCCCGACAAGGGCGTGATCCTGCTCTGCCGTACGTCGAACCCGGGGGGCTCGGATCTGCAGTTCCTCGAGGTCGACACGCCCCGCGGCCGCATGAAGCTCTTTGAATACGTCGCCCGCACCGTCGCCGAGGACTGGAACGCGAGCGGCAACTGCGGCCTCGTGGTCGGCGCCACCTTCCCGGCCGAGATCGCGCGCGTGCGCGAACTGACCGGCGACATGCCGCTGCTGGTCCCCGGCATCGGCGCGCAGGGCGGCGACATCGCCGCCACGCTGGCGGCGGGCCGCACGGCCAACGGCACCGGGTTGATGATCAACTCGTCGCGCGCGGTGCTGTATGCGGGCAAGGGCGAAGACTTCGCCGACGCCGCGCGCAAGGTGGCGCTCGACACCCGCGACGCAATCAACGCGCAGCGCTGAAGGACCAGGGCTCATGATCCCGGGCGTGCGGCGTTCGGGAACTCCGCTGGCAGCAAATACTCGGTGAGACGTCTGTGGGAGCGGGGCTGCCCGCGAACGTCGCAAGACCTGGCGCCGCCTTCGCGGCCAAGGCCGCTCCCACGGAGAACTGGAACCGCGAACCCCGCACCTGCGGCACGGCGCCGATTTCACTACCGCTGGCGCGCGGCGCCAGCCTGAATATCGATCGAAGAGGCCTGAATGAAATACGACGACCTGCGCGACTTCATCGCCCAGCTCGAGACGCGCGGCGAGCTCAAGCGCATCACCGTCCCGGTCGACACCCACCTCGAGATGACCGAGATCGCCGACCGCGTGCTGCGTGCCGGCGGCCCCGCGCTGCTGTTCGAGAAGCCGGTGACCAAGGGCGTGCCGCAGGCCATTCCGGTGCTCGCCAACCTGTTCGGCACCCCGCAGCGGGTGGCGATGGGCATGGGCGAGGACGTCGCCGACGGCAACTGGAGCACGCCGCTGAGGGAAGTCGGCAAGTTGCTCGCCTACCTCAAGGAGCCCGAGCCGCCCAAGGGCCTGAAGGACGCCTGGGAAAAACTCCCGGTGCTCAAGCAGGTGCTCAACATGGCGCCCAAGGAAGTGCGTTCCGCGCCCTGCCAGCAGGTGGTGTGGTCGGGCGATGAAGTTGACCTCGCGAAGCTGCCGATCCAGCACTGCTGGCCGGGGGATGCCGCGCCGCTGATCACCTGGGGCCTGGTGGTGACGCGCGGACCGCACAAGAAGCGCCAGAACCTGGGCATCTACCGCCAGCAGGTGATCGGCCGCAACCGCGTGATCATGCGCTGGCTGGCGCATCGCGGCGGGGCGATCGACTTCCTCGAGCATCAGCGCGCGCATCCGGGCGAGCCCTTCCCGATCTCGGTGGTGCTCGGTTGCGACCCGGCGACCATCCTCGGCGCTGTGACGCCGGTGCCGGATTCGATCTCCGAGTACCAGTTCGCCGGCCTGCTGCGTGGCGCCAAGACCGAGCTGGTGAAGTGCCTCGGCAGCGACCTGCAGGTGCCTGCATCGGCCGAGATCGTGCTCGAGGGCGCGATCCACCCCAACGACATGGCGCCGGAAGGCCCCTACGGCGACCACACCGGCTACTACAACGAGGTCTCCGACTTCCCGGTGTTCACCATCGAGCGCATCACCATGCGCCGCGACCCGATCTACCACAGCACCTACACCGGCAAGCCGCCCGACGAGCCGGCGATGCTGGGCGTGGCGCTCAACGAGGTCTTCGTGCCCCTGCTGCAGAAGCAGTTCACCGAGATCGTCGACTTCTACCTGCCGCCGGAGGGCTGCTCGTACCGGCTGGCTGTGGTCAGCATCCGGAAGCAGTACCCGGGCCACGCCAAGCGCGTGATGTTCGGCATCTGGAGCTTCCTGCGCCAGTTCATGTACACCAAGTTCATCATCGTGGTGGATGAGGACGTGAACATCCGCGACTGGAAGGAGGTCATCTGGGCGCTCACCACGCGCATGGACGCCACGCGCGACACCACGCTGGTCGACAACACGCCGATCGACTACCTCGACTTCGCCAGCCCGGTGGCCGGGCTGGGCAGCAAGATGGGGCTGGATGCGACCAACAAGTGGCCGGGCGAGACCAGCCGCGAGTGGGGCACGCCGATCGTCATGGACGATGCGGTGAAGGCGAAGGTGGATGCGATGTGGGGCGAGCTGGGGCTGTAGCGCCGCCAGGCCAGTGGGAGCGGGCTTGCGCGCGAATGCCGCAAGATCGAGCGCCACGTTCGCGGGCAAGCCCGCTCCCGCAGAAGCTTGCTCCCACAGGACAGCGCTCCCGAGGGCGTCCTCGTTACGTTTTGTTGTTGCGCTGCAACCGAACACGCGGCATGGTCCGCGGTCGAAGCCTTTGTCATGCGTTGCGGAGCTTCCCGGCGCGGGCTTCATTTCGAGGAGATTCGATGAGCACTTCCTATCCCGCCCCGCTCGAGGCCGGTCAGCCGTCCGAGAACATGGTCACGGTCACCCACCTGGTCTATGCGCTGCACGCCTTCGCGGTGTTCTCTGCGGTGGTCGGTTCGGCGACGATCATCTTCAGCTTCGTCGCCAGCCTGCCCTCGATCGCCGCGGTGATCCTGAACTACTGGAACCAGAACGCGGTGCGCGGTACCTGGCTGGAGAGCCACTTCCGCTGGCAGATCCGCACGTTCTGGTTCGCGGTGATGTGGATCGCGGTGTCGCTGCTGATGGTGATCACCGTGATCGGGGTGCCGTTCGCGATCGCCGTGCTGCTGCTCGCGGGGCTGTGGATCCTGTACCGCATCGTGCGCGGCTGGTGGGTGCTGATCCAGCGCCGGCCGCTGCCGATGAGCTGACGCAGTCGGCGGCGTTGGCGCCCGCATTGGGTGCTCCCATTGGCAGCCCCGATGCGGCGGTCCGATTCTGCGGTCCGATCTGACCGCCTCGCGACCGGGCGCGCCCTGCGTGTCCGGTCGCAATGCTTCAAGCTCAGGGCGCTCCTGCCCACAGCCAATCCATCAGTGCGTCCTGCGCGGCCGCGCTGCTCGCCGCCTCCGGGTGGTTGACCATCATCACCACCGTGTGGCGGCGGCCGTGGCGGTCGAGCAGGTAGCCGGCCATCGCACGCACGCCGTTCAAGGTTCCGGTCTTGATGTGCGCCTGCCCGCTTGCCGGGCTGTTGCGCAGCCTGCCGCGCGCGGTGCCGTCGAGTCCGGCGACCGGCAGCGCGGCGATGTATTCGGGCATCCACGGCCGTTGCCAGGCTTTCAGCAGCAGAGTCCCCAGGCTGTCCGCACGGATGCGCTCGATCCGTGACAGGCCCGAGCCGTTCTCGATCACCAGTCCGTCGGTGTCGACGCCGGCGGCGGCGAGCAACTCGCCCGCCAGGCGTGCGCCGCCGGCGACCATGTCGGGTACCGGCGCCGTGCTGGATGGCAGCGCGCTTCCCAGCGTTGCCAGAAGCTGACGCGCGATGACGTTGCTCGACCATTTGTTCATGTCGCGCACGACCTCGGCGAGCGAGGGCGAGTCGTCGCTGAAGAGCTCCTGCGCGTCGGCGGGCGCTCGGCCGTCGCGGACGGTTCCGCCCAGGCGACCGCCGACCTCGCTCCACAGCGTGCTCACCAGCGCGGCGCCATAGGCGGCCGGGGACAGTGGGGCTGCACTCCAGGTGCGCGGACCGCAGGCGGCGGGCAGGCTGCCGCTCAGCACCAGGCGCCGACCGCCCTCGATGCTCGCCTGCAGGTCGCCGTACCAGGTGCCGCAGGGGGCATCGGACGTCACGATGCGGTTGTCGATGTCGATGCCCGCCAGTGCCGGCTCGGCGGCCAGGGTCACCGGCTCGTTGGCCGCCTTGCCCGGGTAGAGGCCGAGCAGCAGCGTGTTGTAGTTGAGCAGCAGGCCGTGCGGGCCGCTGTTGTAGGGGCGCAGGCCGCGACCGTCGAAGGCGTCGGGGTCGTGCGCGGGTAGGCGCAGCACCGAGCCGTCGAGCACGATGTCGCCGGCGATGCGCTCGACGCCGAGCGCGCGCAGCCGGCGCAGCAGCTTCCACACGCGGTCATAGCCCAGCACCGGGTCGCCGCCGCCGACCAGGAACAGGTCGCCCTCCAGCACGCCGTTGCGGATCGGGCCGTGGGTGGCGACGCGGGTGCGCCAGGTGTGCGCAGGCCCGAGGCGCTCGAGCGCGGCGAATGCGGTCACCAGTTTCATGACCGAGGCCGGATTCATCGGCGTGCGGGCGTTGAAAGCGATGGTGGGTGCGGCCGCATCGACCGGCTGCACCCATACCGACACCGATTCGGCTGGAATGCGCGCATTGTCGAGCGCGAGCTGCAGCGCTGGCGGGAGCCGGTCGCTTGCAGCGGAATGTTGTGTTGCAGCGAGCGTGAGCGTCAGCAGCAACAGACGACTAATGCGTGCAAAAAGGCGTCGAATGGGCATGATAATGATCACGAAGCACTGTCAATTGCGCGCAAACTCGAGCTCGACTGCATTAGCATGAGCGTCATTCGATATGCTGGATAGTGCAGTGCAGCAGGCGTTGAGCATGCGCTGGTGGGCGAGACGCCGGGAAGGATGAGGATCATGAGTGGATTTGGGCATTACGCGCGTACGGCCGACGAACTCGAGCGCGAGATCGTGAAACGGGGCATCGCCATCGGGCTCGACTTTGGCGATGCGGTGCGCCTGCGCGAATTGGCGCAACAGGCCTTGAGTTGCACGTCGGGGTGCATGATGAAGCTGCTGCGCAGCCCGATCCGTCAGGAAAAGCTGACTGGAGAGTTGTTCGCACTTTCCGAGTTGATGCTGGTGAACATGCGCCAGAGCGCGGAGACCGGTGTGCACACGCATGGCGGCCCCGCCTGGAAGGCGTTCGGCCGCGCACTCTACGAGGCGTATGACGCGGGCGCGGGGCACGAGCGCCTGGAGGTCTGAGGCTGTCGCCCGCGCGGTGGCGCCGAGGCGCTCGCCGCGCAGGGACGGGCTTCAGGGCAGGGTGCGCTCTGCCGCGAACAGTTCGGCCACGGTCTCGCGCTGGCGCACGGAGTGCGCCTGGTTGCCATCGACGATGACTTCGGCCGCGCGCGGCCGCGTGTTGTAGTTCGAACTCATCGTCATGCCGTAGGCGCCGGCCGACAGGATCGCCAGCAGCTCGCCCTCGGTCACCGCCAGCGTGCGCGCGCGGGCGAGGAAGTCGCCGCTCTCGCAGATCGGCCCGACGATGTCGTACTCGACCGCTGCGCCGGCGTGCGGGTTCACTTCCACCACCTCGTGCCAGGCGTCGTACAGCGCCGGACGGGCGAGATCGTTCATGGCGGCATCGACGATCGCGAAGTTCTTCGTCTCGCCCGGCTTGAGGTATTCGATGCGGGTGAGCAGCAGGCCGGCGTTGCCCACCAGCGAGCGCCCGGGCTCGAAGCACAGTTCCTCCTTGCGGCCTTCGAACACCGCCAGCAGCGGCGCCAGGTAGTCGGCGACCGCCGGCGGGGTCTCGTCGCGATAGCGGATGCCCAGTCCGCCACCGAGGTCGATGTGCGCCAGCACGATGCCTTCGGTGGCGAGGCGGTCGACCAGGTCGCGCAGCTTCTGCGCGGCTTCGGCCATCGGCGCCGGGTCGAGCAGTTGCGAGCCGATATGGCAGGCGACCCCGCTGATGCGCAGGTTGGGTAGCGCGGCGGCGCGGCGGTAGAGGTCGAGCGCGTCGGCGAAGGCGACGCCGAACTTGTTGCCCTTGAGCCCGGTGGAGATGTAGGGGTGGGTCTTCGGGTCAACGTCCGGATTGACGCGCAGCGCGATCTGCGCCCGCTTGCCGAGCTCGCCGGCGACCGCGTTCAGGTGCTCGAGTTCGGCGGCGGATTCGACGTTGAAGCAGCGGATGCCGGCCTCCAGGGCCTGGCGCATCTCGGCGCGGGTCTTGCCGACGCCGGAGAACACGACCTTGTCGGCACGTCCGCCGGCGGCGAGCACGCGCGCGAGTTCGCCGCCCGAGACGATGTCGAAGCCGGCGCCGAGGCGCGCGAACACCGACAGGATGCCGAGGTTCGAGTTGGCCTTCACCGCATAGCACACCAGCGCGCGGCGACCGGCCAGCGCCTGCTGCCAGGCGCCGAAGGCGGCTTCGAGCGCGGCCTTCGAGTACACATAGGTGGGCGTGCCGAAGCGCGCGGCGATTTCTGCCAGCGGCAGGTCTTCGATCCACAGCGCGCCCTCGCGGGCGCTGAGCGTGGGGACAGGCCAGGAGGCCGGGCGGGGGGCGGGAGCGTTCATTCGATCAGGGGGTCGGAAAGCAGGTCCTGCGGGACGATGGGTTTGCTATGATCGGCGCCCGCTGCGGGCTGGGAGGTCGAGCCGGGCGCGGGAAGATGGAGCGGACCCTTGATGCCGCAGGCGGAGAGCAGCGCGCAGGCAAGCGCGATCACGGTAAATTTGGCTCGCATCGCCGTTCTTCGGGAAAAACCGGAATGCTAACAGAAGGAGTCAGCATGGAAGAGTCTGCATTCAAC
>QXGG01220135.1_pt1 | contig 17588 bp, 16 predicted proteins | sample 1982491 | NCBI WGS metagenome assembly QXGG01 (sample SAMN09924614, study PRJNA488089) | Wastewater metagenome, whole genome shotgun sequencing project. | isolation source: South African research farm wastewater | place: South Africa: Irene, Agricultural Research Council, Animal Production... | reverse complement strand
GTACGTCGATGGCACGTGGATCGATGTGACGTGACGAGCACGGAGCGTACGTCAGACAGCGAGATCAGTCGGAGCCGAGCACGGCTTCATGCGGTTCGCAACGGTGAAGTCGTTGATGTACTCCGAGATCGGTGAACCCTCGACCATCGACTCGGCGAACGGCGGATTGTCGCCGGAACGAAGCACATCTGTGTAGATGCGACGATCGCCGATCCATTGGCGGTAGTACGAAGCCCACGAGTCGATCAGAGCCACGTCGGTGGGGTTGGTCGGCTGTTCGGCGACGACATCGGCCAACATCTCTTCGATGATGTCGGTGGCGCGGTCGATGAGATCCGCGCGCTGAAGGAGAGCTCCGTCACCGACTTCGTCGATTCGACGCAAGTCGGAGAGACCGTCGCGCTCGACGTTCGCAGCTCGGCAGATCTGCTCCGCACGCACCGTCCATGATTCGTCGTCGATCTTGGCGATCGACTGTTTGGTCTGTGGGAAGAACAGCGCCCAGATCCAGAACACGGCGATACCGAGGGAAATGGCACCGAGAAGAACGCGAATTGCGATCGTGCGTGCGGGGGTCGAAACGGTCGCCATCGATCAAGAGGCTTTCGCAGGTGAGGGACGGTAGGAGATCGCAAGTTGGACGATGGCCGACCCGATGCCGATCGAGAGAGCAATAGCGAACGGTAGCCATCCTTCGGGGGCGAAGTCGATCGCATTGTCCACGGACCACGCTCCCGGCCCGATCGCCGCAACAGCGAGCGCCCCGAGCGCGATCGTTGCGCAGTATTCCCAGCCTTGATTCGGGAGAAACACGAAAAATCCGACCTTCCAGTGGGACACGACGATCGCAACGATCATGACTCCGACGATTCCGGCTGCGGCCAGTGGGGTCAGCAGTCCCGCTGCGAACAGGAGACCTGCTCCGATTTCCGACGTCGCAGCAACCCGTGCCTGGACCGACGGCCACTTGAAGCCGATGCTCGCGAACCATGCAGCCGTCCCGGAAAGTCCGTTCGAGCCGAAGATCTTGTTGTAGCCGTGATACGCGAGAAACAGCCCAAGGCAGAGTCGCAAGACGAGGATTCCGAAGTTCGCCTGATCGCTCATGACATCGAATGGTGCTTCTGCGATCACTCGTTCAGATTAGTGAACTGGATGCCACTTGCACCCGTCACGGGAAAGCGGTTCGGCAAAGGCGACAGTGATAGGAAAGTTCTGTGATTCCGGTGACGTCGCAGACCGACGAGCGTCCGCGAGCATGGGCGCTGATCAAGCAGCTCGTCTCGTACCACCCGGGCATGTTCTCGATCTCGATCGCCGGAGCATCGGTTTTCGCGATCTGCACGGTTGCGTCGTCGTGGGCCCTCAGATGGGTGATCGACGAAGCAGTTCTTCCGCGGTTCGACGAAGGGTCGAGCAAATTTTCCGTGGTTCTGACCGGCGTCGGACTTCTCGTTGCGATCGCATTGATCCGTGCCCTCGGGGTGATCGTGCGGCGCACATGGGCAGGAATGGCCGAATGGAGAACAGCGGAATCGATCACGGGGGAAGTCGTCGACAGATTGACGGCGCAACCTGCGACGTGGCATCGACGACAGCGCACGGGGGATCTGATCACGCGTGCCGGTGTCGACGTCGAGGCAACGGTTGCCGTCATGGCACCCCTTCCCTATGCGAGCAGCGTGATTCTGATGATGGTGGTCGCCGCTGTCGGATTGATCGTGCTCGATGTCGTTCTGGGTGTCATCGCGGTCGCCGTCTTTCCGATTCTGATCATTGCCAATGTGCAGTATCAGCGTCGAGTCGACATCTGGTTCGATCGTGCTCAAGAAGAGCTCGGATCGCTGTCGAGCGCTGCGCTCGAAAGTTTCGAAGCGATCACAGTGGTCAAAGCGTTCGGGGCCGAGGAATCGGAAGTGGAGCGCCTGGCTGAGATCGCGACTCGAGTCCGCGCAGCGCGCGTCCGTGCGATCACGATTCGCAGCTGGTTCGAAGCACTGCTCGACCTTCTTCCGAACATCTCGAGCGTTCTCGTCATCGTCGTCGGAATTCAGCGTGTCGACTCCGGGCATCTGACGATCGGAGGCTTGGCAAGTTTCATCTACCTGTTCGCTCTTTTGGTCTTCCCGCTTCGGCTCATCGGATATGCGCTGTCGGAATTGCCCCGGTCGCAGGCCGGATTCGCGCGCATCAGATCTTTGATGATCCAGGACATCGCTCACGATCCGCGCTCGGCGATCGCGAGCACACATGACAAAGAAATCTGTCTCGGAATGCATGGAGTGAGCGCCCGGCACATCCAGTCCGATGTCGAAGCGGAAGCCACGTCTCGACCGGGCCCGAGTGGGAGCACTGACGACCTCCACGGCATCGACCTCGAGGTTCGGCGCGGATCCATCGTGGCCATCGTCGGTCCGACTGGCTGCGGCAAGACGACTCTTGTCGAGGTGATCGCCGGGGTTCTCCCGATTTCGACCGGTCACATCGAGGCAGCCGACTCGACGGCGGTGGTCTTCCAGGAACCGTTCCTGCTCGGTGCATCGATTGCCGACAACGTGGCAATGGGTCGAATCGAAGACAATCAGGAGCGGACTCGACTCATCCGATGGGCTCTCGATGTGGCTGAGGCCGATTTCGTGGGGGATCTCTCCAACGGAATCGACACCGTCGTCGGAGAACGCGGTGTGGGTCTGTCTGGCGGTCAACGCCAGCGAGTGGCTCTCGCGCGGGCGGTTTTCGGTCGTCCGCAGCTTCTGCTTCTCGACGACACCACGAGTGCACTCGATCCGGTCACAGAAAGTCGGGTGCTGGACAACCTCCGACGTGAGATGCCAGGAACGACGATCGTGAGCGTGGCGTCGCGGCCGAGTCTGATCCGTACAGCCGATGTGGTCGTGTACATGGAGAGCGGCTCGATCATGGCGCGTGGAAGACACGAGGAATTGATGGCGAGCTCGACTGCGTATGCCGAACTGATTTCAGCCTTCGAACGGGATCGGGGCGACAGCAATGACTGAGGTCAGAACGTCAGCGTTCGATTCACCTGATCAGACCGTGCGCGAGACCCTGCGAAACGGGCTGCGCGAAGCGCCGGCATTGCGTCAGGGTCTCGGATTGACGATCGGTTTGGCCCTTGTCGGCGCAACGAGTCGTGTGGTCGTTCCATTCCTCGTGCAGCAGACGATCGACAGCGGATCGTCGCCGGACGCTTCTTCGACTCTTGCAGGAACGTCGTTCGACGTCGATCGAATCGTGACGCTGTGTGCGTGGGCGGCAGTGTGGCTCGTTGTCGCAGCGATCTGCCAGCGGGCAGCTGTCTGGCGTCTCGGAGTCAGAAGTGAGCAAGCACTCTTCGATCTTCGAGAGCGACTGTTCGGGCACATCCATCGGATCGGAGTCGAGGATCACAACGATGAAAAGAGGGGAGCATTGGTCGCGAGAGTGACCTCCGATGTCGAAACTCTTTCGCAGTTCTTCTCGTGGGGAGCGCTCGCATTCCTGCTGAACGGCTCTCTGATGGTGATCGTTTCGATCGTGATGTTGGTCTACAACTGGCTCCTGGCGCTCGTGGTCTTCGTCGTGGCCGCACCCTTGGTTCTCGTCTTGAGACTCGTACAAGCGCGCCTTGTGAAGGCGTATGAACGGACCCGATCTGCGAACGGCGATCTCTTGGCGGCAACTGCGGAACTCGTCACCGGCGCCGAAACGATTCGCGCCTATGGAGCTGGAAGAGTCTTTGCGCAGCGCGCCAAGGATGCAGCCGACAAAAAGGCCCGCGATCAGGTGCGAGCATCCTTCCTCGGATCGCTCCTGTTCCCATCTGGAGAGGTTTTCGGCATCTTCGCGATTTCCGCGATCATCGTCCTCGGTTGGCAGATGGGGCCGTCGACGAGCCTCACTGCTGGTGCGCTCATCGGCTTCATCTTTCTCACGTACAGATTTCTCGAACCAGTTGCAGAATTGAGCGAAGTGATCGACCAGACTCAGACGGCTGTCGCAGGTCTGCGACGTGTGCTGAACGTTCTTGCCATCCCGGCATCTCCTCCACCGCCCAAATCGCCCCGAGCTCTGCCTGAAGGTCCTCTCGACATCTGCTTCCAGCATGTCGGATTCACATATCGACCCCGGGAGGGCGAAGATGAATCCGGGGAGCCGGCTCTCATCGACGTGGATCTCTGTCTTGCGTTCGGCACGTCGGTTGCGATCGTCGGGGAGACCGGTTCGGGAAAGACGACGCTCGGACGACTTCTCGTGCGCTTCGTCGATCCGACCGAGGGTGAAATCACTCTCGGCGGCGTTCCTCTTCGATCCGTGTCGAACGATGTGTTGCGCCGACGGCTGCTCGTCGTTCCTCAGGAACCGTTCCTCTTCGACGGAACAATTGCGAAGAACCTGCGTTTCGCTCGTCCCGATGCCACAGAGGATCAACTGAGCGACGTCTTCGAGGATCTCGGTCTTCTCGAATGGCTCGAATCCCTGGATGATGGACTTCGCACAGAGGTCGGGTCTCGCGGATCACGCTTGTCCGCTGGCGAACGGCAACTCGTGGCGTTGGTGCGCGCTGCTGTCGTGAACCCGGACATTCTCGTCCTCGATGAGGCAACCTCGTCGGTCGATGCTCTGACTGAGGTCAGACTGCAGACTGCTCTCGAAAAGTTGTCCCTCGGGCGAACCACAGTGGCAATCGCCCATCGTCTGTCGACAGCTCTGCGCGCGGACCGAATTCTCGTCATGAGAGATGCACGTGTCGTGCAGGACGGCTCACATGCCGAGCTGATATCCCGCAACGGCGAATATCGCGACCTCTACGATGCGTGGCAGCGATCGACTGAGTCGTCCGCTGACGTCGCCGTCGATGAGGCGCGAAACCGACCATGAGGAGTGGATAGGACGTGGAGATCGTCCTGATCAGACATGCACAACCCGAATGGGTGCGAGACGAACTGAACGTCGACAATCCTCCTTTGACCGAACTCGGTTTCCGTCAAGCCGAACACGTGGCCCGAGCGATTGCCGATCAGCACTTCGACGAGATCTGGGTGTCGCCGCTCGTTCGCGCTCAGCAAACCGCCCAGCCGCTCCTGCGGGATCGGGGTGTCGAGGGCACTGCGACGGTGACGCAGGACTGGCTCGAGGAGATTCGCAATCCGATCTGGCACGGAACTCCGCGCGAAAAGGCCGACGCGGCGTACCGGGAAGAACGGATGCGGCCCGCGGCTCTGCGCTGGAACGGACTCGAGGACGGCGAACCCGTTCGAGATTTCGTGAAACGTATCCATTCGGGAGCGACACAGTTTCTCGGTGAGCGCGGGATCGAGCCTTCCGGACAGGATCTGCCGGTCTGGCACATCGACGACCCCGACCGAAGAATTCTGCTGATCGCCCATGCGGGCACGAACAGCGTGTTCATCGGCCATGTGCTGGGTCTGCCGCCGACACCGTGGGAGTGGGAACGCTTCGTGATCGGCCATTGTTCGATCAGCCGTCTGGTTTCCTACGAGTTGGGTGATGGTCATACATTCGGGCTCACCAAGTTGAGCGATGTCGAACACCTGCCGTTCACAGAGCGCACCTACTGACCGACAGAAAGGATCACCACCATGGCTGACCGCGAGGTCGATCCGAACTTGTTGAAACTCTTCCAGTTCCAGGTGTTCACCAAACTCGAAGGTGCCGTCACATCGGGAATGATCCATCTCGGTGATCGCCTCGGTCTGTACAAAGCGTTGGCTGCATTCGACTCGCCGGTGTCGTGTGAAGCGCTCGCTGCGAAGTGCGAACTGCATCCGCGCTGGGTGCTCGAATGGCTCCACAATCAGGCAGCCGCGCGCATCATCGACGTGTCGTATTCCGAATCCGGCGACGAGTCGTATGGGCTGTCTCCAGAAGGAGTCCTCGTCCTTTCCGATGAGAACAACCCGGCATTCGGCATGGGCATGTTCCATCGACTACCCCAGACGATGGACAGTTTGCGCGTTCTTCCCGAGTCGTTCCGGACTGGTATCGGGCACGATTACGACAGCCACGGTCCCGATGGGGCGGTCGGCATCGAGCGGTCGTTCGAACCGTGGAGCCGCAGCTATTTGATTCCTGTCGTCGTTCCTGCACTCGACGGAATGGTCGATCGATTGGAGCGGGGTGCTCGAGTGGCTGATGTGGGCTGTGGGGCCGGCGGAGCTGCCATTCGCTTGGCCAAGGCTTTTCCCAACAGCCACATCACCGGTTATGACATTTCGCGGTATGCGCTCGACCGTGCCAAGTCGAAGAAATCCGAAGAAGGTGCTGACAACGTCGCGTTCGTCGACCCGAGACGCGAACCGCTTCCCGACGACGAATCGCTGGATCTGGTGACAGCGTTCGACTGCATTCACGACATGACGCATCCTCTCGACGTCATGAAGGCGATTCGAGCATCTCTCAAACCCGACGGGGTGTGGCTCCTCGTCGACATCAAGGCTCTCGACACGTTCGCCGAAAATGTCTCAAAGAACCCGATGGCATCATTGATGTACGGCATCAGCGTGATGAGCTGTATGTCGTCGGCAATGTCCGCACAAGGCGGTGCCGGTCTTGGCACGCTCGGCTTGCCCGAGTCGAAGGCGCGAGAGATGGCTCGGGAAGCAGGTTTTTCCCGTTTTCGGCGTCTCGACATCGAACATTCGCTGAACGCGTTCTATGAGGTTCGGCCGTGAACGGAGGTTCGGACAAGAGCGGGGATCCGCAGCACAAGCGCCTCACGACCGGAGATCGTTCGTTACGCGGTCGACGCGCGATCGTCACAGGGGCTGCGAGCGGCATGGGTCGCGCCACTGCGCATCTGCTGGCAGATGAAGGTGTGCGAGTTGCTGTGGTCGATCTCGACGCGATCGGAGTGAACGCTGTGGTCGAAGAGATCCATGCTGTTCACGGGCGCAGTTCGGCTCTCGGCTTTCCTCTCGACGTGACCGATGAAGCAGATCTGCGCGCAATGATCGACGGAGTGGAGGACTCTTTCGGGGGTCTCGACATCGTCGTCAACAACGCCGGAATCTCTCGCGGTTCAGCGGTCGATCTGGGCGATGAGGATTTCTGGGCGGCGTGGAATCGAACCCTCGACGTCAACCTCACCGCGTACGTGCGTCTCGTGCGACTGGCGCTGCCATTGTTGCGGCAGTCGGATGCCGCGCGCATCGTCAACGTTGCTTCGACCGAGTCGATCGTGGCGACGCCGACGCTGTCCGCCTATTCCGCTTCGAAGGCCGCGGTGACTGGCCTCACGCGCAGTCTCGCGGTCGAACTCGGACGTGAGGGGATCAGCGTCAACTGTGTGTGTCCGGGTCCGATCAACACCGGTATGACGGCTGTGATTCCCGATGCAGCGAAGGAGAAATATGCGCGCCGCAAAGTTGCACTCCGTCGCTACGGGGAGCCCGAAGAGGTGGCTCATATGACGGTTAGCTTGTGTCTGCCGGCGATGAGCTATGTGACCGGAGCAACGATCGTCGTCGATGGGGGAATGACGATCCGCCACACGTGAAATGACGTACATGGTGCGCGCGTGTGCACGTGCACCTCACGGTGCCGGATCAATGATGCCCGTCAGGCCGAGAGGTTCGTGCGGTCCGATGATCAACTGCTCGAGGATCCCGATACCCGTGTGGTCTCCCATGCGAGCTCGGCACAGCGCCTGAATGTGGATGTGCTTCGGATCGCACGGTGTCGAAACCGGCAGGGGCCAACGTTCGAATCCGACTGACAGATCGCCTTTCCAGTGACCATGACCCCACTCGGGATGCCCGTAGCCGATCCCGAGCATGTGGAATTCGAACAGCGGCTCGAGTTCGATCGTGCGTGCGTCGGAGCCATCAGCACGTGCACCGAGACTCACGTTGAACGTGTCGGCCCAGCGTGTACCAGAACGAACCGTCATGTCGTAGTCGATGTGTCGGCACTCGACCGTCGACGACGGCTGGTCCAAGTCGTGGTCGGGGATGATGAAGCCGGTTTCGTGCCAACGCGAGCCGTCGGCGAACTCGTTGACGTCGAAATGGGTCGCGAACGCATCGAAGTTGATCGGAGCCCACAGCCAGTAGAACTGCCGTTCGCCGACAGGAGCTCCGAGATCAGCAGCCGGTCCGACAGGACGCACACCCCATGATCGATCACGAGAACCCGGTGTCGTGGACGCATCGACCACATGGCGTGTGCCGTCCAACTCGATCCAGCCCGACCAATGGCCGAATTGCGTGAGACGCGTGTAGTCGAACACCGTGCGCTGGCCGGCCTTGACGAGAAAGTGGGGCTCCTGAACAGGAGCACTGCGCGCTGTGAATTCGAGGTCGGCGGTCAAGCCGTGTTCGGGACTCTCGACAAGAATGCGGTGCCGGCGCAGCGGCTCGACGATGACGACGCGTATCGGTCCGACGTCGTTCGCGAACATGCGGTCTGCGGGAGCTCGCCGCGAACTGTGCAGCGAGATCTGCTCTTTGCCGTCGAGAACGATCGAAAACGACGCATCGGCCACATGGCGATTCGGGTAGAGCCCGAGAGCAGCGCCGAAATACAGCGACGCGTCGGCTCGGTAGCCGTTGAAGAAGTAGCGGTCGTAGTGGTTCGGATCGCTCGACGCCGTCTCGTTGACGGGCGCACTGCTCGCATGAATCGGGTAGTCATCGAACGACGTGATCATGATGTGACCGTAGTCGCTCGCCCTGTCGGCGATCCCACTTCGGCTCTACTGTGGTCGCATGCCAGTCGGTCGCACAGTGAGCCCTGCCGCCTATACGAAAGTCTGTCGAGTCGCGCTCGTTCTGCTGTGCACGATCGTGGTCACTGGCGCTGCCGTCCGGCTCACCGGCTCGGGTCTTGGCTGCACGGACTGGCCCCAGTGCAACAGCGAACGCTTCATCGACGTCTCGACGGGCCACGGAGCGATCGAACAGGTCAACAGACTGTTCACCGGACTCGTTGCCGCAGGAGTCATCGCAGCAGTCCTGGCAGCGCGTCGGCGCACCCCGTATCGCCGCGATCTCGTGCTCTTGTCATGGGGTCTGGTCGTGGGCGTTCTGGCGCAGGTCGTCCTCGGCGGCATCGTCGTGATGACGGGTCTGCATCCGCTTGCCAACCTCGGCCATTTCTCGCTGTCGATGGTGCTCGTTGCCAATGCCTTGGTGCTCGTGAGACGTTCATCTCGACCTGATGACGGCATCTCGGTATCGACCGTAGACCGAACTCAGTTCAGGCTGATTCGTGCGATCGGCGTCCTTGCCTCGGCTGCGATCGCGACGGGAACGGTCGTCACGGGAACAGGGCCGCATGCGGGTGATGAAGAGGCTCCGCGTTTCGGCTTCGACATCTCGAACGTTGCCCGTATCCACGGCATCACGGTGATCGCAACACTTGTTGCGTGTCTCGTGCTCGCTGTGTCACTGCGTCGGCGTTTGCTTCACAAGGCACCGATGGTCGCGCTCGAGGCGGTGATTGCCGTGGGTTTCATCCAGGCAGCGATCGGATATGTGCAGTATTTCAACGGGGTGCCCGCACTTCTCGTGGGATTCCACATTCTCGGTGCGACGCTGTTCTTCCTCGCCATCGTCAATCTTTGGATGAGCACCGCTCAGATCGTCGACAGCCGTGACAGCGTCGAGCGAAATTCGGTCATGGTCTGATGAATGATGCAGCGAACAGGCTCGACTGATTCGATTCGCCCCATGACCTGCCCTGTGAGGGCGATGGCGGCTTCCATGTCGCCCCCGAAATAGAGATCCATCGCGCCAGCCATTTCGGTGAGCGGCACATGCTCGTCACGCTCGAGACGTGTGGTTCGCTCGGTGCGGATGGCGCGCAGTCCGGGCCTGGACAGACGGTTGAGGAACACCGTGTCGGTTTCGGCTCCAGCAACGATCATGTTCTTCCAGTTCTCGTGGACCGGCGATTCGGCTGCCGACACCATGCGTGTGCCCATCTGAACCCCTTCGGCTCCGAGAGCGAACGCGGCGGCCATCGACACACCATCGCAGATACCTCCTGCAGCGATGATGGGCAGGTCCACTTTTGATGCGATGAGCGGCAGCAGAACCATCGTGGCGACATCGCGCGGATTCTTGAATCCGCCGCCTTCACCACCTTCGACGACGAGCCCGTCCACGCCGGCATCGACTGCCTTGAGTGCCGCAGACAGCGTCGGTACGACGTGGAACACCGTCAGCCCAGCGGACTTCAGTTGGGCCGTGTACTGGCGAGGATCGCCGGCAGACGTCGTCACGAAACGCACACCTTGTTCGACGACGAAGTCGACGATCGACGGATCGCGTACGAACAGCTGAGCGATGTTGACTCCGAATGGCTTGTCGGTGAGCTCGCGCATGCGCATGATCTCGTTGCGGATGGCGTCGAGTTCCCCCGACGACGTCTCGATGATGCCCAGCGCCCCGGCATTGCTCACGGCTGAGGCCAGGGGAGAGCGGGCGATCCAACCCATGGGGGCCTGGACGATGGGGTAGTCCACGCCGAGGAGGGCAGTGAGACGATTCGCGACGGGAGCGGGTGCAGTGCTCATGCCGAGACCGTAGCGGTGCCGGAGGGTCGACTGCGAAGGCCCACGATAGCCAGACCGATGAGGACGATGGAAATGCCGATCCAGGAGATTCCGCTCAGGGTTTCGCCGAGAACGACGATCGCAAGGATGGCGGCCACGACGGGTTCGAACATCGTCAACATCACGACCGTGGTCGGTGGGAGCCGCTTCAGGCCCCAACCGAACCAGATGTAGGCCAGAGTCAGAGTCACGAGCGAGAGATAGAGGATCACGCCGAGGCCAGCAGATGTGGCGAACCACGACACATCGCGCACGAGGAGAAGCGGCGAGGTGAGCACGCCCGCAGTGAAGAACATCGCCGCCATCGCCGAGGTCGGGTGCCATCGGCGAATCATCATCTCGGATCCGACTTCGGTGTACGCGGCATAGGACGCTCCCGCGAGGATCGCTGCGAGCACACCCCACATGTCCAACTCGACGGCGTTCGTCGAACCCGCCGAGCCGAGCACCAGCAGTACGAGTCCGATGATCAGTCCGATGGCCGATACGACCCACCAGAGATCGGGTGCTGGTCGACCGCGCACGTATCCGATGACGCGTGAAATCAGGGGGCTGGTGCCGATCGTGACGACGGTCGCGAGAGCCACACCGGTCGTCTCGGTCGCCCAGAAGAATCCGAGTTGGTACGCCGCCACGGTGAGACCGCCGAGGAGAATCAACGATGATCGGGCTTTGCGCAGCGTACACAGGTCATTCGTGAACGTGCGCCAGCCGATCAGGCACAGGCCCGCGCCACCGATGAGGAGTCGCAGCGAGCCCGCAGACAGCGCTTCGATACCGGAGGGTCCCTTCGCAAGCGCGGTTCCGGTCGTGCCGAACAGAGCGGCCGCTCCAAGAACCGCAAGGGTCGGGCCGAACGTCGAATGCTGAATGCTCGATCTTCGAGGGCGAGTTTCATCGACTCGGGTTCCTCGCTTTGGGTTCACCGAACTATCATGTCCCGAACCTGGTCAGGGGCAAATTCGGCGGAGCAAGTCACGAGGTTCCAGCTGAGTGTGGGGAGAATAGACGGACACGTGAATTCAACGTCGAGGACAACGAGAGCGAAGTGGTTCGCTGGAATAGGCATCGCCGTGTTCGGGGCGCTTCTCTTCGAGTCGAGTTCGGTGCGCGCCGAGATCGTCGATGCGGAAGAGGCTGCGGTCACCATTCGGGCTCAAATTCGCGAACAGTTCCGAGCCGAGAGCGGTCGCACGGACAACATTCCGGTCGAAGGAGTCACGTTCACGCTGCTCGACGCCGATGGGAACGAACTGGGATCGGCTGAGACCGACGAGAACGGCATCGCTGATTTTCCGGTCTCCGAGAAAGCCGACTACACCCTCGTCCTCGACGAAGAGTCGCTGCCGGACGAACAGACGCTGAGCAGCCGGAGTCCCGCAACCCAGCTGGTCAAGAAGGACAGCCTGCTGACCGCAACCAAGGTGATCGCATTTTTCACGGGGGAGTCACAAAGCGCCGGGAAGTCGTTCATCGATCGCCTTGCACAGCGTCTTGCGGACGGCATTCGGCTCGGTCTGATTCTGGCCATGTGTTCGGTCGGTCTGTCGCTGATCTTCGGCACAACCGGTCTGACGAACTTCGCCCACGGTGAAATGGTCACCTTCGGAGCGCTTGCGGCGTTCATTTTCAACATCACAGGCTTGAGTTTCCTTGGATTCTTGAGCTTCCTTCCCGGAGTGACCGATCGTGGAACATTCCACATCTTCTGGGCGGCGCCGATCGGCATCGTGCTCGGCGGAGCCTTTGGATGGGCGCTGAATGCGGGCATCTTCGGCCGTTTGCGCAAGCGCGGAATCGGGCTGATCACGCAGATGGTGCTCACCGTCGGGCTGTCGATTCTCTTGCGAAACTTTTTCCTCTCGCGTTTCGAGGGCCGCAGTCGGCCATTCCGCGAATTCGGTCTACAGAAGTCGTTGACCTTCGGCCCTGTGTCGATCACTCCTCGCGACCTGACGATATCGATCCTGTCAGTGGTCATCCTTGTCGGTGTCGCTCTCGGCTTGAAATACACCCGCCTGGGCAAGGCGACACGAGCCGTCTCCGACAATCCGGATCTGGCATCAGCCACCGGAATCGACTCGGAACGTGTCATCAAACTCGTGTGGATTCTCGGGGGTGCGCTCGCTGCAACTGGAGGCATCTTCCGCGGTCTCGATGAGCAGATCAGTTTCGACATGGGAAGCCGCCTGCTCTTCTTGCTGTTCGCCGCGATCACTCTCGGAGGACTCGGCTCGGCGTTCGGCGCTCTGATCGGCGGCTTCGTCGTCGGAATCTTGGTCGAAGTTGCGAGCCTTGCCGTTCCGACCGAGTTGAAGAACACACCTGCCTTGGCGATCCTGATTCTGGTCTTGCTCGTCAGGCCCCAGGGCATCCTCGGACGAGCACAGAGGGTGGGTTGACGATGAATTGGATTCAGATCCTGGAAAACACCCTCAAGGGATTCGTTGGAATCAACGCGGTCTACTTCGCTATCGCAGCGATCGGTCTCAATGTGCAGTTCGGCTACACAGGACTGCTGAACTTCGGACAAGCAGCATTCATGGCCTGTGGTGCCTACGGCCTCGGCATGACCGCTCATTATTTCCAGTGGTCGTTCTGGCTGGGTATTCCCCTGGCTCTGGTGTTCGCTCTTGTTCTCGGCACCTTGTTGGGAATCCCCACGCTTCGTCTTCGAGCCGACTATCTGGCAATCGTCACGATTGCCGCTGCGGAGATCATTCGTCTTGTCGTAAGGTCTGTCCGGTTCAAGAAGTTCTTCGGCGGCAGTGACGGCATCAACAGTTTCTCGAAGCCGTTTCGTGACGTCGGTGAATCTCTCGGAATCGATCAGACCCAGAAATACGGTTTGCGGCCGTTCGAGTTCACAGGTCGCGAATTGTGGACGATTCTGGTCGGCTGGATCCTCGTTGCGCTTTTTGGATTCCTCGTGTACCAGTTGATGAAGAGTCCCTGGGGCCGAGTTCTGAAGGCGATTCGTGAAGACGAAGATGCCGTGCGCAGCCTCGGCAAGAGCGTCTTCTCGTACAAGATGCAGTCACTTCTGCTCGGTGGTGTCATCGGAGCGATCTCGGGGATGATCTTCGCCCTCGACCGCGGCAGCGTCCAGCCGGACAACTACAGCCGTGATGTGACGTTCTACATCCTGACTGCACTCGTCTTGGGTGGAGTGGCGAGAGTGTCCGGATCGATCGTCGGACCGATGCTGTTCTGGGGTCTGTTCACGTTCATGGACAACTTCTTGCGCCAGGTGGCTGCTGATCCGATCAGGTTTGGCAACTTCACGATCCTCAAGTCGACTCAGGTCGGTCAATTGAACTTCATGCTCGTCGGACTGACACTGATTTTGTTGATGGTGTATCGCCCACAAGGTTTGTTCGGAAATCGTCAGGAGATGGCGTTCGATGGCCGCTGAAAACATGACGAAGAGGTTGGAGTCCGAGGCTGCCAAAGTGGCCCAAGTCGCTCTTGACTCTTGTGAGCGGGAACCAGGTGCTCGTAAACCAGATCCAATTCTCGTGGCATCGGGTGTTCGCAGGGCGTTCGGCGGCATCGTTGCCGTGGATGTGAATCACCTCGAGGTCCAGCGGGGTTCGATCACTGCACTCATCGGCCCGAACGGCGCGGGCAAGACAACGTTGTTCAACCTGCTCACCGGTTTCGATGCCCCGGACTCGGGGACGTGGTCGTTCGACGGCCGGTCGATGGAAAAGATCCAACCCCATCGCACGGCCAGTCTCGGCATGGTGCGCACGTTCCAGTTGACGAAGAGCCTGACAAAATTGTCAGTCATCGAGAACATGCGCCTCGGGGCAATGAACCAGATCGGTGAGAAATGGTGGAACGGGCTGTTCGCTTTCCGCTGGAAAGACCAGGAACAGCAGATCACCGAGCGGGCAGAGGAACTGTTGACGCGCTTCAAGTTGGATCACATGCGCGACGAGTTCGCCGGATCTCTCTCAGGTGGCCAGCGAAAGCTGCTCGAAATGGCGCGAGCCTTGATGACAAATCCGAAGCTCGTGATGTTGGACGAGCCGATGGCAGGTGTGAACCCAGCTCTGAAGCAGAGCCTGAACGACCACATTCGCGGTCTGCGGGACGAGGGCATGACTGTGCTCTTCGTCGAACACGACATGGACATGGTGCACGACGTGTCCGACTGGGTCGTCGTCATGGCCGAAGGGCGAGTCATTGCCGAGGGCACACCCGACGACATTTCGCGCAATCCTGCGGTGATCGATGCCTATCTCGGAGCCCATCAGGGGCAGTCGCTGATGGCAGAGGAAGGCTGAGTCCGACGATGAGTGAAGTCATTCTGGAGACGTCCGACCTTGTTGCGGGTTACATTCCCGAGGTCAACATTCTCAACGGCTGCAACGTCACTGTCGGCGCAGGAGAGTTCGTCGGCATCATCGGTCCGAATGGTGCCGGCAAATCAACTCTTCTCAAGGCGATTCTCGGTCAGTGCAAGATCCGATCGGGATCCGTCACGCTCGAGGGCCAGGACATCACGGGGAAGAAGGCCCACGATCTAGTGCCTCTCGGTGTCGGCTACGTCCCTCAGAATCGCAACGTGTTTCCCAGCCTGACAGTTGCCGAAAACCTCGAAATGGGATGTTTCTTGAAACCGAAGGCTTTCAAGGAGCGATTCGAGTACGTCTCAGGATTGTTCCCGAAGTTGAAAGATCGGGCACATCAGCGAGCTTCGGCGTTGTCCGGAGGTGAACGCCAGATGGTGGCCATGGGCAGGGCTCTGATGCTCGAGCCGAAGATTCTGCTTCTGGACGAACCCTCGGCCGGTTTGTCGCCTGCGCTTCAGGACGAAGTCTTCGTGCAATGCCGGGCGATCAATGCCACCGGTGTGTCGATTCTGATGGTCGAACAGAATGCCCGACGATGCCTTCAGGTCGTGCACCGCGGATACGTGCTCGATCAGGGTCGAAATGCGTATACCGGCACGGGTCGGGAACTTCTTGCGGATCCGAATGTGATCGAGCTGTATCTCGGCACTCTGGCTCGCGCCACCGGCGGCTGACCTACCTCGCTCCGCTGATAGCGGTTCGATCCAGTCCGTGTCGTGATCGTTTGCACGTCGGTGGTGTTCGAATTTCTTCATTCTTGTGAACCGCTGACCTCGGCATGTCCGACGACGCGGAAAGGCCCCCCGGTTTCCCGGGGGGCCTTTCGACGAGTCGTTCAACTAACTGCCATCAGGCAGCGTCGAAGTTCTCGCCCAGTGCGTTGGAGATGTTGCCATCCACACCGTAGGTCTTCTTGACCAATGGTCCGATGCCGGCCTCGACGAGACCGCGCAGGATTCGGCTTCCCTCTTCGAAGGTGATCAGCACGATGGCATCCGGGTCAGCAGCAACGATCTCAGCGATTTCCGCATCGAACGTGGTTGCTGCCGGGTCGTATGCCTTCTGGCCGAGGACTTCGACGGTGCCATCACCGAGGACTGCTGCAACAGCGTTGGCCAGGCCATTGCCGTATGCGTCGTCCAGGTTGAGGATGTATACCGAGGCGTTGCCGTCAGCCGTGATCAGGTCGGCAAGAACAGCACCCTGGAGAAGGTCCGACGGAGCGTTACGGAAGTACAGGTTGTTGTCTGCGTAATCGCTGAGGACCGGGGTGGTGTTTGCAGGGCTGAACATGGTGATACCGGCAGCAACGATCTTGTCGATCACGGTCAGCGTCACGCTCGAGGACGCAGCGCCAATGATGGCGTCGACGTTCTCGCTGATCAGGCGATCAGACGTGGTGCTGGCGATGTCGGTCGTGGTATCGCCAGAGTCACCCTGGCTGTACTCGATCGGGTTGCCGAGAACTCCGCCAGCGGCGTTGATCTCTTCGATGGCCAGTTCGACACCGGCAAATTCCGGTGGTCCGAGGTAGGCGAGCGAGCCAGTCTCGGGCAGGAGCGAGCCGATCTTCAGAACGTTGTCACCCTGGCGGGTGGCAGTGGTGGTTCCGAGTTCGACGACGAGAGCCTCAGGTGCCTGGATGGAGACGAGGGTCTCGAGCGATGCATCGAGACGGTTGTCGGCTCCGAAGGTCTGAACTGCGTAGCTGCCAGCGAGGGGCTCGCCGTTGCCGTTGAAGTCGAGAGGTCCGGAGATGCCGTCGTAGTCGGGGTCACCGCCGTCCTTGATGATCTGGAGGCACTCGGTGTAGGTCGTGCACTTGGTGCCTTCCTTGGTGATGCCGACGATCTCGTTGGCGTGTGCGGCACCGTCGGTGCCCGCCTTCTCGACCGCAAGAGCGATCACGACGACTGCGTCGTAGGCTTCAGCTGCGTAGCTGAAGTCTCCGAGAGCAGCGTTGCCCTTGCCTTCCCAGAATTCTGACAAGGCTGCGGTCCACTCGGGGCTGACATCAGCACCCTTAGGAGTGGTCCCCTGCATGCCCTCGAGTTCACCGCCTGATGCCGGAGCATCAGTCGAAGGTGCCTCGGAACCTGCCGGAGCTTCTGTTGATGTTGTCTCGCCGTCATCGCTTCCGCAGGCTGCGCCTACGAGTGCGAGACCGACGAGAAGAGCACCGACGCGTGTTGCGCGGGTCTTCTTCATATGGTCTCCCCCTATGGAGATCAGGGGCGGGTGCCCCATTGGTTTGGAGGCGTCATCCTAGCCGTGAACTGCGTTACGGTGGCTCGATGAGCGAAGTTCTCTATGAGGTTCGCGATCACATCGCGACCATCACACTGAACGCCCCCGACCGGATGAACACCATTTCGGGAGCGATGTTGAACGAATTGTCGGATCTCCTCTTGAGGGCCGACCGGGATCGAGACGTGCGCTGCATCGTGTTGACCGGCGCGGGTCGAGCGTTCTGCGCCGGACTGGATCTTGCGGCCCAAATGGGGCAAAAAGAGGCTCTCGGCGTACTCGACACCGGGGGAGACATGGGCGCCGAGTTCGATCTGCGCACGGCCCCACCTGTGGTTCTGCACAATCTCGATACTCCGACGATCTGCGCCTTGAACGGCGGGGCTGCCGGATACGGACTGGAT